>Ga0097621_100000304_pt1 | contig 33301 bp, 41 predicted proteins | sample KBSMisM72_FD_73165 | JGI IMG/M metagenome (GOLD analysis project Ga0097621, IMG submission 73165) | Miscanthus rhizosphere microbial communities from Kellogg Biological Station, Michigan, USA - KBS Miscanthus M7-2 (version 2) (version 2) | ecosystem: Host-associated > Plants > Roots >... | reverse complement strand
GGTGGCCGCCGGCTACACCAACCGCAGCGGCGCCGGCCTCGTCAACGGCCAGAGCGTGTTCACGTCCGAAACCGCGGCGACGGCCGCACCCGCCTAAAAGGAGCAGCCATGCGCTACGAGTTCGTGGACAGGAACGGCGTGCAGTTCGTGCGCATCAGCCTTGGCGCTGACGTGATCGAGCGCGAAGCCACCGAGCGGGATCACGCCGAGGCCGCGGCCGCCACCGCGGCCGAGGACTCGCTGGCGGCGGCGTTGGCGCAGGAAACCAAGGAGCGGGTCGAGCGTGAAAATGCGAACGAACGACGCGCGCTCGGTGACGAGCCGGCCGCCGCCGATCCGGTGGGGCAAAAGGCGCTCGAAAAGGAATTCGACAAGCAGCTTGCGCACGAGCTTGGCGAGGACGCCGACAACGGCAAGAAGAAGAGCCACAAGAAGGCCGCCGAGTAACGCTGACCCGCGCCTGCTCAAGCAAGCGCTCACCGCGCAGTTACTGCGCAAGCGAGGTACGTGATGGGTGCATCAATGGGTGGGCAGGCCCCCGACTACGGGCAGCAGATGATGGGCGGTGGTGGCGGCAAGGGCGGCGCGCCGCAGCCACCGCAGTACGGCGGCCAATTCCAGAACATGCAGAACCTGATGCAGAACGAGGCGCAGGCCGCGCAGGCGCAGCAGAACGGGCAGCAATCGTTCGCGCCGGGCTCGCTGGGTGGCGGTGATCCCGCGGCGATGCAGGATCAGATGCGACAGGCGATGCAGAACCAGAACTTCGGCCAGCAGGCCGGCGCGATGGGTGCGCAGAGCGCGATGGCGCCGGGCAGTGCGCTGGCGCCGGGCAGCGGGGTGATCGGCAACCTGCCCGCGCAGCAAGGCATGCAGAACCAGCTTGCGGCGCAGCAGGCCGCGATGGGCAAGATGGCGTTGCCGCCCGGCGGCGGTGGCGGCATGGGTATGACGCCCGGCGAGCAAGGCATGTTGAACGCGCAGCGCCAGAACGCCGCCGGCGGCGCCAACCAGCAGGCGCTGGCGAAGCAGTCGGCGAAGCCGATGCAGAAGCCGATGCCTGCTGCCGCACCGGCGCCCTCAGGCGTCATGGGGGTGCGGCAGGACGCGCAGCAGCAGGCGAAGCTGCAACGGCAGGCGCTGAAAGCACAAGCGCTGCGCGGGGGCTGACATGGGCGCGATGTTCGGCGGCGGCAACGGCGGCGGCTATCAGGGGCCGCAGTACGGCCAGCAGCAACCACCGCAGCAGTACGGGCAGGGGCCGTACAACCAGCAAGCCACGATGCAGAACGCGCAGCAGCAGCAGGCCGCGATGATGCAAGGCTTCGGCGGCCAGCAGCAACAGCCGACAGGTAAAGGCGGCAGCTTCAACGCGCCCAACTACCAGCAACTGGCCGGCTTCGCGGGCGGCCCGCCACCGGGCGCGAACGGTGCGCCGCCGGGCGCGAACGGTGCGCCGCCGCAAGGCCAGCCGCCGGGCGCGAGCCCACCGGGGCAACCGGGTCAGCCGGCGTGGCTGGCCGCGGCGCAGCAGGCCGCGCAGCGGGCCGGCATGCAGCAAAGCGACTACCAGCGCAATCTGGCGACGACGCGCGGCGACGGCATGAGCGGACAGAACTTTTCCGACGTGATGGCGATTCGCAACAACATGGATCAGAACGGCGACGTGCGGGCACGGCTGGCGCAGTCGCTCGGCGATCCCGATGCCGCGAGCGCCACCGGCTACGGTCAGAAGTCGGCGCAGGCGATCAACAACTACGGCGCCGGGGGCGCGTACTACGACCCCCAGCAGTCGATCGTGGCCGCGCGGCAGGCGGCGATCAACGTGCGCAAAAAGGCACTACGCGGCGGCTGAACGCCGGCGCGGCTTTAAAGGCAGTTCCTACAACCCCGTTTACCTAGCTAGGGAGTCAGACGATGGAAACGTATGACGGTGATCCGCAGGATTTTTCGCCCGGCGACAATCGCAAGGGTGACGAGCATCTGGCCGTGCGCTTCTTCCGCAAGGCCGCCCGCGACGACGCGGCCAGCGCCGAGGCCGGCGTGATGCGCTTTAAAGAAGTCGAAATGATCCAGATTATGGTGCCGGGCGACCGCGACAACATCGTGGTGCGGCCGGCGGGCGCGGGTGACCTGCGCCGCTTCGGCAAGCAGTACGAGGATTGGAAGCGCAACGAAACCAGCGAGCAGTTGAACGGCACGCCGCTGGAAATGTGGGGCCGCCTCTCGCTCGCGCAGATCGAGGAATACCGCTACCTCGGCGTGCGCACGATCGAGCAACTGGCGCAGCTTTCGGACGCCTCGTGCATGAAGCTGCCGGGCTCGCTCGAATTGAAGCGCAAGGCCGCCGCGTTCCTCGAAGTGCAGAACGACGAGGCGCCGCTGCGCAAGGTGCAGGCGGAACTCGAACAGCGCGATCAGGTGATCGCCGAAATGGCCTCGCGCTTGAACGCGCTCGAAGGCGCGCAGCGCGCCGAGCCCGCGAAGCACCAGCAAGCCAACCAGCGCCGGTAACAACGTGCCGCTTCAAATCACGCAGTTCGACTTCGGGCAGGCGATTAATTTCATCTGCACGCTGGTCGGCTATCCGGCTTCGCCTGACCCCGCGGGCTCGCAGGACGCCAAGCACGCGCAGATGCGGGGAGCGATCACCGAGGCGTGCGCGGAGTTGCTGGCCCTGCGTGAGTGGCAGGACTTGACGCAGGAAGGCGTGATTAACGTAGTGGCCGACAGCGCCGGCCAGAAGCAAAAAGCGTTCGCGCTGCCGGTGGACTTCTACCGCTTCATCGACCAGACGCAGTGGAGTTCACCGGCACTGGCGCCGCTGTTCGGCGGCCCCACGTCGCCGCAGGCGTGGGCGCGCTTCCGCGCGGTCGGCTACCCCGCCGCGCAATCGCAGTGGCAGATTCGGGGCGACAAGTTGTGGGTGCTGGCGCCGCCTTATCCGACCGCGCAGCCGTTCAGCTTTTTCTACATGAGCAAAGCGCAGATCATTGATGAGAGTGATCCGACGCTGCTCAAGAATCAGGTCACGAAAAACGGCGACAGGTTCCTGCTCGATGCGTACCTGATCGCACTGCTGGCGCGCAAAAAGTGGCTCGAATGGAACTCGATGTCGTCGGAAGCGGCGACCGCGGATTTCAACACCGCCTACTCGTCACGCGCCGGCGCGGACAAGGGCTCGCCGATCCTCTCGCTGTCGTTCCCGCTTGAGGGCGCCATCCTGATCGGCAACATCATCGGCACCGCCGGCATCCCCGGCCCGGTGGGGCCGGCTTCGACCATCCCCGGCCCACCGGGTCAACCCGGCGCGCCCGGCCCCGCCTCGACCGTTCCCGGCCCGATGGGGCTCACTGGCGTCACCGGCGCGAGCGGTGCTACCGGCGCCACCGGCGCCGACTCCACGGTGCCGGGGCCGATGGGCATGACCGGCGCCGCCAGCACGGTGCCGGGGCCAACCGGCGTGCAGGGCGATCCCGGCGTGCAGGGCGCGATCGGCTACACCGGCGCCACCGGCGCCACCGGCGCGCCGTCGTTCGTGCCGGGGCCGGCGGGTTTCACCGGCGCCACTGGCGCGCCCGGCAGCACTGGCGCGGTCGGCATGACCGGCGCGGCCAGCACGGTGCCGGGGCCGATGGGTTTCACCGGCGCAACGGGCGTGCCGGGCAGCACTGGCGTCACCGGCAGCACCGGCGCGCCGAGCACGGTGCCCGGCCCGCAGGGCGTCACTGGCGCAACCGGCACCCCCGGCACGGTGGGCGCCACTGGCTCGACAGGAGCGACAGGCACGCCCGGCGCTAGCGAGTGGAGCTAAAGGTGCCAGCTACACGCGCCTTTTCCCCGCAGCCCGCGCGCTATCAGGGCGGCATGTTCCCGGCCCCGATCAAGGGGCTGACGGTGCGCTATACGCTCAACGCGCAGGACGCGAACACGGCGCTGCGGCTGACCAACGTGCTGTGCCGGCGCTACGGGGTCGAGTTGCGCCGCGGCTACCGCCGCTGGGCCTCGGACATCCCCGGCGAAGTGCGCTCGGTGATGTCGTACCTGCCACCGCGCGGCGCCGGCAGCGCGCTGATGCCGGCGCTGTTCGCCGGCTGCGCGGACAACAAAATCTACAACGTGACGGCGACCTCAGCGCCGGGCACGCCGCCGCCGGTGATCAGCGTGGCGGTGCCGGCGCAGCGCAGCCCCGGCGTGTGGAGTTGGACGAATTTCAGCGCGGGCGGGCAGAATTTCCTCGTGATCTGCGCGGCCGGCGCGGGCGTGTGGACATACGACGCCGTGGGCGGCTGGGTCGATCGCACCGCGGCGATCACCGGCGTCACCGGCGCGGCGGCGAGCGATTTTGATTTCGTGATGGTGTGGAAGAACCGGCTATGGTTCATCGCGCTGAACTCCAACATCGCGTGGTACTTGCCGGTGCTCTCGATCCAAGGCGCGGCCAAGAGCTTCGACTTCGGCCCGCTGCTGGTGTTCGGCGGCGACCTCGCGGCGATGGCCTCGTGGACGCTCGACGCGGGCGACGGCATTGACGACAAGCTGGTGGTGATGGGCCGCGGCGGTGACGTGCTGGTGTACGAGGGCACCGATCCCGCCGACGTGAGCACGTTCCGCATCGCCGGGCGCTGGGCGGTGGGCCACCTGCCGGTGGGCCGGCGCTTCGCCTCGAAGTACGGCGGCGACTTGGCGATCATCAGCCAGAACGGCATCGAGCGCATGAGCCAGTTGACCGCGGGGCGCGGCATGAACGTGCCCGCCGGCGAGCTTGGCGGCACCGAGGATTGGGTGCGCTACATGGAAACCATCGCGCAGGATGTAGGCGCCACCTACTCGCAGACGTTTTGGCAGATGGTGCATTACCCCGGCGAGCAGTGCGCGATCATCGTCACGCCGCGCAACGTGTCGCTGGCCTCGTTGCAGTACGTGTACGGCACGCTGTCGGGCGGATGGAGCGAGTTCACCGGCGTCCCGATGGTGTCGCTCGAAGTGCATGACGGCAAATTGTTCTTCGGCACCAAAGACGGCAAGGTGATGCAGATGTTCGTCGGCGACAGCGACGACTCGCTGGACGAGACAACGCCGGGCGCGCAGGTGACTGCCGACGTGCAGACCGCGTTCGTGGCCGTCGCCAGCGACGAGTTCCACACCAAGCGGCCGTTGATGGTGATGCCGATGTTCGTCGCGCCCGCGCCGCCGAGCGTGAAGGCGCAGATCAACACCGAGTGGAGCTTTCAGAATCCGGCCGGCGCGCCGACTTACAACCCCACCGCCGCGGCGTCATGGGACAACGCGAAGTGGGACGACGCGCAATGGAGCGGCGCCGGCAACTTCTTCAATTCATGGGTGGGGGCCGAGGGATTGGGCACCCACTGCTCGCTGCGGATGTCGTTCACCGGGGTTTCGCCCGGCACCATTTTCACGTCATGGAAGCTGATGGCGGAAAACGGCAAGGGCGTGTTGTAGGTAGTCACTTTAAAGGAAGGCAGGCCGAAAATGAAACCACTGAAAGTTGACAGTCTGGAACGCAAGCAGATGCTGCACTTCATCGCGTTGAAGAACAGCAACGCGAACGAAATCCGCGAGCGCATGAAGGCCGGGCCGCTCGGCAGTCAGACCGACGCCTACATCAATCAGTACGAGGATGGCGGCGGCCAGTTCTATCGCTACGAAGCCGCGTTCTCGGCCATGTACCTCACGCTGCAAAACCAGCGCAACGGTGGTGGTGGCGCCGCCTACAGCGATGCGGAACTGAACGCGCTGCCGACGCCGCCGGCGTGGATGGACGTGCAGACCGATCCGCTGCCCGAAGAGTCGCAGGACTCCAATGCGTGGGGCAAGTACGTGAAGCACTACGCCAAGAATCACGGCTACGACGGCGCCGATCCGTGGAACGCGGGGCAGGACATGCTGGTGCAGGCGGTGAAGGCGGGCGATCCTTCCCCCGACAAGGGCGAGAAGCCGGAATAAACTATGCCGGCGCTTCCTGTTGATCTGCCGACGCGCGTGGCGTTACTCGAAGCCAAGGTGCGGCTGATCACGTTGGCGCTAGAAGGCATGATCATCGCGTTTTTCTCGGCGTTGATTGCTTACTTTTTCAAGACGTGAAAGGAAGGAACGCGGCCCCATGAGCTACGTCGTCACCGCACTGACGCCTGCCGAGAAGATCGTGATGCTCGAATTCTTGCACGCGCACGAAGTGCATCTGCCGCCGAGCGGCGACTTCCAAGCGTTCGGCTCGGTGTCGGAGCCCGCCGAGTCGCTGCTGGGCGTGGTGGCGTTCAACGGCTTTTGGGGCCGTGTCTGCACGATGCACACCGCGGGTGAAGGCAATTGGGTCAGCCGCAAATTGATCTGGCGCTGCTTCGACTATCCGTTCCGGCAACTCAACTTGCAGGCGGTGCTGGCGCCGGTGGCCGCGAGCAACGGGCGCGCTTTAAAGTTCGACCAGAAGCTGGGATTCCGCGAAGTGCATCGCGTGCGCGGCGGCTGGGCGGATGGCGACGATCTGATCGTGCTGCAACTGCTGCGCGAGGATTGTCACTGGCTGGATCGCCTCGATCGGCGCTTCGCGCACTAGGAGCTTCATCATGGGCAGCAAGTCACCACCCCCGGCACCGGACTACACCGCGGCTGCGAACCAGCAGGCGCAGGCCAGCAAAGAAAATATCAACATGCAGACGTGGGCCAACCGCGCCGATCAGAACACGCCGTGGGGTCATACGACGTGGGGCAGCGAGGCGGTGGTCGATCCCGCCACCGGGCAGACCGTCACCAAGTGGACGCAGAACCAATCGCTCGACCCGAAGTTGCAGGAAGCGCTCGACCAGCAGCTTCAACTGCAAAAAGATCGCTCCAATATGGCGGGCGGCTTCATGCAGCGCGTGCAAGAGGACATGGGCAACAACCCCTTCAATTGGGACAAGATCAACCAAGAGCACGCGATGGGTCAGGCGATCGACCCGAGCCAGTACCAGATCGGCCCCACCGGCGCGGTGACGTCGGTGGGGCAGCAGCAGCTTGACCTGTCGAGCCCGCAGCGCACCACCACCGGCAACGAGCGCCTCAACATCACCGGACAGGACACCAGCGGGCTCAACCAGACCACGCAGACCGCGAACCAAGCCAACTTTGTCGATGAGCGGCACCGCATCGAACAGTCGCTGTTCGATCGGATGCAGCCCGAGCACGATCGGCAGACGGCGGCGATCACCACGCAACTCGCCAACCAAGGCATCACGCCGGGCAGCGAAGCCTACAACCAAGAAATGCAGCGCGTGAGCGATCAGCAAGCGCGCGAGCGCTTCAACGCCGTGCAGCAGGGCGGGCAGGAGCAGCAGGGCCTGCAAAGCATGCTGATGGGCCAGCAGCAGCAGGCCTTCGGGCAGACGCAGGCCTCGCAGCAGGCGCACAACCAAGCGCTGAATCAGTTGTTTCAGCAGGGGCAGGGCGCGGCCGGCTTCAATCTCGGCGTGGGGCAGCAAGGCTTCGCGCAGGACTTGGCCGCGCAGCAGGCGCAGAACGCCGCCAAGCAGGCGCAATTCCAGCAAGCGCTGTCGTCGGGCCAGTTCACCAATCAGGGCCTCGCGCAACTGTTCGGGCAGAATCAAGCGACCAGCCAGCAGAACTACTCGCAGGCGATGGGTGCCTCGCAGTACCAGAACCAACTGCGCCAGCAGGCGATCGCCGAAGAAGCGCAGCGCCGCAACATGAGCTTGAACGAGATGAACGCGCTGCTCTCAGGCCAGCAGGTGCAGGCGCCAAACATGCCCGGCTTCAACACCGCGGGCGCCTCGCAGGCGCCGGAATTGCTGAAGGCGGCGGGCATGCAGAATCAATCAACGATGGATTCGTTCAACGCGCAGCAGCAGGCGCAGCAGGCGATGATGTCAGGGGTCATGGGGCTCGGTTCCAGCGCGATGACGATGTAGGCAAAATGCACAACGTGATCCAAGTTTCGGGTGGCATCGACAGCATGGCGCTGCTGTTCAGCTTGCGCCCGTTGTGGCATGACGCGCTGGTAATGTGGGGTGACTCAGGTGCTGCCTACAGCGACGTGGTGGAACTGATGGACAAGGTGCGCGCGCTGGTGCCGCACTTCATGCACGTGCGCGGCGACCAGCCGGGGGTGATCGCGGCGTTCGGGCATCCGGTGGACTTGGTGCCGGTCAGCCACACCCGCGCCGGCGAAATGATCTACGGCGCGCAGCCGATCGTGTTTCAGTCCTACCTCGACTGCTGCGCGCGGGCGCGCTTCTGGCCGTTGCAGAACGCGGTGCGCGGGTGCGGTGCCAAGGTGGTGTACCGCGGCCAGCGCAACGACGACAAGCGCCGCGCCCGCATCGAGCACGAGCACGTGGACGGTGCCGGCATCACCTACAGGTTTCCGCTGCGCGATTGGTCACGCGCGCAGGTGTTCGAGTTCATGGCGCGGGAAGCGCCTGACTACATCCCCGCGTACTACGCCGCGGGCGAACTGACCAGCCGTGATTGTTGGAGTTGCACCGCGTACCGGGACGACAACGCGGCGCGGGTCGAGCACCTGCCCGAACCGCAGCGCGCGCAGGTCGAGGGCGTCATCCGCCGCTGGCAGGCGATCGTGCAAGCTGAGACTTTAAAGGGAGCATGAACATGGCCTCACCCTTGGGCGGGATCGACCCGCAAACGCTGATGGCACTGATCCAGAAGCTGGGGCTCGCCCCCGGCGCGGCCGCGATGGGCGGCCCCGGTCAGCCGCCGCTGGGCGCGCCGCCACCGGCGCTCAACGCGGGCATGCCCCCGGCGCCGTCGAACAACGTGCCGGGCCTCACGCCGACGCCGCCGAGCCCCGGCGGGGCGCCGCCGTTCGGCCCGCCGCCGGGTGCGCCCGAAGCGCCCGGCGCACCGCCCGCGGCCGGCGCGGCGCCGAAGCCGCCCGGCAGCCCGTACATGGACGCGGTGAAGATGACGATGGGGCAGAGCGCCTACGGCCCCGAGGAACGCTCGCTCGATCGGCAGATGAAGATGGCCGACGAGTTGCGCGCGGCCAAGGCGCCCGGCATGCGCGGCACGCCGGGGCAGGGTTACACGATGGCGGCGAGCCCGTTGGAGTTCGCGGCCACCGCGCTCGATCGCGTCGGCGGCAAGATGATGGGCGATCGCACCGAGCAAAAGCAGAAGGACATGTTCGAGCAACGGATGAAGCGGCTGCAAAAGGACATGGGCGCGTCCGAGGATATGGCAGGGGATTACTGACATGGAACTCGACCTCTACGGCGCCGACAACAGCGACCTCGAACCGACCCCGGTGCTGCCGCTGGCGGCGGCCGTGCGCCGGCGCAAGAGCGGCGGCGTCGAGGTCGGTGACGGCAGCGTGTTGAAGCAGGCGCGCAACGCCGCCGCCAGCGTGCCGATCGGGCCGATGGATCAGTCGAGCCTGCCCGAGCAGCCGCGCGCACTGCCGCAGGCGCAGGCCGCCACGCAGGCCGGTGATCAGGCGCGCGGGCGCTCGCCCACGCTGGGCGGGCTCGCGGCCGGCTACGACTCGCAGATCGCCGAGTATCAGCGGCAGCTACAAGGGCTGAACCAAGACCCCGACTACAGCGCGCTCGGCGCGCAGCAGCGGGCGAAGGGGCACCAAGGCGTGCAGATGCTCGGCGCCGCGATCGCCGCCGGCATGGGGCCGCAGGACTTGCACGGCTTGCAGGGCCAGTTCGCGCAGGAGTCGGCGCGCATGATGCAGCCGCAGAAGATCGAGGGCGGCGAAGTGGACGTGAGCGGCGAAGTGCGGCTTGATCCCGGCTACAAGCGGCAGAAGCAGATCAGCGACCTGCGCGGCGCGATGGAGCACTTGGAAAAGGCCAAGCTGTCGGCGGTCACCGCGGAAGAGCGCTATCGCATCGAGCAGCAGCAGCACGAAATGATGAACGAGTTTCGCCGCATGCAGTTGCAAAACCAGCGCGATGCCAACGCCGATCGCGCCGCCAACCAGCGCGCGCTGCTCGACCTGCGGCGCGAGGCGCGCGATGCCAAGAACGGCCCGCTCAATCCGAAAGATCAGTTCCAAGTCGAGGATCGGATGGGCGACGATTTCCGCAAGGAAACCGACAGCCTGCGCGGCGCGGTCACCGCCACGCGCCGGGTGGCCTCGCTGCCCACCGACCGCAAGCTGAACTCAGTCGAGCAGCAGACGCTGGCGGTGCTGCTGCAAAAATTCCTCGATCCGCCCAGCGTGGTGCGCGAGGGCGAGTTCGACCGCGCGGCACAGGCGGGCGGCTTCTACGAGCGCGCGAAGCTGGCCCTGCCCAAACTCCTGCACGGTGACTCGCTGCCGCCCATCGTCATTCAAGAAATCCGCGACATGGCGAAGCTGTACGAGAAGGATTCAGTCGGCCAAATCCACAATATCTCGCGGGACTACACCGAGCGCTCGCACCGCCGCGGGCTCGATCCGCGCAACGTGGTCGGGGTCTGGATGGCGCCCGAAGCGCAGCAGCCGGGCGCACCCGCCGGCGCTGCACCGGGCGGCAACGCGGCGCAACGCGCACAGGGGTACTACAACTAAATCATGCCGACGCTCGAAGATCATCAGCGCGCGTATCACAACGCGATGCAGGCCGGCGACCGCGAGGCCGCGGCGGTCATCATGCAGAACATCGTCGGGGCCGAGCGCGAGAAGGCTTTAAAGGGCGCGGCCGAAGAGGGCGGTGCGTTCGAGCGCGGGCTCGCCAATCTCGGCGCCGGCTTCGACACGTTCGCGCAGGGCGCCAAGCAAATCCTGCCCGGCTTCAAGAGCCCCAGCGAGGCCGACATCAAGGCCAAGCGCACGCGCGACAGCGCGCTGGCCCAAGCCACCGAAACCGGCGCCGGCAACGAGTGGGTGCCGAGTGTCGGCACCGCGTTGCAGTTCGCCGGGGAAACGGCGCCGACGCTGGCGATCCCCGGCATCGGCACGGCCGGCAACGTCGTCGCCAAGGGCGCGCTGAAAGCGCTGCCAAGGGCCACCGAAGCCACGCAGGCGCTGGTGCGGGCCGCGGGGGTGGGGGCAGTAGGCGGCGGCGCGGGCGCGGCCTTCCAGCCCGTTCTAGAGGACGAGTCGCGGGCGCTCAACGTGGTCGGCGGTACGGTCGGCGGTGCGGTGCTGCCGGCGGCCGGCGCGGCGGCGCGGGGCGCGCGCCAGTTGTATCGTCACCTGTCGAGCGGTGGCGGCCGCGCCCGCGCGCCGGAAGTGCTGCGCGAAGCGCTCGGCGGTGGCGCCGACGACGTGGTGCTGGCGGCCGAGAACCGCGAACGGGCGCGGGCCTTCCAGCCGCGCGAAGTGCGGGCGATCCCCGAGTCGCTGTCGGAAGCGAGCGGCAGCGCCAACGCGGCGCGGGTCGAGTCGGCCGCCCGGCGGGCGCCGGAAACCGCCGACGCATGGGACGATTTCGTGCGCGAGCAGAACGCCAGCCGCTTCAACGCGATCGAGCGCGCCACCAGCGAAGCGGGCCGGCTCGATGCGCGGGCCTCGTCACGCGATCGCGTCACGTGGCCGCTGCGCGAGGGTGCGCTGGGCGAAGCGGCGAAAGACCCGTGGTTCCACGTGCCCGCGGCCGACGCCGCCGAGCGCGTGGCCGGCGGCGCCACCAGCGCCAACCCGGCGGTGGCGACCGTCGCCAACTACGTGCGCGATCAGATCGGCGCCAACGCGAAAGCGGCGATCACGCCGGAACGGCTGTACGAAGTGCGTAAGGTGTTGGCTGCCAAGCTGAACGGGCCGCACGTGATCGGCGACGACCTCTCGGCGGCGGCGAAAGGCGCGCAGCGCGAAACGCTGGGCCTGATCCACAGCATTGACGAGGCGCTCGACAGCGCCAGCAACGGCAAGTGGTCGCAGTACCTCGAACGCTATCAGGAGCGCAGCGCGCCGGTGAACGCCTCACGCGCGGCGCGCGATGCGCGTGCCGTGTTCGAGCAGCCGGGGATTCCCGAAATCGGCGGCGCGCCCGAAGTGACGCTGAACCGGCTGCGCATGGCGCAGAAGGCCGGGCAGTCGAACTTCAACCCGCGCATCACCGATTTCAGCCCGCGGGCCGAGCGCACGCTGCAAGCGGTCGAGGATCAGTACGTGCGGGCGCAGGAGCCGGCGCGGGTGCGCAAGCTGGTGGGCTCGCAGGGCGGCGGCTCGCAGACCTCGACCGACATCGACGCCGCGCTGCGCCAGTTGAAGCATGGCGGCGGCGGCCTCGTGGCTACCGTGATCGACAAGATGACGCAGGGGAGCGACCTCGCCATGCGCACCGAGCTTTCGCGCCTGCTGCAAAATCCGCGCGAGGCCGCGAACGCGATCCGCGCCGCGGGCGCGGCGGGCAAACCACTGACACAGGCGCAGCAGATTCTGCTCGAAGCGAGCGCCCGCGCCGCAGCGCTCGGTACAGCCGGCGCGCTGACAGCACAATGACCCGCGCCACGCACAGCAGCACGAGCAGCACGAGTGCGCGGGTGAGCCCGAGCCAGAACGCATCCATCGCAGGAGCTTAACAAAATGCCCCGCAACTCCGCTGGTATCTACGCCCTGCCGCTGCCCCCGGTGGTCACCGGCACGCCGATCGCGGCGAGCTTCGAGAACACCACCGATGGCGACATCGCCACCGAACTCACCAACAGCCTCGATCGCAACGGCCGCGGCGGCATGCTGGCGCCGTTCAAGATCGCCGATGGCACCGTGGCCGCGCCCGGCATGGCCTTCACGCAGGACGCCGACAACGGCATCTATCGCATCGGCCCCGACGATTGGGGGCTCGCGGTCGCGGGCACGAAGCTGATGGAGTTCACGGCCGGCGCGGTGGCGCTCGCCGGCACGCTGGCGGTGACCGGCGCGCTGACGGTGAGCGGCGCGGTGAACGCCGCCGCCGGCATCACCGGGCCGGTGACCGGCAACGTCGCCGGCACCGTGACCGGCGGGGTCTTGGCCTCTTGGCCCAACCAAGTTCTGGCGATCGGCACCACTGGCGCGATCGCCCCCGCGCCCGGCAATTCGGCGGTGCTCGAAGTGCGCAGCGCCACCGGCGCCGATGCCGCCTTCATGTCGTTCCACCGCGTCGGCACTTATGCCGCGTACTTCGGCATCGACAGCAACAGCGCATGGACGGTCGGCGGCTGGTCGATGGGCGCCAATTCGTACCGGCTCCTGCATGAAGGCAACTCCTTCACGCTCGACCCCGACAACCTCAACCTGTCGGCGGCCGGGCGCAGCCTCAAACTCAACAACCTCACGGCCAGCGGCATCGTCACCGCCGCCGGCTTCAACGGCCCGCTCAGCGTCACCAACCTGAGCGTGCCCGGCACGCTCACGGTCGGCGGCACTTCGTCGCTGCACGATGCCTACGTCAGCCGCAACGCCACTTCCGGCGCGATCTTTTTCGGCACCGACAACGCCCGCTACATTTACCAAGACGGCGCTAGCTGGCGGGTTACCGCGGTGCCGCTGGTGCTCGATGCCGGCCTGTCGGTCAACTGGCCCGGCACCGCGCCGCTGCCTTCCGCCGTGTTCCAAGTGCGCACCGGGGCCAACGCCAATTTCATCGTCAAGCAAGGCACGAACTACACCGCGCTGGCCGCCTACAACGATGACGGCAGCAGCTACCAGAACATGCAGATATGCGGCAGCGGCAAGCTGGTGCCGATGGCCGACAACCTCACCGACTTGGGCATGATTTCCCCGAGCGTCATCCGCTTCAAGCAAGTCTATGCCTTCAACACGTCGATCAGTTCATCCGACGCGCGCAACAAGACCGACGTGCTCGACAGCCCGCTGGGGCTCGACTTCATCAACGCGCTGCGGCCGGTGGCCTACCGCTGGATCGTCGGCGAGAACCGGCTGGATCGCGTGCCTGCCGGCGAAGAGCCGGTGGCCGAGCATTGGGACATCGACGGCACCCATCACCCGGCCAGCACGCGCACCGTCTACAAAGACGTGCTGGTGCCGCTGCCCGGCGTGCGCACCCACTTCGGCCTGATCGCGCAGGAAGTGGCGCAGGCGGTGCAGGCGTCGGGGGTGGCCGACTTCGCCGGCTACATCCAAGGCAACATGGACGATCCCAACAGCGAGCTTGGCCTGCGCTACAGCGAGTTCATCGGCCCCATCATCAAGGCCGTGCAGCAACTGACGGCGCGGGTGGCCGCGCTCGAAGCGGTCTAACCCCGGAGCTTTAAAGCCAATGGCTACACCTGCACCCGACACCATCGAACTGAGCGCGCAGGACGTGATCGAAGCGCTGACCGAGCAACGCAACAACGCGCTGAACGAACTGGCGCGCGTCACCGCGGCGCTGCGCGTGCTGCAACGGCGCCAAGCCAACGGCGCGGCCCAACCGGAGCTTCCCTTTGAGCGCCCTGACGGACTTCCTGCGCAAGCACACGGACACTGACAGTCCCGAGGATCGGCCCGGCTTCACCGGGCCGCCGAAGAGCGCCAAGCTGGCCGCGGAGTTGCGCGACAAGCCGGCGCTCGGCGGGCTGGAAATCCTTGGCTCGATCGGCAGCAGCATGGCCGGGCAGGCGGTCGGCGGCCTGCGCGGGCTCGCCACGCTCGCCACCGGCGGCGGGCTCGACAAGGCGGTGGACGACATCAAGGGCACCGAAGAGGCGCTGACCTACGAGCCGAAGAGCGAGGGCGGCAAGGCCGGGCTGGCGGCGATCGGCAAGGTGATCGAGCCGGTCAACGAGTACGTACGGGCGCACGTGGCCGACCCGATCGGCGAAGTGTCGCCGGCCGCCGGCGCGGCGGTGCTCGCCAGTTCGGCGATCCTGCCCGGCCCGAAGGGGCTGAAAGGCGCCGCTGGCGGGGTCAGGAAGGCCGCCAAGGCGGGCAGGGCGGCGGGTGAGGCCGAGGTAGCCGGCGGCGCCGCTGAACGCGCTGTAGGCCGTTCTGCGGGGTCGGAGCCGCTGGCGGGCTCCACCGCCGACTTGCAGCAGCAGCGCGCCGAGGCGCTGCGCGCGGGTGACGCCGGGGAGTTCGGGCCGTCGTCGGGGGTGGCGCTGAAAGCGCGCCTGCGGGCCGTAGGCGATGCGCAGCGTGCGTATGCGGCTGACGGCAGCCCGGCCAACGGCACGGCGCTGGCAGAGGCGCAGGCGGCCTTGCGCGGGCATCGTGAGCGCCGCACCGCGCAGCACACCCACACCACCGGCGAGCCGATCATGGCCGAGGCCACTGGCGATTGGACGCCCGAGCCCGAGCCGCTGTTCCCGCCGCCGAACTCGTGGACGCCGGCCGAGCAGCAGCGCGGCAGTTCGATCGGCTTGGCCGCGCTCGATCGCTGGCTCGCCGCCAACGATCGCGGCCAGCACATTCCCGACAACGTGCGCAACGAGCTTTATAGTCGGGCGCAGGATGTCGCCATCCGCTCGATGCGCGAGGGCGCGGCGATGGGCGAAGCGGCCGCCGCGGCCGATCGCGCGCTCAGCCAGATGCACACCCCCACCGGGCTGCAAATGGATTGGGGCACGCTGCCGGATGAGCGCCAGCCGCTACGCCTTGCAGGCGTTGACTACAGCCATCTGGACGCCGCGCGCAGCGCCCTGCGCGCCGACGCGCTGCGCAACCAGAAGAGCCTGCTGCCGAACGTCGATCCCGGCTGGGAGCACCAGACGCTGATCCCCGGCCTGTCGCCGCTGTCGCAGCGCGAGGGCGCGCTGATGGCCGCGCGCCGGCTCGGCATCAAGACGCGCGAGCTTCGGCGCGGCGACCCCAGCATGAACCGGGCGGCGGTCGAAGCGTTCTTCGAGGGCGGGCGCGACAACCCGGCCATGTTCCAGTACGGCGTCGATCCGGTGCGCACCGGCGAGTTGAGCAAGCACGCTTCGCTCGAAGATTTCGCCGATGCCTACAACTCGCGCACCAACGCCGACATCAACATCCACCGCGAGGGCGGCGAGCCCGACTACGACAGCATCGACGTGGATGTCGAGCCGGAAGTGATGTATCACGGCCGCGGCGAGGCGTACCGCGATTCCAGCGGCGAGTACGTGATGAAGAAAAAGAAGCACGAGGCCGGCGACGTGCCGGTGTACGACGAGCGCGGCAACGTGAAGAAGGAAGTCATTGGCTTCAACGAGGATGAAGGCCCGAAGAAGCAGAAGTACGTGGCCGAGGGCGGCGAAATCATGCGCGAAGGCGGGCGCTACGGCGGCAGCCCGAAACTCCGCTTCGCCAAGACCACGCGCAGCAACCGCACGCCGAAGAAGAATGACCGCGGCGAAATCAAGTACGACAGCGACTATGATCCCGACGCCTATCAGCAGCGCTACGAGGATGCGATGGACGAGGCGCGCAGCAACGCCGAGAGCAGCGACGAGGTTGCGCGCATGCGGGCGCAGGGCGGCGGCGCGATCGACGTGAACTATCCCGAGGGCGGCGACGTGTCGGTGTACGCCGGCAACAACAAGGGCAAATTCGGCTCGCTGCTGTACCAGACGCTGCTCAATCACGCCGCGCACAGCGGCTACGAGATTGGCGGCGGCGGGCTCACCGACATCAACGCGCTGCGCATCCTGTCGAACGCGAACAGCAACTACGCCCGCACCGGCAAGAATCCGCGCGGCCTGTACGGCACCAACTCCGGTGACCTGCCGCCCCATCGCCCCGGCGCCCACCGCGCGCATGAGGAATATGCCGAGGGGCCGGAAATCTGGCGCTCGGAAAGTGATGAGGCTTTAAAGCGGGCGCAGGGCCGCGGCGGCGCGCCCGAACGGATGGCCTTCGATCCCGAGCTTGGGTTCACCCTCGACGGCGCCCCGGCGAGCCCCGATCAGTTGAAGGCCGCGTTCGAGTCGATGTCGCCGGGCGTGAAGCACACCGGCGTCGGCATGAAAACGCTGATGCGCTCGGCGGTGTTCGATTGGGTGCGCGATGCCACGCCTGAGCAGGCGGCGCAGGTGGCGAAGGCGTGGGGGAAGAAACACGGCCCGCTATTCGGCGTGGCCGGTGCAGGGCTCACGGTGCAGCAGGCGTTACGTGAGAAAGCTGACGAGGGAACGCAATGATAATCGGACTGACTCTGTTGGTGGCGCTGATCGGCGTGCTGATGTACGCGCTCTGCGCCAACCCGAAGCTGCAAGAGATTGGTCGGCTGATGTTCTTCGCGGGTCTGCTGGCGTTCCTGCTCGGCGCAGCGCCGGAAGTCATCAAGCTGGTGCGGTGAAGGAAACGCCGCGCAGCTTGACGCTGCGCGGCGTGTTGGAGTGGCTGGCGATCGTGCTGGTGTTCATGGCGGCGATCGGTGTGGTGATCCTCGCGTGGCTGGTGCTCTAGCGCGCCCGCAGCTTTAAAGGCACCCGCAGCGAGCCGATCAGCAGGAACAACTCGCCGCTGCGGGTGTCCAGTTCGGCGTGCAACTGCACCGCGCCGTTGACGTGCTTCGGCGCGCCCTTCTTCGCCGGCCGATCGGGGATCGCTTCGAGCGGGATTTCCCCGCTCTTGGCTTCGAGCCTCTTGCGCTTCATGGTGGCGATGAATTTCTTGCGTTGTGCCGCTGTCCATTTGGTCATGGTTATGCCTCACTGAAAGCCACGGTGTTGACCCGGCGCGTGTATTGGCCGAGCAGCTTGCCGGTGCGGATGTCAAAGACTTCGATGCTGGTGCCGACCTCGGCCCAGCGGGTTTCGATCAGCGCGCCGGTATGCGCGCGGCGCGGGTCGGAGTAGCAGCGCCAGCGCAGGTGCGCTTTGGCCTTGGCGTCCCACAAGCGGAACGGGCGTTTGCTGTCGGGCTGGCGTACAATTTCAATCGTCATGCACTTCCTCTCTCTTCGCAGATTGGCGGGGGTCTTGACTCTCAGCGGGCCGGGCTCACCCCCGGCCCGTTGTCTTTCAGCCTTGGCCGTGGTGGCCCATGATGTCGTTCATGATGTCGGCGTGCTGCTCATCGCTGAGCGGCAGGCCGATCGTTTCCTCGATCACTTCGAGCGCGATGCGGCGCACGTCGGCCTCGGTCACGAACCCCAGCGCTTTCAGTTCCGCCGCGGTCATCACGCGGCCACCAGCAGGCTAGTGATCGGACGGCCGATGCAGTCCACGAGGCCGTCGAGCGGCGCCATGCCCGCCGGCGCCGCCACGATGGCCCGTAAGGTGCCGTCTGACAGCGTGTAACAGAGCGTGCCCTTCGGCAGATCGAGCATCAGCTTGCCGGGGATTTCCCACACGATCACGTCAGTCTTTTTCTTGCGCATCACGCGCCCCACAGGTCAGGCCGCAGCAGCGCCGGCGGCACCTTGAAGAACTCGGCGATCGCGCGAGCCCGCGGCCCCGGCAGCAGGAACGTGCGGGGGTAGGCTTCGGCCTCGCGCTCCCAGCCGTACAGCGTCTGCGCGCGCACGCCGATCGTGAGCGCGAGCGCGCGCTTGCTGCGCTCGCCCAGCTTGTTCTCGATCAGCCAGATCAGCGGGTGCTTGTTGGTGCTCTTGCCGCCCGGCATTTTCCGGGGGAGCTTCACGGTTTGCGAAATCATTGTTTGCCTTTCAGTACGTTGAGGATGGCTTGCTGCGCACTCGACTTCGCTTGCAGCGCGTCGAGGATTGTTTGATCCACCGTGTCGCGGGCCACAATGTGGTGGATCACTACCGTCTTGGTCTGCCCTTGCCGGTACACCCGGCGATTCAGTTGCTCATACTCTTCGAGGTTCCACGTCAAACCGAACCACGCGACACAGTGGCCGCCGGCTTGCAGGTTGAGGCCGTGCGCCACGCTCGCCGGGTGCGCCAGCAGTACCGGCAACTCGCCGCGGTTCCAGCGTTCCACGATGTCGTCGGCGGCCGTTGCTGACACGCCGCCACCGAGGTAGGGGATCGACGCATCGCCGAGCGCGGCGCGGATGGCCTCGACTTCATGCAGGAACGACACCGCCACCAGCAGCGGCGTGCCCTGCTGCTCTTCGACCAGCGCCGCCAGCGCGTCGAGCTTCGCCGTGTGGATCGGCACCGACACGGCGTGCTTGGCGGCATCGACCGCGTAGGCCACGCCGTTGACCATCTGGCGCAGCTTCATCACGCACGCGGCGGCGTTGGCCGGGGCCATCGTGTTGCCGCCCCCGGTGGCGAGGAACAGGTCTTTTTCGAGCGCGTCGTACTGCTTGCGCGCGGGCGCCGGCAGATCGACCTCGATGCGGCTGTCGATCAGCTTCGGCATCTGCAAGTAATCCTCTGCCTTCAAGCGCAGCGCCATGCCGTTGACGCGGGCGTACACGCGATCGGCAGCGTCGGCCTTCGGGTGCCACTTCTGGATCATCCGGCCACCGCCGACGTGGATGCTCTCGGCGGTGCAGAACTCGCGGCGGAAGCGGGTGATGAACTTGCCCAGCGCGGCGCCCTCGTCGCAGATGAACGCCTGCGAGAATAAATCCTCGATGCTCTGCGGCGTCGGCGTGCCGGTCAGGATGTAGCGGCGGCTGAACTTGCCGAGGTTGTCGCGCAGCGTTTTAAAGCGGACGCTGCTCGGATTCTTGAAGCGGGTCGATTCATCGACCACCAGCATCGTCGGCGCGTCGGCGCCGAACAGGCCCCACTGCGCCGGCTCGAACAGCCACTGCGTGTTGTCGCAATTGACGATGTAGATATCGGCGTCGGCTTCGATCGCGCGACGGCGCTGCACCGCGTTGCCGAGGATCAGCGACACGCGCAGGTGCTCGAAGTCGGCCCACTTGGCGACTTCCTGCGGCCACACGAGGCGGGCCGGGCGCAGCGGGGCGATGACCAGCATGCGCTTGACCGCGCCGGCTTCCTTCATCACGAGGTAGGCGCCGAGGCTCATCGAGGTCTTGCCGAGGCCGGGATCGAGCAGCAGCGCGCCGTTGGAACGGCCGGCGATCAACTGGATGCCGCTGATCTGGTACGGGTGGGGCGTGTAGGGGATGCTCATGTCGCTCTCAGGTTAGTGTAGGGGGTGCCTGTCATCTAAAGCCAGAATCGTGCCAGCCCGGTGCGCTGGGCCGACCCGAATAGTAGCTGCCGCCTTACGTCAGTGCAAGCCCTAGTTGTGTAGGCGGCACCGGCAGCCCGAGCTTCTGGTACAGGTCACGCCGGAACCACGCATAGCTGCTGATGACCTCGACCGGGTGCCCTAGCTCGCCCAGCCCGATGAAGTGGTACTTCTGCGCCACGCTCACCAGCCCGCCGGGGCGCTTGAACTCGACCAGCCACACCCGGCCGCCGGGCAGCAGGAACGCCCGGTCAGGCAGCCCCACAACGAAGCCGCCGAGCTTGATGGGGCGACACCCCAGCCGGGTCGCCAGAACGCAGCAGCGGCGCTCTAGCGCGGCCTCAGGCCCCATCGCGGCCCCCGACCACCGGGGCGCCGTTGGCGTACAGGCGCTCGACCGCGTTGCTGACGATCACCTGCGCCACCAGCAGCGCGATTTCCTTGAGGCTCACCGCGTCGGGCGGCGACTGCCGGGCGCGCTGGCGGGCCAGCATCAGGGCGAACTCGGCCACCTGCTCGGCCGCGTTCCGGCCCACCAGCCGAGCCACCCGCAGCGGCGTCACCACGGCGTCGTCGCACGCCTTGCAGCAGCGCTTGCCGGTCACCGGGGCGGCGCTGTAGGTGTCGCCCTCGAACTTCAACAGGCAGATGCTGCACACGTTCAACACTGGACTCATTTGGTTACCCTCACTTGCTTCTTTGCTACGACGCAGACCAGCGTGCGCGACTCGAACCAATCGCGCCCCGCTACCGATTCCATCAACGCCGCCTTGGCGTCGAGTTCACTCTGGTACAGCCACACCGCCGCGGTGGCGGTGTCAGGATCGAGCACGCGGGCGCGGGCTGCCGCCAGCGCGGCCGTCTTGGTGCTGAACGCTTGGCGCACCAGCTTGTTGCCCACCGCGTGCTCGGTTACGTGCAATTGAGTACCTGCCACTTTAAAGTGCTCCTACCTTTTCCTTCGGTTGCTCGGTGCCGCGCGTCGGCGGCGGTGTTTTGCAGCGCCGCTCTAGCTCGGCCAAGATCGACGCCAGCCACGGCTGGCGCCAGTTGTCACGCAGAATCTTGTTGAGGCAGTTGCGCAGGTGCTGGCAGGACATTTCTGCCAGCGTCATGCGCCTGCCGTCGCGGGTGCGCCATTTCATATGGTAGTCACCACCTTCTTCTTCTCGCGCTCGGAGCACAGCACCATTTCCTCGTCGCAATTGCCGCACGTCGGGAAACCGAACTCTTCGATCTTCTTCGCCGTCATGTAGCTCACGTTGCCGCAGCCGCATTCGAGTTTGTGCAGGCCGTGGCTGGCGTTGCGCTTCTTCGCCACGAGTTCGACCTTGGCGTGCGGATAGGCGCCGAGCTTGTCGAGGATCGACTGCGCCAGCGTATGCGCGGCCAGCGTATCCACCTTGGAGTGCTTGCCGCCGGTGTAGCCGACCAGCTTGCTGTTGCGCGTGAACACCGCGCCGTGGCCGCTCTTGCAGTCCTCGACCGCGTGCAGCAGTTCGTGGCCCAGCACGTCGAGCACCACCAGCGGCGCTTCGAGCACCGGGGAAATCATGACCTCGTTGACGTTGGCGCCGCTGCGGCCGCGGGGCCAGCACTCGCCGATCCGCCGGCGCGGCGAGCCGCCACCGGGGAAGCCGCAGGTGACCTTGACATCGGCCGGCACAACGACGCCGAGCGGCGCCCACTTGGCGCGGAAGAGCGCGGTGGCCTTGGTCAGCCACAGTTCACGGTGCATCGCCAGCTTGGGGTCGAGCTTCACGGTCTTGGTTTTCATCTTTGTCTCTCAGGTCAGGTTAGGGTGCAGGCGGGGATTGTAGCCCCCGCCTGTACCTCAAGTAAAGCACTATCTATGCCAGCGCTTTAAAGGCGCTGCCTTACGGGCGGCGGCTTCGCGCTCCCGCGCGTTGCTGGCGGCGATGTTGTCGCCCACCTTGGCGATGACTTCGAGCGCCACCAGCAACCCGCCCAGCCAGAGCAGAATCGTCATGGCTAGGCTTCCGGCGCGTCGGGCAACTGCTCGACTTCGCCAAGGTCGGCGAAGTCGAACGGCTCGACCGCTTCCGGCAGGTCGGTTTCCAGCGCGCTGTCGAGCGTGTCGGCGGCGTTGCCGATGCCGTCGATCCACTCCTGCGCGGCCTGCCCCTTGTCGCCTTCCTGCCAGCGCTCGCTCTTGTTGTCGTACTCTTCCTGCCGCTCATCGCGCTCGGCTTCGAGCCGGGCCTTCAGTTCCGCGAGGGCGTCGTTGTAGTTGCTGATCGCCTCATCGAGCGGGGCGCGGGCGACGGCCAGCGCTTCGTTGAACTCGGTCACGGCGTTCTCGACTGCTTCCTGCGCGTCGGCGACGGCGGTGCGCATATCGTCAATCTCGGTGCTGCTTGCCTTGCTGATCTTCATGGTGGTGCTCCTGTCATGTAGGCGGCGCCGACATGGCGCCGCCGGGTGGGGAAACGGTTAGAACTTCTGCGCGCAGATCGGGCCGATGCCGGCTGCGATCGAGGCGGGGTCGGTCAGGTCACGGCCGCACGAGCAGCAGGTGCCCGAGAGCTTGCCGTACTTGACCGCGGCGCCCAGCGGGTCAGCGTCGAACTCGGCCAGCAGCACGAGGATCGCGGTGCGGGTGGCCGTGTCGCTCAGGCTGTTCCAGACGATCGCAAGGGCGTTGTCGATCTTGCCGACCGGGCGGCCGCGCCACACCAGCCAACACAACGTGTCCTGATTCTTGCGGCTGATCTTCAAGTCGCCGGCGCGCAGCGTGGCGTGCTTCTGCATGACCTCGAACAGCTTGGGCACGGCGAGCGCGGGCGATAGCGCGGTCTTGAACTCGGCCGGCGCCGGGGCGGCTTCGGGGGCCTCGTACACCAGCCGCAGCCCGAAAGCCTTTTGCGCCTCGCTGGCGAAGCTGCCAAAGTGTTCCAGCTTCTCGGCGATGTCCCGGCACGTCGCAGCGGTGCGCGTCTTGCCAGCGGCCTCGTAGCGCTTCGCCGCGGCACCTAGCTGCACCCGCGCCAGCAGCACGTCGGCGTCGGCGGTGACCAGCGGCGCGGTCGAGCCGGGCAGCGTCACCTGCGGCAGCGCAGCGCGCGGCTTCGACCACGCGACCAGCTTGGCGGCGTACTCGCGCTGCTTCTCGCTGGCGAAGCCGTTGACGTTCACGCGCTTGGCGATGTCGCGGCAGATCGCGCCCTTGCCGGCGGCGAAGGCGTCGGTGCGGGCGTCGAAGCGGGCGGCGGCGTCGAGCAGGGCCAGCGCTTCGGCTTCGTTCGCGGGGGTGTCGTTGCGCACGTCGTCAAGGTTCACGAGGCCGATGGGGGCGACGGTCACGGCGTTCTTCCAGTTGTTCATCTTTGGCTCTCAGTTCAGTGGGTGGGTGTAGGGGGTGCCTACAAGCTAATGCAAGCGCCGTGCCAGCCTGCCCTAGCTTGTAGGCGCCACCTACATTACCCTTGTAGGTGACGCCTGACGGCACATTGTGCCGCCGTAAATTGTCAGCCCTTGATGGCCGCCTGCCGGATCAGCCGCACCGGGTAGGCGCGTTCCTTGTCGCCGTGGGCGAACACCACGTGCGGCATGTAGTTGCCGTTGAGGAACGGGCCGACGCCCATCGCCTGCCGCGACTCCACCCGCAGCGCCGTGCGCTCGATGCCGTGCAGCATGAACTTGGTGCCGGGCACGATCACCTTGCGCACCGGCTCTTCGGCGCGGGGCGTGATCGCCTTGATCCCGGTGGTCTGGTTGGCCCGGTCGGTGATCGCCTTGCTGACGCGGGCGCACTCGCGGCTCTCGTTGTCGAGCATGTGGTGCAGCGAGGCCACCGCGGTCTTGCGGTACTGCTCAGGGGCGTCGGCGAAGGGCACCATTTCCTGCTGGGTGCGGCCATCCACCTTGATCCACAGCCCGCTCTTGGCGCTCTTCGGCAGCAGTTCGCCGGCCAGCACCGCGACGGCATCCTTGGCGCGGATGCGCGAAGTCACCAGCAGGTTAGCGGCCACTTCGTCAGCGATGTCGCGGGCGTGCTCCAACGGCATCGCGCCGGCACCGGGGCAGACGCCGCGGAAGTAGTGGAACTGCACGTCGTAGCCGTGCTTGGAAAGCACGCCGCCGGGCAGGGCCTGTTCGCGGCCGCAGACTTGGCAGGTGCCGTTGTGGGTGGCTTTGATCGTCATGGTGTTACTCCTATCGGGGTGGGTGAAGGTGATACCTTACATGCAAGCCCCGTGCCAGTCAACACCTGTCACTTTAAAGCCGGCCAGTTGCGCCCGTTTCCGGCCGGGTTTACTATCCGGCTTCCTTACCTAACTTTGACTGAAAGTGACCTAAATGAGCACCCACGCCGCCTTCTCACCCTCGGCCTCGGAGCGCTGGATGGCCTGCCCGGCTTCCTTCCTGCGCGCCGCCGCCCTGCCCCCCGCACCCTCATCGAGCTACGCCCAGCGCGGCACCCTGCTGCACGAGTTCGCCGCGGTCGGCGTCACCGAGTCGCTCAAGGCGATGGATGAGGCTGTCGCCAACCACGGCGCCACGCTGGAACCCGACGAGCGCGCGGCGCTGGCCGTCTACGTGAAATTCTGCAAGGGCCTGCGCAAAGGCGCCACCATGTGGCGGGTCGAGCAGGTGGTGCGCTACAACGATGAGCTTTTCGGCACCATCGACTTCTTCGCGCTCAAAGGCGACACCTTGCACGTGGTCGATTTCAAGGGCGGCGCCGGGATCAAGGTCGAGGCGATCGACAACAGCCAGTTGCTGACCTACGCGATGATGGTGCTCGAACTGATCGCGGTCACGCCGATGGCGGCGATCCCGAAGCAGGTGCATCTGCATATCGTGCAGCCGCTGTTCGTCGGCGATGCGCCGATCCGCGGCGCCAGCTACAGCATCGAGCAAATGCTGCGCTGGCGCGGCAAGGTGCTGATGGCGATGCAGGTGGCGAAGTCTGCCGACGCCCCGTTCAACCCCGGCGCGCACTGCAAGTTCTGCCCGGTCAAGCCGCAGTGCCCGGCGCTGCTGGGGCTCGCCGGTGACCTGCCGGCGCCGACCACGCAGGGCAGTCTCTCGCTCCCGCAGTTGAGCGAGTGGTTGCAGAAGGCCGAAGTGGTCGAGACATGGATCGCGGCGCTGCGCGAGCACGCCCACGGCCTCGCCAGCGGCGGCACCACCATCCCCGGCTGGAAGCTGGTAGACAAGCGCGCCACGCGCAAGTGGGCGAGCGAGGATGCCGTGCTCGCCACCGCGAAGAAGCACAAGCTGCACGTGCAGGAGTTGCAACTGCTCTCGCCCGCGCAGATGGAAAAGAAGTTCCGCGAAATCCCGATCGTGCTGCGTCCGCTGGTGACGCAACAAGCGAGCGGCCAGAATCTGGTGCGCGATCCGGCCTACGTGCCGGAAGCGCCCGATAGCAAGCCGGCACTCGACGCCGCGCTGCTCAACCTGCAATACCGTGTCTGAACCTAACCTACTTTAAAGTGAAGGAAGAACCTACCATGAGCAACTTGATTCCCTTTGGTGGCAACGGCGCGCTCGCCAACCCGAGCAAGCTGGCGTCGGCGTTGCAGAACGTCGCGCGTGAATCCGCACCCAACGGCCTGTTCCTGCGGATGGGCAAGGATGGCGTGTGGATCATCGGCATCGAAATGGAGCCGGTCGAGGATGGCGCCGAGTTCGCGGTCAACCCCGCCGGCTTCGGCCACGGCTGGATCGCATGGGGCAAGGCCGAGCGGCTGGGCGAGAGCTTCGTGCCGCTGACCGACATCGTGCCGGCCCCCGGTGCGCTGCCCGATGGCGCCCGCGGCTGGGAGCAGCAGTTCGGCATGCACCTGCGCGACTTCGACACGCAGGCCGATCTGGTGTTTCGCAGCAGCAGCGTCGGCGGCAAGCGCGCGATCGGCGCGCTGGCGAAGGAAGTCGGCGCCCGGCTGGCTGATGGCGACGACAAGAATGTGGCAATCATCACGCTCGACAACGACAGCTACAAGCACAAGGAGTTCGGCAAAATCTACGTGCCGGTGTTCACCATCGAGCGCTGGGTGACGACTGACAGCATCAGCAATCAGGCCCCTGCTGCTGCGGCGAAGGCCGGCAACAAAGCACCGCCGAAGGCGCAGAAGCCGAAGGCGAAGCCGGCCACGCGCGCCCGGCGCTGAGCCACCCACTAGAGGCCCCAATTGCCTCACGCCCGCGCGCTGCACTCCCGAGGCGCGCGGGCGTCTTTTTCTGTGGAAAGAAAACCATGCCCGTCTATGTTATCGGCCCGTCGATAAACGGCCCTGTGAAAATCGGCGTTTCAAACGATATTGAAAAGCGCGTGAAGGAACTGCAAACCAGCCACTACGAGCAGCTACATGTATGGGGTGAAGGCAGCGCCTTTTACTGGAAAGACAAGAAAAAAGTAGCGATCGAGGCAGGCGCGGTTGAACGCTACCTGCACCGCGTGCTCAAAGAGCACCGTATTTTTCCGCGCCACGAATGGTTCAAGCTGGCCCCCCATCACATCATCAGCCCCTACGTGTCGCTGGCGGGGCAATCCCTGTACGGCTACGGCCACCCGCAGCAGGTGTACGACGTGCGGCTACGTTGGCGCCGCTCGGCCTGCTACCGGGCCGCTAATAAGCCCGACCATTACAGTCATCAACTACATTTGAACTTTGCCCAATGAAAAGATTTTGGATCGACATTGAAACCCGCAGCCGCTGCGACCTCGTGAAGCACGGCGTCTATCGCTACGCCGCCGATCCTTCCACCGAAATTCTCATCATCTGCTTCGCGCTCGATGATGGCCTGATCAAGACGTGGCACCGCGGGCAGGCGCTGCCGCCGCTGCTCGGTGGCATCTTGGCAAAGCCGCCGCGCGACGTGCAACTGATCGCCCACAACGCGAGCTTCGAGCGCCACGTGCTGGGCCGCACCTTCCGCGCCGTGCTCGATCCGCGGCACTGGTACTGCACCGCCACGCAGGCCCGCGCGAGCGCACTGGCGGGCTCGCTCGACAGCGCTTCGCGCATGCTCGGCACCAAGTTGTCCAAGAATCGCCGCGGCGCCGAGTTGATCCGCCTGCTGTCGATGCCGCAGGCCGATGGCAGCTTCAACGATGACCCGGTGCTGCTGGCCGAGTTCGCCGGCTACTGCCGCGACGACGTGGCAGTGATGCGCGAGTTGAGCAAGGGCCTGCCGCCGCTGACCGACGAGGCCCGCGCGCTCTACACCGCGAACGAACTCATCAACGATCGCGGCCTGCCGATCGACACCGAGCTATGCACCGCCGCGCTCGGTTACGCCGAGCGCGCCGCGGTCGAGGCCACCGCGCGCATCCAAGCAGTCACCGCCGGCGCGATCAGCAAGTCGCGCGGCACCAAGCTGACGCAGTGGATATACGAGCGCCTGCGCGACCCGCACAAGGCGCTGATGGAAGTCTATCGCAGCGACGAGAAGGGCCTGAGCCTCGACGCCAGCACGCGCGAGGCGCTGCTGGAAGCGATCGACATGCAGCCGGATGATTTCAGCGTTGAAGTGGTGAACGCGATCGAAGCGGCCGAGGATGCGGCGCTGTCGAGTATCTCGAAGTTCGCCACCATGCTCGATCGCGTGAGCAGCGACGGCCGCCTGCGCGGTGCGTTCGTGCAAAACGGCGCTGCGCAGACCGGCCGGTTCAGCAGCACCGGCGCGCAACTGCACAACTTCCCCCGGCTGGTGGCCGATGATCCCGACGCGCTGCGCCAGCAACTGCTGCGCCGCGACGTGCTCGATGGCAGCGTGCTCACCGCTTTAAAGTCCATGCTGCGCCCGGCGATCAGGCCGACCAAAGGCTTCATCGTGCGGGCCGATTGGAACGCGGTCGAGGCGCGCGGGCTGCCGTGGCTGGCCGGCGCGCCGGGGGCGGCCTACCTCGAAACGTGGCGCGACGAGCGCCGCGACCTGTACGTGGAGCAGGCGCAACTGGCCGGGCTCGGTGACCACCGGCAGGGCGGCAAGGTGGTGGTGCTGTCGCTCGGCTACGGGGGCGGCCCCAACGCGCTCCTGCGCATGGGTAAGGCGTACAGCGTGACCATCCCCGATCCGGTGCAGGTGGTGCGCAACTGGCGCGCGGCCAACTCGTGGGCGCCCGAGTGGTGGTACGCGCTGGAAGGCGCGGCCTACACCGCGCTGCGGCTGCGCGACAGCACGTGGATCACGGCCGGGCGCATCAAGCTGGCCGCCGATGCGTTCGGCCTTGCGATGGAGTTGCCGAGCGGCCGGCATCTGCGCTATCCGTTCGCCGAGTTCGAGTGGCAGCGCGATCAATCCAAGATCACCTACCTCAAGGCGGCATGGAAGCCGAAGGCCAACGCGCCGACGTGGCCGCGCGCCACCATGTGGCACGGCACGCTGGCCGAGAACGCCACGCAGGCGACGTGCGGTGACCTGCTGCGCGGCGCGATCGTGCAGAGCATGGTGGACGGCCTGCCGCTGATCGGCCACGTGCATGACGAGTTGATCGGCGAAGCGCCGACCGCGCGAGCGGCGCGCGATCTTGCGCGGGCAATGCAGTCGCGTATGCTTGCGTTGCCGTCTTGGGCGCGCGGCCTTCCGCTTGCGGTCGAGACTGACAGCGCGCCCTACTTCCGCAAATAAAAAAGACCCGGCAGCGTGGTGACGCTGCCGGGCCGGTGTTGCTTTACTCACCCCCACGTTAAGGAAGCGAGACATGAGCCACCACCTAACGGAGTTGACCCAATGACCAGAACCGTACCACAGACAGGCGTTACGTTACCAACCCTCGCAACTTTCCCCCTGCAAATGCGGCAGGCCCAGCGCTGGCTGTTGTGGGCCGGCGACAAGATTCCGCACTACGTGAGCGGCCGCCGCCGCCACGGCAAGCTCGACACCCCCGCCGACGTGGGGCAGCTAGTCGATGCCAAGACTGCCTACGCGGCGCTGAAGGCCGGCAAGGGCCGCTACAACGGCCTTGGCTTCGCGCTCGGCGCCGGCTGGTACGGGCTCGACCTCGACCACGTGATCGACCCCGCCACCAAGACGATCCTGCCGTGGGCCGACAACTTGGCGACGGCCTGCGTGGTAGCGGGCATGTACGCTGAAGTGTCGCCATCGGGCACCGGGCTGCATACGATCGGCTGGTGGCATGAGGAATGTACCTTTCGCAACGGCAAGCAATGCGATCACGTCGAGGCGTACCACTCAGGGCGCTACTTCACGATGACCAGCAACGCCGGCCCTTGCACGGACGGCCGCCGGCCACCGCGCAGGGTGGTGGCCGAGCCGATGATCGCGCTGTCGCTGCTGCCGGCGCTGCGGGCCTTGGGCGCGCCAACCGGGTTGCGGCTGGTGGCTGGGGATGGGCCTGCGGAGCCGCAGAACGACGCCAGAGCGATTTTGCCGGGCAAGGTGACCACACGGTGGCTGGCCGATCGCCCGGCGGCTGTAGAGGCGCTGGCGGCCCTGTCGTCGGACTGCCCGCACGATCGCTGGCGCGACGTGGGGCTGTGCCTGCACCATGCTTCGGCCGGCGCCGCCGATGGGCTGGCGTTGTGGGAGCAATGGAGCGCCAAGGCCGCGGGCAAGCCGGGCCACGATGGGCCGCGCTACGTGCCGGGGCATTGCGCGGCACGCTGGGCCAGCTTCGGCAACACCGCGGCCAACACCGCCAAGCCGCTGACGCTGGGCACGCTGATCCGCATGGCCCAGCAGGCGCGCCCGGCCGAGGCGCCTGAGGGTGAGCCGGCGCCGAAGCCGCCGCGGGTGCTGCCGGGCAACCTGCCGGATGCGTTCGATGATGACGAGCTTGACGCGATGGACATTCAGCCGACGCGCTGGCTGGTGGCCGACCTGATCGCGCCGGGGCTCACGCTGCTGGCGGCGCCACCGAAGGCGGGCAAGAGCTACCTCGCCTTGCAGATGGGCTTGTGCGTGGCCGCCGGCAAGCCGTTCCTCGATCGTGAGACAACGGCCTCGCGTGTGAGCTACTTCGATCTTGAGCAGTGGCATGGGCTGATCCGGCCGCGCCGTAACGCGATCAAGCAGGCGCACGCGATCGGGGCGGTGCCGCTGCGCTTCCGCCTCACGATGGATGCAGGCGACGGCGCGCTGGCGGCGATGGCCGAGGAAATCGACGCCGGCTCGAAGCTCATCATCGTTGACCTGTTCGCCCGCGTGCGTGACGAGTTGGCCGAGGATGCGAAGAAGAACGCCTATGCGCGCGACTACGTGGCGATCACCAAGATTGCAGACTTTGCCTTACAGCACCCCGACGTGGCGATCGTCGTCATTCATCACGCCAACAAGGGCCGACACGATGAATGGCAGGCCAAGATCAGCGGCAGCTATGGGCTCACCGGCGGATCGCACGCCAACGTCTACATGGCGCGGCCCGATCTGCGCGGCATGGAAGATGACGACCGTGATGCAGCGTTGAACTACCGCGTGCTGATGGCGCAGGGCAAGCAGGTCGAAGAGCAGGAAGTGGTGATCGAGAAGATGGCCGCGGGCGGTGGCTGGCAATGCTCGCAGATGAAGCCGTGGGAAATCAGCGCCACGCTGTTGCAGACCAAGATCATGCTGCTGCTGGCGCCGCGCTATCCCGCGTACACCACGGCGAAGGAAGTGGCCGACCTGACCGGGCGCACGGCGAGCAGCGTGAGCAAGCTGCTGAGCCGCATGGCGCAGCGCGGCACGATCGAGTCGGCCGGGCAGGGTGCCGCCGGCTACCGGGTGAAGCGCTGACGCCCGGCGCGCGGACACCGCAAGGTGTCCGCGCGCCTCGCGCACGTGCGCGTGTAGATATCATTTCATTTCTAGTCATAAGTGTCATATGTTCCTATGTAGGCATAGGACATTTGGTATGTCCGAGGCGTGTCGGAAGTGTCTGATGTGAGCGGGCGCTAGCATCGGACACTTCCCCCTAGAAACGTATGTATAGATCGTGCGCACCCGCGCGACACGTGCGCGAATACGCCCGCCGTCGAAGATCGTCAAGCGGTGTACGGCCGGGGCGAACGCGCGCAGAATCTGCCGCGTTCGAGGGGGCGAGGTAAAAGGAATTGGCGAACGAAATCAAGATGAGCACCGGCGGGGCTGTCGCCGTGGTCGCAGGCAAGCGCCGCGGGCGTCCTGCGGGGCATAGCGTGCCCGAGCGCGTGCGTACGCAGATCAAGACCGCGCTGCTGGTGACACGGCTGCACAAGATCGCGTGCGGTGAAGTGGAAGCCGAGCCGCATCAGGTAACGGCTGCACTAGGTCTGCTGCGCAAAGTGCTGCCCGACTTGCAGGCCACGCTCATCAGCGGCGATCCGCAGTTGCCGCTCACCATCATCACGCGAGCCGAGTGATGCCGCGCGACGGCGAAACCTTCGAGTTGGTTTTAAAGCTGCGGCCGTGGCAGCATCCGCTGCGCAACTACTTTAAAGCGGGCGGCACGCGCGCCGTCGAGATTGCGCATCGGCGTGCCGGCAAAGATCGGGTGGCGCTGTTCATCGAGTTGGAGCAGGCGCTGCGTTCGCCGCGGGAAATCTGGCACTGCCTGCCGACCTACAAGCAGGCGCGCAAGGTGGTGTGGGACGCGCTCACTGGCGACGGCGAGCGCCTGATCAGCAAAGCCTTCCCCGAGCGCATCGTCAGCAAGCGCACCGAAGATGAAATGAAGATCGAGCTTGTGAACGGCTCGCTCTGGCGCCTCGTGGGCGCCGACAGCTTCGACATGCTGGTGGGCGCCAACCCGCGCCACGTGACGTTCAGCGAGTACGCGCTGACCTCACCGAAAGCCTACGAGTTCGTGCGCCCGATCATCGCCGAGAACGGCGGCACGCTGCTCTTCATCACCACCCCACGCGGCTACAACCATGCGCATGCGCTGTACGAGTACGCGCGCCACAACCCGACGTGGTACGCCGGCTTCCATCCCGCCAGTGCCACCGGGCTGATCCAAGCCGACGTGCTCGAAGAAGAGCAGCGCACCATGCCCGATGAACTGTATCGGCAGGAGTACGAGTGCGATTTCAGCGCGGCGAACGTGGGCTCGATCCTCGGCACCTACCTGATGGCGGCCGAGCGCGAGCACCGCATCGTCAACGCCGACCTGTACGACCCCGCCGGCGCGCCGGTCGAGTTGTTCAGCGATATCGGCTTCCGCGATGCTGCGGCGTGGTGGTGGGTGCAGCCGTGCCGCGGTGGCTTCAACATCATCGACCACGATGAGGCCACCGGGCTCGATGCTGAGCAGTGGATCGAGCGCCTGCGGGCCAAGCCGTGGAACATGCACGGCCGCAAGCTGGGCTGCGTGCATCTGCCGCACGATGCCCGCGCCAAGACCTTCCGCAGCCGCCACACCGTGGTCACCGTGTTCCTCACCAGCGGCCTCGCCGAGCGCTACAACGTGGTGCCGCAGACCAGCATCCCCGATCGCATCAACGCGGCGCGCGTGTTCATCCGCAGTTGCGTGTTCAGCCGCGCCGCCTGCGCCGCGGGCCTGCATCATCTGCGTGAATGGCACTTCGCCTTCGATGAGGAACGGCACAACTTCAAGCGCGAGCCTGAGCACGATGAGCACTCGCATACAGGTGACGCCTTCAGCTACATAGCGGTCGCTTTAAAGCCGTTCGTGATACCTGCCGAAGTGCCCGCGCCGCGGGACATCGGCTCGCCGGCCAACTATGCGTTCGATCTGGAACGCCTCTTCGGGGATCGTGATGCCGCCTGATCTGCCACCGCCCGCACCACCGCAGCAGCAGCAAGCACCGCCGCCGGGTGACTACCTCGCGCCGCCGACTGCGCAGCAACCCGATGCGCAGCGCGAGCAGCAGGAGCACATGACGCCCGAGTATTGGGCCAAAGAGATTGCGGCCTCGAAGAAGTGGCTGCAAAAGTGGCATGCGCGCGCCAAGACGATCGAGCGCAAGTACCTGCTGGCCGAGCAGGACGCCAACGCCGGCAGCAACGGCCGCGACACGTCGCGCTTCCCGCTGTTCTGGGCGAACGTGCAGACCACGCTGGCCGCGATGTACGGGCAGATTCCCAAGGTCGAGGTCGATCGCGCCAACTTCGATCCCGGTGACGACGCGGCGCGCGTGGCCGCGCTGATCCTCGAACGCATCTTCCAGTTCGAGGCCGATGATCTGGAAAACAGCCCCTACTACGTGATGCAGGACTGCATCCTCGATCGCCTCGTGGCGGGGCTCGGCGTGTCATGGGCGCGCTACGAGTTCACCAGCAAGGAGTTCCCGATCGCCGGCGTGCTCGATGAGCAGGGCGGCCAGTTGATGATCCCGATAATCACCGAGGAACGCGCGCCGCTCGACTACGTGCGCTGGTCGGACTTCCTGTTCAGCCCCTGCAAGCGCTGGCAGGAACGGCGCTGGGTTGCGCGCCGCGTGCCGATGACCGGGGACGCCTT
>Ga0097621_100000299_pt1 | contig 33504 bp, 22 predicted proteins | sample KBSMisM72_FD_73165 | JGI IMG/M metagenome (GOLD analysis project Ga0097621, IMG submission 73165) | Miscanthus rhizosphere microbial communities from Kellogg Biological Station, Michigan, USA - KBS Miscanthus M7-2 (version 2) (version 2) | ecosystem: Host-associated > Plants > Roots >... | reverse complement strand
GGTACGGCTCCGGCCGGATTTTCAGAACGTGATCCCCGCTACCGCATTCAGCCGGGAGATTCCTTCGAAGTGACGTTCGAATTTGTCCCGGATTTCAATCAGGCCGCGACGGTTCAGCCGGATGGTTTTGTGACTATGAAGGGAATTGGGGACGTCAAGGTTGGGGGCCAGACCGTTCCCGAACTTACGACAACCCTCTGCCGTGCCTACAACAAAATTATGGTGAATCCGGGAATTGCACTATTGCTGAAGGACTTTAACAAGCCGGCATTCGTTGCCAGTGGGCAGGTACTTCATCCCGGAAAATACGACCTCAGAGGAGATATGACGCTGACCGAAGCAATAGCCGTGGCAGGAGGGTTCACCGAGAAATCGAAACATTCCCAGGTGGTTTTGTTTCGACGGCTATCGGATAAGTGGTCGGAGGCCAAGGTAATCGATGTAAAGAAGATGTTCAATTCAAAAAGCCTGGATGAGGATCCGGTCCTCCAGGCGGGCGACATGTTCGTGGTGCCGCAGAATCGAATCTCAAAGATATCGCGGTTCCTTCCAACCCCGTCGGTTTCGACTTACGTCAGCCCATCTCAATTTTGAAATATTCCACCCATCGTAAGACCACTCAGGCCGGCGCAGGGTATACGTCGGCGCGGAGGTAGCTATGGACGACGAAGTGTTTGCTATTGAAAAAAGAGTACCGTTTCGCACATACACGCCGAAGGATATCCTTTCGATACCTTTCCGCCGCCGGCGGCTGCTTGTTGTGTGTGCGGTGGCCACCCTAGCCGCTACCCTCTATGCCGCGTGGCAGCTTCCGCGCTATAGGGCGGAAGCCAAACTGCTGGTAATGCGGCAAAGGGCAGACCCTGTAGTTTCACCGGTATCCCAAGACAAGACCCTGGCAGTTACAACGCCACCTGTGGTGACCGACGAGGAACTGCGCTCCGAAATCGAGTTGCTTACCTCCTACGATCTGGCGCGAGAAGTTGTCAGCCAGATCCACGGTTCTCTGGGTGGTGGAACCAGTCCGATGGCTTTTTTGACGGCCTGGAAGAAATGGTTTAGTACGCCCGAAGAACTCGAAGCAGGAAAGATAAATAGCCTGATCGGAAATCTTTCTGTGGACATAGCCAAGGGCAGCAACATGATTGTGGTCCAGTTTAAAAGCCGCGATCCAAAGATGGCCAAGCAGGTCTTGGACAAAGTGATCGAGGTTTATCTTCAGCGGCACAAGGCCGTTCACCGTCCTGCCGGCCAGTTTGATTTCTATCAACAACAAACGACGCAATATCAGGACAATCTGCAGAAGGCCGAAGCAGCGCTGACCGAATTTTCAGGAAAATACGGAGTGGTGAACCCCGCGGCCGACCGCGACATCGTGCTTCAGAAACTCAACGACTTCAAGTTTGCACTGCACCAGAACCAGGTTTCCGTCTCCGACGCGCAAAATCGGGTTCGCAGCCTTCAGGCGCAATTGACTTCAAGTCCCGACCGCATCACCACCCAGTTGAAACGTGCGGATAATCCCGAATTGCTGCAGCAGCTTAAGTCCACCTTATTGACCTTGCAGTTGAAGCGGTCCGACATGTTGAGCAAGTTCCAACCTGATTATCCTCCCGTCCAGGAACTCGAAGCACAGATAGCGCATACCAAATCATCCATAGAAGCACAGGAAGCGCAGCCGGTAAAGGAAACTACGACGGATATCGATCCGACCCACACCTGGATCGTGGGGGAACTGGCAAAGGCCAAGTCCGAGTTAGCTGGCCTTCAAGCAAGCGAGGGCGCGCTTCTTAGCACTATCAAGACCTATGAGGCTTCCGCTAAGGATCTGGATCAAAAAGCCATCATCCAGCATGATCTGCAGCGCCAAGCCAGCGCAGAAGAAGGCAACTACTTAATGTATCTCCACAAGCGGGAAGAAGCCAGAGTGTCGGACGTTTTGGACGCCGACCGCTTGTTCAATGTGGTGGTGGCAGAACCGCCCACGGTTCCAGCAATTCCCTCCCCTTCGTCCACTACTTATGCAATCGTGGCGCTGTTTGGCATGGGCATGCTGAGTTGCGCATTATTCTGGGCGCTGGAATATTTCAATAACACTCTTACCACCTCGTCTGAAATCGAATCCTACCTCAACATTCCGGTACTCGCGGCAGTTCCGGCCCAATTCGGTGGTAGCAGCTATCGCAGGGCTCGAGCGTTACCGCGACACGGCCGGCAGACGTTGGACTTATATTCCGACAGGCCGGCACACTATCAGTCACCAGAAGGAACCAATGAGTAAGAATTTTCAGTTGTTGATGCGGGCCGAGCAGGAAGTCTCAAGTGGAAGTGGAAAAAAGCGTCACCAGGTCTTATGGACACCTCCGGCCGAAGTGCATGCCGTCCCATCGTGCCCACTGGACGGCGTCGATGAACGCTCTCGTGACCAGGTAGCAAAGCTTGTGCGTCAGTTGTTTCTTCTGCCCGGGGCAGTACGAGCGGTAGCGTTCGCCGCAGTCGAGCCAGGGAACGGCTGCAGTTGGATGGCAGTTCAGTGCGCGCGGATCCTGGCATCGCAAGTTGGCGGGGCGGTTTGCATTATCGATGCCAACCTCCATTCCCCGTCACTTCATCGTTACTTTGGAATAGGAAATTATCGCGGCTTCAGCGACGTAATGGGTCACCCTGGACGATTGCGCGACTGCGTTTTCCCGGTGTCGGGGGTGTCGAATTTGTGGCTGATGACGGCGGGGTCGAGTTGCGACGGAAGAGATGCTTTCGGCGGGGAACGCCTGCAATCGGTCATCGAGGAACTTAGAAGCCACTTCGACTATTTGATTATCGACAGTGCGGCCCTTAACCCCTACGGGGATGCATTAATGCTGGGTCAGGCGGCGGATGGAATCGCCCTGGTGGTGGCAGAGCAGAATACGCGCAAGGAGAGCGCACGTCATGCAGTCGAGGAGTTGAAGAAGGCAAATGTTCGAATTCTCGGGGCCGTCTTGAACAAGCGAACATTCCCTATTCCCCAAAAACTCTACGAAAAGTTGTAGCCCAAGAAAGCTTTGAGCGAATGAAGAAAACACCCTCCACAAAATCAGCCAGAAATCTGCACCTCCTCTCCCAAATGGCATTGGCCGGCGACGCGGTCGAGGCGGTGAAGGAAATAGCCGCCATGGATCACCCGCAGCGCGACGAATTCCGCCGCCTTGCCCACGATCATCATGTGGTCATTCGGGCTTTCCGAATTTTGAATTCACGGGCAGTTGAAAACCGAGAGACGGAACTTGCCTATTGGACCGCGAAAGTGCTTGAGGCGGAGGAAGCTCGCATAGCAAATGCTTTGGAGTTCCTCGCCGAGATTTGTAACAGACTGGAGGCGGCAGGTTGCCGGGTGGTGGTGATGAAATCTCTTGACCATTGGCCTGACATCGGAAACGATCTGGACCTGTACACCAGTGCCGATGAGCCTTCCACGCGGCAGGTGCTCCAGGAAAAGCTCCGCGGCAGCAGTCAGCCACGGGCTTGGGGCGATCGTTTGGCAGGAAAGTGGAATTACCGAATTCCCGGCCTCAACACGACTATTGAGATCCATCACCAGCGTCTGGGCCAAACCGGCGAACATCGCGCATTGGCGCGAAGATTTATCACCCGCCGCGTGCCATTGCAGATCCTCAACTACTCCTTCCTCGTTCCTGCTCCCGAAGAGCAGGTCATCGCTGCCACTCTGCAGAGAATGTACCGTCACCTCTATGTTCGGATTTGTGATGTCGCCAACACAGCGGGATTGGTTGAGTCTGGCGAGTTGAATTACGCAGAGTTACGAACCGCCGCCGACTTGGGTGGAATATGGCCCGGAGTCGCCAGCTACTTGAAAATCGTCTCCGACTATTTGCTGCAATACCGCGAGAGAGGACTTGATCTGCCGAAATCGGTTATCAGGGATGCGCAGCTGAATGGCGACAATCTCGTGGTTCGCGGGCCATGGCTGCGGCTTCCGATCTTCCCTAAAATCGCCGTTTTCTATGGCAAACAGATGGCCAGCATGGCGTTGCGGGGTGACCTACCCGGCACAATGCGGCTCAGCTTGCTGCCGCCTCTGGCATCGGCCGCGAAAGTCGCCTACAAGCTGACTGGCGATCACCGTGGAATCTGGTAACTCTGACAACCAAATCTAGCATTCGAAAGAGATTTAGTAATTTGTCTTATTGGACAAGATTGCGGGAGAGTGTCCTGCTACGCAACACGGCGTGGATGTTCTGTGGCCAGGGGATAGGGCAGCTTCTGCGGGCTGTTTACTTTTTGATCGTTCCCCGGGCGCTCGGTGCCGAACAGTATGGCGCTTTCGTGGGCGTAACTTCTCTCGCAGCCATCTTGGCTCCCTTTGCAAGCTGGGGTGCGGGTGGCCTCATTGTAAAGAACGTTTCAAGAAACAAGAAGGTTTTTGACGAGTATTGGGGAAACTCGCTGCTGCTAAGCGTGGTCTCCGGGTCGATCCTTATAGGGATCATGTTGGGTGTGGCGCAGTTCGCGCTCTCTGACCGTATTCCGTGGGCATTAATTTGGTTGGTAGCCATCTCCGATTTGCTCTTCTCCAAGATTCTGGACGTTGGCACGCAGGCATTTCAAGCCTTTGACCTGCTGGCTGCGACCGCCAAACTGAATGTGCTGGGTAACCTGATTCGAATACTGGGAGCCGTGGTGCTGGTAGTTTTCTTTCACCACGCCGATGCCACCTCGTGGGCATGGTGCTATCTGTTCGCGAGCGTGGCCATGGCGGCTATAACAGTCACCTGGATAAACCGGGTTTTGGGCCAACCCGTGCTCGCTCTCTGGCGCATTAAATCAGAGCTGTTGGAAGGCGGTTACTTTTCGGTCAGCATGTCTTCTCAGACTGTATACAACGACATCGACAAGACGATGTTGGTGCGGCTATCTTCGCTGGACAGCGCTGGTATTTATGCCGCAGCGTATCGCCTGGTTGAGGTGGCATTCCTGCCGATTCGATCTCTACTGTGGGCCGCCTACCCAAACTTTTTTCGCCACGGTTCAAACGGAATCGGAGCCAGCTCTTCGTATGCAAAAAAGCTGATTCCCAAGGCCGCGCTTTACAGTCTCTTGGCGGCGGCGGCTTTATTTTTCGGGGCTCCCATCATTCCCTATCTGTTGGGCCATGAATACGCTCGCACGGTGATCGCGCTGAGATGGCTGGCGCCGCTTCCGTTGTTAAAGACGCTGCACTATTTTGTCGCAGATTCATTGACTGGAGCCGGCGAACAGGGCATTCGGACGGGCGTTCAAGTCGGGATTGCAGTGTTGAATATTCTTCTCAATCTTTGGCTAATACCGGCCTACTCCTGGCGCGGTGCCGCCTGGTCCAGCCTGGCCTCAGATGGACTGCTTGCCATCGGATTGTGGACCGCAGTTTCCATTCTTCGCCGTCAGGAAAGCAGCAGGCAACAGCTGGTTCCCACAGAAAATCTGGCCTGATCGTCTTCCATGAATCCTCCTCTTCAATCCGAAGATCCGGTGCAAGGCTCGTCCATTCCTGTTGGTAGCGGAGATGTCTTGCAGTCCAAGCGAGCGGGTTTCTGGTACTTCGAACGATTCTTCGTGGTCTTTGTTTTGCTTTACTTCGCCGGCGGATTGAATTTCTTTTTCCAGCAGGGTGAGCAGACGGCGCAAGACCCACCTTCTTCCAGTCAACGGCTGCTCATGGTTCAGCCGAGGGCCAGCAACGCCCCGGACCCAACGGAAAAAAATCCAACAAAGTTGATGGCCCAATTATTTATCTACCTCGTCACCGGAATTTTCATAATTCGAGACCGTGGCAAGTTCTTCCAAATAGTCCAGCAGCATAAGTTGCTGATTGCACTGTTGGCCTTAGCGGCGGTTTCTTCTCTATGGTCGGAGGTTGCGGGCTTTACCTTCCGCAGAAGTCTGGTTCTAAGCGCCTCAACCATCCTGGGTGTGTATCTCGGCATGCGGTTCACCATGCGCGACCTGATAAAGATGCTCTGCGCCGCGGGCGCAATCGCCGCCGCTTCCAGTTTGATCGTCATATGGTTGAGGCCGGATTTTGGCATTTCCGGCGGCGCCACTGCCGGCGACTGGCAAGGGATTTTTGGTCAGAAGAACACCCTCGGTGGTTTTATGGCTTTGTCGACCATAGCTTTCGTATTCTCGTTGTTGGACGAGAAAGAGTTCAGGAAGCTCTATGCAGCGGGGGCGGTCCTGTGCTTTGGACTGCTCATCCTTTCAAAGGATACGACCGCGACGTTGCTCACGCCACTTCTGTTGGCAACCATTCCTGTATTCAACTACGCTCGCAAGCATTCGCTCAGGGCTATTTTCGGTGTTTCGATCGTTTCCGGCATGATCATGGCCGCGGTTGTATTTGTCTTGTTCTTTGATGTGAACCAGGCCTTGTCCTTGTTGGATAAAGACATTTCCCTCTCCGGCCGTACCGACATCTGGCCGCTGGTTTGGCACAAGTTTCTGGCGCATCCCTTTCTCGGATACGGCTATAGTGCTTTCTGGCTGGGACAGAATGGCCGACAGTCAGCTTACATCTGGTCGATCTTGCATTGGCCTGTGCCTCACTCTCACAACGGATTTTTGGATGTACTGGCTGACCTGGGGCTGGCTGGATTCACCCTGTTCTGGCTGGGATATGTGATGTGTTTCCGACAGGCGCTAAAGTGCGCACGCCTGAGCAAAAGCTTGATCGGGCTGTTCCCGCTTGTCTATTTTTCGTTCGTCATCGTATTCAACATTTCCGAAGGCTCCATACTCAAGCAAGAAAGCCTGATCTGGGTCTTGTACGCCGCGACTTGGGTGTTGACCACGCGCTGGCTTCAACTCGTTGTCTCCGCGTTGGGCCAACCAACAACTGCTAAGCGGCTAGCCGAGAGCCGTGGTGGTCTGTGGCAGCCCGCACATGCCGGATGATTCTCAATACTTTCCACCCATGACCATTCGAACTGGACTACCGGCCGTAGCGGTCTACGAAGATTACCTGCTTGCCAACTCTCAAACCTTCGTGCGCTCGCAGGCGGAATCACTCGAACGGTTTACTCCTTACTACGTCGGGGCGCGACACATTCCTCATGGACTGACGCTGCCGGAAGATCGTTGCCTCATTTTGAATCGTGGAAACCTGGCTGGAGGAGTTAGGGAAGTGCTCTTCCGATTTGGCGGCATCGCTCCTGGTCTAATGCGAAAGCTACGGCAGCTGCAGCCCGTATTGGTGCACGCACATTTTGGACCCGATGGCCTCAACGGTGTCACCCTGGCGCGGGCACTAAAAGTTCCGCTCATTGTTACTCACCACGGGTATGACGTGACCACGAAAGCTGAGTTTCCAATTTCCCGGTGGCACAAAAGGTATCTGCGAAAGAGGCCGTTTCTGCAACGAAATGCGAATCTCTTCCTCGCGGTCTCGCAATACATCAAGGGCAGACTCGTAGAACAAGGTTTTCCGGAATCGAGAGTACGCGTGCACTATGTCGGTGTGGATACTGCCAAATTTAAGCCAACTGCGCCGCATGAGAGAGACCAGGTTGTTTTGTTTGTGGGCAGACTTGTCGAAAACAAAGGTTGCTCTTTTCTTTTGCGAGCCATGCATAGAGTGAAACAACTGTGTCCGAATACCCGGCTGGCAATCATCGGGGATGGCCCGCTGCGGCAGCAATTGGAAGCCGAAGCGGCGGTGTTAATGCCAGAGGGTTGTAGTTTTCTTGGCGAGCAAGCGCCCGATGCAGTCCGCCACTGGATGGGGCGCGCCCGAGTCTTTTGCGTTCCATGCATCACCTCGAGAACCGGCGTTTCTGAGGCGTTTGGACTGGTATTCATCGAGGCTCAGGCAATGGGTCTTCCAGTAGTAAGCTTTGCAAATGGCGGCGTGCCGGAAGCAGTTGCCGACCACGAGACTGGATTTTTGTCGCCGGCTGAAGATGTCGAACACCTGGCTGGTAGCTTGGTGCGTCTGTTGCAAGACTCGTCCTTGTGGAACCGATTCAGTGAAGCCGGCGTTGACCGGGTTCGGACCCGCTTTGATCTCAGCGCGCAGAGCAATGAATTGGAAAAGCTCTACGACCAGGTAGTCGCAGAATATGGCAAGCAATCCGAAGCTTCGGCCCCACTCCCGGTAGGCCGCGGCGCGTCCGCAAATTCCATCTAACCCAGGTCAACCTTGATAAGCGTAGTCATACCAACCCGGAATCGTCCAGATTTGGTGCAGCGTGCCGTCCGATCGGTGCTGAATCAAACCTTTTCCGACTTCGAAATCATCGTGGTCATTGACGGTGCTGATTGGCAAACTTCCCAGGCTCTGCGCGAAATCGGCGATCCTCGTCTTCGGACAGTAGAACTCGAGCAGACCGTCGGTGGCTCCGAGGCACGCAATACTGGGGTGAGAGCTGCGCGTGGAGAATGGCTGGCATTGCTCGACGATGACGACGAGTGGATGTCCGACAAGTTGACTAAACAAATTGAGGTTGCGGAACGATCCAGGTATCGCTACCCGATCGTGGCTACGGCACTCATTGCTCGCAGCCCTCGGGCCGATTTCCTGTGGCCCAGAAAGCCACCCAGATATCCGCTGAGCGAGTATCTGTTCGTCCGAAATTCTTTGTTTCAGGGCGAAGGAGTTCTCCAAACTTCCACCCTGCTAACCAAACGTGAGTTACTTCTCAATGTTCCATTCACCTTTGGACTGCGCAGGCACCAGGACTGGGACTGGATTCTTAGGGCAGGAAATGCGGAAGGGGCAGGCGTCGAGTTTATTCCCGAAGCCTTAGCGATTTGGCATATCGACGATCCGCTGAGCCCCTTGAAGAACAATTATCACTGGAGCTATTCCCTGGAATGGATTCGCGCCAACCGGAATCTGGTAACGCCCCGCGCCTATGCGGGACTCGTAGCTGTAACCTTAAGCGCTCAAGCCGCCTGGCAACGTGATTGGAAAGCCTTTTGGCCGCTGTTGCGCGAGATTTTTAGGGGCAGGCCTCGCTTGATGGACCTCGCACTTTTTCTCGCAATGTGGTTTATTCCGCGCCGTATCCGCCAGTTGGTTCGCTCTCGCATGTCGCGTCCCAAGGCCGCGGTTTTGCGCGCCGCCGTGGAAGCCCAGCCTGGGCAATGAACATAGGATCCACTGAATGAAATTGTTGACTGTTGGTTTGCCGGTCCACAACGCAGGACGGTTTCTTCCAGAAGCCGTCAATAGTTTGCTGCGGCAAACCTACGAAGACTTCGAACTGCTTTTGGTTGATGACGGCTCGACGGACGGGAGTCTGGAATACCTTAAGTCGATCAATGATCGCCGTGTGCGCTTGATTTCTCAGCAACACAGCGGCCTTACCGCGACCCTGAACCGGATGCTGGCGGAAGCAGCAACACCCTGGCTGGTGCGGCATGACGCCGACGATGTTGCCTTTCCGGAACGTTTGGCTCTAACGGCAGAATCGATTCGCCGCTTTCCTGAAGCCGGAATGTTTTATTCCTACGCGCGTTACTACCAGGATGATCGGATTTTCGGAAACTTTAGAACCACCCGCGGAACGCCGGAACAGCTTCGCGAGCTAACCAAGGCCGGGTACTTGTTGGCGATCTGCCATCCTGCCGTAACCCTCAATGTGGGAAAGGCAGTAGAGGCGGGCGGCTACCGCTTCGACCTTCACGTGGAGGATGCGGATCTTTGGTGGCGAATGGCTCTCGCCTACGAGATTCGGTTGATTCCAACGGCAACCGTGGCGGTGCGGCACAACCAAAGCAGCGTTTCGGCGAACAATTTCGAAGGCCAGTGTACTAACACGCTTTATATTCAGTACCTGTTGCTCTCCCATTTGCGCGGACTCACGCCGTTACCCCATGCTGAGGTTTACGACCGGTTACGGGTGATTCTCAATCACCGGCAGATGCGCTTTCGAGAGCATTCGCGCCTTACAAATATTCTTCTGAACAAGAAGGCGTTCGTTCGGGCGCTGCAGCACGCAACCATGGCTTTCGCTGCATCTCCCACTCAATTTGCAAAACGAGTGTTGTACGAGTTTCGGCCGTCCGGTCTGGTTAGTAATGGAGAAGATCCGGAGCGTTTTTACGCACAGCGATCTTTACTTTGGCCTCAGTACGATCCCCTTCCCTTCGACTCCACCAACCCGGCGGCGCGTCCGACCCTGGCCTGAATTACTTAATCGTCACCTATGCCACACGTCGAAACTTTCTATCAGCCGTCTTTGACAGATGTTCGCTCGCAGTTCATTGCGCCGGTGGAACCAAGCCGGAATGTTTTTCTCTCGACGCTGTTTGCCGCACTGGAGGGAAACGACGTTCGCTACTGCGTCTTACATTGCAGTCGAGGGTTGGTCTATGCATTTGAAATCGCCGTTCACCCAGAGGATGTTTCCAAACTGGCCTTGGCTTTCGAGTCTGTGGCGCAAACCGGATATTGCCCGATCCAGGCTGTAAACCTTGCAGACGGTCGGAAGCGGTTGGTTTTTGGGAGCGTGGTAGATGAGGTGCTGGAAACAATCACGCTCGACGTCATCTTCAAGAATCAAACTGCCCTGGCCTGTACTTCTCCTGAGTCGCTTATCAACCGCAGAGAACGAAGTTATAGCTTCTGGAGGCCTCAACTTCAGGATGCGTTTGCTGTTCTGCTCGCCGAAGCCGTTTTCAGCGACGATCCGAACGAGCGGGTCTTAGCCCGCCTTGAGACTGTTGCCGGAGCCATGGGAAAGCGAGCCACCGAAGCAGTGTTGCGTGAAATCTTCGGCAGCCAATGGGGCGAGAAAGCAGCCACCGGCTTTCACAACTCGCGTTTGCTTGATTTCATTCGCGACTTCCGTACTGCGCTGAGGTCCCAGATCGTGCCACGCGAAACAAGGTCGAAGAGTTTCTTGCGGCAAAAAGCTGATGAAAAAACCGGCGGGAATGGAGCATTCCTGGTTTTTCTGGGTCCAGACGGAGTCGGCAAGACCACGCTATTACAGGAGGTGAGGCAAAGTCTTGCAACCGCCTTCGCTCAGCAAAGCCTTTATCGTTGGCGGCCAGGAGTCTTTGCCAAAACGCCGCGCGCTGCCTGTCTGCCTCATTCCAAGCCACTCCGAAGCACCCAAGGCTCGATTTCCTATCTGTTCTTCACCTGGATCGACTTCGTAGCAGGACATCTTTTGAAAACGCGCAGTCAGATGAGCCGATACGGCTTGGTGATTTTCGATCGCTACTACCACGACATTGGGGTCGATCCAAAACGTTATCGTTATAACGGGCCAATGGGGCTGGTTCGCTGGCTTGGCAGGACAATTCCTCCCGGTCAGGTTTTCTTTTTCGTCCTGGACGCGGACGAAGCGGCAATCTTGAGCCGCAAACAGCAATTGCCCATCGACGAAATCCGGCGGCAACGAGCAGCGTACCGGGAATTTGCGCGATCTACTCCAAATTCAGTTGTCATAAATACCGACGGCTCCATCGCCAACTGTCGCGCACAAGCGCTGAGAGCGATCTTGCCCTACCTGGCCGCTCAGACGGCGAAACGCAATCCTTGTTGGTTCGGCACATTTATGAAAGTTCAGAAACGGGTCCCACTGGAGAATCTTCACAACGCCTCTGCTCGCGAGTCTTCGGCCACGAGCAAGCCCGCGGCCGAGGTGAGTTCCAAGGCCTCCGCATGAATCTGCTGCGCTACAAATTATTGTCGACGGAAATTGATGCGATCACGCAGGACGACGTGTACGAGGCAATTGCCGAGGCGGTCGACACGGGGCAGCGGCGGGTAATTGCCAATCACAATCTCCATAGCCTTTACCTCTATCATCGCGACCGTGGCTTTGCTCAGTTTTACCGCCGATCCGACTGCATTTACGTGGACGGCATGGTCGTCATCTTCCTAGCCCGGGCGTTAGGCCTGCCATTTCGAAAGGAACATCGGACCACCTTTCTGGATTCGTTGGACGACCTCATGGCAGAGATAGTCCGGCATGATTGGCGCGTGTTTTACCTGGGGTCCAAGCCGGGAGTTTCCGAACGAGGCGCCGAAGAAATGCGCCGGCGCTTCAAAGGACTTCGCATCGCCACCATGCACGGTTATTTCGACGGGCGACCCGGAAGCCGGGAAAACTCCACGGTGATTGAAGCAATTAATGCATTCCGACCCAACCTGCTCATGGTGGGCATGGGAATGCCGCGCCAGGAGCTTTGGATCCTCGACAATCTTGAATCCATTTCAGCCAATGCCATTATCACCTGTGGCGCAACCATGGATTACTTTACTGGCGAGATTGCCAGTCCTCCCCGGTGGGCCGGCCCTCTTGGACTTTACGGCTTCGCTCGTCTTCTCAGCGAGCCGCGGCGTCTTTGGAAACGGTACTTAATCGAACCGTGGGTTGTACTAGGACTTTTTCTCCGTGATCTCTTGAGAACTCCAAAGACCGACCGTCAAAGAATGATCGTCCCAACCCGTGCTGGCGAGCGGGTCGGAAATGAGTGAGGCTGACAGCCTCGAGGCAATGTCTAGAACTGCAGCCGCTTCGATAGCCGGAATACTTTTCCTGACACTGGGAGCAGTTGCCCAGGGTCAGGTAACTGTTGCTTCCATTTCCCCCAACTCCGGAACAATTTCCGGGGGAACTTCGGTCCAGATGAACGGCACAAATTTCCAATCTGGCGCAGCCGTGACTTTTGGTTCGACCCCTGCGACCAGCGTGACTGTGGTCAACAGCACAACCATTACGGCCACGACGCCGTCGCATGCCGTGGGCGCGGTGAATGTTACGGTGACGAATCCGGGAGGCCAAAGCGCAACCCTGTTTGCTTCGCAAGCGCCTCTGACCAATGCGGGATTCGAATCCGGGAGCGGATCTTGGGCCGCGAATGGGACCGGTACTGCAACCGTTGTTACCAGCAATCCCGGTTCAGCGCACAGTGGAAATAACTACCTTCAGATAACCGTTTCCCCTCCTAGCAACCAGCTTAGTTTCATGGCCCTGCTGAACGGCACCTCGCAATATCTGCCTGTCACCCCCGGCGATGTAATTACATTCGGGGGATGGGCATCCCGCACCAGTGGCGATGGAAAGGCTCGCTGGGCGATAGAAGCCAGCGATTCGACCAAGGCCAATGCAATTTATTTGGCAGCAACTCCTGCCAACGTTACATCCGCTCCATGGCAAAACCAGCAAGGCACCTACACAGTTCCCACGGGCATCGCTTTCATACGGTTCTACTGTCAGATCACTGGTAACACGGTGCAGTCCCAGGCGAACTTTGACGATGCAACCCTGCAACGCTCCATTGCCGGTGGAGGATTTACCTATACTTCCAGTCCTGCTCCCACATTTACCTCGATTTCTCCAGCGAGTGGGCCAGCGGTTGGCGGAACATCGGTCACCCTGACAGGCACGAATTTTCAGTCTGGCGCAACAGTGAAGTTCGGGTCCACGTTTGCAAGCAACGTCTCGGTGGTCAACAGCACGACTATCACCGCCCTGACGCCCGCAAACTCCGCCGGGCCCGTGAACGTCATGGTTACCAATCCGGGCGGGCAGAGCGCTACGTTGTTTGCTTCGCAAGCACCGTTGACCAATCCCGGATTTGAGTCCGGAAGCAATTCCTGGGCGGCGAACGGGTCCGGCACCGCCACGGTTATCACCAACAGTCCCGGCGCAGCCCACAGCGGCAACAATTATGCGCAGATAACAGTTACGCCGCCAAGCACTCAGCTTAGTTTCATGGCCCTGCTGAACGGCACTTCGCAATACTTAGCCGTAGCCGCGGGCGACGTTGTCACCTTTGGCGGTTGGGCGTCTCGTACTAGTGGAGACGGAAAAGCCAGATGGGGCATCGAGGCCACCGATTCCAATAAGGCCAACCCAGTCTATTTATCTGCGGTTCCCGCCAACGTCACGACCTCGGCCTGGCTGAATCAGCAAGCGACTTACACAGTCCCCGTCGGCAAGGCTTTCATAAGGTTTTATTGCCAGATCACTGGCAACACGGTGCAATCGCAGGCGAAATTTGATGACGCCATGTTGCAGCGCTCGATTGCCGGCGGTGGATTTACTTACACCGGAGGCCCCGCCCCAACGCTGAGTTCCATCGCGCCAGCCACGGGTCCCACGGCAGGTGGAACGCCGGTCACTCTGACGGGTACCAATTTTCTCTCGGGCGCAACCGTCACCTTCGACTCCACCGCTGCCACCAACGTCTCAGTAGTCAGCAGCACGAAGATTACGGCCACCACGCCCGCACATACATCGGGAAGTGCCAGCGTCGTGGTCACCAATCCCGACTCCCAGACCGCTGTGAAGACAAATGGATTCACATTCACCAACTCAGCGCCGGCTGTAACATCCATCACTCCGAGTTCAGGAACGAGTAACGGTGGCACCAGTGTGAACATTCGCGGCTCCAATTTCCAGGCAGGAGCGACGGTCACAATCGGTGGCTCGCCGGTGACCAACGTTACGGTCGTCAACAGCGGGTCGATCAACGGCGTGACGCCTGCCCACGCGGCGGGGGCTAGCGACGTTGTAGTTACAAATCCCGACAGCCAAGCGGCAACGTTAGCTGCGACGCTGCATAACCAGGGCCTAGAATCAGGATCGGCTGAATGGGTCTTCACCGGTCCGGGCACAGGTACCATCGGCAGCACCGTCGCCAGTGCGCACATCGGCACTCGATATATACAACTGAGTTCCGCTGCCGGCAACCATCCCGTCTATTACGCGGCTTCTGGCACGACTCCCCGGTATTTCCCCGTAACTCCGGGAGACGTGATCACATTTGGCGGATGGGCCTACCGCGTCTCCGGCGATGGGTTGGCGCGCTGGGCGATCGAAGTCAGCGATGCGAATAAGGCAAACCCAACTTTCCTTGCTGCGCCGCCTACGAATGTTCAGGTGCCGCAGTGGCAGCTACAACAAGGTACCTACACGGTCCCGGCCGGTGCAGCCTTCATCAGGCTGTACGCTGAAATCGTCTCGAACACCCAGGCTGCAGTAGCACGTTTTGATGATGCGATCTTCCAACGTTCTCCAGGTGGCACCAGCGGCTTCACATTCATTTCTCCCCCAATCGTTACTTCGGTCGCGCCAAATTGGGGCGCGCCGCAAGGGGGCACGACTCGAACGGTATACGGGACCGGTTTCCTTTCCGGAGCCACTGTTACAGTGGGCGGTATCGCCGCCAGCCATGTGGTAGTAAATAGCAACAACGCCATTGCGTTTTTTGCCCCCACGCATTCCGCAGGTGCAACCGACATAACTGTCACCAACCCGGGTGGTGACACCAGCACTCTGGCAAATTCCTATACCTACCGGGTGCCACCTGCTCCGCCGGCTGGGTTGACCAACGTTGGGCACATCATTTTCACCTTCCAGGAAAACCGGTCGTTCGATAACTACTTTGGCGTGATGAATCAATACCGGACCAGTCAAGGCGTGAACGACAATGCGGTCGACGGCCTGCCGCTCAACCAGGCGCTTCTCGACATTTCAGGAAACCCGGTTAAGCCATTTCACTTCCAGACCGAATGTCATGAAAACACCCAACCCAGCTGGAATGCCAGCCACGTCGACTATGACAACGGGTTGATGGACAATTTTATGAAGACCGGTAATTTCTTTACCTCGCCGTCAACGCTCGATCCGAACGGCACTCGGACCATGGGTTATTACGACTGGACGGACCTCCCGTACTACTATTCGCTGGCATTCCAGTTCGCAACCAGTGATCGTTTCTTCTCGTCTCTCATGGGCCCAACCGGCGCCAATCGCGCTTACTCCTTCGCCGGGACGTCCCTCGGGTTTGTGAGTGATCCCCAACCTCCCAGCGGCGGCCTGCCCAATCTGACGATTTTCGATTTGCTCGACCAGGCGGGCATTTCCTGGCGCTATTACTTCCAGAATGCCACGCCTGAGTGGATTACGGCCTGGTCGGTTTACAACACGGACAGCAATAAGGTTGTGCCCATGAGCGCCTACTTCGACGACATCAAGAATGAGGCGACGTTCCCCCAGGTTGTTTTCATCGAGGAGAACGGAAATCTGGACGAACATCCCAAGCCGAATCCAGGAACCAACACTCCCGGACAGAACATACAAAACGGGGCCAAGAATATGGCGGCCATCATCGGCTCGCTGATGGCCAGTCCTTCGTGGAAATCCTCCGTCTTCATACTCGCCTACGACGAAGGCGGCGGAATGCGCGATCACGTGGTTCCCCCCAATATGACGCAACCCGACGGCTATCCACCGGCGATTACTTCCACCGACCAACCCGGCATATTTAATCAGGCTGGTTTCCGGGTACCGTTTGTGGTGGTTTCCCCCTGGACGGGTCCCCACCTTGTTTCGCACATCAACCGCGATCACACGTCCATCTTGAAGTTGATCGAAACCAGATTCAGTCTTCCTCCGCTCACTGCTCGCGACGATGCAGCCGACAACATGACCGAGTTCTTCAATTTTCAATCACCATCGTGGATGACTCCACCCACCCTTCCGGTTCAGCCCACGAATGGGGTCTGCGATTTAGCTTTGGAGAAAGCACCCGGGCAATGACTCGGAGCAAGGTTTCCCCGGTTATTACCAGACGACAGGCTTTCAAGCTGATTGCAGCAGCCGCGGTCGCCGGAGCTGCGCACGCTTGGTCGAGCCCGGCAATGGCGGACACAGCAGCAGCCTTGTCATTGGGCCAAATCGCGCAGCAGAAGGGTCTCCTATATGGATCGACGGTTGGCAAAGGATTTCTGGTGCAAGATCCCGGATACGCCGATCTGGTAGCTCAGCAGTGCAAGATCGTGGTGCCGGAAACGGAAATGAAATGGAAAGCTTTGCGGCCTCGGCCGGACAGCTTTGTTTTTGATAACGCTGATTGGATTCTAAATTGGGCGCAATCTCACAGCATACAGGTTCGCGGAACCGCCCTGGTATGGCACGAAGCACTACCGTCTTGGTTCGAGAGCTACGCTAATCAAGGCAATGCACGCGATCTGCTAGTGAACCATATTCGGACGGTGCTCCATCACTACGCCGGCAAAATTCATTCCTGGGACGTCGTGAATGAGGGATTAACCGAGCGCGGCTATCGTGACACGCCGTGGTTACGCCTGCTAGGACCGGAATACATGGAGATAGCGTTTCAGACGGCGGCGGAAGCGGACCCCAAAGCTATTCGTACCTATAACGACATGTACGTCGAGGAAGCGAACAACGATACGAAACGACTTGAAGTATTAAAGCTACTCAAACAACTGCTGGCCAAAAATGTTCCCGTACAAGCTCTTGGCATTCAGGCTCACCTGCGTTGGGATATGGGCCAGTTCGATGCAAAAAAGATCCGCGATTTCTTACGGCAGGTCTCGGATCTGGGACTTCAGGTTTTCATCACGGAGTTGGACTTACGAGATCACGATAGCGACAAGGAACTTTCCGCTCGGGACCGTTCGATTGCAGGTTTTTATTACGACTTTCTCTCCGGCATCCTGGAGGAAAAGTCGGTGAAAGTGGTGATATCGTGGGGTCTAACGGACCGGTACACTTGGCTCACGAACCAGGCACCACGTTCTGATAGGCAACCGGTACGGCCCCTGATTTTCAGCGACAATCTGGAACGGAAGCCGGCCTTTGACGCATTTAAGAACGCTTTTGAGCATATGGGAGCGCGCTAAGCGCATCCAAATCCCTTGTCTGAAACGGGTTTCAGGCGATCGATTAGAATCGTTCGCCTATTTCGATGAAAAGCATAGAAGACTGTCAGGAGTCAGGTCGAGAAGAGGTACGCCGCTGCCGGGAGAACTCTGGCAGACGTGAAGCGTCCTCACTTGGTGAAGTGACAATCGGGAGGTGTTGGTGGTTTTGGCTTGGCCGGATGGCTTGGCAAAATCCGCACCTCGTGGCGGTCATTTTGCTTCTACCGGGCTACGCTGCCGGGATCCTCAAGCAGTTCAAGCTTCTCCGCAAACAAGCGACCGCGGTTCTGGAATTCCGCGAGCGCCTTCTATTTTTGTCCGGTGCCGTAGCCGAAGCCGGTGGGTGGGAGAAGTTCCGGCGTGAATTCGCCATCCGTCTCCCAGTCCTTTGCTATCACCACGTGGGAACAAAACTCTCGGGCAGCTGGCCTATTCTTACCGTGTCAACCGGGGTTTTTACGAGGCAGATCCGATGGCTGGCGGAACAAGGTTACACCGGGATCCATGCCAACGATTGGCTGGATTGGGTACATTTCGGAAAACTGCTCCCGGAAAAACCGATTCTAATAACATTCGACGACGGCTATTCCGATCTTCTGCAGAATGCATTTCCGGTACTTAAAGCGAACAATTACAAGTCGACCATGTTTGTGGTTTCGCAATATATCGGCGGCCCCGGCAACTGGCCTTCTCCCCTGGGCTACACCGGCCGGCCGCTGATGACTGCCGAACAAATTCTAGAACTGGCGCGCGACGGGGTTGAAATTGGTGCTCATTCACGGACCCATCGTGATCTTCGAAATCTATTGCCTGACGAATTGAAAGCAGAACTTACCCTTTGCCGCGAGGAGCTGTCCACCCTCGTGGGTACTCCAGTCAATACGCTGGCTTATCCGTTCGGTTATCACAACGCGTCGGTACGAGACTGCGCGGGCAAGATTTACGACATCGCGTTCAGCTCCACTCCCGGATTGAATGTCTGGCGCAGTGACCGATCGCAATTGCGCCGGATGTTTGTTCACCGCAGCCGGGTTAACTTTTTCCTGCAGGTAAAGTTCGGACTCGACCTATGCGCCGCTTTCCGGTTTTTGAAGAGCCGCGCAGGTCGCTGGATAGCAAGTATTTTTAGCCCCGGTGTGCCCAAACCTGCCCAGCATTCTCCTCTTTCGACCTGGAATCTTAAACAACCATCATCTGGCCTCCCCCAAGGTGGCGTACCCGATAGCCACTAGACGTTCTTGCAAGAAATCTGGGAACCAAATCCCTTTCAGTGGATGTGAAGACATGCATTCTGTTGCCATCAACTCCGATCTCCCTGACCTGCCGACGCGGGTCCGGAGAGTGGGAGATGAGTTTATTTCGCGGCTGGGATTGAAAGCCTCGCAGGCGCAGCCTTTTGAGGTGCGAATCGCGCCTACACGCCAAAAAAGCATCCACGAGACTGCGATCGTAGAAGTTGTCGGTGGGATGAATTTGTTCCGCTGCTTTGTTAAAGGGAACATTCCAAACTATCAGGGCGGGCAGGATTTAGAGGCCGAGTATCAGACTCTGGCAAAGATTGGGGGCAAAATATCCGATCTGAATCAGCAAACCCGATCTCCACGCGCATTGGCGTTCTTTCCATCCGAAGAACTTATGTTTTTAGAGCTGGTAGAAGGGCGAACTCTGAAGTCAATACTGTTCGATTTGCGACCCAGCAAACATGATCTTGGCTGCCTACTTGATCTGACGGGGGAATGGCTTGCCCACTTTCATCGCATAACTCAAGTTGGCGAAGGAAACCCTTTCGATTGGCTGGAAGAACAATTTGAGCTTGAAAGAGTGCGGCAAGCATTCTGTAATTGCTCGGTTTCCGGGCTCTACGATTCTGCGGTAAGCATGATTCGGCAATACCGGAGACGCAATCCAAATTTTCGCCGTCCGGTATGCCAAACTCACGGAGAGTTCACCCCTCTGCACGTTCTCGTGAACGAGGCGGCGATTTACGTCATTGATTTTGGTTCGGTTCACCAGGCCTTTCCCTATGAGGACGTGGCGCTGTTTACGACCTTCTATGAAGGCCTCCAGCCATGGCGTCGAGCCACCGGCCTTTTCCGCATGCCCTTCTGCCAGCAGAAGCAACGTTTCCTGCGCTCCTATTTACAGCACTACAAGCAGGAGGATGCCCCTGAGGACGAAATCGTGGCCAGCTTTTTCCGGATCATTTCCATGGCGCGACATGAAGTTCCCTGGGAACGGGCACCGAAAAGCTGGGCCGATCGGGGCTATTTGAAGTTTGGACGAAGCTGGATGCGCCGCCGGTTTGCCGCGATGGTGCGCCAAGAGTTAAATGATTTACAAATTCTCGCTGATGCCGACGAAAATCGACGGCAGTCACGGGTTCAACCGCTTTTAGCGTAGGCAAGTGCGGCAAGAGCAGGGACATGGTACCCGCTCTTGCCCTTGAATCGCCGGGCTGCTAGGGGTGAACGCTGACGGCGACGACGGAATAGGCCGGTACCGCCACGGTCGCGGAGTAGCCTCCCGAAATCGAACCCAGCGTTATTGATTTGGAAGTGATTTTTGGATTCGACGCATTGAGTAAGTAGCTCGTACCCTTCGCCGAAGCAATGCCAGGATTTCTGGCTACCACCTGCACCGCTGAGTAGTTGGTTCCGGTTGGGTTGATGACGACGATCGCATCCTTAGCCGTGGTAAAGAATGCGGTCGCCAGCAATCCCGAAGTAGTGTTGGCCGACGACACCGAGGTCGCCATATAGGCTCCGGTTGACAGACCAAGATATGAGGGCGAAGCAATTAGATTGAATGCATAGTACTGGGGATACGGGCTCAGGGTTGAGGCGTTGCAATCCATCGCCGAATTGTAGGTTCCAGTAATGCAGAAATACGGCGCCTGGCTACCGGCAAAATAGTACATCCTCGGCACAATGTTAGAGCCCGCATACATCGAATTCAGGAAATCGGCAATGGCGACCGTATTCCACAATGGACCGTAGGTCGCATGGTTCCGGCAACAGTCCTTCATGAAGGCCCAGTTATTGTTGTACTCGGTTATGTAGATTGGGGTGTGGCCAGCATTGGGCTGCGAACCGGCGCGCACTAAGTTATAAATTTTCTTGTAGTAATAGAGCTCGCCCTTGGTAGCCGATTGTGTAACCGAATAGAGCGTATTCCAGGTCATCCCCTGCTGAATATCAGTCTGCCCCGTCAGATACATGTGGAAGCTGACGAAGTCCACATAAGGTGCGGTGCCGGAATTCGAAAGCAAAGCCGGAATCCACTTCGGGGCGAGATTGAGGATGGAAATTGTGGGGCCGCCAATCCGGATGGTGGCACCGTCCCGCGACGCCTGCCCCTTCATCGCCGAAGCCGCTGCAGCATAGAGTGCAAGGTATTTCGACAAGCGCAAATCGTCAGTGTTTCCTGAAACGCAAAATGACGATTGGATTTCCGGCTCATTCCAGATCTCGTAGTCAATCACCCACCCGGGATAAACCTTGTCGAAGTGAGCAACGTAGGAAGCTGCTAGCTGGGCCCACTTGTTCACGTCCGTCGGGGCCGCCCATTGGGGGTCACCACTGCCACACGGATTGGGACTCGCCCGCAGCCATGAGGGCGTTCCACTCATCACGATAAGTGGGTGCATGCCCGAAGGAGCGATCATCTTCATATACCAATCGATCGAAGACCAGTTGGCGGTGGTAGTCGCATAGATCTGCGCGATATTCGCCATCTTGCGAGTTTGCGTCAATCCTGCCTGCTTGATTTGGGAAATCGAATTGGTGTTCTGCAAGCTTGCCAGGTTAATTCCAAGAGAATTTGCAAACACTCTCTTGGACGAGTAATTCCGGTTACCGAAGTCGGCAGTAACTGTCTGAGCCGAGGCCAATGAAACGAAGCACGCCAACAAAACCAAACACCTTGAAGCAGGGGAAAACCGCATTTTTCAAAACCTCACTTTGAATAACAACAATGCAGACGAAGTGTTTCCGTCCCCGCATGTGGAACAGGCAGAGATGTAGCAACCACGTTGCAACAGCTGTTTTTAATTCGCTGCCAAGAACTGGGGTGGTCGTGAATTGACAATTGGATCTTCGCCTTTCCGGCGAAAAATCCAGGATTGGAGCGAGACTCCGTTTCGCTGACGAAGTCGATTCAAGACGAAGTGAGGATAATTGTTGGCATTATGAAACCGTTTGCATCTACACGCAATCGGGTAGAACACTTAAGAACAAATTCGTAGCATTACCGAAGTTTTATCCGGATATCCCCCGAGCATATACAAGAAATAAAGAAATACTAAAGAAATAAAGAGGGCCAAACTTCTCGGGCCCTCTTTCCGCTTCACGTAGGTTAGAGTGAACTCTCGTCGGTCTTGTTCACTCGTCTTTGGTAAGCGCTTTAGTGAATTTGCAGGCTGGCATCGTCAAACCTAGCGGTTGTAGCCGTGGTACTTTGGTATACCTCGGCATAAAACCTGACGAAAGCCTTACCCGCAGGGACAACGAACGAGCGCTGCTGGTGGGTCCAAACGCCCTTTGTCGCCTGTGCCGGAACGGCAGTCACATAGACTGGCTGCTTCTTGCTGGCGTCAGTCAACTCGATGGACCAGCGTCCCATGCCATCTCCAGTAGCGCCGTAAGCCCAGCCGCCAAACGTGATTGTCTGTCCGGCCGTCACGGGGAAATACACTGCGTTGTCCATGGCGTCCACCGCAAATATTTCAGGATGCGTTGTGGCAGAAGCCTTGAGCTCAATGTACCTGCTGCCGGAATGCGCGCTGCCAGCCAGGGCCGGGGCTGTACCATCCGACGCACTGCGGAACGCCCACCCAGCCGCACCGGACTCGAATCCGGAGTTCTGGATGGATTCCACTCGCGCTATTTGCGTCGCTTGTGAAGTTCCGCCCGAGCTATTGCTTACGGTCAGTTTCACCGTAAAGTTGCCAGCAGAATTGTAAGTGTGAGTCGTCTTGGTGGAGGCGGCTACGGTGACTCCGTCCCCGAACGCAATGGTGCGCGAGGTGATCGTCCCGGAACTCTGCGAGGAATCTGCGGATATTTGCAGAGGTGCAGTGCCGAGAGCCGGCAGCAAGGTAAGTACCGCTTTCGGAGCCACTGCTGTGGCTGCGGACACAGTCACCGTCTTCGTTGTAGTTGAGGTCAATCCTGCACTGTCGGTTAAGGTCAATTTCACCAGAAACGTGCCGGCCGAAGTGTACGAGTGCGTCGCCGCCACCGCGTTCGACGTAGCGCCATCCCCGAAAGAGATAGACCGGGAAACGATGTTCCCTGACCCTGCAGCTGAACTGGCAGAGGAATCAGCTGATACTTGTAACGGTGCAGTACCGGATTGCGGTGTCACCGACAGCAAGGCGTTTGGCGATGCTGCGGGTGTAGATCCAGTGATTGCGAGCGCTACAACGGAATAGGCCGGAACATCGAAAGTGGCTGTGGCTCCTGCACTCCCATTGGAGAGAACCAAAGACCGCGTGTTGATCTGCCCATGCGCGGAGTCCAGAAGGTGCAAACTACCCTGCAATGTTCCATACCCACTATTCTTCGCTACGGTTGTGACCTGGGTATAGTTGGTGCCCGTCGGATTGATGATCACAATGGCGTCGCTCTTCGCGGTGTAAAACGCAGTCGCCATCAATCCCGATTGTGTCGTTGCAGGGCTTACTGAAGCAGCCATGCGGCCACCTTCTTCCAGACCCAGATAACTGCTGCTGGCCAACAACTGGTAGGCGTAGTACTGCGGGTAGGGTTCCATTGACGAAGCGTTGCAGTCCATGGCCGAATTCCACGTTCCGAACATGCAGAACGGAGGCATGGTGCCCGCAAAGTAGTACATCCGCCCTGCAACATTGGAGCCCGTGTAGGCCGAATTCAGCAAATCAGCGACTGTAGCCGCATTCCATAACGGGGCGTAAACCGGACTGTTCCGGCAGCAATCGCGACTGAAAGACCAGTTGGTATTGAACTCAGTCAAGTAGACAGGTGTGGTGGCGGCGTTGGGCTGCAATCCCTTCTTAACCAATGCGGAGATCTGCGAGTAATAGAAGGGCAGTCCGTTGGTGAGCGATTGATGCCGCGTATAGAGCGAGCTCCAAGTCATGCCGGCGCTGATCTCGCTGGCGCCGGTGGGATAGTAGTGGAAACTGATGAAATCGACATTGGGAGCGGTCTGCGGGTTAGAAACCAGCGCTCCAACCCATTCGGGGACAAGCGACATACGCGAGATCGTCGGCCCTCCGATGCGGATGGTCACCCCATCCTGCTGGGCGGCGGCGCGCATTGCATTGGCCGCGGCCGCATACAAGGAAAGGTAGGTGCGCAGCCGGATAGCATCTGTGTCACCTACCACGCAAAAAGACGTCTGCAGTTCCGGTTCGTTCCAAATTTCGTAATCGGCGACCAGTCCGGGGTACATCTGATCGAGGTGGGTTACATACGATGCTGCGATGGTTGCCCATTGGCTCACATTCGTAGGCGCCGCCAGTTGCGGCGAGTTCTTATTGGCGCATGGCGTAGGCGACGGTTGTAACCACGGAGGACTGTCTGTCAGCACAATCATCGGGTGGACATTGGCCGCACGGGCTTGGTCCATAGACCAGTCCAACTGGCTCCAATTTGGGGTCCGGGTGGCATAAACAAACGAAATATTGCCGATTCTACGTCCCTGAGTAATGCCTGCTTGCGTTAATTGGGCAACTGTACTGGCATTTTTGAACGACGCCAGATTGGTTCCAAACATCGAAGCTGGAATGCGAGCAGTATTATTCGCGCGGTTGGCGAAGTCGGCTGTCACGGTGGCGGTTTGGGCTTTGAGTTGCGGCGAGGGGATGGTCGAAAGGATTAGGGTCAGTACGACGCAATACAGAATGGACTTTAAATGCATAGGTTTGGCCGGGGAATACTGCGGTTTATGTAGCTTTTAATCACAGGCAAATTTTCCCATCACGAGGGCAGAGAGTTCCAGATAACGAAGGCTGCTTGGGAGCGTTGTTCCAGAACCCCCCGCTTTGGTCCTGATTACCTGTCTACGTATTGCACCTTAGTGACGTTTGCCAAAGCCTGCAGAGCATGATTTATCAACGAGTTGAGCCAATAACATCATTCGCCACATGATTCATCCTTATGACCTTCCCCGTTGACAACCCTGCCTTGCATTGCGAAGTGATCGGCGACTTCCAAAGACTGCAAGAATTAGAGATTTATTGGGATCGATTTTGGAAAGCCGACGCAAATGCGGAAGTATTCCAGCACTTCGCGTGGAATCGCGCGTGGTGGCGCGCCTATGGCGACAAGCTAGAACTTCGTTGCGTTGTGGTCTGGCGGGACGAAACTCCAATCGGCTTTTTGCCGATGGTAAAAAAGGCCTCAGGGTTATCCTGTATGGGTTCCCCTGATGCTGACTACTTCGACCTGATTTGCGAAAGGGCAGACGCTTCAACCGTTTTTGCAGCGGCTATTGCCGAGTTGCTTAAATCGAGCGATTGGAAGGAATGCATATTCGAGCATCTTTCCTGCGATTCACGGATCGTGGCGGCCCAGGGTGTCTTGCCGCGAAATTTATGCCGCCATGTGCGACTGACCTCAGCCCGGCATTCCGCGACTATCCTGTTAAATCAGCCCGCTCTCTTAAAGGGATTAGCTGAGAAGAAGCACCTGCGACGGCACGAAACCAAACTCGCAAAAAGCGGCCCTCTGAATTTTCGCGTGATAGAAAACGAACCGGAAATTCTGAATCACTTATCCGGTTTCTTTCGCGATCAGATCCGGCGAAGAGCTTTGTTGGGCGAGACTAGCAATTGTTTGAGATCTGACTTCGCTGCCCTGCTCGAAGGCTTGGTTCGCGAGATCGCTCCTCTGGGGCAATTGCGGTTCTGTGTACTTGAGCAGGGAGGTCGGCCGGTAGCCTACCATTTTGGATTTTTAACCAATGGTAAATTCCTGATGTACCAGCAAACCTTCGATGTGGACGCGTGGGATTCTTCTCCTGGCGAGGTCTTGCTGCGGTACCTCTTTCTTTTCGCCGACAAGAATGTGAGCCGCGAATTCGACTTCTCGGTTGGCTACGAATTCTTCAAGAACCGCTTTGCAAATCATCACAAAGAAAATTTCGTGCTGTACCTCGCCCCTCTAGGCCTCGCGGGACGTGTGAAAAGCATGGCCCGGTCCGCTGAGTCACGATTCGCGCCTGCCCTGTTGAAAATGAAGAATTTTTCCAGAACCACTCCCAGCGTCCTTCGAGTTATTAAGGTTGCGCGGCAATGGAAGGCAGGTTTGCGCCCGAGCGAGACCGGGAAGGGCTGGCGCGAACAATCGCCATCAGGATTGCACGATCGAATCCGACCTAAGCCATCTCCCATCGTTGGTGACACCACCAAAATTCTAGCTGCCCGGCTCAGCGACCTTGCCGATGTCAGCGTTGAAGCGCCGCTGTTCCACGTCCCCGGAAGACTGACCACCTACAGACAGCGGCTGGCAAAGGGTGATGTCCCCTATATCGTCAAACTCGATAATCAACCAACCCTCATTGCTTGGACGTCAGCCGAGAACAATGACTCGGCCACAACACGATCCATCAAATTGGGCGCAAGGTGGATTTATGAGTGTCTAGGTCGGGGAGACGCTGACGATGTGACTGCCGCTTTTGAGGGACTACAGTCACTGCTGGCCGAACCAGCGGAGATGGAAGTAACAGCATAGATCGCCGGTCGCCTCTAACTCCCTCAACTTAGATTCTTCATTTCATTCCAGTAACCCAAATTTTAGGAGATCGCTCATGAAAATTTCTGTAATCGGCGCCGGCTATGTCGGCCTGGTAACCGGCGGATGCCTGGCAGCGCTGGGTCACAAGATTTGGTGCACCGACAACGACACTCACAAGTTGGATGTCCTCGAATCAGGACAACTTCCGATTTACGAACCGGGTCTCGATGCCGTCATTCTTAAGGCACAGGCCGAAGGAAGATTCATAGTCACCAAAGATCCAGTTGAAGCGATAACAGCGGCCGAAGCGATCATGATATGCGTCGGCACTCCTCCCGGGCCGAACGGCGAAGCCGATTTAAGTGCTATTGAAAACGTCGCCTACACCATCGCTCGTCATGCCCAGTCCTCGAAACTCGTGATTGAGAAGAGCACGGTTCCCGCTCGCACCGGACAGGAACTGAAGCGGGCGCTTGCGGTTTACGGGAAAAAGCGCGGTTTGGCATTCCGGGTCGCTTCCAATCCAGAGTTTCTACGCGAAGGAACCGCACTTTTGGATTTCATGCATCCTGACCGAATTGTGGTGGGAGTCGAAGACGACGAAACCGAGCGGCAATTGCGTGAGATGTATCGGCCATTGCTGGAGCAACGGTTTGATTGCCCGGTTCATCCCTCGGGGTGCCCTTCGCTGCCGCCACCGCACTGGATGGTTACAACCATCAGTGGCGGAGAATTGATCAAGCACGCATCCAACTCTTTTCTCGCGCTAAAAATCTCTTACGCCAACATGGTTGCTGAATTGGCAGAGAAGTTAGGAGCCGACATCGATCAGGTAATGCGCGCGGTAGGTATGGATCCAAGGATCGGCAATAAGTTCCTGAACCCCGGTCTCGGCTTCGGTGGATTTTGCCTTCCCAAGGATGTTCAGGCATTCATTCATCTCGCCGGGCAGCTTGGAGTCGACTTCTCCATGTTGAAAGAAGCTGAAAAAATCAACAAGCGCTGTATAAGCCGGTTCATTGATAAGATTCGCCAAGCTCTTTGGATTCTCAAGGGAAAGCGAATTGCGGTACTGGGACTCGCCTTCAAACCAGAGACTGATGACATTAGATTTTCTACCTCACTTGATCTGGCGCTAAGGTTGGCGGAGGAAGGCGCGCACATCCAGGCTTACGATCCTGAGGCCATGACCAAGGCGCGGGTCGCTGCTCCACAACTCAACTTTTCAGATTCTGCCTATGAGGCTGTGCGCGATGCCGAGGCGGTCATTATCGCCACCGAATGGAAGGAATTCAGAGATTTGGATTGGACGCGGGTACGCGACCTGATGGCCCGCCCCCTGGTTCTCGATGGACGGAATTGTCTTCCCGCCGCGGTCATGGTTTCGCTAGGGTTTGATTACTATTCGGTGGCGGGTTCGCATTCTCAACCGGCCGCCGCCGTGGAAGTTGCCTGACATTTCAACTAGAAGAGGTCGCAAGGAAAAGCGAGCCCGAAAGGGCTCGTTTTTTTTCTCAAGAAGCAGCAAAAAAAGTTCCCGGCTACTTCCCTGCCGGCGGACGCGCTTGAGATGGCAACTTATTGAAGTCCCGCATATAGACACGCAGTCCGAAGTCATTGGTGGTTTTGGAATAGCCGGCAGTGAGTTGCTCTTTATAGCGCTGAAAATAAAAATCGAATGGGTCTCTGGCGTCCATGTCGATCAATACCAGATCGGTATCCGCCATCGTAAGCTTTCCGAAACCAAGCGACCCTCCGCCGCGGTAGGACATGTAGTTCCCTTTCATCGCGGGCTTAACGTTATCGGGGGCACCTATGGTCTCAACGATGTTGTCACCCTGCACGCTGACGCTGGAAATCTTTCCTTGAATATGCGGTGGAGGCAAAACTTTCTCGGTGTTCAGGATCAGGTCATTGCCATCCGACCGTATTCCATGGATTTTTTTCGTGTTGATCAGGTCCGCCATTTCCAGTCCCAGCAAATCCATCATGCCTTTGACCGGCAGATGCGCGACTTTTACCTTTTCGGTGTGCAGAATAATCTCCCCGTCGGGCGTCAGACTCAGGGTTGTCGTCGCCTCGAAAGGAAATGTTCCCTTTTTCCCTTTCACGATCAAGGCATTTCCTTTGGCTTGAATACTGATGCCTTTGATGGGTGCATCCTTGCGGGAAAGAACGTAATCGTTCAATACATGCGCCATGGAGTCGACGGTCACGAAAACCTGAGCCGAGGTCACGTGTATTTCGAAGGATTGGGTGTCATCGAATACCGGCACGCGGCCCGCTTCGGTCGGCACCAGTGTCCCTTGCAGCATCTGAATCTGGATCGCGATTCGGTCGGTGTAGTGATAGGAAACGTTTCGCATCTCGGTGCGAATTTCCGTACCGGGCGAGGTTTGGGCCCCGACAGTGGAAGCAGCAAATAGAAGAAATGCCACCACCACGGCACATTTCTCAACAAGGAGGACCATTGATCCTTGGATGCTAACGACGTGCCGTACGGCGGCTCATTGGAATTTAAGCTTAGGGTCAGTTCAGATTGCCGCCGCCATGTTTTCCTTGGCAGAGCTTACAGTCGGTGGGTGGGAGGCTGTTGTCGACCCGGTGCTTCACCGGTGGCAGGCTTTTTAGGTACGCAAACATCGCCTTCAGTTCGTCCTCGGGAATATTCTTGAACTCGCCGTAAGGCATGATCTGGTTCAGTTCCCGTGCTTTGACGTATCCAGTGTGCATGGCCTGAATGAATAACGCTTCATCGTAGTAACCGATTCCGGAAGCGTCAGGGGTCAGGTTCGCGCTCGCAACATTGCCCCACGGGCCTTCGAGATGGAAGCCTCCCGCAAACGCCATTGACTTCGGCCGTTCATGTCCGACGACTGGCGTGTGGCAGCCATCACAGGCCGCAGTCGTCACTGCATATTCGCCCCATTTCACCGGATTCTTGCGATCAGGGTCGGGAACGGGCTCTGTAAGTGGCTCGGGTACATTACGAATCAGGTATTTGACGGGAAAATTCAGTTCGGTTCGAGGCAGTGGATTGCGCACCGCCGGCAAACTCCGCAGATAAACGATTATGGCCGCCAGGTCCTCGTCCGACATGTGGCGATACTGCTCATAAGGCATCATGGGGAAGAGGGCGCGTCCATCGTGGCCGATGCCTTCTCGAATAGCTCGGGCGAACTGATCATCAGTCCATGCGCCTCCTCCGGTTTCCGGATCAGGCGTAATATTCGGCGCCACAACTTTTCCCGGCAGGCCCGCGATGGGCATTTCCATCCCACTTCCCAGCCGATCCTCGGGCATCGGGGCACCGTGGATCGTCCAGTTATGTGGACTATGGCAGCCGAAGCAGCCTCGGGTCTCCGCAAGATATTTTCCCCGCTCCAGACGGGCTGGTGTGGACTCAAATTTCCTGGAAGTAAGGGGACGGGCTTTCGGTCCGAAGAAAGGCCGCCACCCGATCGTGAAGTTGATCGCACCCAGAATCAGAACAACCAGAATGGCCAGCGCGTACAACAGAATTCTGCCGAATTTCTTCATCCATGCCTCTCAAAACTGGTGGCGGCTCTTCAATAGCGCAATCGGCAAGGCTAACGGCTCTTCTTTTTTTTCTGAGCGTTTTTCTTGGCAGGCGCCTTTTGGGCAGCCGGTTTGGTTGATTTTTTCGGCGCTTCCTTTTTCGCCTGCTTGGCAGCAGGCTTAACAACTGGTGGCTTGGGGACAGCTTTCGGCGACGCAGCCGTGGCACCAGCCGGAGATTTGGCGGCGCCCTTTGTGGCTACAGGTTTTTGGGCTGGTGCAGGAGCGGCATTCGGTACCGCGGCTGCGGTTCCCCTTCCCTTCTTCTTACCAGCAACTGGAGCGGGCAAGGCCGGAACTGCGGCCGCCGCCGCAGCTGCCTTGGCGCCCCGCCCTCGTTTCGGCGGAGGGGGCGGCGGTGGAGGTGGCGGAGCCAACGGCTTCAGGAATTTAAGAATTTCGGTGCGCGAGCGCAAACGGCCATCCAACAACAGCATGTGCACGTCATGCGCAATCTTGGGATACTCGGGCAACTGGGGTGTGATAAAAAGTTCCGCCATCTCCGGCAATGGAATCTTTTGCTGGACCTGTCTCCACTTGGTAAAGAAATTCTTGAGCTTCTGGATCACGCCCTGCTGTCGAGCTGTGACCGAAAGGAACAGAATCATTTCCGGCCGGGCTTCGGACAGCAGCTTCCAGGTACGGGAGGGTGTAGCCGCTTCTTTGCTGTTCAAACGCTTCGCCAGTTCTTTGGCGTTGTCTTCCAGGTCTCCCCATGATTCGATGAGATCTTTGCGCGGCATTAGCTTGCGCATGTCCGCGACTTCTTTATCGCTTAGCCGGGCAGTTAGGAAATACATAACAGCCGGCGCGGGATCGGGAGTATATCCCAGCTCATTCATCTGCTGGCGTGTTTTCACCAGTTGGGTCAATCCCGGCAAATCGACCTTAGCGCTCGTCCAGTGCGCACTCAGGACTTTTAGCCAGCCTTCTTTCTCCAGAACTTTGAGAATGTGAAGCGGATCATCTTCGTAAGCAATCTGCGCGATTTCGTAGCCGATCGCACGATTGGTGATGTACTCGATGTAGTTGTTTTCCTTGGCCGAGTCGTAACGGGCTTGGGTGCGTTCCTCCAGGGGCCAGTGGAAACGCGCGGCGAAACGGGTAGCGCGAATCAGCCGCGACGGATCCTCTACAAAGGCATAGTTCGTCAGAGCGCGCAGCAACTTGGCTTCAATGTCGGCGGCCCCATTGAAAGGATCCATCAATAGACCACGCGATCCGGGGTTCAGCGACAGCGCCATTGCATTCACCGTGAAATCCCGGCGGCGAAGGTCTTCAATGATGGTGGCTCCGGAGACAATAGGAGGCTTACCCGCTTTTTCGTAGCGCTCGGTTCGCGCCATGCTGATCTCGGCCCGCACGTTGCCGGGCAAGAGGACGTGAATGGTGCGGGTGTCGTCATCCGAACCGACGATCCGGGCCCCGGCACGTTCCAGCTCTTTATTCAGCTTTAAGGGATTGCCCTGAACGCTGAAGTCGAGATCGCGAATGGGGAAGCCGGAAATAATGTCCCGGACCGCCCCGCCGGTGAGATAAACGTTCATCTCCGCTGCACGTGCGATTTCCTGAACAAGGGTGACCCCCCGCAACTGATCCGGGGTAAGCCTTATTTCCAGTGTGTAAATATAATCAGCCATGCGTTTCGGTAAACGCCAAGCCCAGATGGCAGTTCGGCGTGCCTAAGGCTCCAGTTTTCCACAGGACTAGCCTTGGGGGAAATAACGGCTCGGTCACTTCGAGGTAAGTGACTCCACCCAAAAGGCTTAGACTTGCTTTGATGGGACGCGGCAAACTACAGAAAATACCACAAGGTTTACCGTTTGGCTACAAGAACCGTAGAACAGGCCCGTTTTTCATACAAAAGGTGGGAAAATCGAGGAAATAGAAACGTCAGCTCACCCTCAAGCGCTGGTCATGATGGTGATTCAGGCACCCTTGAGGCAAGATCAACGCTCGGAGCCGATTTTTGCCTGTAAGCTATTGAATACAGAATGCCTTCTACACACAAGAAAGTAATCGTCCGGAAAATCGACCGCGACAGCCTCAACGGCTACGTCTCCCCGGCTAACTACGTGCACGAAGGCAAACTGGAATTGCTCAATACATCAGGCAATGTGGTTGCGATCGATCTTCGTGACATCAAAGGCGTCTTCTTCGTACGGGAATTTGGCGAGCTAGATACTTTCAGTCGCAAGACCTTTACCAGCCGCCCACGAACCGAGGGGCTCTGGGTACGATTGAAGTTTAAGGATAACGAGGTATTGGAGGGCATGATGCCCAATGACCTCAGCCAAACCACGCCGGACGGGTTCCTGGTCAATCCTCCAGATTTGCGCTCAAATACCCAGCGAATCTTTGTACCCCGTTCGGCCCTGGAGTCACTGACCGTAATCGCGGTGATTGGCGCCACCCGCCGCCGCAAGCGAGGCATGCCTAGCGACCAGCGGCAGGTATCCATGTTTGAAGGTGATTTGTAGTTCTACCCGAACCACTCCGCGTCGTACATCAGCCTGAGCCACTCGCGGTGTTCAGCATTCAGCAAATGCTCACACCATGCAAGGTCGCGCAGGACCAGATAGGCATTGGCATCAGGCTTGACTGAACTGGCCTCCGTGGCAGAGTCGTCAGCGACCACGATCACTTGCCCAAAATTGGAACCTATCAGGACGCTTTCATGCCGAACCTGACCACCGGGCGCGGCGGTGACCGCCGCGAAGGTGTTCTTGACCAGCGACTTTTCGGTCTCGGCCAAGGCTTTATGGGCCGCATGAAAACGGCTGTTGTTGCGGGAAAACTCAAAAGCCGCGAGATAGGTTCGAATTCCGGCCGCTAACACCGGCAACACAATTGCCACCAGAAAAAAAACAAATGCCAGCCGGGGAAAGTCCACCTGGTTGGTGATCCATTTAGCTAGCACCGCCATAATGCTGATGAAGAAAAACAAGGGAAGATAGCGCCGCATCTGGTCCTTGATTTCATTGCGCTGGGCCCGGTTCGCCAAGTATTCCTTTTGCGGACTCAGGCGCTTGGCCAAATAATATTCGGTCAAAGCCTGAAGGCTTTCCCTTCTCATGCGCGAATCCGGCGGTTCATAGGGCCCGGCCGGAGACGGCTCGTTCAGGGCTTTTTTCAGATCCTCGATGTTAGTCAGTTGCTCGATGGAAGCAATTCGCGTCCGAATCCAGTTCTCGGGACTCTCAGAGCCTTCCCACAAAGACGGCTGTATCAAAAACTCGTAGCGGAGCAGTCGGAATAACTCGGAACGATGGCGAAAACGCAGCCAGTTCACCTTGTAGTGCTGCTTACGGCCGAACCGTACGACCGCCAGAGTCACCCCCGCACTCAGAATCTCTCCTCTTTCTATCCACGTTGTCACCGCTTCCGTGCGGAATGCCAAACCGGCGATCGCCAGGAGAACGGTAAGCGGGGCGGCTACGGCTGCTATGTACACCAGAATTTGGTGCCGCCGCTGAAACCAGATAGCCTGCTTGTCGGCAGCTTTAAAGGCGTCGTTGATGACGCAGCACCATTTCA
>Ga0097621_100000297_pt1 | contig 33614 bp, 31 predicted proteins | sample KBSMisM72_FD_73165 | JGI IMG/M metagenome (GOLD analysis project Ga0097621, IMG submission 73165) | Miscanthus rhizosphere microbial communities from Kellogg Biological Station, Michigan, USA - KBS Miscanthus M7-2 (version 2) (version 2) | ecosystem: Host-associated > Plants > Roots >... | reverse complement strand
GCCGAATCCATGAGGACCACGAGAAACCAGCAAAGGAGGGCGCAGAACCTCCACGCAGATTCAACTTTGCTGCCGTCCTCAGTCGGTGAAAATCGGCAGGCGGTAAGAACCGGACCAAGTCCTCCGGAACTGCAACAACTCGAGGGCGTTCAACACGCTTGTTTTGCCGCAATAGCGCAACACAATCAAGCGCACGACATTTCGTTGCGCGACAGCAACGACTTACCGCTCTCGGGACGCTAATCTATTGCCAGTTCGAATGAATCGATTCTGATCAACGGCGTGTATGATCAACGGAAGGCCGCGTTTGCCTTGCTGGAGAGGCAAACGCGGCTTTTTCGTTTTTTTGGCTGTTTATCCCACCGTCGCTCGTTGAGAACCGGAGGCAAGGCATCGTCAGCCGGGCTCAATTGCCCCAATGTTTAGAGCCAGTTCGCCGCAGCCTGCGCATACCGAGGAGAACGCAAGTACACAAAGCCAAAAGGTGGAGCGGGTGGCATCGTCCCTTGCTATCGGCGGGAGTTTTCTTTGGTCGGATCAAGCTGCACCGAAGGTCAATGGCTGCAGCACGTCCACACCAAAATAGGACGCCGCCTCCAGGGGGCTGTTTCCCGGAGGCGGAGCTGAGAGAAGAGTTGAAACGCGCGCCCAATATGCGCTGTTCCGAATCGCAACACCACTGTTCAAACTGACAGGTACAAACGGAGACAATTGAACTCCCCGATTCGCGAGCTTGGTAGCGGATGACAATGGGGGCGGCATGCTGCCAGGTCTAGGTTGACGAGGGTTGACCTACTGCGTGCGGTCGGATTTTCCTTGCTAGGCCACTCCCATGATCTGACCTTGACTGACTTCGGAAACGGGCGGGAGGGGCGCTGAACTCGCGTTTGAACGCACGGTTAAAAGCTGCTTCGGACTCATAGCCCACTTCGGAGGCGATCTGTGCGACCGGATGACTGGTCGAAACCAGCATTTGCGCTGCCAACTGAAGTCGCCAGCGCGTGAGGTAAGCCATGGGAGATTCATTCAAGTAATGGCGGAATCGTTCAGCTAGCGCGGAGCGTGACGCTCCAACTTCGTCTGCCAGGGTCGCAAGCGTCCAGGGCTGCCCCGGGTTCCGGTGCATGTGAGCCAGCGTCTTCCCCACCACGGCATCACGGGCACCCGCCAGCCAACCGATCTGCTCTGCCGGAAGGTCGGCTATGTAGGCTCGAAGTGTTTCAACGAACAAGACCTCTGACAGTTTGGCCAAGACTGCTTCTCCTCCGGCGCGAGAGGCGTCAGCTTCATTTACGGAAAAAAGGATCGAGTTTTCCAGCCATCGGCCCGAAGCATGGTTACGAATCTTGACTTTGAAAACGGGTGGCAGTCCACTGAGAAAAACCTGGCTGAGTTGTCGGTCGCATGCCATGAAGCCACAAATGAATTTCGTGACTTCCCCACCTCCGCCGAAACGCGCCAGCTTTAACCCTCGTGCCGCAAGGCGAGCCAATTCCTCGGCAAGGTCGACAGTTTTGGCAGCTCGGCCGTTCTCAATGATGTGGGAGTCACCGTGGGGAAAGATCACGAGATCTCCAGCATCGAGAGATATGGCCTGTCCATCCAGCAGCCGCACAGAGGCGCGTCCTTCGGTGAGCAAATGGTAGATGATCACATGTCCTGCGCCGGGGGCCAGATGAGGTGCCACCCGGAGGGAGGGCGGCGAACAGAGACTCCACGGAGAAGAGAATTCGCCGTTGTAGAACATGGCGCCCTGAAGCTTTACCACCTTTAAGACTTCGGAAAGCACATCCATAAAGTCCCTCGGCAAACTCCTCTGGACTTCTAAGCAAATCATCATACGGCAACTCCGTCCGTGAGCAAGAAACTCGGACGCACGGGTAAGTGTCCCCGTCATGGGCGGCGCATAGTAGGCCTCGTCCGCATTTGCAGAGTGCGGTGCTTTCAGTGGAATTTCAAGAACTGGGATTGGAGGAAAACTCAGATGCTACGTTTCAGAGGAATATCGTTCTGTCACCCTGGGGAACTGGAGGCGGCTCTCAAAGCAGCAGCGGCCGCTTACAAGGTTCACACGGCCGAGACGGGCACGACGAATGAAGAGTGGGCCGGTTGGTATGCCGACTACATCTTTGCCGTCGATGAAACCACGGCCTATCCAATCGGCACATTCTCGCCTTGGCCGCGCAACGGTGGTTACGCGGTGGCGAAGCCCTGTGCCTAGCTCACAGGGACTATGTCGAAGGCATCCGTTGCTGCTCTCAATCGAGCATCGATTGGCGGGGAAAGCGCTGCAGCAGTCCGACTAGGGACTGCAGGCAGCAGATGAAACAAACCAAGAACAACAATGAGGAGAAAACTATGAGCATTACCACAGTCGCACCAGAAATTAGCGGTCTGAAGACACGGCTAAAGGAAACCTGGATGTCCGGAGACTATGATCGGTTCTCGCGTTACATGGAACAGGGGGCGCGCATCTTCTATGAGCAACTCGATATCCCGGCTGGATGCCAGATGCTCGATGTGGCCTGCGGATCGGGCCAAGTCGCGCTATGGGCGGCACGGGATGGAGTGAACGTCACGGGAGTAGACATTGCTCCCAATCTGGTCCAGCGTGCACAGGCTCGTGCAAGAGCCGAGGGCCTCAACGCTCTTTTCATGGAAGGCGATGCCGAAGCGCTTCCATTTGAAGACGCAAGCTTCGATGTGGTGATCAGCTTGATCGGAGCTATGTTTGCCCCGCGGCCGGAACTGGTAGCTCATGAGTTGCTGCGAGTGTGCAGTCCCGGAGGCATGATCGCCATGGGCAATTGGACGCGCGAGGGATTCGTTGGGCAGATGTTTAAGACGATTGCTAAGTTCATCGCCCCTTCAGGTATGCCCTCTCCGGTGCTGTGGGGCGATGAGGCCGTAGTACGTGAGAGACTGGGCCCTGGTGTCTCGGATCTTTCGATGACGAGGCGCAACTATAGCTTCACCTACCCATTCCCGCCGGCTGAGGTGGTGGAGTTCTTCCGTCAGTTCTATGGGCCTACCAATCGCGCCTTCGCGTCCTTGGATGAAGCTGCTTCAAAGAGCCTCCGCGAAGAACTGGAGGTGTTATGGTCCGCACACAACCGTGGAGGAAATGAGTTGACGGTAGTCTCATCCGAGTACCTCGAAGTAATCGCAGTGCGAGCGTGAGATTAGGGTTTCCGCAGTTCGACCGATTTCGCCTTGGGCCCCAGTGAGTGCCAGCGCACTCTCACGGTGCAGTTTGTCGCCCGTCAGGATCCCGAGAACATCGCAGATGCTTCTCTGGATTCCGATATTGCGAGACAGCAACCACCGAACAGGCCGCGAGCGATAATCTTTGCGTTTGCTTGATGAGCTGGGGCGCAAAGCCGCTTGTTTCTTTTTTCCATGAGAAAAAGCGGCGTTCTGTGGGAGGATGGTGCTAGTCCCGCCGTTAGAGCGACTGGAGAAGCTAACGGCGGTTTCCTTCCTCTACCCGCTGACATGATATTTCGATCCTTCGTCCCACCGATAATTAGGCGCTGGGGAGCAGTCTTGCAGGCGACTGTTCCGAGGCGCACGGTAGCCAAATATAGCGTCAGGACCGCCAGAATCTGTTCCATTCCCCTCCTCGTGCTTGCCTTTACGGGATGGATTCCGGATCGCTATGCTCCTCAACGGTCTTGGTCGTGGAGCGCAACGACTGGCTTCTCCTTGATTGCAGTGGCCGTCATCGGACTATTTCGCCCGGTCGTGGAGACTCTTCGAGGTGAGATTGAAAAATCCCTCTCTGATGAGTGAACTTGATTCCCTGACGACGTAGGTTCTTGCGACGAGCACCGATCCGGTTTTGTGCTTGCAGCGCAAACATTTTATTGACCTCCAGTAGCCGCCGTGGGATGCCCCTCGGAGTACCCCGCTAGGGTGTTTCGCTGATTCACACAGCTTCTGCTCTCTCGTACTCTGCTCTCAACTCTGGAATTTCCACCAGCTCATTTGTCTTGCTTGGTTTCGCGATTGCCTGGAACCAGGCCTAGGACCTTGATGCACACAGCTCTGCCCAGCGTTTCGTACTCTCCTTATTGCGCAACGGTCTGCTTCGCTATGGGTGAAGTGCCGGGTTCCCAAAAAGGGGATGTAACATGAAAACGAAACTGCTTTCAGGATTGCTACTGGCTGGAATCTGCACTGCCTGTGGCAACGGGGCCACTCCAACCCCGCGCACGGCGAACGCTCCGTCCAAGGGACCTGCCGCGCATGTAATTTTAATCGTTGAAGAGAACCAGAGCTTCTCTACCGTGTATCACAACCAGATGCCCTGGCTGAGCACATTAGGAGACAAGTACGGCATCGCCACGAATTACTTCTCCGACGAGAAGGGTTCTCTTCTCGATTATCTGTGGCTCTCGTCGGGAAGTGCCGAGGTACACTTTGGCTGTGGCGCAAATCAGTGCAAGCACACAGTAACCGACACCAATATCTTTCGAGAGCTTAATCAAGCCGGCATGTCGTGGAACGTGTATGCCGACTCGCTTCCCGACGCCGGCTTTATGGGAGCTTCCGACGGAAACTACGTCAAGCGCCACAATCCAGCGGTTTGGTACAGCGACGTTGCCAATAATCGCAAACAGCAACAGAACATTCTTCCTTTTGCGCAATTCTCAGTCGATCTTGCGGCAGGGAATCTACCGGACTATACGATCATCGTGCCTAATCTTAAAGACGATGCGCACAACGGAACACCGAAAGCCGCCGACCGTTGGCTTGAGAAAAATATTGGTCCTCTGGTGGACAGCCCGTACTTTCAAGCCGGTGGCACAAGCGTTATGTTCATCACTTTTGATAATGGAGACCATGATGAACAAGGCCAAGTATTCACCGCTGTGGTCGGACAGGGCGTTATTCCCGGGGCAAAGGTGAACACTCCATTCCGCCACGAAAACACTCTACGCACGATCATGGAGCTGTTGGGACTCAAGAATTATCCCGGCGCTAGCGCCACTGCTGCACCGATGAATGAGTTCTTTCGATAAATCGTAGGCAGGGACAGCCCTAGGGATCGAGGGTTATCACCCGTAGCTGAGGGAACCCAGCTCCCTTCACGGCTGGCAATTATTCTCATCACTCACGGGTCGCAATCACCGAATCATGCGCTCACGGCAAGAACCTAAACAAGAGATCGCATCGGCGGCAGACGAAAAAGAACCCTGGATCACGCTGAGCCATCCAGGTTGCTCTGGGCGCGGCCCAACAGGTGATGCCGCCCTCGCATATGTTTCGCCTTGGGGGGCGCGAGAGCGGCTTTCTGAATAGGCTCATCGTACTGTCAGGTTCTGCGGGGGAAAGTCAATTTTTCGTCAAAATGCGAGGGGAGCAAGAATAGTAATTAGCCTGGATTTTATTGCCTTCCGTTCTTTTGGCTCCCGTCTCACAAGGACTCCCGTACGACCGTGAAGGGACAGCCGGCTCATAGTGGGTCGTTGGATGGGACGGGACCGTTGCCGAAGGTATTCTCTCTGTCAGCTGAGGCTACGGACAGTTCGTCGGAATGCCGGGAAATATTCTGTTGGCGTTCTCAGTTGAAGGCCGCTGACTCGAGACAACCTAAGCTAGAGGCCGATGGACAGCGCGGGCCCATTGAGACGGTGGGTTTGACCCGCTTCTCAAACGCTGATCTTATACTCCATCTATATGGACCGCTCGAACGGGTACGAAGCAATTTCGCAAGAGTTTCTTGCGCGCCGCGGCAATAGTAGGATCCAGTCCATTGCAATCGGAGTGCAAGAGGTGCGAAGGTGGGCGAAAACCCTGCCGCAGGCTAGCAGCGTGATCGATCTGGGCTGCGGACCCGGCTTCCCTATCACAGCGGTCTTGGTCGACGAAGGACTTCAAGTTTTCGGAGTGGATGCAGCACCCTCGTTGGTTGCGGCGTTCCAATGCAATTTGCCCGGCACGCCCATCCTTTGCGAATCCGTTTTAGAGTCGAGTTTGTTTGACCGCACCTTCGATGCCGCCTTGTCCATTGGCCTGATGTTTCTTCTAAAAGCGGAAGAGCAACAGCATCTGATCCGGAGATTCGCCGAGATCCTCGCGCCGGGTGGCCGTCTCCTATTCACCTCAACCGCCCAACCCGCAGTCTGGAATGATGCAATGACCGGGTTCGAATCAATCTCGCTAGGGGCCGAGGAATACAGGAATCTGCTCGGTGGCGCGGGTATATCCGTCCTAGAGGAGTACGAGGATGTGGGCGAAAACCACTATTTTGACGCCCGCCGTTCTTAAAATCGGAGCGTGGGCCCGAAGGTCACGCGAAGGTTGTGGTGGGCTCCGGAACTCCAAAAGATTTCATCTCCTACATCCACTCGAATACCGAGTGGCCCGGCATGGAAGCCGATGCCTCCCCCGGGATAGAAAACGGCGTGTGTGAAAGAGTTCAAGGATACGGTGGATGTGGTAACGCTAGCCGGAGTTCCTGTGACGCTTTGGATGGTTCGCTCGGGGAAGTATTGGTTAGCGCCGCCTTTGGCGAAAAGAAAAAAGCTCCCGCCGGCAGTCTGCACCTTCAAACCGCCATTCGCGTGCAGGATGCCCATCTTGCTATTGGTCAACACTACCGAGGCACTAGACGCCGCGAGCACGAAGTTCGCATACTTGACGTCATAAGCAGCCTCCAGCTCAGCTTGCAGATATCGATGGAGGTTGATGTTGACGCGGCCACCGACGCCGAAGGCGTTAGCCGGAAACCCGACGATTTCCGGCCTGCCATAATCAAGAAAAGCTCCTAATTCAATATGTTGCGCCGATGCCGAGCCAGCAAGCAACGTACACGCGGAGAGTAGGACCACGATCCGCATCGCAAAAAGGTTAGCGGATGCCCCGAGCAGTGGCACCTGTCAGAATAGGTAGACCTCCCTACTGTTTTCCCAGCTTTCTCCTAAGGTCTGGGCATCTTTGGGGCATCGTCAGGGACTTAAGGCGGGACCTGCCGGTCTGGTAATTTCCGGACGAAGAACAGCTTACAGGACGATGCGGACGATCAGCCTAAACCGCCTGTTTCTCTGCATAGGATTCTGAGTGAACCGGGACTCGGGCGTGGATCGTGGTGCCACCCATCGGTTTCGAGTCAATCTCGACTTCCCCATCTACTAGTCGGGCGCGCTCGCGCATGCTGACAAGACCCAGGCCTGCGTTTTGCTTTGCTGAAAGGTCGAATCCTTTTCCTCGGTCCTTCACCGTGAGATGAACTTCATTCGGTTGTCCCCACAGCTGCACTTGTAACTGCTTTGCTCCGCTGTGCTCGACGGCGTTATGCAGGGCTTGCTGAAGAATACGGAATAAGGCGAGCGAGACATCGTTCGGTAACGTGCGCGGAACACCATCTTCCCTGAACTCAACCCGCACGCCATTTTTGTCAGAGATTTCTTTAGAAAAGCTCCTCGCGGCAGCGACCAGTCCCAGATACTCCAACTTTGATGAATGCAGTTGGTGAGACAGACCCTGCACATCGTGCGCAATGTCCCGGATGCGCCGCTTGGCCTGCTCTAGATAATTGTGGGGACCCTGGCTTTCCGGAACGCGTTGGCCCCATTGATCCAGCTGAACCGCCAACAACGCAAGCTGCTGACTGACATCATCATGCAGTTCTCTGGCGATTCGCGAGCGTTCTTGTTCCTGGGAATCAATCATTTTCCGATTCAGGCTTGAGATCGCTTCCTCCATCTGCTTACGTCGGGTAATGTCCTCGGCGAAGATGAGAATCCCCCCGATGGTTCCCGTGGCCAGTTTCCACGGACGAATTTCCCAACGAACCCAGGCCACGGAACCATCTTCACGATCCCAGCGATCTTCTTCAGCTCGTAGCGTTTCTCCTTCCAGGGCACGACGGTGAGCTTGCTTCCAGCGGTCGGGCATGGTGGGAAAGACTTCGTAGTGCGAACGTCCAAGCACGTCGGAATGATCCACTGAGTAGTCTTGACACCAGCGATCACTCACCTGCAGATAGCGCATGTCACGGTCAAGCATCGCCACACCTGCTGGGACGTTCTGGACGAAGATCTTTAGCAGCTCTTCGCGTGATTGCAGCATTGCTGCCTGCGCTTCCAAGGAGCGGTTCACTTCCTGGAGGGCTTCCTCGGACTGTTTGCGCTGGGAGATGTCGGCATTCACTCCCACCATCCGTGAAGGTTGGCCGGACTCGTCCATAAGAACCTGCCACCGAGCTGCGATCCAATGAATGCTTCCATCTGGCCAGACCACCCGCCACTCTCCCTCAGTCGGCAGTCCGGTTTTCAACGTCTCGTCGATCAACTGGAGGACCCCCTTGAGGTCCTGCGGATGGACCAGGTTTTCCCAAACCTTCTGTGTTCCGCCAAATCCGCCAGGCGGCAACCCATGCATCGCCTCCAATTCGGGCGTCCAAGTGTTCGTGCCGGTTCGAATATTCCATTCAAAGGTTCCAATGTGAGCTGCCTGTTGTGCCAATCGCAGTCGTTCCTCGCTCGTGCGCAAGGCCTCCTCTGCTCGCTTGCGCTCGGTGATGTCACGGGCGATCCCGGAATAGCCCACTGTTTGCCCGTTCGAATTCCTAATCGGTGAAATACTCAGTGAGACTGCGATTTTCCCGCCGGATTTGGTGGCACGAATCGTTTCGACCTGGTCAATGCGCTGGCCTGCCTTCAAGATCTCAAAGATTTGACTTCCCTCATCCGGGTGTTCAGAAGGGACGAGAATGTCAACTGATTTTCCCAGGATTTCACTCTCGTCATATCCGAACATGCGCCGCGCACCCGCATTCCAACTCACGATGAGCCCATCCAAGGTCACCGAAACAATCGCGTCTTCCGAGGATTCCACGATTGCGGCATGTCGGAACCGGGCTTCTTCTGCCCTCTTTTTCTCGGTGATGTCCTCCACCATGGCCAGCACCAGCCGCGAAGGGCAAGCATCCAACAGTGAGAGACTTAAGCTGCCCCAAACCAACGAGCCGTCTCGCCGGAAGTAGCGCTTTTCGAGCTGGTAGTGATCGATGACTCCTGCTCGCAATTGTTGGAATAGCGCCCAGTCCTTCTCCGCATCCTCCCGAGGGGAGAAATCGACGCAATGTTTGTTGCGCAATTCTTCTTCGGTGAAACCCAGCATCGTGCAAAACGCTGGATTGATGAAGAGGGGCTGTCCCTCTAGGTTCTCGATCACGATTCCTATCGGGCTGGTGTTGAAAACATCGTGGAACAATCGTTGGTCTACGAAGGCCTTCGCGGGGGAATTGGCCATAAGGGTTCCTGACCTGTCCGTCTCAGCCGAGCCAGTATGACTTACTGGAAAAGAAACATTTTGGCAGCTGTTAATACTGACAGTAGGCAAAATTAGAAGTACTCAGGTGAAAACCAGGCCTGGGCCTCCCGAATCAGGCAATCGTGGGGAGAGCTCGCTGCCAAAGTTCGTCATTCCGGTCCCCGGGCGAGTCGGGACGCGGGAGGACGGCTTTGCTTACAAACCGCTCCCCCCGAAGGGTAGCCTTCACAGCCGGGATAAGTTCCCGTCCAGCCGCCATCTTAAGAACGTAGCCATCGGCCCCGGTGCTGAGAGCTGCTTGTACCAGGTCATAGGACGATTCTTGACTTAAGAAAAGTATCTTGGATCCGGGGCATCGTTCCCGAATCGCGCGGGCAACTTCAATCCCGTTTAGCCTCGGTAAGCCAATGTCCAAAAGGACGAGATCGGGACTCAGGGCCTGGGCCTGCTCAACCGCGGCAACGCCGTCCGCTACCTCGCCGACCACTTGCAGGCCACAAGAACAACTCTGCAAAGCTCCGACAACAAAACGGCGAAACTGCAAAGAATCTTCGACGAGGAGAATCCGTTTGCACACGATGGCCACGATTTCTGAATCTTTAATCGCTCACGATCCGGTTTTCCATAGGGTTATGACGGTATTTTCAGCAAAATCAACCCTTGCGGGTTGTTGACAGTAATCATCCTTTTGGGGCATTTTCGTGCCATCTATGAATTCGTGTAGAGGATTCGGGTCGCAAGTGAGGCTTGGGATTTAATTGAGATCACCCCTTGTACACCCTTTTTTTGGGCAGGCGTATGCTACCTGTGCCAGTCGGGCAATGTCTCGTGAGCTCAGTTTGCTTAGAGAGGGTTGGAGGACTGCTTTTTGCTGAGCTATTCCAGAGGTCCGGATCAGCCACTGCTAGAAATCACGATCGGCGAACAGTTGCGCAGGACCGCTGGGCGGATAAGCGAGTCTCCCGCCATCGTGTCGTGCCATCAGTCCGGGCGTTTCACTTGGGGCCAACTCGACGACGGTGCGGACCGGGTGGCACGGGGATTGTGGTCGCTTGGCATTCGAAAGGCGGACCGCGTTGGACTGTGGTCATCTAGCTGCCTGGAGTGGGTGATGTTTCAGCTAGGCTGTGCCCGCGCCGGAGCGATTCTAGTCAATATCAACCCTGCTTATCGCTGTCACGAACTCCGCTTCACCCTTCGCAAGTCGCGCATGAAAGCTATCTTTCTTTGGCAAGCAGATGCCCGTGCCGACTACGCCGCAATCTTGCGGGAAGCAACCGAGGATCAGTCATTCGATCTAGAACACTCCATCTGTTTCGGTTCCGAGCGTTGGGAGGAGTTCCTTCATGCCCCCGGCGAGATTCCTTCTGGCCTTCAGCCTCAAGATGTGGCGAACATTCAATACACATCGGGAACGACCGGAGTTCCCAAAGGCGTCATGCTGACCCACCGCAACCAAGTGAACAACGGTCTGCTGCTGGCGCGCGGGATGCGCTATACGGAAAAAGACCTTATCTGCATTCCTGTCCCGCTGTATCACTGTTTCGGTTGCGTCATTGGCAACATGGCGGCCTTGGCAAGCGGGGCGGTGATGGTGCTTCCAAACTGGAGCTTCGACCCGAGAGCTACTCTGAACGCCGTCCAGTCCGAGAAATGCACCAGCCTCTATGGCGTGCCGGCCATGTTCATCGCGGAATTGGGGTTGCCCGACTTCTCGAGCTTCGATCTTACGTCCCTGCGTACGGGAATGATGGCCGGGGCTCCCTGTCCGATCGAAATCATGAAGCGCGTGAGTACGGAAATGCATTGCCCGCAGCTCACGATTGGCTACGGCCAGACCGAGAGCACGCCAGTGGTTACCATGTCGGAATTGGACGACCCGCTCGAAGTGCGCGTCTCGACCGTGGGCAAGGCGCTGCCCTCCACGGAAATGAAAATTGCCTCCTTGGATGACGGGACACCGTTGCCGATCGGTGAGCGAGGCGAAGTTTGTGCCCGTGGTTATATGGTCATGAAGGGCTACGACGATGAACCCGAAGCCACCGCCCGAGCCGTCGATAGCGAGGGTTGGCTGCATACCGGAGACCTCGGGCTCATGCGCCCCGACGGCTATATCCATTTGACTGGCCGGGCGAAGGACATGATCATTCGCGGCGGAGAGAACGTCTATCCGCGCGAGATCGAAGAATTCTTGTACACGCATCCCAAGGTCGCGGAAGTTCAGGTCGTGGGTCTACCGGACATGCGCCTGGGAGAAGTGGTTCTGGCATGGATTCGCCTTCGCCCTGAAGAGACCGCGACCGATATCGAGATTCGCGAATTCTGCCGGGGAAAGATTGCCCATTTCAAAATTCCGGAACACATCCGCTTTGTGGACGCTTTCCCCACCACCGTCACGGGAAAAGTCCAGAAATTCAAGATCCGCGAGCAGGAAATTCAGGAGCGTGGTCTCGGGCCGGCAGAGGAAACCTCGACCGCGTGACTCAGATGTTTCAGTGCCCTGCTGCGGACTGCGTAGTGACAAAACGGCGAAAGAAACTATCAGGCTTCCATTGCGGGCGGGCGTCGCTATTCGCGATATTCAGCGTCATCGCACGCTCGATGTCTTCAAATTTTGCTGCGGCGGAAAAATCTACCGGCTGATTCAGGTCATCGGAAGGAGCATGGTAGCGCATGTGCAACCACTCTTGAGCCTTGGCTTCTTCGGGAGATCCTTTCTCATAGCCAACCTTCATCGCCAACGCCGGGATGCCGCGCTTGATGAGGCTGTACTGATCGCTGCGAATAAAAAGGTTTCGCAGCGGTTCTGGATCGTCAAGGATCGTGACACCTTCTTGCCCGGCAGCCTCCCTTACCGTGTCGCCCAAGGTAGATTCATTCAGGCCATACACGATCAACGACTTCAAAGGAATGATCGGAAGGAACATGTCGGTGTTAATGTCGGCAACGATCGCTTGCGCGGGCACGGTTGGATAGCTCGCGAAATATCGCGAGCCTAGTAGTCCCTTCTCTTCCGCGGTTACAAACAGGAACAGCACCGAACGCTTTAGCCTGACACCTTTCAAGGAATGCGCAATGTCGAGGAGCACGGCGACCCCCGAGGCGTTGTCCATTGCGCCGTTATAGATGTTGTCGCCATCAATCGGCGCACCGATCCCGAGGTGGTCCATGTGCGCCGTGAGCACGACATATTCATTCTTCAACCGAGGATCGGATCCCGGATATACGGCTACTACATTGGCGGATTCGACTTTCGAGCGGATGAGCGTGGCTTCTGATTGGACCGACTTGTTCAGGGCGAAGTGCGGCATCGGCTTTCGCTCCTTACCGAGGGCCGCGATCTCGGAAAACGTGTGGCCACTGCCGCTGAATAGCGCCTCTGCTCGGGATGGATTCCAGGTGGCCACCAGCTGAATATTCTTGGTTTCGTCGAGGGCAGAATCATCAATCTGCATGGCCGGATTGAATCGAGAACTCGCAATCCGGGACCAAGGCAAGTCCATGGCTGCGGGATTGGGAATCGAGACCCACCCAATCGCACCCACTTCCTTCATGACCCGGGCACGCTGTGCCAGGGATTGATAATGCGAGGCCAGGGCGCTCGAGGCGTTCGCAGGAGAACCCGTGAAAATCACCACGATCTTGCCCTTGGCATCCAGGTTTGAGAAATCGTCATACTGCACTTCTGGCATGCGTAGGCCGTATCCCGCGAACACCATCGGCGCTTCCACTTGCGGCGCGAGCTCCACGCTCTTGCTTAGAATCGCGTCCTCGCCGAGAACCGCGCTTTCGATTTTCCCGTCAGCCACCAACGAGAGGCTGGAGTGCGTTTCGTCGAGTTGACGGACGCGGAAAGTGATTGGCTGATAAAAGTCCTTGGTCCCCGCGGGTTGCAGCCCGTCGTTTTTGAGCTGATCCACGATGTACGCCGCAGCACGCTCGAGCCCGGGGGTACCGGTGCCTCGCCCCTCCATCTTGTCGTCAGCGAGAACCGACACGTGTGCCCACCAGGACTTGCCATCGAACCTATGGTCGCGCTGCGCGAAGGCAATGGCATTGGCGACTACGGCAATCGTGAGTACTGCTTTGGTTATTCGAATCACCTGACCCTCCAAGCTGGTATTTCGCGGATGCCAGAGGCGTTAGTCATAATAACTGGCTTCGTCAACGTGAGGACACGTCCGACTGATTGTTTTTTCCCAGGGAGCAGCGCGGGCACTTGAACAGATCGGTCGATCGAGGGCAGAGCAATGAACCAGGTGGCGATGTTTCTTCCGCCAAGGTTGGAATTCAAATCAGGGGATGGGACTTTGCGATAGTAGACCGGAGAGGAATGCGAGCATGCCGCGCCCTCTGTGGTCTCAGACGCTCATCCACGTTTATGCCGCCTCGAGCGCCTCCCGGTCCCAGTTCCCTGTCATCGCCCCGGCCTCATATGTACTCTGCAAGAATTCCATCAACGCGCGCGTCGGGGATGTTGCCCGCTTCACGTCGTCGTACATCAGGAGATACTCACCCATTCCTGAGTGATACAAGGCTTCCGCTGGACGTACCGGCTGTTGGGCAAATCCCGGGGGTGCCGGCGCCGCGTAGCAATAAAATGCGGCCTCTTTGATGTCTCCACTGCCCGGCCACCAGCCCGCGCTGATGACCTCGTGTGAGTAGGCCTCTTGCATGATCTTGCGCAGCACAGGATCCGGATCACTTCGCACGGGGGCACGCCGCCCGGAAAAACGCGTGACCGCCAGATCAAAACTCCCCCAGAAGAAATGTACGGGACTGGATTTCCCTAGAAACCTGGAGCGGAAAACATTGAACACCCCGTCTACCGACAACAGGATGCGCCATAACCGCCTCACTGCTTCTGCGTCGTAGGCATGATGGACGGTGTCGCGGTCGAAGGGAATTCCATCCGCTACCTCGACCGGCATGGTCCAGATCTTTACTTCAATTCCCAGCGATCCCAGCCCAGCCATCACCTCCTCGTAGAAATCCGCGACCGAACGCGGGGCGAGTGCCACCGACGCAGTTTTCGGGTCCGAGGTGCGGATAAAAAGCTGATTTGCGAAAAAATCAAACTCCATGTCGAAGTGACGATTACCGTATGGAATGAGCGAGGTGGTCAACCCGTGCGGGCTTACATACAGCGGGACGTTCCACCAGTGGTTGACTCTGGCCGTCAGTTCGAGCCTTATTTTGCCAACGATCTGAGTCCACATGTGAAGCGTGGCATAGGTGTCCTGCCAATCAGCCAAGCGCAGAGCTGGCCAGCATTCAGCTAAATCCGCATTAATCATCGGGCAGTTCCTCCCATCGTCGAGAGCTCATCGATTCAGATCAAACCGGCTGCATCCTTTGTCAATAACTCGGCAAGGGAACGGATCGGCTTCAGTTTGTTTTCCCCTAATCCGCTTAGTTCGTCCACGCTGATTCGCTTTTCATAGAGAAGCCTTCCAAACACGTTCGTGAGCTGCGAATAGCGATAGTCGTACTTGCGGTCGACTTCCTTGCGGCGTTCGGTCAGGTAGTATTGCAAGTCCCATAACTGCGACGGCTGCTGCATCTGGTTAGCCCTGCGCTTTGCTTCCTTCATTAATTCAAGCACTTCCCGCCTCAGAGCACCGTCGAAAACTGCGCGGGCGATGGCCTTCTCTGACTTCGACCAAGTCGGTGCCTGAGGGAACTCACTGACGTCGGACCTGCTCATCGTGGGATCCTCCGTGGGGGCATTCTAAGCCTCCGTTGGGGCTGTTTCTAGGGCGTCGCCTTTCCCGCCTCAGCGTCAATCGTCCTGAGGCGAATGATTACGGTTAGAGGAGGCCCGACATTTCTGTTTGCAGCCACATAACGTTTTTCACTCCCGGTGCTTACTGGGAGGTTATATTGAACGTCTTCTGAAGGTGGACGCCTGAGTTCGTCGTGGCGTCAAGAACCAACGTATGGGGACCCGCGCTTACACTGAGGCCGTTGTCTAACCACGCGTGATTAGTGTTCAGAACCTGAGTACCATCCAAGATTTCCACAAATCTCTTGATTCCAGTTGATGCGCCAGCGGCCGCTTTTACGGGAATGACCCCATTTACCGTCTGACCGTCGGTCAAACTGCACACTACCAGGCCAGGCAGGACCGTGGGTGGAGGGCAACCCTGGTAGATCCGGTTTACCTTCATATAGATAGTGGATTTGAACGCACCCTGGCTGTCATAAGCTTGGACCGAGATGCGATGACGTCCGACGGCCATGGGCAGGTAAGTTTGTGGTAATGGAAATCCGTTCGATAAGGCTGGCGGCGTCTGAAAGACGCTTTTGCCATCAACAAAGATCTGAACTGACGTGGGTTGCTCCCCGGGCGCGGCCAAGGCAAACCAAGTCAAGTGGATGGGGGAGAAATGAATCTCGCCATCCGCAGGTTGGCAGATGACAACCGAGCGAGGGCTTTGATTCGCAGTTTGTGCCGGGATGCAGACATAAACCTGGCCTGTCACATCGATGTTCACAACCGACTGGAACCAGCGACCGGATACGTCGTGCGCCAGGGCAGTAATCCGGTATGGACCGCCGCTTTCGGCAGTGAGGAACAGATCAGCAGAGCCAACCGGCTGTTCCCACCTTTTGACTCCGTTGTACCAAACCTGCAGCATATCGACCTGGACCGAATCCTTCGTGGCAATCTGCAGATGAATAGGAGAGTTCAGGGCGCTCCCATTCAGGGGCATGCAGATGGTGACCGAGGGGTCGATGTTGCCGGCGGTGCAGGTCTGCGCGACCGAGTCTCCGCCAAAACTGAAGAGAATAGCTAGAACAGAGAAGACCAACAAGCGACTCGACATTGGGGCTCCCTTTAGATGGATGACGGTGGTCGCAGGCACATGGATGCAGAACCGGAAATACAGGTTTGCAGGGCTATCAGTGGTTTGGTCTGGTGGGGCTTTGTCTCCGTGATTCGGTCATCCCAACCCCCTCAAGTTCTCCGACGCTAGCTTTCTGCCATAATCTTCCCATGTGCGGACGGTTCCGGCTGTCACGAAGAAAGCAGGTTGTACTCGAGCACTTCGAGAGCCTTTCCGATGTCGACGACTGGGAACCCCGCTACAACATCGCACCCACGCAACCCGTCGCGGTCATTCGACAGAGAGCTGAGAAGCCAGTCCGTGAGCTCTCCCTGGTGCGCTGGGGGCTCGTCCCATCCTGGGCAGGAGACTCATCCGGCCGGGCGAGCCTGATCAACGCCAGATCGGAAACAGCCAGGACAAAGCCCGCCTTCCGAGACGCACTCAGGTACCGGAGGTGTCTGATCCCTGCCGATGGCTTCTACGAGTGGAAGCGGACACGAAACTCAAAACAACCCTATTGTTTTGAGGTCCACGACGGGGCTCTATTCGCCTTCGCGGGAGTTTGGGACCAGTGGAAAGACCCAAGCGGCACCAGGCTCACGACCTGTTCCATTCTGACGACCACCGCCAACGAGGTCACCTCCCCCGTCCACGACCGAATGCCCGTGATCCTCGATCCCGATAGCTATGACCACTGGCTTGATCCGGGGATGAAGAACGCAGATGAGGTCTGTGATCTGCTGACGCCCTGCGACAGTCGACAGATGCGTTGCTATCCCGTGAGTAGCCGGGTCAACCACGTTGCTCACGACGACGAGGAGTGTTCCCGGCCGGTAGCGCTCGGAGAAGAGCAACCCGGCTTGTTCGGGGTTAGCTGAATTCCACAGGCGAACAATAGGCGAAAGTGCTACAATTCCTCCGCAATGTCTGGCCATCCCGATTCCGATCGATCGGATGAGAGTCTCACCCGAGAAGAGGTTGACGAGCTACGCCGCAATCTGTCCCTGCTCAGCACTCCCAGCGTGCTGAACTTCTATCGCGATGCTCATAAGGAATGTGCTCCGGAACGGAAGCCTACCGCGCGCGCGATTCAGCAGCTCGTGACGGCATGGAAGATTCTTCGAAATTGGCATTGGCGCTGAAGGTCGGGTTTCTTGATCGCTTACGCGTTTCAGCTTCGGCAAGATGTCATCGCTCGGAACTTGGCGTATGCGCGTTCCTGCGGACTTCCTCACGTTTGCGGTTACGGGGCGAGCGGGGTGGTCGTGTACGAACCATGCGAGAAGACGCACGGGAATTTCCTGAACGCTAGTTATCGCGCCATTCGCCAAAATCCCGATTGGTCACGCCGCCTCGGTAAGGTTCACCCTAGCGCTGGTCAGTGCCTGCCCAAGGCCGACCATCGCTGGAGAGAACTGGACGCTTGTACGAGCTCTGATGCGCTGTTGATGAATGTGTTCTGTCATCCGCGCACATTGAACAAGCCCGCCTTGCTTTCCATGCTGAACTTACAAGTAGGAGAATCTCCCATCTTCGGCTTCCGTGCGCGCGTTCCGCTCGCAAATGGCCGTGCCGATCGCACCGAGATCGATATGAAGCTAGGGCACCTGGTGGTGGAATCAAAGCTGACGGAATCGGACTTCCAGACCGGGGGCGTCGAGGCGGTTGAGTCCTACCGCGATCTACACCAGGTGTTCGATCGCAACATGCTCCCCCAAGTGCGAGGGCAGTACGTTTCATATCAGCTCATTCGGAACGTGCTTGCCGCGCACGCCTTCGGACTCTCGCTTTGCGTTCTCCTGGATGCCCGTCGTCCCGATCTGGTGGAAGCCTGGTACGCGATCATGAGGTGCGTCAAGGCTTCCGAACTGAGAACCAGATGCCAGGTGCTCACCTGGCAAGAGTTGAGCCGGACGCTGCCGGGCACATTGCAACGATTCCTTCAAGACAAATACGGCATTGAACCGTGGCGGGGCTTTGGAATGCACTCGCTGACTCATCCGCCGATCGAAAGCTAACGCCGTCTGCCCTTCAGGGATTTCCAAAAGCCGAGTTCCTCGGAAGTCGATGGCGGCCCGTCGGTGCCGGTTGCGGTGGCCTCGAGGGGCGCTTCCCCAGCCGACATCACGGATCGTCTGCTGCTGGAACTTGGGCTTGAGTCCTCGGTGGATGCATCATCGGTAAGAAGCGACGCCGCAATCCTCAGGCTCTCTACTTCTTGGCGTACTCGAGCCAAGTCTGCCTCCTTCTGATATAGAACTTCGTAGGCATCCTTCATCGCGGTGCTCCTGTTTTTCGAACTGACTACACTGTTTCGCTCAAGTAGAAAATGAGGGGAAATGAATGTAAATGGCTAAAAAGTTGTAGCTTCGCGACGGCGCTAGGCCGGCTTCTCATCTACGAATTCCATCTTTCGAAGGCACCTGACGCTAAGGGGACACCCCGACTCTAGCGGGTGGAGCAAACCTTGCTTGCTCCACCTGCGGGCTTTGAATACCTGCTCGCCGTGCCGCGAACGGATGGCTTTAGCCTGGGGCGATCCTTATGCGACTGACCGAATGTCGGAGCGGGTCACATTCTTCTTCTCCCAGATGGAGATCGCCAGTGGAATCGTCGTGAATCCTCCGACGACCGCCAGAGCTAATCCCGCCGCTTTCGCGGCATCCCTGCTGAGGCCCCTTGAAATCAGCATGCCAACACCTGCGCCAAGTGCGACACGCGTCCCGGTCCAAAGGATCATTTCTGGCAAAGTAATATTCCGTTCCATTGCTCCTCCTGTGAAGATGTGATTTTGGGGATTCGAAGCGGAAATTAGGATGCTCAGATGGCAAGGTGGGGTTTCGCCGTTCAGGCGGAGATTCGCTAAGCACAGCAGAACTGTCCGGGAGCCGTTCGCCCCCATCCCTGGTAGCTCGTTGGCTGTAGTTCCTTTCCTTGCAAGAGGCTTTGTCTATGGAGCTGACAGCGCCTGGCCAATTTGCGGGATTTTGCCGAAGGAATGGTTGAAGTTTCCCTGGAGTCAGGGGTTGGATCTCGTCGTCAGTTGTTCCCGAGGGTGGCGGCACTTCGGTCTTCGTCTCGCAACCTTCTGAGTTCGCGCCAGCGCCGGTATTGCTCCATTTTTGCTGGATCGGCTTCTTCAAGACCCTTCAACCAAAAGCAAAACCAATCAACCGTCATCTGCTGAGAAAGATAGCGTTGTGCGGGCTGCACCAAGATGTGGGGTGCATTCTCCTTTCTGAGCCAGACCATGTCGACTGGCTTTTTCAGCTTACGCAGACAGGAATAGTTCTCCCATTGCTCTAGAAGCTGCCCTCTTTCCAAAGCAGAAATCAGTAAGGGAGTTCGCGTCATATCGAAGTTGAACCCGGGAGAGGATCCATACCACTGCAGCAAGCCGCGCCCGAACGGTTTTGCCCCGATGGCCTGCTCAAATTGCTCTTGCACGACCCCGTGATCGGTGGCCAAGAGATATTGCATGTAGCTTGTGTTTACACCATCGGTGATCAATGCCGCTTCGAAGAGATCTGGCTGATGGGTAATGGCCTGCAGCACGTGAAAGCAGGTGTAGCTGAAACCGAGAACTCCGACATGGCGGCGATCGATAACTCCGTCTTCCGCCAACTGGTTGATCGCTGAGCTGAACCCCTCGACCTGAAATGCCCCTTCATCCGGAAAACGGTAATGGGTCATAAGGGTCTCCATCTGAAGCACAACGATGCCTTTGGACACCAGGGCCCTGCCTCCGTAACCGGTGGTAAAGGCGCCGTCTGCGAAAAACCGGTCCGGATCGTAACCGTAAGGTTGAATCACGAGCGGGTATCGGAGTCGCGGATCGTAATCAGGTGGCAACGCCAGCAAACCTCGCCGCTCGTTTCCAAACTTGTCTTTCCATGAATATCGCGAGACCTTACCCAAAATAATCCCGTCAAGCTGAGCGTTTGGATCCCATATCAAGACCTGTTCCGCGAGATTTTTGACTCTTCCGTAGAGAACCGGCGGATGATCCAGGTCTTGCCTCACGGAAAGATTCACTTCCTCCGGCGGGCTGTCTGCTGGGCTTGCAGCTTGCCAAGAGTCATCAGGCCGCCAGGCATAGTGTTGGCTTCTTGGCGCCTGCGATCCCGAATTTCCGCTGTAGACGATGGTGAGTTGGTGATTTGCCGGGTTCCATGAAATGTCCTCCACCTGAAACCTGCCGGAGGGTGGCAACGCCTGTTGTAAGAAGCAAATCGGGCGTAACGTATTCTCCCCAATGTTAGCCATGACCACCGCAGGGGACGTGGTTCGTTCTTTTCTCTCGGAATCATTGTCAACCGGAAGAAACGTATTGGTGAGAATCGCCCGCCGGCTGTCGTCGAACCAGAAGGCCTTGGTGGGGGCGAGAAAAATCAATCCCCTGCCGGCGGGAGCATCGACGAGTGGGGAAATGTTTCCAGTTTTGAGGTCGACCAGCACATATTGCGAGGCCTTCCAGGGATTCTCCTCCGCAACCGCATAGGCATTTTCGGGGCGCAAGCGCAGCACGTCCCATTTTGAATTTGGTTCGTAGTCTTCCCAGGCTCTTGCAATCGTCCGAACCGGGGCCACCGTGATCAGCCAGCGACCGTCAGGAGACAGCGAAAGAGTTGGGATGAACAGCCGCAGCCGTCGATCGCCTGATCGGAAGCTTATCGGGGCTTCCTTCCCGTTGCGCAAAACATGGAGCTCACTCGGATAGGTCTCAAGCTGTTCTTCATCCATATCCTCAACGGCTCTCGGCTGCGAAAACAGCAATGAATAAATGTTTTTCCCAGTCACATCCACTACGTCCTGTTCTGAACCTTGGGCGGTTTCAGCAGGAATGAGCGAGGTATAAGCAACCACGTCGCCCTTGATGTCGTAGGCCGAAACGTACTCATTGTCGGGTGTAATGGCGCGGGTAGATCCTCCGTCAATTCGCACCAGGAACAACTGCTGGTTGGGGCTGCGGTTCTTGGCGAGAAATGCCACTTGAGTCGAATCGAGCCACCGGACATCGGAAATCGCTGGCGTGTTCCCGGGCGCGCTAAACCTGGCGAGGACACGCGGTGCTGGCTTTCGAGAGGACTTCGATGCAACGTAGTCTCGCACGGCATTTTGATCGAAGAGCCAAATCGTTGCCTCTAAGTGATTTTCTTTCAGAATTCCGCGTTGAGTGATCAAGAGAAAATGCTTGTGATCGGGGGAAAAGATCGGTGACCCCAGGGGCTGAGTGTCGCGTATCTCGATGATGGTCGTGGCTACGGGGTTAATGATGTATGCGATCTCGATTGAGTCTTGAACCGTAAACGGGTGTTTTTCGCTCGCATGCTCGGTTCGAGCCCAGGTAATAGAGCCCAGATAAGCCCCGACAATCAATAGCCTGATACAGCTTCGATACCCGCGCTTTAGGCGATAGAAGGACATAGGCGCATTCCGGTCGAAATAACTGCTGGGTCAGTGGCTGAGCGACGGAAAGCTCATCCGCAGGCTTAAAACTCCAACTTCAATGCCAATTGAATGGAACGGGATCCGCCAATCTGGTAAAGGGCGTTGAAACCCCCGCTCCCAATGTTCGAACCCGCCAAAAACTGGCCGAGGGTTTCGACGGATTGGCCGAAATGACTCTGATCGCTCAGATCTGAGACTGGCGGCGCGAAATTAGGATGATTGAGAACGTTAAACATCTCGGCCCGGAATTGCAGTTTGGCCTTCTCCCGGACGGGGAATTCACGATGAACGGCAAAATCCCATTGCGCAGCACCAAATGCGCGCAAGGCATTCCGCGGGAGATTCCCTTGACGCAAAGGATTACCGTTGGCATCGAGTGGAGGGTCAACAAATGCAACGGCATTGAGCGCCTTGCCCCCGGGATATTGAGATCCATACAAGTACCATGACTGATTTGGAACCACATCGGGCCTCACAGCGGCGGTTGCGCCACTGGCTAGCCCGGTGAAATTGAAATCGTAGACGTTAACGGGTGGGGACGAATGCGCCTGTATGACGTTCTGGATCGACCAGCCCGCGGCTATCGCATGGACAACAAGGTTTTGACTGCTCACCGGGATTCCGTAGGTAATTGCGGCGGAAAAGGCATGTCGGAGATCAAAGTCCGACGGTCCTCGGTTTTGGTTGGGATCGACGCCTGGCACCAGGTCATTCGCTTGGTTGCCATACAATGAGCCGGCAGACGCTGTATCAATCGAATGCGACCAAGTATAAGAAGCCAGCGCCTGAAGGTTGTGGGAGAGCCTTCTCTGAAGCTGGACCTGCAGGGCGTTGTAGCTTGAAGTGGCTGCGTTGGTGACCAGCTGCACCTCGGCGAGGTTCGCATTTGGGGAGAATACATTCAGAGTTTGCAGCAGACGCCTGCCGGCAGAGCCGACGTAGGAAACCCCGAGGGTCTGTTGCGTTCCCAAGCCTTGTTCGAGAGCAAGGTTCCATTGCCCGGTGTAGGGCAATTTAAGAGCAGGATCGAAGGAAAGCAAAGTCGAGGAGCTCAAGCTGGCCGGAGTTATTGGCGGCGGTTGAGACTCCGAGGCACTCAATGGAAACGAGGTGCCAAACAGGTCGCTTGTCGCACCAAATGGATACACTCCAAACTGCACAGCGTTCCCCACCTCAGACGTTGCCATGTCGTAGAAAACGCCAAATCCACCTCGCAAGACGGTTGGCCAGTTCTGGCTCGAAACCAACTGATATGCAGCACCAACACGAGGCGCAAAATTTCCGTAAGTCGTCTTGAAAGGAGGCGTCCCAGGTGCAGCCAGAGCCAGGTTAGAAAGGTCATGAAGATCGAAGCCCGTCACCGCCGGGAGCGGAACGCTCGACGACGGCGCTGCGTCCAGATCCCAACGAACCCCGTAGGTCAGCGTCAGATTTCTGGTCGCCCGCCACGTATCCTGGACATAAAGCCCAAGGTTATGAAGGAGCAAGGCCCCGCTTCGGCCAGAGAAAACAAGAGTTAAAAACGAATTACCTGCGGAGGCTGCAGCAACGTCTTGAAACAATGGCTCCTGCACGTAATCTGGAGTGCCAAAGATTGGGGCAAGCCGACGAAAATCGCCTCCTACCTTGAAAGCGTGGCTGCCCTTTTGCATCGAAACCGTATCGACCAGGTTGATCTGCCTTTGCAGGTTATCTCCCTGTGGCCCGAGCGCCACCGCCGCACGAAGAGGAAAAATATAGGAGAAAAGCTGGCTATTGCTTTCTGAGAAAGCAGACGGAAAGGGCAGAGAGTTTAGGGGAATAGCTCCGCCAAAGCCATCCAAATAGGCAAAGCTCCGGCTGACTGTTTTGCTGAAGTTGAAACGCAGGTCATCGAATACGGTGGGGGAGAGCAGCCACGTTCCGCCAGCGGTTGCGCTTTGCGTCGTGATTTTTGCGGGAACGACCGAGCTGAGATTTCCGCTGCCTGTGCCGCGGGCCACGGAGCTCGACGGAGAGTAACTATAGCGCGCGAAGAGTGACACTTTGTCACGCACTCTGTGATCTAGCCGCAAGCTGTATGCATCGAGCGTCGCGCGATTCGAGTAAGAGGCATTAAACTGCCCGATTCCGGTGTTGGGATCATCCAGGGCTCCCGGAGTTGGCAATGGATAGGCATTGAGGAATGGCTGCATCGCGGCGATCGCATTCTGGCGGGCCGCTAAGTCGGGAACGCTCTGTTGCGCAACTTGCGGCAGGCGCAATCGAAGGCCCTCGTACGAGAAGAAGAAGAAGGTGCGATCTCTCGCAATCGGTCCGCCGAGGACACCCCCGAAATCATTCTGTCGCTCCTGCGGCTTTGGCAGTCCATTTCTATCGGCAAACCAATCATTGGCATCGAGTACGTCATTGCGAAAATAGTTGAATGCCGTAGCATGGAATTGGTTCACCCCCGAGCGGGTGACGATCGAAACCTGGCCGCCCGGAGTCCGTCCAAATTCAGGCGCGTAGGTTGACGTCTGAATTCGAAATTCCTGCATCGCATCTACTGAGACCAGGCTGTTGGTTCCGCCGAGCACACTAAATGTGGGTACGGCACCCCCAATGCCGTTCCCTGCAGAAAACAGATGCGTCCCGATGCCAACGTTCGCTCCTACACCGTCGACCATCCAATAATTGGCAGCGGCCCTTTGTCCGTTCACGCTGAATTGTCCATTGTCATGGTTATCGTAGGCTGTGAGCACAACGCCCGGTGTGAGCTCGATCAGTGTCTGGAAACTTCTGCCGTTCATCGGCAAATTTTCTGCCAAGTGCCGATCCACCACTGTGCTAACCGCTGCCGATTCGGTATTCACCACGGCCGCTCCCCCCTCGACCGTCACCGTCTCAGAGAGTGCTCCTATCGGGAGTGTGAAATTGATGGCAAGTGCATCTTGTACGTTCAGAATAATGTCCGGCTTGATCAGCGTCTTAAACCCAGCCTTCGATACCTGCAAACGGTAGGGACCAGGAGGAAGGGTTGCAATCGCGTATATCCCTTCCTCATTGGTAACCCCGGAATAACGCACCCCAGTAGCATCATTCACAATTTGAATCTCTGCGTGGGGAATGGGGTGCGCCGTCGGATCAAGTACCAACCCGCTGATGGTGCCGTAAGGAGATTGAGCGATCGCGGGTGTCGCGACGAGGACAGTCAAGAATAAAAGCTGGAAGGAAAACAGTTGTCTCACTCGGGCTGCTCCTGGCGTAAACCGATTCATGCGATTCAAACGGTCTACGGAAGCGCTCCCCGATTTGTATCAATGTTTCTTAGGTCACTGGCCGGGGGAAGGAGGCTGGTCGGTTCCGCGACCACCTACGGATGATTTGGGTCGATGTGAAGATAAGCAAACAATAGAGGCTTGTTGCTGCTCGGTTTGTGACTGCCTCCGTTGGGCTCAACGGTGACAAAGACAGCATCGATTTGCGCCAGCGCTTTAGGATCGTCGAACCTCAACACCCAACGCTTCTTCGAGGCATTGTCGACATAGAAGACTCCGAGGTTGAGTGCCTTTTGCCAGTCCGGTCCACGCCGGCCCCAAGCCTGGAAACTGCTCGCATTCTTGATTCCCGCTTGCTGATCGAGATCGTAAGCATAGAAGATCAGCGATTTCCCCTTGGTATAGAAGACGCGCCCATACGGCTTCTTGGTCTCTCCGGTCCGCTCGACATCGTACACCTCAGCCACATAGAGGTCGCGAGCGCCCATCAACTCTCGAATGTCCCGGTCGTGGGCCAAAAGCTCCTGTTGCTGATCGATCGTGGCTTCACGTTCGCGAAGCACCCGGGTCAAATCAACGATCTGCGCCTCGAGTGCACCAGCCTGCTGTTTGTCCTGGGAGGACTGGCGCTCAAGCAAGCCAAGTCTTTCCTGGAGTCCTTGGTTCTTCGCCTCCGCTTTTTCCAGCTTCTGAGCTAGTGCCGCTTGCTGTTGCAGAAGATCCTGTGTGCCCGCCTGTCCATTTTCTAAGTCGGCAGCGAGTTGGTGCTCAGCCGACTGCATGCGGCTCAACTCGCTCCCCTGCTGCTCTAGTTCGCGCCGCAAAGTCGCAATCTGTTTGTCGCGATCTACGATTTGCGAACGCAAAACATCGCGATCATGCCCGGCATCAGCTAACTGCTGCTGCAGATCGTTCAGGTCCACAGGCTGTCTTGAGGTAGAGACGGAAACAACATGAGCACCATGACGGGTGCCAATCTGATAGGCCAAAAGCCCCAAAGCAACGAAAAGCACTAGTCCGGCAGCACAGAGGATCTCCACGTTTCGCCAGGTTGCCTGACTGGCAGAGAATGGAAGGCTATCAAATGGCTTTGAGGCTGGGCGGTCAACAACTTGTGGCGCGGCCCGGCAGAATTCGTCTTCGATCTTCAGGCGTTCGAATAAGGCAGCCTCTGCGGGCTCTTCCGACCATGCTGGGGCGATGTTCTTGGAATCTGCGAGAGCCAGCACCGCCTCCCCAGCGACGGACTCGTACTGCTTCATGACGTCACGGCAGGAGCAGCAAACAGCCAGGTGCTGGCTTAGCTTCTTCTGTTCCTCTCCGGTCAGCTGACCCGCGGTGGCAACCGCGCACAATTCAAGGAACTCGTCATGAGGTGAGCGGGACAAAATCGCTCCAGGTTTTACGGTCACTTTCTACCATATCCGTTCGGGCCCGGCAATTTAGCCGGAAACAGCTGCTTCCGCAGTTTCTCTAAGCCCCGATAATAATGATTGCGAACATTCCCCAGCGATTGACCGAGCTTGGCGGCGATCTCCGCGAACGTGAAGCCTTCGACAAAGTGCAGGCTCAGAGTATGGCGCTGGTCTTCAGTCAGGGTGTCGAGAAGTGCCTTCATGGTCGTCTTTCCGACCACCTGTCCGAACGATTCGATCTCTCCGATCTCCTCTGAAGCTTGGGAGACCAGGTCTTTGGCGTGATCTAGATCTAGATGAGTGTAGAAGTGACGTGAATCCAGGTACCGTCGGCGATCAATGGCGCGATGGTAAGTAATCTGCACGATCCACGAACGCGCGGAGCACTTTGATGAGTCGTAGTCGGAAGCCTTTCTGGCTAGGTAGATGAAGACTTCCTGGACCAAGTCGTCAGCCTCAACGTTGTCGCGCAGGATTCGCGTTGAGACCGTGTGGACTAAACGAGCATAGCGCCGAAACAGAATCGACAGTGCTTCCCTGCTGCCACGAGCAACCTCGCCCAATAAGGCTTCATCCTGGACATCGGCAAAGACAACAGTTTTGCCTGACGACTCGTCTTCAGCGAATGCGACCGTTGATAGCCGGACTGTAAAGGAAGCTTCCATGCCGTTCCGAAAGGCCAAAAATGCAAGATCTCAAAGAGGGTTTTACAGACCGAGCCTCTTAAGACGCAGATTCAAACTGATTCCTACGTTTTGGCTGTTTATGAATTTGTCGCTCTGCGCCTACTCGACTCGCAGAGCTGTGGTTTTTAGGTACCAGAAACGTCCCAGTTGGCACAATCAGGCTTATCTTGCCGAAGGTCCTTTCTTCTTGAAGACCAACTGAACATCTCTCTGAATCTCTCGGGCGATATCGCAACACGGCTATTTCGTTTCCTCAACCACGTGCAGTGACAGCCAATTAATGCACACTATAGGTGGGTCGCACAATTGTGGTCAAGTGAAACATTGTGTCATGGATGCCGCGAACGCCAAATCGCATTCAACACAGGTCGAGTCCGAAGGTAGCTTTCGGTCTGATCTTGCGATATCTACGCGAGCAAGCCGGGGACTCGCAAGATGCGTTTGCGCATCGAACCGGATACCACCGCAACTATATAGGCCAGCTAGAACGTGGGGAAAAGAGCCCCTCCCTCAGTGCTCTCTTTGATTTATCCGACGCGTTAGGGCTACGGCCCTCGCAAATGCTAGAGCGAGTCGAGAAACGGCTAGGGCTCTAGGGTTTACCCACTCAGGTTCCGTATCCAATCAACTCACCTTCCAACTTCTTCGCAGCGTTGAGCGTAAGCGAAGCTTCAAGGCTTTAACGCGCAGGCAAGTGCGAGGTTGGCTTTTTCTTCTTGATCCAGATGGCATTCGGTTCCACCAGAGATTCGAAATGGTGGCTTACGATCTGGCTGTTTTGGTGCTCGAGAAATCTCGCTTGTCGAGGCTGCCGAGCCAAGGACCATCAAAAGACAAGGTACGGAACCGCTGCAAAGGATTGCCAGAGCTAGGTTTACACTTTTCGACGAATTAATAGATAACTTGACAGAGTTCCACCTACAATTATGCTGTTTAGGGAAACGTAACACTCTCGCTTAGAATTCGCGAAATCTAGACCGGCTGAGTTGGAGATTCCATGAAAGCAGATTGGTCTTCCGCTCCCTCTGCATTGTCTGATTCTTTCCTGATCACCCATATATCGTTACTAGGCCTAGGACGGCGAGTTCTGATAGCGCGACCGTGTTCCAGGGAGTCGGTGACGCTTCTGCGCTCTCTCCTGGAATGTTCCTGAACGTTGACGGTGCGATTCGTCCCGATGGATCGTTGCTGGCGACCCGAATTGAAGTGGAAGATTCCTCGGCGACAAACGACTCCAGCGGTCCGGTGATGTTTGTCGACAATGTCGTCCCAGTTCTTCAACTCTACGGCCGTACCGAACTGGGTTCCCTGCAAACCATCAATGGCCAAAGCGGAATCTATTTCGATACGCCCAATTTCGGCCTTAACGGCTCAGTGTTCCGGATTTCGGGCCAGTTCACGAACCTCCAGAATCTGCCCTTTGTTCCCACTTTCACCGCCTCCAATATAGTGGCCGGTCAGAACGTCGACATCACCTCGGCAAACTTCTCCCTCACCGGAGGAATTCCGACGTCCGCAAGCAGCATCACCCTCGTCCCACAAACCATCAATGGGACAGTGATCGCCTCGCGGCAAAGCGGCAGTTTTGTCGACTACACCGTCTCGCTCGCGCCCTACGATTTGTTCCCTACGTTGGCCGTGCAGCAAGGGCAAACCACGGTACTCAACAATGCCAACCAGGTCGAAGTCTACATTGACAGCAATACCCAGCAGCTCAGCACTCAAGCACTCGCTCCTGGAAACACGCTGCGTTTCTATGGGCTTGTGTTCAACGATAACGGTACGCTGCGCATGGATTGCGCTCAGGTACAAGATGGAGTAACGGCAACATCGCAGGCGAGTTCTGCTGGCGTCAGGGGCTCCTCACAGGCAGATCGCCGAGCCTTCGGCAGACTTGTGCTGCGGACTGTCACGACCACACATTGACGGGCGTTGGTGGGAATGGGGTCTCTTCTCATCGGTCTAATGGCTTCAGCCCAGGGCCGGTTTTCGCCCCTTTACAGTTTCAACACGCACTCGAGAAGTCCGGTAGACTCGTCGCGATGACTTCAACCGGTTGGAGCCGACGCTGCCTCGCCCCGGTACCATCACAAGAAAGGAAGCAACCATGAGCCAACAAGGCCGAATCCTCGGCATCGGCGGTATCTTCTTTAAGTCCGCAAATCAGCAGCAAATGAAGGAGTGGTACTCAAAACATCTCGGCTTCGCGGATAGCGGCCATGGTGTCATGTTGCCTTGGCGTGAAAACGACAAGCCTGAAAACGAGCAAGTGACAGTCTGGAGCATTTTCCCCAGTAACACCAAATACTTCGAACCCAGTCCCGCTTCGTTCATGGTGAACTACATCGTCGACGATCTCGACGCACTCCTCGCTCGCTTGGCGAATGCGGGCGTCCGCATTGATGCTAAGCGCCAGGAAGAAAGTTATGGCCGCTTCGCCTGGATATACGATCCCGACGGAAACAAAGTCGAGCTGTGGCAACCACTGACTCCAAAGTAGGAACCAGCAGCTCCCCACCAGCGCTTCGTAGGCTCCGTGATCTTCTGGGTTCGGCGCTTGAGGACGCGCGGCCTCGCCGCAATTCTGCCAGCGGAGGCCGGGGATGATTCGGCTTGGTCCTTGCGGCGCGCGATTTTGGTGCAAGATCGGGATTCAGACAAGACGTCAGGCTGATTTCATAAAACGGTCGGCCCCCTCTGGGCTGAGTACACTTTGTCGCTGTTAAACAACCAAGGGCAGCAGGAATGCCTGATTCAGCATTCATCTCAACTAAGCGGCGGCGTACAAAAATGAAGATCGGCCTGCTTGGCCGGTATCCATGGGCCTTGCATGCTGATGGCGAGCCGGGGTAGCGGTCTTGCTTTCGGGCGACTACTCGTTACGTCAGGCTGCCCCCCGCTGCTTGGCGCCCTCATGATTATCACCAAGTCGTTGTGGTTTCTTCGGTCTATTCTCAAAAATCAGTGAACGCAATGTATCTGAACCGAGCACTCTTGCTAGTTCGGCAAACAGGAAGAATGGTATCAAGATCACGAATGCCATGATGCCCACGAGAATCTTGCCTTCCAGCCCTCCTCCTCCCAGCTGCGGAATGCTCGCAACAAGAGACCTTCCGTGGATCAGGCCGACGATCACTTCTTCGATGATCTCAAAGCAGACCAGCAAAAAAGCAAACACGGCAGATTTATACAATACCGACTGGATAAGGCGTTTTTCTCTAAGCCTCTCTCCTGCGTGAAGTGCTTGGCCAATCAGGATGACCTTACCCAAGACTAGGGCGTTAACAGCCGCAAGCCCGATCCTGTAGCCGTGAAAGGATGTTACGTGCACTTGCCTAAGGACAACAAACCGAAAAATCTCCAAAACACTTAAGAACACCCAAATGTACAGCGCAATTGCCAAAAACTTCCTTATCTCAGTGGCAACGCGCTCTTTTGCTTTCCGCTTTTGTTCAGAAGATATCATTACCCTAACTCCGGAAATGTGTTGATTCTCAGCCAAGATTGATTGGCCTGCTGTATCGAGCAGCCGCTTATCAACATGATGAGATCTATTCCCTGCGGGCTTGGACTTGCTACAGGTGAACAACTTTGGTTTGTCGTAATCTAAGATCCCGCTGCCCTGATCAGCAGGTGTTCCTCAGGGTTGAGTCTTTTGGGGAAGACTAAAATAAAGTTCGGAGCCCAGGAAACTGTCAATCCTTCTAGCGTGAAGGTTCAGACCGCCTTTCCCGCACCGCAGGCGCTCAAACATCAGGCCGGATTCGTTTCGCTGATCTTCAGCTCTGGATCTGGCAAGCGTCGACTGAGAGCGGCCCCTCGAGAGCTCGTCACAACCTGCATGCAAGTTACGATGAGCTCGGAAGAAAGGATCCTCCAACTTTCTGATGTTGGCCGCGAGAGGATTGCGACGCCAGCCATTCTCGATGAGCATAAGATTGTTCTGTCGCCAGAGGTTCGAGCCATGTTTTGCAAACTTAGAGTTGCGGCATTAACCGTCGCCCTATCAGGAGCCTTGGGATTGTCGGCCTGCGACCACACCCACTTCTTCGCGAACGTGAATTTCGGGCCACCACCGCCACCTGTCTTTGGCCCAGTCGGGTTAGCTCCTGGCGCCGGTTGGGTGTGGACGGATGGATATTACGCTTGGGGAGGTAATGCCTGGGTGTGGCGTCCGGGCCGATGGGCGCGGCCCCTCATCCAGGATATGTTTGGCGAAAGCCCTCTTACGAGCGTTACCGCAACGGCTACCGTGTCCATCAAGGACGTTGGGTGCGCCGCTGATGCAACAGCTGTTTTGAGCACCTTACGGTTTGTCGCTCCTGCTCACATAAATTACGACTTTGCTAGGCGAGCGAGAGTACCGCTCTCTCTTGTAAGCTCTCTTTTATTTGGGAATATTTAGGAACAAATGAGGGGGCCAAAACATAAGGGTTGGATCCATCGACGGTTCGAAAAAAAAGCGCCCTTTGGCTAGCACTGTCAGGATTAACAGGGCGATCCGAAAAACCTAAGCTAACCGGCGAAAACGCGGAGGGGCGTCAAGTACGTTGCACTAGCCTTCGCCTTAAACTCCTTGCACCGTTGGCATTCGTCATCCCGCTCCACGATAATGTAGCGCTCGTCGCGTTTCTTGATCTTTCGCGCTAGCTTCATGGCATCCTCTCGTGTTGGGAAGGCCTTCCAATCGAGAGATGAATCGGACCAGCAAATGTGGTAGTGAATACACGCCCCCATGGTTTTAAAGGGTCAAGAAGCATTTCGTAAAATGCAAATCATAAAACGATGTCAAGGTTTTCAATGTAACCTTTGTCTAATATTTGGATCTTGGATTTTAACCAACTCCTGTTGGCCGAGAAGCTAGAATTTCTTCTCAAAGCCCCACATTTTAACAGGGCGTACAAGTGGCACTTTTGGGCTATTTACGTTTTAGAACGGACTGCATCATACTTAGTACACATTGTCCCCATTCGCCACACGAATCGTCGTTGCTACTGTCGTTCGCCTTCTGGCCGTCAGCGGCTGCCTGGTCTCTATGGCCGTAGTCGTCTGCTTGCGAATTCAAGCAAAACTGCGAGACAGTTCGGACATAGCACTTCTCTAGCTGACTCAAAACACTAGCTTAAGCTGGGCTATTTCGGTGGGGCACCCAAGGGGATCTTTCACCACGCCCCATCCCTTCTTCCCCATCTCGGCTTCGCTGTGGAAAAGAGGCGCGGTAGAGGCCGAAGCTGGCGTGACGTCGGGGACCTTTCAATATCCCCTTCCCCGAACTCCCTCCCCCAGGATAGAACGCGGTGCTATCCCCGCAAGCCACCCGGAATCAAAAACGACCTGGCCTCTTGCGAAACCAGTAAAGTCGATGAGTGATAATGCCTGATAGCAGTAGTTACGATCCAACTCTTTCGTCGAGCGCCTTCCGAATGTAGCGCATCAGCGTGATTGCCTTCATCTCGGCGAATAGCGAGGCGCCGCCAATGTCTTCAAGGCTCACCGGGAACATAAACTTCGTTCCATGGACGGTCACCGTGTAGAACATGTTCCCGCTTCTGTAAAAGGAGAAATGGCTTTTGTTGTCTTTTACGATATCTTTGATTCTGAATTCCATCCTGAAATCCTCGAACGGATATGGTATCAGCGAAGTTGTTGACGATACGCCACCATATCGCTCACCGGAACCACAAAAAAAGGCGCAGCAACACTCCTACCTGTGAATTCTGTCAGTTTCACACTTACGTTGAAGGCCTAAACAATCACGGTATGGAGAAGCACCTGCCTATTGTTCAGTTCGTCTCATGTGTCGCAGCTCTGTGCGGGATGGCCGTGGCACAGCCCTCGACTGTTGCGCCTGAGCGGGAGTTGGCAATCAAGACGTTCGGAGGTTATCCCGTCTCCGGCAATATCAGCAGCTTGTGGCTTGCCGGATCTGATGGCCGCCCCTTGCTTATGATCTATTTTTTGGGCCCGAAGGATTGGTACGAGACGCCGTGGACTATTGATTTTAAATTCGAGGACGGCAAGTCCGGATGGGTGGAACTGCGTTCGGAGAACGCAACCGTGCGCGTTGACGTCTCTCCTGAAACATGGGAGGTAGCAATTCAAGCGGTCAAGTTCAACGTCAGGCAAAGCAATACATTCCTTGTTTTGCATACTGGAGAGCTGTTGGTTCCGCAGAAGGTAATTCCACTTGGAGTTTTCAATCTTCCGACATCGACTGATAAGCCCGCCTCGGTCCTGTTGCTCCGAACCCATCTAGAACTGGCAGAGCGCATCGACAAAGAAAGCAGAACTGGTATTCATGCGAGCCAAATTGGCAAACCTTTCCATCACTCTCTGACCCCACCTTGCAAAAACTCTGTGACCGGATTGCGCTTTCCTTCCGTGGCCACCCGCGGAAGACTCTTGCCAAGCACGTATTCCTTGCCATGTTGGGACAGTCGAGTCTTTTCAACATATGTCCAATAATTGGACACGTGGGCAGGGGAAGCCAGACCTTCAACTAGTGATAACGACTGTGTCTGTTGAAAAACTCCGGTTTGCAGCACGCTTTGACCTCGCTGTCGTAGGTCTGGTTGTTCTTTTCTTCGTTTCTTCATTCACGCGGTTGCGATCTGCGGGGCTGGCTTGCTTAGGAACCGCACCAGCCGCTTGAGGTTCTGCGCAGCCGCCGCTAGAAAGAACTGCTCCCGTACGAACTTCAACCTGCGC
>Ga0097621_100000296_pt1 | contig 33629 bp, 32 predicted proteins | sample KBSMisM72_FD_73165 | JGI IMG/M metagenome (GOLD analysis project Ga0097621, IMG submission 73165) | Miscanthus rhizosphere microbial communities from Kellogg Biological Station, Michigan, USA - KBS Miscanthus M7-2 (version 2) (version 2) | ecosystem: Host-associated > Plants > Roots >... | reverse complement strand
GCCACGTGGAATCCGGCCCCATGGTGCGCTCCAGTTATCATGCCCATGAGCAAGCTGAGGCTACCGCGCCTGTGCCTAATCAATTACTTACCTGAAGCCTGATGCTGACAAATCGGTCTAGTGCCCCAAACCGTCAAAGGCGAGCCGTTTGATAACTCTCCTTTTGATCGTCCTGGGCTTTGTCGCCGGATTGATTGGAGCCCTTGCAGGCCTGGGTGGCGGCATCATTATCACTCCGATCTTGGCGCTGCATTTCGGAGTTCCCATCCGGGTTGCCATCGGCACCAGCTTGGTAGCGGTAATTACCACTTCAGTGGCCAGCTCGGCGGTACATCTGCAACGCCACACTACCGACATTCGCCTGGGCATGACCCTGGAGCTGGCGACGGCCATGGGAGCCGCCATAACTGCCTACTTTGCGGGATATGTGAATCGTGGAGTGCTTGAGATTCTTTTTGCTGCCTTTCTTCTCTACGCAGCCATTTCGCTGTTGCGGGGTAAGGGCGGTGATGAAGGGGCGCCGGTTATCCGATCTTCGGAGATTCCCGACTACACACCCAAAAATTATCCATTGGGGCTGGGTTCCTCCCTCGTGGCCGGTGGACTTTCCGGGCTCCTGGGAATTGGGGGCGGACCGATCAAGGTGCCAGTGATGTATCTGTTTATGGAGGTGCCATTGATTGTGGCCACGGCAACTTCCAATTTTATGATCGGAGTCACTGCGGCTTCCAGCGGTTTTGTCTACTTTCGCCGAGGGGACATTCTCGCGTCCCTCGCTGCGCCTCTAGGTGTGGGAGTTTTTGCTGGCTCATTGCTGGGAGCGCGCCTGGCGCCTCGCGTTCACGCCAAATACGTCATCTACTTGCTGGTGGTGGTGATGTTCTATCTTTCGGGGAATATGCTGGTCCACTTCTACCGGGAGTTTCTGCGATGAGCCAGGTGCGCGAGCCAGGATTTGATCGAGCGGTGTCGAAGGTACTGATGATCGGCGCGTTCGCCGGATTCGCGGTCATGCTAAGCGGTGTGGTGCTGGCAATGTTTTCCGATTCTGCGATGACGCGCCAGCTCGAAACCGTCGGGGTCATCGTCATGCTGGCGACTCCGGTAGTTCGGGTGCTCGTGGTTTGCATCCTCTTCTTGCGTGAAAAAGATTGGCACTACGCTGCGGTTTCGCTCGGCGTGCTCGTCATCCTCTTACTAGGTGTGGGCTTCGGAATCGGCGAACGTTAGCTCACCAAACCCGGCAAGCATTTTCCCTTACCATCGGCGCCTTCGCCTGGCAATGGAAAGCCTCGCGAAACTCCGGCATGTTCGACACCGAGCCGTTAACCCGCCACCGTCCCGGCGAGTGCGGATCAATCGTCGCCAGCATCCGCGAAAGCGAATCGGTGCGGTTCTGGCACCATACATTAGCCCAGCCCAGGAAGAACCGTTGCTTCGCGGATAGACCATCGATCGGTGGCGGCTCTTTGCCGGCGAATGAATCCAGCAGAGCCATGTAGGCAATCCTCATTCCACCGTTGTCGGCTACATTTTCGCCCAGCGTTAACTTGCCATTGACCTTGATGTCATCAACCGCAGGAAAAGTGGAATACTCATCAGCGACGCATTTGGTTCGCGAGTTGAATTCCTTCTTGTCCCGTGCCGTCCACCAATCGCGCATATTGCCTTGCGCATCAAACTGGCTTCCCTGGTCGTCAAAGCCGTGCGTCATTTCGTGTCCAATCACGGCTCCAATGCCACCCATGTTCATGGCATCGTCCACATGGTTGTCGTAAAACGGGGGCTGCAAAATCCCGGCCGGGAAGGTGATGTTGTTTAGCTGCGGGTTGTAGCTCGCATTCACGGTCGACGGCGGATATGGCCAATCGTTCTTATCGACCGGCCTCCCAATCTTGTCGAGCTGGCGTTGAAACTCAAATTCGTTGGCCCGCATGGAATTGCCGAGCGCCTGGCCGCGAACAATCTTAAGGTTGCTGTAATCGCGCCATTTATCCGGATACCCAATCCGGTTGCTTATAGCCGCCAGCTTGGCTTGCGCCTGTTTTTTGGTCTCGTCTCCCATCCAGGAAAGTTGCTGGATATCCGCAGCCAGGGCCTTATCCAGCTCGTTCACCATCTTGAGTGTGCGCGCCTTTCCCTCCGCACCAAAAGTAGCGTCGACGTACTTCTGCCCCACCGCCTCGCCGAGATCGCTGTTGGTGTACCGCACGCAGCGCTTCCAGCGTGGGGAGAGCTCCTTCGATCCCGTCAATTCCTTGTCGAAGAATTCGAAGGTCTCAATCACGAAGCGAGCGGGCAACAGTTGAGCATTGCCATGAATTGTCTGCCAGCGGAGGTAGGTCTTCCAGTCATTTAGCGGATACGCCTTCACCACCGAATCCAAATGCTTAAAGAATTGGGGCTCGGTGACATTCAGAACATTGGTGGAGGGCGCGCCGACTCCGCTTAGATAGACTTCCCACCCGAACCCGGGCGTAAGACCCACCAAGTCCTTGGAACTCATTCGGTGGTAAATTTTCTCGGGATCGCGTCGGCTAACCCGGTCTAAAGCGCCTTTGGCCAGACCAGTCTCGATCTCCATCACCGTCTTCGCCTCGGCTGCCGCCTTTTCCGCCGGATCTCCTAACAATCCAAATACTTTCTGGATATGCTCGAGGTAATGCTTGCGCTGTTCCACCGACTTCGGATCGGTCTTCAAGTAGTAGTCGCGATCCGGCAAGGCCATGCCGCCCTCGTCCACCTCGCCAATCACCTGCGTAGCGTCTTTGAAATCCTGATCCGAACTGAAAGTGAATATCGCTTGCGTTCCTCGGCGGTGTAGCCGCACGACTTCCTTGGCCAAGTCTTCCTTCGATTGCATGGCGTCTATGGCCGCGAACTCCTCCGCCAGAGGCTGCGTTCCTGCCTTCTCGATAGCGCTCTCATCCATGCAAGATTGGTAATAGTCGCCGATCTTCTGTTCCACCACGCTGCGTTTTGGATCTTCGCTTGAGTACTTTTGCAGGATGTCTCGAAGCGTGTATTCTCCGCGCTCTTCCAGTTCGTTGAACCTACCCCACCCCGATTCGTCCCCTGGAATTGGATTCGCGGCTTGCCACTTTTTGCAGGCGTAAGCATAGAAGTCGACGCACGGGTCAATGGTCTTATCCAGCATTTCCGTGTTGAACTGGACTTTGGAAGGAGCGGGTTGGGCAAGGGCCTTGGTCTCTTGCGTTGGCTGCTGTGTTTTAGCACACCCTGCAAACAAGAATAGAAGAACAGCAATCGTCAAAGAGCGCATGCGGACTCCAGCGGAGAAGTATGTGGAGAAATCATAGGACATCACAGATTGTAGTACGAGGCTTACCCGCGGCTTGGTTCCTTGAACATACCGGGTTTAGAGGACCCCGTTCCAGAAAAAGTTCGCGGGCGGAGCGAAGGGTTTCCTTCGTGAGCTCAGAGACCTTCGTGATTGAGGCTTTCCGGGCGGGCTTAAAATACCTTAAGTCGAATCGTTAGATACTTCTTTGGGTTCTCGCGCACGGACTTAACCAGCTCCCGGCTTTCAACCAGCATCTGATCCAGGTTATTGAACACGGACGGATCCTGAAGCAGCTTGCCAATCGTTCCCTGGCCGGAATTGATGTGGTCGGCGATGGCCTGGAGCTTATTGACCGTGTCCTGGATCTTGTTGGCCATTTCCTGATCTTTAGCGAGCTTGCCCAGCGTGCCCTTGCCCGCATTGATGTCGTCCGTGACCTGCTTCAGGTTAGCAATCGCCTGATTGGCGTTGTTGAAAAGTGCGGGATCCTTCAAGAACTTGCCCGCGGTACCCTTACCGGCATTGATGTCGTCCACAATCAAATTGACCTTGTCCACGGTGGCATTCAGCTTGTTGTAAACCGTATCATCGGCCACGAGTTTGCCGAGCGTGCCTTTGCCCTTACCGATTTCAGTGACGATGGTCTGGAATTCATTTACCGTGTCCGACAAGCGAGTGTACAGAGTTGGGTCGTAGATCAGTTTTCCCACTGATCCCTTGCCACTCTCGACGAAGGCCACTATGCGGTCCAATCGGCGGAGAAGGGCGTCCATGTTCTGCAGTGTGCCCTGGCTGGAGCGGATCATGTCATTTAGATCTGGACGGTCACGAATCGGCAGTACGTCGCCGTCCTTTACCTCGGGGCCGACCGCCTGAGAGCTGTCGATATCGATGAATGTTTCGCCCAGAACACCGGCAGTCGACATAGCCGTGAGCGAATCCTCCCGCAAACTTCCGTGGTATTTGCTCGTGACCTTCATCGTGACTTCTACCGGCGTCAGTTGCTTGTCTTTCTCGGAGACTACGCGCATCCCAGTCACATTGCCGATGTCCACACCGTTCAGACGGACGGGAGCCCCCACCCGCAGTCCGCTGGCATTATCAAAATATGATCTGAGACGTATTTTGGGCTGAAACCAGCCCCCGGTTCCACTCATCAGGAAGATGAGTATGCCCAGAGTGATGCTCGCGATCACGACTGTAATTCCAACCTTCAGTTGTGACCACTTGACTTGCTTCTGACTAGGCACGTGTTCTCACCGGCATATTGGCCCACGGATTCGGGCAGGCTAGCACTGCACGTTTTTGCATGATAGCAGACCGCTTACATCGCAGACGTCAGAACCGGCAACCGGAACTCAATTCAGCTGGTGGCTGCAGCTTCGAAATTATCTTCTCAACTTGAGCTCGCTGGATGAAGTGTAGACAGCAGCCCTGCCGCGACCAGATAGGCTACACCGCCACAAGCCAAGGTGATGTTAAGGCCCGCCTGGATTGCAATCACCATGGCCAGCACCGACCCTAGCACGCTGGAAGCTGCATTCATGGCCCATGCCCATTCGATCGAACCATCCCCGCCAGTCCGTGCCAGCGCTCGCAAGCCGGTCGGAAAGGGAATGCCCATGGCGAAACCTAGCGGCACCAGCAGCAGTGCGCTGGCGGCCAGCTTTGTCACGAAGGCCAATCCCATCATCGCATTGAGCAAAGCCGGCAACACAAACACGTAAGCCAACAGAGCCGCGACAATTATCAGCAAAGGCAGCCAGCCGGTTTTAGTCTCTTGCAGCCATTTCTGGGAGGCCAAACTTCCACTGCCACTGGAAAGCAACAAAAGAAAGACCACCACTGTCAGGGCGTAGGTAGGATGCCCCAGAAAGAGGACGAATCTCTGAATAAACGCAATCTCCACCATGATGTAGCCCAGTCCGACGACTACGAAATACAACAAGCCTCCCGCATTTACCCGAGCTGTGCCGGCGCCCATGGCCAACGGCACAATCAGGAAGAGAATCACCGCTGTGAAGGAGATGATGAGCACCATTCCCAGAACGGCCACCCCAAGATTGACCTTCCAATCCATACCTTCCTTCATGCCCTGGTGATGCAAAATCTGATCCAGATTCAGTGTAAAAAAGAAGAAGGGCGCGTTGTCGTCCACGGGAGCTACGTTATAGGCGTAGGTGCGCGCAAATGCATAGGAATCGTTGCTCGCGATGAGGTCAGAAAACTTATTTTTCCCCGGGTGCGAGGGCAAGTAAAGCGGACTGAGGGCTCCATATCTGTCCAGATGTCGCAGCACGGCGGCTTCTTCTTCTGGAGTGAAAGAACTCTTTTTGGCAAGCACGGCAACAGGAATTCCGTCTTCATTGAGATCACCCTGGGAGATGACGACGAAATTCGCTGCTGGATTTTGGACTCCTAAGTGATGCAGTGCGTCCATCGCAACCGAAACCACGCGTAGGGCTTCGCGCGGCTGACGAAATTCCCAACGAGTAATAGCAATTAGCCCGTCCGGCTTCAGGTGTTCAAAATATTCTTGAAAGGCTTCCTCGGTGTACAAACTGTTTTCGCTAAGTGCCAGGGCTCCTGCGGCAGTCGAGGCCCAGGTATCGACCAGCGTCATCTGCACCACGTCAAACTGTTGTTGAGCATTGCGTACGAACGAGCGTCCATCGGTTACGTGAATGTGGACATCCGGTCGCTCATACAGATGATAGGAATAATCCGCATAGCGATCACGCATGATAGTGTTGGCGATGATCGGATTGATTTCGATCCCGGTTACATCGTGGGCGCCGTTGGCTACGGCCCGCAAGACATCTACCCCACCCCCAGGGCCGATGATGGCGTAGTCGCCGTGGGGACGCAGCACATTCGCCACCGCGGGTGGTGCGGACATTAGGTTTTTTTCCCAGTCGGTCCCCTTCCAGTGATTGAGGTCGGCGTTCATTATGTAGGTGGACGCATCGGCATCGATCACCACTACCTTGGCGCCGCCCTGACGGTCAACTTCCACGCGTGAGATGGCGTTCCAGCGCGCAAACTCCACCCAGGAAGCATCGCGGAAGATGCCTTTGGCGTAGACCACATCAATCAATCTTCCGGAATAGTTTGCGGCAATAAGCACCAGAAGAAGACCGCCGATTCCGAAGGCAAGTTTCTTTGCGTTGCCGGGAGTCGCCCAAGTTATTGCGGCGGCTGCGGCCACCGCTCCGGCAAATAAGATCGCGTTGGGTCCGCCTAACCAATTCAGCAGCGGAACGACTGCCAGGCAAGCCAGCGCACCACCACAAAGATCGGCGCCATACATTCGGGTGATGTGGGAAGATTCGCGAGCAAAAATCACCGAGAACGAAACGCCTGTTAAGAAGAACGGTATCGCCGAAACCAGGTACATGGCGGTAAGCCGCAGGAAGTTGGCCCGTGAAAAATCAAGCGACACCGGAACATGTAACACCGTCTCCAGCACCAAAGGGATTAGTGCGGCAGTAGAAAGGCTGAGCCAAGCCATCAGGATGCGCGTGTCGAACCGCTCCAACCGACGCTTCAAGAGAAATGCAAATACGCCGCCTGCTCCTAGCCCCAGCAGAGCAATCGAAATCGCGAGGAATGCGAAGTGATAGAAGAGCACCACGGAAAATAAGCGGGTGAGTGCCAACTCCAGCAGCAATGCGGAAAAGCTAGCGAGGGCAACTCCGGTCATCCGGGTACGATCTGAGAGGGGTAGAGAGACGGAAATCCGCGATGGATTTTCAGTGGTCAAGGGCATGAGTTGGTAAGTATTAAGAAGCGCCCAGTCTACCAGACGGTTCTGAGGTGGCGGCGGGCGACTCGCCCGTCTCCGCTCCATGGTTCAGTTTTCCAGAATGACCTGCGCGATCGCCTGCTCGGCAGTGTGTGACAGCGACAGCGCTATGTTTTTGGCCCCGAGTTTGGCAGCAAATTCCGCTGCCTTGCCGTGGAAGGTAATCGTGGGTCGCTTGCCAGGCTGGCGCGACACCTCAACGTCTCGAAAACGCACGCCGTGATTCCAGCCGGTGCCGAGCGCTTTCATGGCAGCCTCCTTCGCTGCGAAGCGGGCGGCGAAGCGCTCCACTCGATTCGCCTTAGGACTGCAATACCGAATCTCTCCCTCGGTGAAAATCTTCCGCAGAAAGCGATCGCCGTAACGTGCAATCACCTCCGCGAAGCGAGGTACCTCGGCGATATCGATTCCAGTTCCAACAATCATCTGCCGTTGGTTTCTTGGTCGTTCGTTGTAGCCAAAACCCAACGACCAAAATTTCCTTTCATATCCGCCAATAATCCGGCCGCCAGGTTTGGACGGCTTTTTTCACTTCCTTACGTGGCAGCTTCTCCGCTACGCAGCGTGCAGCCAGGGCGGACACTTCACCGTCACTGGCAAAGCGCAAAGCAATCCACTGGTCCTCAGTTATTCCTGTTATTGCGGACCGCCCCGCCTCCGGAAGAATACTGGTAAGGCGCAATCGTTCTTCCAGCCGAATAATTCGGTCCTGAATTTTCAGCGCATACAAGCGAATCTTGAAGACCGCCACCGTCGCTGCTGTCATGAGCACGACTTCCCATGCCGCCAAGATAGTGGGATGTCTCGCTGCCAACACAATGCTTACGATCCAGGAAATCAGAAAGGCCGGCAATGTAAAGAAATGAAACAGCGGATCGAATCGAGCGTGGTTGGCAAGCGTCTGTGGGATTTTTTCAGCCATTCCTAGCTCTCCTGTGGACGGCGCAATTGTATCGTGTTCAGCGACGGACGGTACTACAGCAGACGGTCGCCTCGGTAGACGAGCTGTCCGTTTATCATTAGGGCCTCAGGTATCAAGTTATGGGGCCTTAGCGGGCCGGTGCCGTCAATGTGCAGCACCTCATGATCGTGCGCAACCAGCCAATCGGAGACCAACATGCGATGGCATTTGAAATAGACTCTTTCCGCGCACATGTATGCCGTACGGCCCTTCGCCGCGAAGTCGAGCAACTTTGTCATCGCACCTTCGAATTCCGCCGTCAGCATGTGATCCGCGTAGTTGCGGAAGCTGGCATTGCGTAGTGCGATGTTCGGAGAGTCATCGCGAATCTTCTTACGGTGTCCGCCCAGTTCTTTCATCCATACATACTTCATTCCCGCATCCGGTAAAGCCTTCTCCAGCGATTCGCGATTGAAATGTGGCAACCGCCGAGACATGGGAAATGCTCGAATATCCACCAGGGTCCGGATGGAATGGGCCGTCAATGCATCGATAAGGTCTTGCAGCGAACGGGTGGAGTGGCCGATGGTGTAAAGCGTAGCCAAGACAAAAGAATATCGCGGATCACCAGGAATCGTTCATTGGTCTATTCGTAGAGGATCCGCGAAATCCTGGTTCTTGTTTTTACCCCCTGAAGTAGAGGTAAGCAAACATGATGCAAGTCAGCACTACGGCCGACCCGAGAACATCATGCCAATCCCAACTGGCGCGGGTCTCTTCGCGGCCTTCGGCAGTCTTGGTAGCAAACGTAAGGTTCTGAATGCTTCCCTCCGCCGGGGCGGCTGTCATATAGCTGACGGCCACCATTACAATCGCCGACACAATGGTGATCAGCACGCTGAAGTATTGGAAGTAAATGTTATTAACGATCCAAAGGAACGATCCCGGCGTGTAGCCGTTTTGTAGTCCGCTGAGGCCAAGGGTTACCGGGGTGTCGACCAGCATACGGAAGATCCCCAGGATGAAGCCCACAATCATCGCCCAGAGCGCACCCTGCGCCGTCATGCGCTTATAGAAGACGCCGAGAAAGAACACCACGAAGATCGGCGGCGCCAGGTACGCCTGCACCCCCTGCAAATAACCGTAGAGCCCTTGGGCGTTCTTGATGACCGGGATCCACAGCAAGGCCACCAGTACCATCACGCCAGTTGCAATGCGGCCTACTCGCACCAGTTGGCCCTGGGTAGCTTGGGGCTTCCATTTCTCGTATAGATCTACCGTGAACAACGTGGAGCAAGCGTTGAACACGCCTGCCAGCGATCCCATCAACGCTGATAGCAATCCGGCCACGACAATACCGCGTAGCCCCGGTGGCAACAGGTACTGCACCATCATGGGAAAAGACCCCTGAGCGGCCGCGGCATTCGCGTGGCCATCCGGACCGATGATGGCAGTCAACTCGGGAATCTTGCCGCTCTTGGCCAAGGCGTAGCAGATGATGCCCGGGATGATGAACAGATAGACCGGGAACAGCTTCAGGAACGCAGCGAAAATGCTGCCCCGACGTGCTTCGGTCTGGTTTGGCGCACCCAGTGCGCGCTGCACGATGTACTGGTCGGTGCACCAATACCACAGGCCGACGATCGGTGCGCAGAACAGCATGCCCAGCCAGGGGAAGTTTCCGTTGAAGTACCATGCCTGCTTCACCACCTGCCCGGCGGCATTGGTTTCCAGTACCGGTGCCCATGTTCCCTGCACGCCTGCGGGAATCAGCGGCTTCCACAGGTTGAACATATCGGAGCCGGCAATTACCTTCAACTCGTGCCAGCCACCCAGCTTGTGCAACCCATAAAAGGTGAGGCAAGCCGAGCCAATAATCAGAATGATCGCTTGCACCGCGTCGTTGTAGGCAACCGCGCGCATACCGCCCAGCGTGGTGTAAAGGCCGGTGAGAACAATCACGAGAACGGACCCGATCCAGAAGCTGTCGATATAGATGCCACCGATGGTCATGTGCATCTCCGGCAGCAAGGTGCCAAAGACGACTCCGCCGGCAAAGATGCCGACCGCAATCTTGGAAACAATGAACGTCACAATCGAAACGATCGACAGCACGTATCGTGAGCCGGCGCTGAAGCGTTTCTCCAGGAACTCCGGCATGGTAAACACCTGTGACCGCATGTAGAAGGGCACGAAAACCCAGGCCAGGATCAACAAGCACCAGGCGTGCAATTCGTAGTGCGCCAGGGCAACACCGCTGGTGGCGCCGGCACCTGCCAGGCCGACCACATGTTCCGAACCAATATTGGAAGCAAAGATCGACGATCCAATGACCCACCAGCCCAAATTGCGGCCTGCCAGAAAATAGTCGGTAGTGTTGTCCTTGTTTTTGCGGACAACGTACCAGGCCACTCCCATCAAGAGGCCAAAATACAGGGCGATAACCAGCCAATCGATTCCAGTGATGTGGGTTCTCATCGGCTCAGTGACGAGCAACGCGGCGAGGTTCATCATGCAGGTCTTTCCCTCTACGTGGAGAATTTTGGGTGCTGCTAGGCCCGGGCAATTGCCAGCAGGGCCTCTGAGATAACGTTTACGTGCTCGGGAAATATACTACGGAGGTCAAGCAGTACGCGACTTTCTTCTACTCTCCCGATAATAGGGAAGTCGTAGCCGCGGAGTCTGGCGGAAAGCTCCAGTGCACTGAGACCTTCGCAACTGACAGCCAGCAGCTTCGTAGGTAAAGTAGCGCACGGGGCCGCGCCACCCCCAATCACCGTTTTGCCGTCAATCACTTGGACTGAAATCCTTGGCTCAGCGCGGACTTCGTCTGCAACTCTCTCGGCGCGTACTCCGATCTCTTCCTTGGATAGCCTCATCATGCGCAGGGCCGGTATGGCGTCAAGGTCGTGCTTCACATAGGCCAACAGGGTCGCTTCCAGGGCCGCATAGGTAAGTTTGTCCACGCGAAGCGCCCGAAACAGCGAATTCGACCGCATCCGGGCAATTAGATCGGTCCGTCCGCTCAAGATTCCCGCCTGCGGCCCCCCTAGCAGCTTGTCGCCGCTATAAGTAACTACGCCAACCCCAGCGCGAAGGCAGTCCAGCACGCTGGGCTCATCATTAATTGCTATGGTTCGCAAATCGAAAAGCGATCCGCTGCCCAAATCCTCTATCAACGGCAAATCATGCTTCCGCGCCAGCCCGGTAAGTTCTTCAAGGGAAGGCTGTTCGGTAAATCCCGTAATCTGAAAATTTGACCGGTGCACCCGCAACAGCAGTCGGGTCTTATCATTGATCGCCTGCTCATAGTCAGCAATGCGCGTACGGTTCGTCGTTCCAATCTCCCGCAAAGTCGCGTTCGACTTGCCCATGATATCCGGAATGCGAAACGATCCCCCGATCTCGACAAGCTCACCGCGCGATACGATAACCTCGCCGCCCTCCGCCAAAGTATTCAGAGCAAGCAATACAGCCGCAGCGTTGTTGTTAACCACGATGGTGGAACAGGTAAAAGAGGGTTTTTGCCCCGTCTGGGCTTCGGCGATCAACTTACGGAATAACCGCTCGACGTGCACGTCTCGGGTCCCGCGTTCGCCAGATTCAACCTCAAACTCCAGATTCGAATATCCTGCCGCCGTTTCCTGCACATGCCGCAAGGCCGCCTCTGACAAAGGCGCTCTACCCAGGTTGGTGTGAAGAATGACGCCGGTAGCATTGATCACGGGCCGCAGATGGAAGCCCAGGGACTCGCGTACGCGCCGCGCTATCGCCCCTGCCACCCCCGAAAGCGCTAGATCCACCCCGTCAGCATCCAAATTCCCGGCAGCGATTTCTTCCCGCAGCCTTGCAAGAACAGCCCGAGCCCCGTCGGTGACGGCAGGCAGCCCATCTTGCGCGACCAGAGCAACAACCTCGGGGTCCCGCAGAACCTCGTCAACGGAAGGCAACTTTCGATATAACTCAGTCTTCACGCCAACAACCCCCTCCCCTGTCCAAGCCTCAAAAGACGCCCGGAGTGGGCCAAAAAATCCGCGCAATCGGTTGCCAAGCTACGCCACTTCCACCAGCCCATACGCTTTATGCCACCGGCTCCGCATGTGCTGGATAGCGACAGCTGCCTCGTTCGCCGAAACATCCTCCCCCGCCAAAACCGCGGCTGCCTCCCGCTTAGCCGCCTCCAGCAACTGCCGATCACGAATCAGATTCGCCACCTGAAAGCTGGGCATTCCGGCCTGCCGCGTCCCAAAAAACTCCCCCGGCCCGCGCAATTCAAGATCGAGTTCGGCAATCTTGAATCCGTCATTCGTCCGGACCATGGCATCCAGCCGCCGCTCGCCATCCTCCGAAACCTTCCCGCCCGTCATCAGGACACAATACGACTTTGCAGCCCCTCGTCCAATCCGGCCACGCAACTGGTGTAACTGCGAAAGCCCGAACCGCTCCGCGTGTTCGATCACCATGACGCTCGCGTTAGCCACGTCGACTCCGACTTCAATCACGGTGGTCGCGACCAGGATGTCGATCTCGCCCTTCTGAAACAGCCGCATCACCTGCTCTTTCAAGTCAGCCGGCATTCGCCCGTGCAACAAGCCCACCCGTAGGTCAGGGAACATCTTCTTATCCAATTCTTTGTACATCTTGAGCGCTGCTTTGAGCTCAGTCTCCTCGTTCTCTTCGATCACCGGATACACCACGTACGCCTGGTGCTTTGCCTCAACCTGTTTGCGGACGAAATTCCAAACCTCCTCAGCCCGATCATCCGCTACCCGCCGTGTAACAATCGGCGTCCGTCCCGGGGGCATCTCATCCAGCACGGTGACATCCAGATCGCCATATAGCGTCAGCGCCAGAGTCCTCGGAATCGGCGTAGCCGTCATCACCAGGACATCCGGCTCAGCGGCAGATTCGGTACCATCACTTTTCCGCATTAACTTGAATCGCTGCAAGACCCCGAACCGGTGCTGCTCATCTACCACCACCAGCCCTAGGTTGGCGAATTCAACCTTCTGCTCAATCAGCGCATGCGTTCCGATCACCAGCTGAGCGTTCCCTTCTGCGATATGGCGTCGAATCTCACGCTTACGGTCTTCCTCGACCGATCCGGTAAGCAGCACGATCCTATAGCCGGCATTCTCTAGAATCCGGCGCGCCGAAAAATAATGCTGTTGCGCCAGAATCTCGGTGGGCGCCATCAGCGCCACCTGATAGCCATCTTCCATTGCAATGATCGCCGCCTCAAAAGCCACCAAGGTCTTGCCCGAGCCCACATCCCCTTGCAGCAGCCGTCGCATCGGTGAAGGCTGCGCCATGTCCGCTGCAATTTCTTTCAAAGCCCGCTTCTGGGCCCCCGTGGGATGGAACGGCAATATCTTTTTGATCGCGGCCCGCACCTGCTCATCCAGGGGAAACGCAATTCCCGACTGCGCCTTCTGCTGGCGTCGCTTCATCTCCAGTCCCAGTTCGACGAAGAACAGTTCCTCAAAAATCATTCGCAGGTGTGCCGGCGTGCGGGAGGCAATCAGGTCGTCGAAACTCTCCCCTGGTTCCGGCCAGTGGACCCTGCGCAGCGCTTCCGTCGGCGCGATTAGGCTCATATGCCGCCGTACGGCCGCGGGAATCGGGTCAGACAGTTCGGGTAGATTCTCCAGTAGGCCATGAATCACTTTGCGGAACCAGCGCGATGTCAGCCGTCCCTGTCCCGCAGCCTCATAAATGGGTACGATTCGCCCCACTTCCAGCGAGGCAGCAAGGTTTCTCTGCGCCGCATCCGAAGTACCGTTCAGGCCCTCGTCGAGGATCTCGAATTGAGGTTGCACCAATTGCAGTTCCCGGGTCCGCGGATCCTGCTCGACCTTGCCGTAGAGCGCAATCAGTTGGCCAGGTTTGAAACGATCTTTGAGATAGGTGGCGTTGAACCAGAGGCAACGGATCTTGGTCCGCCCTTGGCCGGCCACCAGTTCAAAAATAGGCATCCGACGAGTGCGGAAGAGACCCGAGTTGCGGACCTCCGCAATCACGGTCGCCATTTCGCCCGCCTGCAACTCTTCCACACGTCGTGGGTTCAGCCGGTCTTCGTAGCGAAAGGGAAGGTAGTACAGCAAGTCATGGACGGTATGAATTCCTTTGGCACCAAGCACATCCGCCAGCCGGGGACCTACCCCCTTCACGTACTGTACCGATGTGTTGAGATCCAGCATGACAAACACGATGTTAGCAGCAGGCAGGGCAAATTTTTTCGGCGGCCCCCCGGAGGCGGACGCGGTGTCTAAACCGGCAGTGAATAATTTCGTGCAGGCCCTGATCGCGGTGGTTGTGGGGAATGCTATGTACTTTCTCCTGATGCCGCACCTCCCCCCCGCCGCCCGACATGCTCCTTTCAAGACCGACATCGGATTGGCAATTGATTTTTGGTTTTGCCTCGTCGTCTTCGGCCTGGTGAAAACCGCGGCAGCCCGGAAGCACCATTCCAGCTCCGCCAATCATTAGGCCGAATGAAGAACCAGAAAACTGGCAACTGAAAACTTCCAAAGTCCTTCCTCAACCCCGCCTTTTCAATGAGTTCCGCCGAATTCTCACGTTACTTTCGGCACTTCGGTAACCTTTGACCCACAAGCTACAATCTTTCAACCACATATGCAGAAAGTCGCAATTCTTTACGACGCCAGCCAGGCGGTGTTGTCTGCGGTTGACCAGGATGAAGTCCTCGAACAGATCCTGGCCATCCTGCGGGATTACTTTCACGTTAACAACGTGACCATCCTGCTGCTCAACGAGCAGAAAACCGAACTCGTTCCTAAGGCACAAATTGGCTGGGGAAGCGGGAAACTCGACATAAAGATTTCGCTCGAAGATGGAATTACCGGAGCTGCCGTCCGGCAGAAGCGCCCGGTTTACGTCCGGGAAGTGGCCAATGATTCGCGTTATATCGCGACCTGCAAGACCACCCGGTCCGAACTTGCTGTGCCGCTCATGGTCCGCGATTCCGTGATCGGCGTACTCGATTGCCAGAGCGACCAGGCTGATTTCTTCGACGAAGAGACCATAGACCTGTTGACGCTTTTTTCGACTCAGGCCTCCATGGCACTGCAGAATGCCAAATTGCACTCTCTGGAGCGGCAGCGCGCCAAGCAACTAGAGGCGATTAATGCAGTGGCCCGCGAGACCACGCTCGTTCTTGATCTTAAGGAGCTTCTGTCAAAAGTCTGCTGCCTGATCAAGGAATCATTTCCCGTATCCCACGTGGCTGTGCTGTTGAAAGAGGATGACGACCTGGTCCTTCGTGCCCATCATGGGAGCTTGACGCCGCGGATCCTCGAAGGTGGACGTCTTCCCGCAGGAGCCGGACTGTGGGGCCGCGCTCTGCTGGCAAACAAAACGTTGATCGAGAACGATGCCAAGACCGCTCCGGACTATGTCGGCTTCTATGCCGAGACTGGATCGCGCATGTGCATTCCACTGGTTTCGTTTGGACAAACCATGGGGGCGCTTGTGCTGGACAGCGATCGCTTGGGTGCCTTCACCGACGGAGAAATGCAGCCCCTGGAATCTCTGGCAGACATTTGCGCAACCGCCATTCAGAACGCCCACTACGTCGATCGTGTCAAACAACTCGCATATCTCGACGGACTCACCGGTATTTTCAATCGCCGCTTTTTCGAATTGCGTATCGCCGAGGAAATCGAGCGCGCCCGCCGCTTCGGCACCGGCATGGGTGTGATCATGGTTGACTTGGATGAGTTCAAGCGTTTGAATGACGAATTCGGCCACTTGCTGGGCGACGAAGTCCTTCGCCAAGTGTCCTCCATCTTCCATCAGCAATTGCGCAAGATCGACGTGGTATGCCGCTATGGCGGAGAAGAATTCGCTATTCTGCTATCGCAGACCAACCCACAGCACGCTCTGGGAGTCTCGGAAAAACTTCGCCGCCTGATTGCAACCTGGCAATTCCCCGGAGTCCCCCGCCCGGTCACCATCAGCGCCGGAGCCGCGGCTTATCCGGAGCATGGAACCACTCGTGACCAGATCGTCAAAGCTGCCGACGCCGGCCTCTACGCCGCTAAAGTAGCGGGTCGCAATCGGGTAGTGCTGGCGCCAGTGGCGCGCGCGCAAAAAGCTCCCCGCACGACCTAGTTTCACAGCTGGTGTAGAGACGCATCTTTGCCGCGTTTTACCGTGGAATTGACCAGTACTGGAGCGCGCGAAGCGATCGCGGTCCCGTCCGGTCCATGGATTCTCGACGAAACTAAATATCCGCGCCCGGCCGCATCCGCATTACCTTCTCAACCTGCTCCTGAATTTCCTTGCGCTGTTGAAGCAATTCCGCTTTTACCTTTTCAAGCACCGGCTTGACGTTCTGCACCTGCCGAACGGCCAGCGCGATTTGCGGTTGTACCTCGGCAATTTCCGCATCTACATCGCTCAGGTCGACCATCATCTCCGCGTTAACCGATGGTCCCAAGGTCTCTTCGATCCGACCTTGCTTTCGTTCGGGAAGGGTTAGAGTCAGCGTCTGCTCTTTCTTATCGCGAATGATGTTTACATTCACGGCGTTCTTTTCCCGGCCGCGCAGCGCGTGGCCGAAGTCCCCGCTATCGTTGATGGCTTCGCCGTTCACTTTGACGATCACATCACCAGCGCGAAAGCCCGCTTTTTCGGCCCGGCTGCCTTTTTCAACCGAACGCACCAGCACTCCCTGCCCGTTCTTAGCGCCAAGAAAGTCTCCCAATTGCGGCGTCAGATTCTCAACCATCAAACCGCTGCGCATTGACGAATGCACGACAACAACGGATACTGGCGCATCGAATTCGGGCACCGCGGGAATTGCCGGAATCGCTGGCACCGCCGGTACTTCAAAGTGAAAATTATTTGGTCCCACGGCAAATGCGCGCTTGCGATCTGCAAGCACGGCCTTCAGCGTCATCGGCTGGCCGTTTCGACTGATGCCAATCGCGACTGTCCGGCCCGATGGAATCTCGCGAATCATTCTCCGTAATTGCTCTACACTCTCCACTTTGTTTCCGTTGACAGTGAGGATGACATCGTGCTCCTTGACGCCGGCAGCCCCTGCGGGTGCGTCCTGATCCACCAGTGTGACTTCCACCCCGCTTTCTTCCTTAAGATGAAGTTCTGCCAGGCGGTCATTGCTGATGTCACGCGTATCGACACCCAGATAGGATCCTCCGCCCAGGAAGTCTTCGCTGGAAAATCCAAATCCTTCACCGCGGCCTGCCCCCGAATAGCTGACGGCGAGATAGGTTGCAGACAAGACGAACAACAATACGAACGTCAGCTTTACGATTGGATTTTTCACATTCCACCTCATCCTGCGCTACCGACTGGCGCGCTTGATCTGAATATTTCCCGATGCCGTGCTCATCTTCAACATCGGCCCCCCACCGTTGAGCCCGCCCTGCGCACTCACCGACTGCGGTCCCCATTCGCCGCCTTCGGTCACAACTTTGATCTCCGAAAAATCGGAGGAAATCGTGTGGCCATTGGCCATATCAATCGCTGCCCGGACGCTGATATGCAACGCGGGGTCAAGATAGACCACCACATCGCCCGAGCCCGTCTCAAGTGTGGTTGCCTGATTACCGCCCTGCATCGAGATAAGCTTGGCCACGATTGTCCCTGACCCGGTCTCCGCTTGTCCGCCCGGAATTCCGTTTAACTCGATCCTGCCCGCACCCGTTTCCGCGCGCACAAAGCCCTTGGCCGATCCCACGCGAATGCTGCCGCCACCGGTCTCTATCTCGATGGCCCCCACGACGTCGCCGATATCGATGTTGCCACCACCCGTGGAAACTTTCAGCTTGCCCCCGCATTGCTGCACCTGAATGTTGCCGCCGCCGGTTTCCAGCACTCCGCCCTTCTCGCTGGAGATCAACAATACGTCCCCGCCGCCGGTCGAAGCATTCATGGTTCCCCGTATGTCGCGGAGCGAAACTCTACCACCGCCAGTTTGCAGGTTCAGATCTCCAACGGAAGCAATCTCCACATTGTCACCACCGGTCTGAGCATGCACCGCGCCTTTGACATCTTCGACTCGAAGCTGCCCTCCACCGGTTTCGATGTCGACGCGTCCTCCGAGATGGGAAGCCGTAACTCCTCCCCCTCCGGTTTCAACCGATACCGACTCTATATTCCGCGGGACATTGATGGAAAAGTCTCCTGAGAATCGACGATTCCCGCCGCCTTGCCACTCCGCCACCAGGTAAGCCGTGTCGCCACGAACATTGGCAGTCACTTTGTAAGCATCAAAATTACGCCGTGCCTTTTCTTCCGATGCCCCCGGCGCGCGGTTATGCATCGCGTATCTGATCTCCTGTTGATCGCCACCCTCGACCTTTACCGAGCCCGCATCCACCGTTACTCGCAGGTTCTTCGCCGACGCCAAGGTCCCCGAAACATCATGTACCCATGTACCGCCATCATTGGTAATGCGGCTGTCCTGTGCGCTGGCTAACTGCGCCACCAACATCAGCCCTGCCGCGAATTGTAAGAGTTTCTTCAACGTTTCACCTCGGCCGTAACCTCGGCCATCCTTCAACTAATCAATCTCAGGCAATTGCGCTAATTGAGTCCGCGCCTGTGAACGGATGTATTGATTGCCGTCTGACTCTGCCAATCTTGCGAGCACTGCCCGAACGCTGCCATCCGCCCGCACCGGGCCCAGCAGATGCAATGCCTGCGCCCTCATCCCGGTATTGGAGTCATTCAACAAAGCCTCCAGCACTGCATTCCGCACCCGGGTATCGCTCTTCACGAACGGTCCAACGCCTTCGAGTGCTTTTAAGCGCACACCAGGGTTCGAGTCATAACGCAGCGCATACATCAGGGCCTCGCGCACATTCGGATCACTCGGATTCTTGGTGAGCAAATCCACCGAGTCGATCCGAACTCCCGAGTTGTAATTGTTGCGCGCCGCGAACAGTAGTAGCTGCTGGATCCTCTGGTCGTTCAATGAGCCCTGAGTTTCCTGCGTGGACACTGTGTCGTAACGGATATTCACCTTGTTCGTTCCCGGTTCCTGGCTTACTGAGCGGATTCCCGTAATCGAAGACTCCACGGGCGGAGCCGCAACTGCTCCAATCGTTTCTGCCTGCCTGACGGCAACCACTTTGTATGCCGCGCCGATCCCGCCAGCGAATCCGAGGATAAAAATCACTGCCGCCAACGCCGGAGCGAACCGCACTTGGCGCAACCAGGCTCCCGGATCGAACACCAGCTTTTGCCAGAACCCGCCCTGTTCGGTAGTTTCGAGCGATTCCTGCAGGCGCATGCGCGACGATGCCAACAAATTGGCCGAAGGTTCCTGTACCGGATTTTGCGACAGCCGTGCATGAAATTCCCGGTTTGCCTTCAGTTCCGCCGCGCAATCTGCGCAACGCACCACGTGCTGCTCCAATTCATAACGGGCATCATCTGCCAACTCGTCATAAACGTAGAGCAAAAGATTCTGTTGGACCCATTCACATTTCATACCGTCGCCTTTTTACAACCTGTCATCCCAACCGAAGCCGAAGGACCTTGCGCTCTACCGCATCTCCGCCAATGCCCCTCTTAACTTTTGTGTAGCCCGAAACAAAGTATTCTTTGCGGTATCTTCTGTCGTCTGCAAAATCTCTCCAACCGTTCGCAGCTTTAACCCGTGATAGTGCTTCAACTCAAACACCATGCGCTCCCGCGGTGACAACTGCGCCAACGCCGCCCCAATCTTCTTGCCCAACTCGCGGCTGATTAAATCATGTTCCGGGTTCGAGGCCGCCCGCCCATCCGGCACTTGCTCCAGCAAGTCGTAACTCTCGCCCTGAGAATCCACGGCAACCGGGGCATCTTCCTTTCGCACTTGCCGCTTTCGTAAGTGGTCAAGGCAAAGATTGGTCACGATGCGGTAAATCCAGGTGTAGAACGAACATTCAAAACGGAACTTGCCGATGTTGCGATAAGCCTTAAGAAATGCGTCCTGATAGACATCCTGAGCCTCGGCTTCGGAACCCGTCATGTGTAACGCCAGACGCAACACCTGCTGATCGTAATGGCGAACCAATTCCTCGAAGGCAGCGCGGTCTCCGCGCTGGGCCTGGCGCACCAGCAGAGTGTCGTCAATCCGGTTTGAATTCTGCCCAGTTATCATTCGCTGTGCAGGAGCATCCTGAGTTCCGCTGTTTCGTGGCTTCGAGTTAGCTGTCTCGGGTCGGCCGTAGTGGCCCACCCTCCATGGTACCGCCCATGCGTCGGCCGGCATGATTCTTGTTTCCCTCTAGGCAATCAAGGCGCCTGTCCGTTCTTCCCCGTTGCATAGCTATGGACGTGCCAGCCCCCGAACCGTGAGCAAGAAGAGTAGATTAGCTGGCTGAGAATTGCCGGCGTAATCCCCAGCTTTTCAACTAGTTAACCCGGAGCTTGGGCGAGGGCGAATGGGGCTGCGTGAACGCCCGGCTTCGCACCAGCGGGAGAAGGGAAGGAGTAGGTGCGCGCGACTCGCACGCGCAGGCAAGACTGATACCGGGGCGGTTTTCAGGTATAAATGTGGCTCGCAAAATCCTAGATTCTTGTTAGAGGTAGCCCATGGTAGCGGACCGCAGGCAATTTCTTCAAAAGTTAAGCGGAATGGCGGCGCTAAGCGTAACCGCAGGTGCAGTCAACCTGGGAAACACCCGTCGCCTGAAGCTGGCAGCCGCAGTACATGGCGGCGAACATGATCGCCTCCAACCCGACTGGTATCGGGCGAAAATCAAGCAGGTTCAAGAGGAGATGAAGAAGCGCAAGATCCAGGCATTGCTCCTGCTAAATGCCACCAACATCATCTACACCCTTGGGTACTTCCATCTGCCTACCGAACGCCCCTTGGCGGCGTTCATTCCAGAGTCGGGGGAGCCGGCGCTGTTTGTTCCCGAGCTGGAGTCTGACCAAGTCAAACTCTGGTGGGTGAAAGACTACGAAAGCTATTTTGACTATCCCGGGCCGGTAAATCGTATTCGCTGGATCTTCGAACGCGTTGCCAAGCGAGGGTTTGGGAACGGTCGGATCGGGGTGGAGGAACCAGGCCCGAGTCGGCTGCAACACATGAAGGAAGGCGCGCCCAAGGCGACGATCGTGGATGGCGGGGACATCATCGATAAGCTGCGGTGGATCAAAGACGAAGCCGAACTAAAACTCATGCGCCGCGCCATGTATTTCGCAGATTTTACGGTCCAGGCGGGACGCGAATTCGTGCAACGCAATGGCTCGGTCACTGAGGATCAGATCTTGAAAGCATCGGCGGACGCTGTCGCCGACAAGCTTTCCGCTGAATTGCGCGACGTGGTCGGGGTCGGGGTTGATGCTCCTTTCGGTGGCCTGGTTCCCTTCGGCAAGCGCTCGGCATTTCCTCACGCCGTTCCCAGCAAGGATCGGCTCAAATCCGGCGACGCTATCTGCTTGAGCTTCGGAGCGCAAATTGGAGGATATAACGTCGAATGCGAGCGCTCTTTTTCCATTGGCAAGCCCAGCGATCGCGCAAGGAAGCTTTTCGATGCCATGCTCGCGGCCCATGATGCCGGGGCAGAAAATCTGAAAGAAGGTGCCATTGCCGAAGAAGTCGACAAGAAATCGCTCGATCAAATCCGCAATGCCGGGTTCGAAAAATTCCTTAAGCACCGTACCGGCCACGGCATCGGGTTGGAGAGCCACGAGTCGCCTTGGATTGCCGAAGGCGACAACACTGTGCTTCGGGAAGGCATGACCTTCAGCTGCGAGCCGGGAGTGTATGATCCGGATTGGGGCGGCTTCCGCCACTCCGATACCGTGGTCGTGCGCAAGGACCGGGGAGAGATTCTGAATAAATATCCCACGCGGCTTGACGACATGATTATCGAGATTTGATGGACCCTTTGCATGTCTGAAATCCGCCGTGGTTTGATCATCGTGAATACCGGTCCGGGCAAGGGCAAGACCACGGCGGCGATGGGTACGGGTTTGCGCGCCGTGGGCAGCGGGATGAAAGTGCTGATGCTGCAATTTCTGAAGGGCTCCTGGCATTACGGCGAGTTGGATGCCGTGCAGGCCTTCGGCGACAAATTCATCATGAAGCAGATGGGTCGCGGCTTCGTAAAAGTTGGCGCCGAGAAGCCTGATCCCGAAGACGTGAAGATGGTAGAAGATGCCTGGGCTGAGGCGGAAGAGGCAATCCAGTCCGGCGAATGGGACTTGGTGATTCTCGACGAGATCAACTACGCTATCAGCTATGGCATGCTGGATCCGTCGAAGGTGGCTGAGGGATTGAAGAAGAAGCCGGAAATGGTGCACGTGATTCTCACTGGACGCAATGCACATGCCTCCATCATTGAGCTGGCCGACACGGTGACCGAGATGCGACAGGTCAAACACGCTTACGAAAAAGGGGTTATGGCCCAGAGGGGGATTGAGTATTAATGGCTTGGTTCAAGCGGCAAGCGGGAGAACTGGACACTTCGGGCGAGAAAAAAGTTCGTACGGAAGGGCTATGGGTAAAGTGTGAAGGTTGCCGCCAGATTATCTGGAAGAAGGACCTGGAAGAGAACCTGAACGTATGCCCTAAATGCGACAAGCATTTCCGCATCGATGCCCGTACCCGACTGGCACAGCTTTTGGACGGGAACGAGTACGAAGTTTCGGACAGCAATCTGTATTCGACCGATCCGCTGAAATTTGTAGACTTGAAGGCCTATGCCTCGCGGCTCAAGCAGGCGCAAGAAGATACTGGCCTGAATGACGCGGTGATCAATGCTCGCGGGAAGCTGAATGGGCGCACCGTGATCGTGAGCGCCATGGAATATGCATTTATCGGCGGCAGCATGGGGGCGGTAGTCGGCGAAGCCATAACCCGTGCCGTGGAGAAGGCGCTGGAAGAACAGGCCCCGCTGATTATCGTTTCCGCTTCGGGCGGCGCGCGCATGATGGAAGGCGTTGTCAGCTTGATGCAGTTGGCCAAGATTTCCGCGGCGCTGGCCCACCTCGATGATGCCCGAGTTCCTTATATTTCCGTTTTGACCGATCCCACCACTGGTGGCGTCACCGCTTCCTTCGCAATGCTCGGAGACTTGAATATTGCCGAGCCCGGCGCTCTGATTGGTTTTGCCGGACCGCGCGTGATTGAGCAAACCATCCGGCAGAAACTGCCTCCAGGGTTTCAGCGCAGCGAATTTCTGCTGGAACATGGAATGTTGGACGCGGTCGTCCCTCGCAAAGAGCTGAAAGCCTACATTTCGCGCGCTCTGGATTTCATGTCGACCACGACGGCTGCCAGCGCCTGACCCATACAAGACGAGGCCAGCTTGCGTCATCCCGGTTCGGTGCCTCACACTGAACAATCTATGGTCGATGCCGGCGCCGATCCCCCGATCATCGAATTCCGCAATGTTTCCTTGCGGGCGGACGATGGGCGCGAACTCCTGCGGCAGCTTAGCCTCGAAATACGCCGAGGAGAAACCCTCGTACTTCTGGGCAAGAGCGGATCGGGAAAGACCACCACGCTAAAGCTGATCAATCGCCTGCTCGAACCTACGGAGGGAGAGATCAAGGTTGAACAGCGCCCCATCAAGGAGTGGGATGTGATTCGCCTCCGCCGCAAAATTGGATATGCCATCCAGGAAGTCGGCCTGTTTCCACATTTCACTATCGCCCGCAACATTGGCCTGGTGCCCCAAATTGAGAAGTGGCCGCGCGAGCGCATCGAAGAACGCCTGCGAGAACTGATGCACCTGGTGGGACTCGATCCACAGCTTGCGCGCCGCTATCCTGGCCAACTCTCGGGCGGACAGCGCCAGCGAGTCGGAGTCGCTAGGGCACTTGCCGCCGACCCGCCGATTCTCCTAATGGACGAGCCTTTCGGAGCTCTCGATCCCATCACCCGCGCCGAACTGCAACGCGAATTCGCCGCCCTGCAAAGTCGACTGCAAAAGACCGTAGTGTTCGTCACTCATGACCTGCGTGAGGCCTTACTCCTGGCGACGCGCATAGCTTTGATTGAAAACGGACGGCTAATGACAGCGCTTTCCCCAGATGAATTTGTGAAGTCGTCCGATCCCCTGATCTCTGCCTACCTCGATGCTTTCGGATGCAGAGAGGCCTTCGAACGAGGTGGCACATGAACGTCTGGCAATTCATCATGCAGAATCACAACGAGGTGCTGGAGCTCACCCTCGAACATCTCTGGCTGGTTGGCGTCTCGACATTGCTCGCGGTGTTGATTGGAATCCCGCTGGGAATTCTGGTTTCGCGTTATACATTTTTGGACAAGCCGATTTTAGGTAGCGCTAACATCATTCAAACCATCCCCAGCCTGGCGCTTTTTGGATTTCTGCTGCCCGCCCCATGGATCGGCGAGCGCGCTGATCGTCTCGCCATTCTTGCGCTTACCCTCTATGCTTTGCTGCCGCTCATCCGCAACACGTATACCGGGATTCGCGGCGTCGACCGCGCCATCGTCGAAGCTGGACGCGGCATGGGAATGACGGACAACCAACTACTCTGGCAGGTGCAACTGCCATTGTCATTGGGAGTGATAATTGCGGGCGTGCGGGTAGCCGTGGTGATATCGGTCGGACTGGCTACCATAGCCGCGGCCATTGGGGCGGGAGGGTTGGGCGAATACATCTTCCGGGGTCTGGCGATGGTGAGCAATGCGGTGATTCTCGCGGGAGCAATCCCAGCGGCCTGTATGGCGTTATTGGCGGACGTCCTTTTGGGATGGCTGGAAAATAAGCTGACCCCGGGAAGCTGATATGCGGCGCCTACTTCCCCTTCTTTTCATAGTCCTGCTCGCCTCCTGCGGAGAGCGGCGGCGCGAGCGCATCGTTGTTGGCTCGAAGAACTTTACAGAACAGCTTATTCTCGGCGAGCTCATCGCCCAGCAGATCGAAAACCGCACCCATCTCCCAGTCGAGCGTCGTTTCTATCTGGCCGGCACCTACATTGCCCATCAGGCAATGCTCGGCGGCCGTATTGATGTCTATCCGGAATACACCGGCACCGCATTGACCGCCATCCTCAAAGAACAGCCGAACAGCAATCACGAGCAAGTCTACAGTCGAGTGAAAAGCGAATACGAAACACGCTTTCAACTCACGCTAGGGAAGCCATTGGGCTTTAACGATACTTTCGCGATAGAAATTCGCGGCGAAGACGCCCGCCAACTTGGATTGAAGACCATCTCGCAGGCCGCAGTTCGTACTCCGCAATGGCGCCCTGGCTTCGGCTACGAGTTCATGGAAAGGCCCGATGGGTACAAAGGCTTGGTCGCGACCTACGGACTTCGGTTCGCCGCGCCACCCCGCATCATGGACCTGGGATTGATCACCCGCGCCTTGAAGAACAAGCAGGTCGACCTCATCGCCGGTAACGCCACCGATGGGTTAATTCCTGCACTCGATCTATTTGTACTGGAAGACGATCGCCATTATTTCCCGCCTTATGACGCGGTGACGGTCATTCGCCAGGAGACGCTGGCGCAGCATCCTGAGGTAAAAAAAGCCATTGACGAGCTGGAAGGAAAGATATCTGACGATGAGATGCGGCAGCTCAATTATGCCGTTGATAGCCAGCATCGGAATGCGCCGGATGTGGTCAGAGAATTCTTAAGGAAAAAAGGGCTATAGCTTTGCGCGTAGGCATTCTTGCGCGCGATCAATCACAGCCTGAATTTCAGCTGCGTATTTGACTTCCCGTCCTTTGGCCAGCACTTTCTTCGCCTCAGCTGCAGTGAACCAGGTCGGATTGCGTAAGGGTTCCTCCGGCTCGACTATTCGCTCGACTTCCAACAGAAATGCCTTCACCACGAATTCCTGCACGCCAGGAATCTTCCAGAACACACCCTTGGAATGCACGTAAAGGTGGAAGTGCCGCGGGTCGATGCGCCCGTATACTCCGGCCTCTTCCCAGGCCTCACGCTCGGCAGCCCGGGCGTGAGAAAGTTGAGGATCTGGATCACCTTTGGGAAAGGTCCACTTGCTGCCCCCACTGGTATTGACCAGCAGGAATTCAACTCCATTGCCGCGACGACGATAACACACCGCGGCAGCTTGAAGCGGTAACGCGAATTTTAGAGCAGCCCGGCTTCCCATTCGTCTACTCCGCCACAAGTCTCCAGACTAAACAATACCTCCACAATATTGCAGCAAGATTACAAGTTGTAGGGAAATTTTAATGAGAACGGAGGTATATAGGCGGCTTCGGCTAGCTCTTGCTTTCCAGCAGGTGCATCGTATCCAGAATGACCGAGATCACCTTGTCATCACCCATCGTGGTATTGATCATCAGGTTATAGAGGGCCCGGGTTGGCCAGTCCGCGCGGAAGTAGTGGGCAATAAAGGTCATGCGGTCGCGGTCGACAGTATCGATCAGATCCTCGGCTTCCTTAAGACTTTTTCCGGACCTTTGCACCCTGCGCAACTTCTCCGCTCGGGGCGCATAGAGGAAAACGTGAAAAACATCCGGGCGGTTACGGAGAACGTAGGGGGCACCGCGGCCCACGATCACGCTGTTCCCCTCCTTTGCCACCTTGGTTAGCACCTGTTGCACCATCTCAACCATGGCGTCCGCATCGAAATTCTGGGCACCATGCAGTGGCATGCTGGTCTCGTAGCTGCCTCTCCAGAAAACTTTGGCCAATCGGTGGAAGGGGCTGTCGCGGCGTTCATCGCAGCGTTGCACCGCTGCCTGATCGACGTTGGCCTGCTTGGCAATTTCCTGGGTCAGGGATTGGTCCCAAAGCTTCCACCCGAGATGCTCGGCCAATCGTCGAGAGATCTCTGCGCCCCCACTCCCGTACTCACGCTCAACCGTAATGATCCTAAACATGGCGCCCCTGACCCCACGGTGCCCGGTCTACGTACTACTGTTTAATCCAGACTTTCGGAACGACCGACATCCCCGGACGCAGGATGTGCTCCCTGGTCTCGCCCTGATCGAATGTGATTTTAACTGGAATGCGTTGGACTACCTTCACATAGTTTCCAGTGGCATTCTCTGGCGGCAACAAGCTGAAGCGTGCCCCACTGGCCCCGGCAATGCTTTCCACGTGCCCCTTGTAGTCACGATCATAGGCATCGACTGTAATCGTCACTGCCTGCCCCGGACGCATGTATCGCAGCTGCGTTTCTTTGAAGTTGGCGGTGATCCAGATGTCATCCAGGGAAACAATCCGCAACATCTCCTGCCCTGCCTGCACATTCTGACCGGGTTCTACGGTGCGGTTGCTGACAACCCCGTTGAATGGAGCAAACACGGTGGTGTAGCTGAGTTCGAGTTCTGCCTGGTCAACTTCGGCTTGGGCACGGGCCACCATGGCTTCTGCAGCCTCCGCCCGGGAGCGGCTTACTGCGATCTGCTGGGGGCCGGTATTTGCTGTGCGCAGATCAGCTTGCGCTTCGGCAAGCTTACTCTGCGCCATGGTTACCTGATGCTCCGCCGCCGAGGCGGAAGCGTGCGCCGCTTGCACATTGGCATCACCCGCTTTCGCTAGGGCGACGGCCTGGTCGTATTGCTGACGGGATATCTCCTGCTTCTCGACCAATTGCTGGTAGCGCTGAAGATCAGTTTGTGCCTTCACATCATTGGCTTCCGCCTGCGCCACCTGCGCCCGAGCCGCGTCAAACTGTTGGCGTGCCACGGAGATGCCCGCACGGGCGCTCTGTACGCTCGCTTCGGCGGTTGACATCTGTCCGCCCGTATTGATTGACGTAATTGGTACGTTCACCTGCGCGCCCTTTGCCGCCGCCACTGTATCGGCATAGTTGGCCCGCGCCCTCTCCACCGCAACCTGATAGTCCTTGGGATCGATCTGCAACAGAGGCGTTCCTGCAGTCACGAACTGGTTGTCCTGCACCAGCAACTTCGCCACGTGACCGGAAACGCGCGCACTTATGGAAGTGAGGTGCCCGTCGATCTGGGCATCGTCCGTGGATTCGTAGCTGCTAAAGTAGCGCCATACAAGGACAAGAACCACCAGCAGCGCGACTGATCCAATAATCACGGCCATGCGCAGGCGCGGATTCCGGTCTTTAAACTGTCGCCACCTTAGATCGCGGTCCGGCGGTTCGTCGGCTCTGTGCGATGGATGTTCGGGTGGGCTCTCGCGGACCGCAGTGTCACTAGTCTGTTCCATAAAATTACTTGCTCTTTAGATATAGCTTCACGCCTTCTTCGGCATATCCAATAGCGCGGGCCAAGGCTACTTTGGCAACGTTGTGAGAATAGAGACTCGAAATGTAACTCTCATTGGCTGTGGCCAGGGACTCCTGTGCCTGCACTACTTCCAGGTTGTCAGACACCCCAGCAGTAAAGCGGTCACGAGCCTGTTCCAGCGTGCGATTGGCAAGATCTACCGTCACCTTGGCGACTTCCACCTGTTGAGCGGCGGAAGCAAGATCCAGCAACGCGCTGCGAACTTCGTAATCGATCTTGCCCCGCAAGTCACCCAGTTGAGCCTGCGCCTGGCGGAGGGAGGATTCGGCTTGTAACGCGTCAGCGTGCGCCCGGCCGCCTTCGAAAATCGGTATTTTCAACGTGCCAGTGACTTGAAAGACGCTATGCGAATTGCCTGGCGTAACTCCGAGGTCGCCGAAGTTCCCGTCAATCCCGAGAGTTGGCAAATGTTCCGCCGCTGCTGCTTTCCGAAAATGGCCAGCGGACTCCACCTGCGCTATGGCAGCCTGATAGTCAGGACGGGAAGCATACGCACGTTGCAGCGCCTGGTCGAGGCCCATCGCAACCAGCGGTTCGTAGGGAGCGGTATCGGTCAGAGAGAACTCTTGCCCTGGAGGGAGACCAATCACCCGAGCCAGGCTCAACTTCTGCTTCGCATAATTATTTCGGGCTGCGATTAGTTGTTGCTGCCGGGCCTGAAGTTCGACTTGCGCACGAAATGCATCGATCGCCGGCACCGTGCCCGCATTTTGCTGATCGGTCGACCGGTCAGAGAGAGCCTGGGCTGTTTTCACCTGGGCTTCGCCGGTTTCCACTCGAGCGGCCGAAGCCAGGGTGATCAGATAAGCGTTTCCCACCGCCAGGACTACCATCTCACGCGCTTCTTTGTAGGAAAACTGTGCCGCCTTTACCCCGGAAGTTGCGCCGCGTTCCCGCTCCAAGGCATGCCAATCGAACACCGACTGCGAAAGGTTCACGCCCGCCTGAAAATAATTGTAGGGACCAATCACATCAGGAAAGCCGGCAAAACGGAAGCCGAACGCAGCCAAATCCTGCTGTGCCACAGTCTCGCCGATGGTGGCGTTTACGTTCGGCAGCAGTTCACTGAGTTCCTTCCAGCGGGTGCCTCGAGCCGCGAGCACGCTATCGCTTTGCAGAAGCAATCCAAGGTTATTGCGCAGCCCACGGTCGATTGCTTCCTTGAAAGAGAGCGGGAGCACCCCAGCGGCTTCCTTGGCTTCGGGCACACTACCCATAAAAGGACTTTGATTCCCGGAATAAGAGACCGGGGCGCCACTACTTCCGGAGGAACTACTCGACTGGCGCTGCGACGATGGGGCTGAACCAAATTGAGCCACGGCAAATCCGCAAAAGGCCAGCGCGGTGAAACAGGCTTGGACTACTTTCCTGACTCTTGGATTGCCAAAGGTGTGCCGCATATTGGATCGGTACGAGGCAGTACGAAACCTATCTGATTCCCTTTGTCGCCTTAGAGATGCAAAGCATTCTGCTGGGGTCGCGTAGCCTTGTAAGAATAACAGTTGCCAGTAGGAGGAACATTGATCGCAAAAAAACAAGACCCGGGACACGCCCGGGCCTAAATATTGATCTAAAAATTATCTATGCGGAATGCCGCTCTTTGAACTCATCGATCTTGCTGTTCACTTTGTTCTTGGCATCCTCAATCGATTGGCTCACCTTTCCGCGCGTCTGGTCGGTCTTTTCGGATGCCGCCTCCCGGTTGGCATCGTGGACCTTATTGGCCGCGTCTTTCGCGTTTCCCCAAGTTTCCTTGGCCGCGCCCGTCGCCTGGTCAACGACGCCCTTATTCGCAAGATCCTGGTTTCCCACGGCCTCGCCAACACCCTGCTTCACCTTGCCAACAGCCTGATCGACCTTTCCAGAAATCTGATCCTTATTCATGGCTCCTCCTTAGAAAGTTATGAGACGTGAAAATGAATGCGGCGCTGCGATGCTTTCAATTTCAAGGCTATGCCGGCGAGTGCTTCGTCACCATAAGGGAAACCCTTTAGAAAGAAACATTCCTAACTGCATGAAAGAGATGGAGAATTTGTGAGGCACTGCGGACGGTCGTTATACTTCTTGTAATTCTCGTCACCGATCTTGGCTCATGAGCCGTGCCCATGAAAAGAATAGTTTCTCTCAATGTCGGGCTCCCGCGCCAAGTGGTCTGGCATGGCCGACGTGTACTGACCGGCATCTTCAAGAATCCTGTCGAAGGACGCGTAACCCTCCGCAAGCTGAACCTTGAGAATGATCGTCAGGCTGACCTCACGGTCCACGGCGGGGAACACAAAGCGGTTTATTGCTATCCCATCACCCATTACGGATACTGGAGAGAAGAATTACCCGAAACGGCTCTGCCTATGGGTGCCTTCGGGGAAAATTTCACTATAGACAGCTTTTCCGAAGACTCGATCCACGTGGGCGACCGGTTCTCGGTCGGAACCGCAGAAGTGATCGTGACCCAGCCGCGGATGCCGTGCTACAAACTGGGCATCCGATTTCAAGCCAACGATATGGTAAAGAAATTCCTGGTCAGCAGGCGGACTGGCTTATACCTTGCAGTCACCCGCGAAGGCGAGGTCGGTGCCGGAGACGAAATCAGGCCGATTGGGGAGGACGAAAATGCCGTACCGGTTTCGGCAATCACGCATCTTTATATCGCCAAGGAATATGACGAGGAAGATATCGCCTTGCTGCGGAAATGTCTAAATGTCCGCGCGCTCCCCGAGAGTTGGAAACAATATTTTCGTGAGCGGCTTGCCAATATTGGTGAAATTTGAACTGGTTTATTGGGGCGCTACTGTCCGCACACTTCGCCGGCGTTACCGCAGGCCTGGCAAAAGTTGGAGTTAAGCATGATCGATTCCAATAAAGCGACTGCGATTCGCACTGTAGTGATCGTAGTCTTCGCCTGGCCTGTGGCATTCACCAGCTACCAACCGTTGTCCTCGATTAGCAAACGAACCTGGATTTTGTTGGTCCTTTCGGGCCGCCGGGCTTTCCTGGCTCTGCTACTTTCCGGCTCTGCAACTCCCAGAAGCTTCGCAAGTCGCCCCCGTAGATAAATCGAGCGTGGTCGTGCCATAGCACTGGCCGGACTGTTCTTGCATGAGCAGATCAATTGGCACACAGGTTGGGAGCACTCTTCATCCTGGCGGGCGCGATCGTGTTGACAAGAGCTTAGGGTTACCGGTTTTCTGCCGCACGGCCCTGGTCGATAGGTTGAAACCCGTGCTCGATTCTGCGGCGGCCTTCGGCCACCGTAGCCGTTCTGGCTTCCTCCTGAGTTCCGAAATCGCGGTCCATGGGGAAACTCTGCCGGGTGACGGAGTCCCCGATGTAACACCACGTCCGATAGGTGCCATTGGGCTGCTTATAAAAGAGCACGCGAATCACGAACTCCCAGTAGGGGTGCGATTCTTCCAGGTCGGGACTCGATTGTGGAACCGCGTTCTCCATAGCCATAGTGCAAGTATTCAAAATATGGTCGCGCTCGTCAAAACCTAATTTGTCCGGCGATTATATTCGTTCAGGTACCGGCTCTACCTGAAATCTGCAGATTTTTGAGGAAAAAATTGGTCGGGGCGATAGGATTCGAACCTACGACCCCCTGCGCCCAAGGCAGGTGCGCTACCAGGCTGCGCTACGCCCCGACTAAATTGAAGACTGCATCTCGATTATACAGACGAATTCTTCACCGACTCACCCGCGACCGAAGACCAATCGCACACGGGAAGCCAGTTACCGTGGTTCTGGACGGCGCCGGTGCCAGGGCCGCACCCGGCAGCGTATAATTTTCTGGCAATGGTTAAGCCCCGCCGCTATGCCCTGGTAGCTTACGTAAATAATTCTGTCGGGCAATTTGTCGAACAGCTGCGGCGCGACCTGCATCCCTCTTTGCCGCACATGGCGGCCCACCTCACTGTCCTTCCCCCTCGTTGTTTGGACGGAACCGAAGAGGAAGCCCGGGAAAACCTGGAGAGAATCTGCAGCAAGGTTGAGCCCTTCGAAGTATCGCTGGATGAAGTGGAAACATTCATTCCAGTTACGCCTACCGTGTTCCTCCGAGTGGGTTGCGAGGCCCACCAGCTTCGAGAACTGCACGACCGGCTCAACTGCAGAGTTTTGGCCACCCACGAAGAATGGCCCTATATGCCGCACGTGACCATTGCCAAACTGGATGCCGAACAAGATGCACAAGAAGCCTACCTCGAGGCGCGGCGGCGATGGGCCCGGTTCCAGGGCAGCCGATGTATTCCGGTGCGTCAGCTGACCTTCGTACGCGAAGAGTCCCAAAACCACTGGGTAGACTTGGCCGGCGTACCCCTCGGACGCAGTTTAGTTTCGCCAACCATCCGCTGACTCACGGTTTTCACCCTCTTTTTACCCTTGGGCACAGTCCCACTTTGAATCTTTAGTTGCTCTCTCCGGTCCACGGAAGTACATGTATCCCAGTGCGTTGCCAAGTTTTTGGGGCGGGCGTAAACAAGAGTTTGGATTGCTGCTGAATTCGGCAAAAGCCGCTCCCTGCGCAGCCTTCCGGCTATCCTGACCAGAGAAAACTTATGCAAATTGGGGTTTATGGATCTGGCTACCTGGGAACGGTTGTCTCCGCTTGCCTGGCCGATTTTGGAACCCCCGTCACCTGCTGCCACCCCGACAGCTCCAGCATGGTCGACATGGCGCAGGGGAATGTTCCCTTCTACGAGAAGAATCTGAACGAGGTCATTCGCCGCAATGTGCGTTGTGGCCGCTTAGTTTACTCAACCGATATCGAATCGTTTGCCCGCAAGTCACAGTTCATTTTTCTGGCCGAGGACTCTCCGGAGCATCTTGCGGAAATCGCCGTGCGCATCGCGCGGCTGGCCGCGAAGCCACCGATTCTTTCCATCATCACACCCGCCTCGGTCGGTACGGCGAAAAAGATCGAACAAAGGCTGACCGAGTCGGAATTGTCTGCCACCATTGTTTCGCAGCCAACGTTCTTCACCCCAGGATGCGCGGTCGAAGATTTCAACTGGCCGGATCGCATTCTGCTGGGCACAGCTTCGAATGATGCGGTCCTTATGGTAAAACAGATTTTTCATCCGCTGGTGATGCGCGGCGTGCCGGTAATTGTCACCAACCACGAGACTGCCGAACTGGTCCGCGAAGCTGCTACCGCATTTGTAGCCACCAAGATTTCGTTCATCAACGAATTGTCGGCATTGTGCGAGAAGGTGGGCGCGGATGCTGTAAATCTCTCACTGGCTTTGGGCCTGGACAAGAAAATCGCCCCACGCTGCCTGCAGCCTGGCGCCGGAATGGGCGGACTGTTTGCCGAGTCTGACATGGAGTCGCTGGCTGGCTTGGCCCGGCAGAACGGTGTGTCTCTAAAGGTGCTGAGTGCCGCCCGGGACGTGAACCTGAACCTGGCTGACCGC
>Ga0097621_100000284_pt1 | contig 34059 bp, 27 predicted proteins | sample KBSMisM72_FD_73165 | JGI IMG/M metagenome (GOLD analysis project Ga0097621, IMG submission 73165) | Miscanthus rhizosphere microbial communities from Kellogg Biological Station, Michigan, USA - KBS Miscanthus M7-2 (version 2) (version 2) | ecosystem: Host-associated > Plants > Roots >... | reverse complement strand
CCAACACAACAGGTGTTGAATTGGCCATCGTTTTTTGTCCAAGAGTATTAACGCGTGCTGTAAAAGTTGCATCGGCTAACTTAGTAGCAAGCGTAGCTTCTGTAGCTGCACCGGTTGGAAGCGAAATAGTACCGGAGATATTATTGATATTCCAAGTACCTGACTGAACTGCTGAAATTGAATCAGTACCACTTGCTAAAGTCCAAGTTCTACCAATGGACCAAACACCTGATTGAGTAACAGCTACTGTACCAGTGATGGTTGTAGATGCGAGAGAAACAACCCATGGAGATGTCGATTGAGTAACAGCTGTTGTAGCTGGGAAATTTGTAATAACTGTCTGAACAGCACCAGTTGCATCTGTTAAAATTTTCTGATCTAAAACACCATCATTACCATAAACAAGAACATTATCAGTTGTATGATCCAAATTTACATCAATGGTTACGCCACCAGCAATATTTACGTCTAAAGCTTGTTTAGGACCAATTGTTGTACTGGTAAGAGGATTTCCTGATCCATCATGAATTAAAGCTGTGGCTTGTAAAATTGAAGGCGTTAAATTGTAGACGCGAACAGCATTAACAGCAGCTGATCCATTTGTTGTGATATTTGCAGAACCAGACGTATAAGAAATAAAACGGAAACGAAGCTGAGTTGCGCCAGCGACATTTGTAATCCAAGGATCATTATTTAAACCTTCTGTCCACTGTGTAACAACAAAGGGCTTACCATCATTAGCTAAATTTGTATCAATAGTTTCTACAATAAACCACTGTCCATCCCCATATTGAACTTCATGTGTCATCGTCCCAATCCAGTTTCCTGAAGTGGTCCAACCTAAAGTAGAGATACCTGTGCAATCTACAATAACCTGATCAATTGCAGCAGCCATAAGTCCAGTAGTAACACGATCAGAAGGTGGAGCAGGAGTAATTGTTCCAGCTACTGTTAATGGATTAGTATTTGTATTTGTAAATTCAAGGGAAACTTTTAAAGGATTAGCTGCAACACCAGTAGGCGCAGCAGAGCCAACAGTGGCATCAATCAGTTTAATTTCTTGAAAGTTAATTCCAGCTACGGAGTCACTTCCAATCGTTGTTCCTGTTCCTTGTGTAATTTGGAAATTCATGTCGTATCCTTAAGGGTTAAGTGGCGTTCTAACTATAGTGGCTTCTGTGGTATAATAAGATAATTGATATGTTGCTGTACCTAAATCACCTGAATAAGTTAATCCAAGTACTCCCATGGCCTGTCCTGCAAGTAATGTTCCTGTTGCTAATACCCAAGTATCACCAAAATTTAATGGAAATGGATCTGTATCATACTCAGGAATCGTACCAATATCAATATAATCAAACTTTGATGTAAATGGATTAAAAATAATTCGTTTAGCCATTTTTAACTCCTCTGCACACTAGTTAAATTTGCACCAGTATACACAAGATCTAATGTTGAAACTAACGTGCCAGATGGTCCACCAAAATAAAACTTTGCTTTTGTTAAATTAGCACCAGAATACTGCAAATCAATATAATCGTATACTGATGGAACCAATGAATTAAGGGTTTCAACACCTGCATCAACAGAAGCTAAATGACCACCAGTTTCTTTTGCAGCATTTGCAGGAAGTGCACTAGACAAAACATTTGTATTTAAATTACCATTTACATCAGTTTTTATAAATCGCTGGGTTGTACCATCTGTACCCCAAATTGCAATACTATTTGTATTATGATCAATCTCTACTTCAATTGGAATAGTATTTGTAATATTAACATCTAATGATCCACTATTTGAAGTAATTTCTTGACCAAGTGAATCACGTAAATTTACGTGAAAAGCTCTGTACTCCGTAAGACGAACAGCGCCTTCTTGACCTGGTAAAAGTGTTGGGTTAGTATCTTGATACACACCACCCATGGTTTGTTGTAACGAAGCGCCATAAAAGTAAGATGATTTATCAGGATCACCAATCTGACCAATTGTTACAGAACCTGTTAAGGTAGCAGTGGTGTCAAGTCTTCCCTGTGAATCAATACGAATTGGGATATACTGATTACTTGGTGTAACACCATAAATGGTATTAAACGGAAGCTCATTTGGTATATCTTCTATAGATAGCGGAGTGCCAAATTGTGGATCAGGAAAGCCCATAGTTCGTCCCTATATAAAGATTAGCTACTCTTTATTTGTGTAAGTCGTAGAGTGATATTGTTTTTAAGCTGAACTGAAGGGGTTTTACCTAAAATATCTTTTAATAACTCAAAGTTATCAGAGTCTTTTATGAAACGAAGCTTTAAAAACTGAGATAAACGCTCAAAGTCTTCAAAAGTTTTAACCAAAGCCAAATCTGTTATTGGTTCAATTTTTGGAGTAGAAGTTGTCTCTACTACCTTCACTTCAGGTAAAATTGGTGTGGCGGGATTTACTTCTTTACTTGTATCTTGTGTCAAAGCTTCAATGGGTTTTAAAGGTTGAATCATTTCTGGTCTAAAGACCATTTGTTCAGTAATAAAGTTTGATAATCGAGTAACTTCTGGTTCCTTAAGTGTCTCTGTATCCTTAATTTCCACTACCCAGCCATTATCAAGATAACCTTTTAAACTTCCAACTAGCATGCTCTTCTTTACATCTTCAGCATCTAATAAATCTAGTGGAATCTCTTCACCTTCACGAATTCTCAGGTACGGTGCATATCCATTATTATATTTTACAGATAGATCTTGGAAATGCAATTCTATACGACACTCTTTAGAATTTCTAATTTGTACCTTTAATCGCATATCTTTCCTTTTAAATCAGTGAGAATTCTTTTCGAAATTGGAGCTACCAGTCACTTTATCCGTCTTAAGGTAGCCTCAGACGGTGGGAGAAGAGCGACTTCTCAAATTATTGGTGGATCATGCACTTCCAGGCTGCAAAACCTGTGAATACCTTTAAGCTCTTGCGGAGCATCCAAGTCACCAGCACATGAACAATTGGTTCACCAAATGGTTGCGGATATCAGAGTTGCACTGATTTGCTCGGCTTATGAGACCGAGATGATAACTCTACCACCCACCCGCGAAATCGTTCCTGGGGGTTTTAACCCCAGGATCTTTAATCGTACTTCCACTTCAGGCTATGTTCCTTGTCGGGTTTTTCCCTGCACAGCCATAATGCAAGAGCTACTAGCCCTGCACCCTTCGCCTAAGCTAAGGGGGAATAAATTACTTATACTGCTGATCGTAACCTTTGATTAGGTTCTTAAACTGTTTCTTGGCATCCTCGCTTAAGGAACCAAAGAAAATAAGTCCACCTAATTTGTCATCAATCTTTTCCCAAACTTTATTATGATGATCGTTTAGATCTTTAAGAGCATCAAAACCATCAATGGGATTATTCGAAGCATCAGTACCTTTTGTCAATACGACAACGACAAAGTTAGTACCAGATGGAATCATATCTGATTCATGACCATGACCTTTACTATCAATATCTTCGGTCGTTTGCAAGCCTTGTAGAACTTGAATTCCTGGAATAGTTCCAAGAGTTTTCCATTCAGGGATATATTGAACTTTATATCCAAAAATGTTAGTTCCCCAATCTGTCATACCATCGATTGCGCCATTTCTATTTTCATAATTAAGTGAAGGATTATAGAATGCGTCATCACTTACTAAAGTCCAACCAGTTGGATCCCATGTAAAACGCCCAGGAGCGAACTGAGTTTGCATTTCAGGATTTACAAGTGTAACAGGTACATTGCCATTACTCATCAATGATACACCATTAACTGTCAAACCATAAATTGCATCACCCCAATACATAACAGGGATTACTGACATATCACCGTTGATACAACCAATCTGAATCTTAACAGACGTACCAGCTGAACAAGATGGAAGTGTAACAGAAACAACCATTTCCTGTGCTGGTGTACTTGCATATGGTGCTGCTGTTAACGATGTAAAGATTACTGAATTGTTTCCATCAACAATACGAATAGATGGAATGGATTCATATACACCAGGATAAACAGTATTAACTCGTGCAGAAGCCGTTAATGATTTACCAACCATAGCAGGAGTAATAGCAACTGTTTGTTCTATATACAGATTTCCAAGTGTTGGAGGTACTGTACCGCCTGTAGGACCAATAAAAGCATCGACTTTTGAAATTAATTTCATTATTTGAATCTCCGTTAGTTTATATTTTTAAAGATTCTTTTCAACACAGGTCATATCGGAATTTATCTTATCGAAGATGCATCAATTACATTCTAATACAACAACTTAAATTTATAACCATTGTCAGGGATGTTGGAATCGAACCAACTCCGCTCGGTTCCAGACCGAGAACGCCGCCTTTACGCTAACCCCTGGCAATGATTACAAAAATCAATCCCCGAGCTATAACGCTTGGCACAGAAGAAACATACTCTAAGAGTACGGGGGATTTATTTTGCTTTCTTCAACTATATAATTTACTTGGCTGTCTCGATAGGACTCGAACCTATAGCCTTGGAGTTAACAGCTCCTTGCTCCACCATTGAGCTACAAGACAACGAAACAAACTGATTTGTTCTGTGGACCCGACAGGTTCTGCCCCTGCTGCCTCATGCTTGCAAAGCACGCGCTCTCCTAATTGAGCTACAAGCCCACGCAACAAACCAGATATTTATTATACCATATTTCTATATTTTTATCAAGAGGGGATTTTGCAATCCCCTCCAGTAAAAATACAGCACCAGCCACTTATTAGGGAAGTGTGATTTTGACGATACCTTTAGCGTATCGGATCAAGAATCCTAGATCTTCCCAGATTGCGAATACGTCCGCCATCTTGTTTACATCCTTCATCGTTTCGACCGACAGGTCTGTACGAATGGCCAACACACCGAGGTAATCGGCTGGAGCCAAGACGAAACATGCTGTGGAAGGAACAACGACTGATTCTAGAACATCGACGCCCATGATTCCACCTACGCGACCAGCTTTTAGGGCTGTGTCTTGGAAGTTAGGAGCGAAGATTCCGAGACCACCATTACCGGCTGGAGCATTGTTGAACAACAGCAAGTCTCTGCGGGTTAGTGGGTTGATATATAGCTTGCTGGCAACCAAGAGCTTGGAGCTCAAAGTTACGATTGCGGTAGCCAAGGTATACATCGACAATCCTGTTGCACCGTTTGCGATGACCGAGGGATTGTTTGTAGCAGCAGATGTTCCAGCGAGAGATGCTGCGGGTGTCTGATTTGTCAAACCACTTGCGAAGTTGATCAAATTATAACCACGTGTATCTTCTTGGAGCATGATTGATGCTTTGGCGCGTTCTTGTGTACGATTAAGAACGTCGTATTTACGGAAGTTCGATTCATTCCATCGGATCATAGGACGTGTAGAAATAGGCGACGTTTCTACGCGGATACGATCAGCTAGAACTTCGAGCTGTGCTGGAAGACCTTCGACTGAGATGCTTGCTGCTGGAACATCGACATCAGCGTCGAATACTGCTTCCTCTCCGAGAGCTAGTTTATAGGTCTGGAAGAGTTGGCGAATGCGACCTTCGTATAGAAGTTCGCGTTTCAGTGGGCTTAACATCTGTTGTGCAATTTTCTGCAATCCACCTGGGGAATTCATCAAGCGGGTGAGCTTCTGCTCGACTTCTGCGCTAGAAAGAACTTCAAGGGATGCTTCTTTGTTGATTTCGTTCATATTGTTCTCCTTTAAAGTACATGTCAGTCTCACAACCGATCATGCTTACAACTAGATCTACCTATTAAGCTTAGATAGCGAGCTTGATTTCCAATTGTGTTGGATCGAGTGCAACGTCGAAGCTTACGACGTAACCAACTACGATTGTGCTTGTTGCGTCAGATGTGATAAGACCATCGGTGACAGCAGAAGCATAAACGGGCTGATTGATTGCATACGTTACTCCACCACGAGCGAAGGGATAACCACGACCATCGTCATAAAGCACGAAGTCTCCACCGTTGTTGTAGACGGACATAAGTCCACCGCGGTTGAAGTTGGTGTAGTCAAAACCTTGACCTGCTACCTGGCCACTTGCTGGCTGAAGGGGGAAGAAGATGTTGGATTCAATTGCGAGACCGAAAGGCTGGCCGGTGACATTGGCTGCAACCCATAGTAACAACTGACCTGCTGCGTTGAGCTGCAAGAGGTTTCCACCAACGATATTCCCAGAGGCGATTGGATATGACACGGAACGATTTACTTCTTTTACTTGTCGAATTGCCATTTTGGAACTCCTTAGTTTATTTTATTTACTACTGGACTCGTCGTGTCGTCTCTAATCTAGTTGTGGATCTTATTTAAAGGTCTCACATCATGTTGTGAGAAATCTGTTTCTTTTAAGCTTTTAAACGCTTCTTACTTCAAAACTTACAATGTTATACTTTCTCACTATTATAACAAGGCTTTGCACCTAGGTACTTTTTGCAAATCTTATTGAGGACGATTCTTTGTCCCGAATGTATCAAAGATTTTCTTCAGCATTGCATCTTCAGAAAGCTCTTCACCAAACGAAGGTGAAACATAAATGCGGCTTGCTTTCTTTGTATTTACAGAAGATGCTGGAGCCTTAAGATCAGCTACAACTTTCTCAGTGGCTAGAAGTGCATTATCATCCATTGCCATTAATTCTTTCTCTTTGGCAATGATAGCATGTTCAAATGCTTTCTTCTGAGCATCTAATAGGTATGTACCTGTCTGAATCTCGTAAGCATAAACTTCTTTATCGAGCTGAATTGCATCTTTGTCAATTAGAGCAGCAACGATTTTCTTACAACGTTCTTGGCGAGCACGCAATACAGAAGCGAATTTTTGAACTTTCTCTTCTTCCTTAATTGCTGCTTCCTTAGCTGTAATAGCTGCTTCTTTTTCGGCTAGAGCTGCTTCCTTAGCATTGAGAGAAGATTCTTTAAGAGCTAGTTCATCTTCGTGAGATTCATTAGCTGGAACTTCATCAACAACTGGTGGTTCCATTTTCTCTTCAACTGGAGCAACTGTGCCAGGCATTTCTGGTTTTGCCTCTTCAGGAGGAAGACCAAGAACTGCTTTCAATAATGGAAGAACTACGGCCATATCTGCACCGAATCCATCTGGTAGACGCTTTACTTCAGCGCCGTCTTTCGAAATGATAACTTCATTTGTTTCTTTGTCTTTCATCGCTGTATAGCCTTCACCGATTTCAACGTTCTCAGCGGTGTCAAATGCAGATACTTCTGCTTTAGGCATATCAACGGCTGGTGCATCCATTGGAAGATCAGCTGGCTTATCTTCAGGAACAATGGCTTCTTCAATTGCTGGTTTATCTTCAGGCATTGGAATTTCTGCAGCAGCTTTTTTCTCAACAGATTCAATAGATTTAGGATCTTTCTTTAGATCATCGCCCTCACGAGCACTTTCAGGAGCATCACCTGCTGTCTTAGTAGAAATTGCTGGTTTATCAGCAACTGCTTCAACTGGCTTAGTATCAATAGCAGCTTTCTTAACAGTTTCTTCAGGTTTATCACCCATTTCTTTCTTGCTATCTGGGTGAGTTGATTCTTCAACACTTTCCTCATCTTTCTTACCTTGAGGAGGAGTAGTTGTACCATCAACTGCTTCATCAGGTTTCTTCGTCATATCAGGAGTTTTATGCTCTTTGTCGCCATCAACGCTGGTTTCGGGAGCAGCGGAAGGAGCTTTGCCTTTTGGCTGGGTATCACCTTGGACAGCCTCTTCAGCTTTATCGCCCATTTCTTTCTTACCTTCTGGTAAGGTTGAACCATCAACAGACTCATCGGGTTTTCCACCAAATGCAACCTTTCCCTCTGGTACGGTAGTTCCTTCTTCAGCTTTCTTTTGCATGGTAGTCTCCTGAGCTATAAATTCGCTGTGTGCTTTCGCAACGGCTTCAGCATTTTTCATTCCAGCTGCAATATATGTTTTTGCTGCTGTTTTAATTGATTTTTGTGCAACTGGTGTTAGAGAAGTCCAGTTAATTAGAGAAGATTCTTTATCAGACTTTTTAGCATCTTCACCTTTTTCTTCAGCTTCCATGACTTCAGTACCTTTAGCAACGTAGCTAGTTTCAACATCTTTTTCAGATTTATCATGTTTCTTTTCCTCTGGATTTTTAGGAGTGGTTTTAACTTCCTTACCCTCTGCTTCAGGTTTTGGCTCGCTATAATCGGTTTTTACCTTCATTGGTTTTTCTGCAGCTGGGCCGGTTTGGCCTTTTTCTTGACCAGGCATTTCCACTTTGGAGTCTTTCACTTCTTTTGATGCTGGTGCTGCGGGACCTTTTTGAGCTGTTTCCTGTCCAGGCTTTTCAAATTTAGGATTTGTTGGATATGTGTGCTTCTTGTTAGAAGAACCAGTTGAAGGCTTTACTCGTTTACCATCTGGACCGAGTTTAGGCTCTGCAGCTGTTTTAGAAAGCTTATGCTTTACATCCCATGCTTCAGCAAGCTTCTCTACACCATCTTTCGTATAACGAGCAACAATCTCGTTAGCGTACTCAGGGCTTGTTGCCCAACGCTGATCGGAGAAGGACATAATTTCAAAGTCTGATCCCCAAATTTCTTTTAGGGTAGCTTCAATTACAACGTCATCACCGTCTGTTACTGACCATGTTGAATCTAAAACATTATTTTTATCTTCTTGGAACTTAGCTTGTACTTTAGGAGTCTCAGCACCAAGTGCACTTTTAACTGTGGCAACAATCTTAGAGAAGAACGTCTCTTCTTTAGAAACTGAGTCAGCGACAATATCCTTAGCTGCTAGATCGTTAGCTTTCTTTGTCTTACCAACTACATAAGATTCAAGCTGTTCCATCTCATAAGCAGAAATTTTATTTAAAATCTTTTTTGTTTCATCGTTAGGGATAACGTTCTTGTCAGCCATGGACGACTCCTTTTCAACCGCTGGGAATATCCCAGACAAATCAGCTTTTAATTGCGTCTTAGTTTCTTCATCTAATTGTGAAAATACTTTTTCCATCTGAGCAGCTAGATCAATCTGCTCATCTTTAGTAAGTGAAGCTTTTTTACGCATTTGACTCTTCATATTGGATAACACAGTCTTAATTATGGCTGTTGGATCAGCAGGTACACCAACGATTGAATCTTCGTTAAAGACAATACCCTTATTGATTGAGAATGCAGGGATTAGATCGCCTTTCTTAATGTTGTACTCAGGGAAGTCAAGCTCAGCAGCGAATTCACGCCCAAGAGCCATTCCCATATGCTCACATTTTTCATCAGCATCGGAATGAAGGACGTTTCCACAGATAGAACAGATAGACTGATCTACCGAACAACCCATGCTGGTGCTGTTTAACTCACCAGTTTCAATCTTGCGACAAATTTCAGGATGAAGAGTACGATCAATCTTACCTACTAATTCAATGTAAAATTCACCAGTTTCTTTATCATCGATTGGCAAAGCATCGATAATCTTACCAATGGAATAGAGCGAGCTTTCAGAATTATGATCTAGAAAAATGTTGCGACCAACAAAGGTCTCGTAAGCTGCTTCTAATTCCTGGCGTGGGAAATAATCTTTATTTCCGTTAAAGTTCCAACCACGTGTACCTTCTTTGGTCATTGGACCTTGATCACCAGCTGAGATTGCACGAGCGCGATAATACAAGAAGTCAGAATTCTTCGCTTCAATAACTTTAGAAACAATAGGTTTAGCTGCTTCTACTGTTGGTCTCTCAATAAGCAAATCTTCAGCAACTGCTGCTGTCTTTAAGATTCGAAGATGAGATCCTAATTTAATCAAACTCATAATAAATTATCCTTTAAATAATCCTGTAATCCAATTAGGTACTTTCTGGCTTGTTTCTTTATTAAAATTACGAATCTCATCCCAATCTTCATCTGTAAGATCTTCACGCTTTTTCCTCAAGTTTGGATCAACTTGTGGGATAGACTCTTGAGTCTGTGGGATTGATTCTTCAACATTCTCTTGCTCTAAGTCCTTCAACCACTGCTCATACTCTTCAGGACTTAGGTCTTCTTTCTCAAAAGGGTTTTTAATCTGCTTATGAACTTCTTTGGGTACTTGAACAACCTTTGGCTTCTTCTCAGGAGTAATCTCTACCTTAGGTTCAGTAACTGGTGGCATCGTACGCTGCACTGGGGCTGGTTGCGTAGGCTTTGGAGCCTTTGGCGCTGGAGCAGGACGATTGGTTCCGATTGCTTCATCAGTCTCTCCATATGAATCAACTTCAATTGGAGGAAGACCAGGACCACTTACAGTTAAGGTACAAGAGACATCACCGGGATGCGAACGTGAAAACAAAGGTGCGTCATACTCAGTTGTTGCTAAAAAATCTTGTAGGTTCCAAGTCTGACGATTCAGATCACGACATTGACCATGATGAGAACCATTTGAATTCCATGTAACTTGGTTGTAACCATTCTGCATCAAATTTTCAAGAACTGGACCACTCATATCTTGACGATGATTCCCAGCCGCTTCTCTATTTAAGCGGCAGATCCTCATTGCTTTTAGTGCTAGATTTGACAGCCAGTTTTTTTCCATATTCCCACTCTAAATATTCAAGATTATTTAATGGGATAAATCCGGTGTTGCAATCACAAAATCCTTCAAATCCACCGTAATCATCACCCATGTCTTGAAAACATCTTTTCATTCCATGATGATCATGGACTTCCCAACAGTGACCACAAGTTCTACACTCATTTTCGCTTTGCATATTTATATTCGAGAAATGCTAAATTATCTTGTGGTAAAAACTCTTTACATCTACACGGCCCATTTACTGCGTACTGACATGCACTTGGATTGCGCGCGAAATCAGTGTGGGACATATAATGATGTTTACAGTTACGACACTTCTCAAAGTTATATGGATTACGAATTTTACGAAGAGGCATTACTTGCTCTCGTTTACACCGTGCTTCTCTAGGATAGCTTTTGCAAAATTAATTTTATCGTAGCAATCATCTTTGATCGTACGTTGGAGCTGCTTCAAATTTCGTTCTGAAATGTCCGAGATTCTGATTAAATCTAAAACTCGGCCCATGTACTTTACCATTACTGCTTCGAACATGATAGGAACGTTAAGTTCCCCATCTTCTGTAATGTAGTTTAGTTCTTTCTTTTCATTGCTTTCATGTGTCATAAAGTCCTCTCTTTTCGCAGCTTTTTTAGATAAAAAATTGTTAGAACGTAGTGCTCCTATTATAATACAGAAATATTATACTTTTTAACTTCTAGGATTCTTATTTACCTACAGTAAAACCCGTAGACTGGAGTCTATCGATAAGAACATTTAGATCATCAGGATTATAATTATTAACCCCAATACTCTTTAAAGCAGAATGAAGCTGATCTACTGTAAGCTTCTTAGATGGGACCTGTTTCAAAATCATCTCAGCCAAAAAGTTAGGGTCGATCTGAAATCCAGCATTCTTAACTACTTTGATCTTATTTGGTGAACCACGTTTGGATAATGCCATATTAACCTCTTATTATAAAAATTGGGCCTGTCCTAACAGGTTTTATTCAATTAGAACAGGCCCGAATTCTTAGGCCACTAATTGAGTCCCATCATTTGGACAGAATTTAACATCTTTCTTACGTTTATACCCACAACCACAAACTGCTAGGATCTTTGTTGTACCCTTTACAGTAAGGCGTATTGTGGTAGGCTTAGAACGATCCACGTCTATGTAGATTGAACTAAACTTCTGAAGCGATGTACTTCCTTCAACTGTTGCAGCAGCTTCACCTAATGAGTTAGAAGCACCAAGAATGAGTGCATCTGAACCAATGCTTGTGTTAACCTGATTAACAGATGATGCTTCCGCACTAGCTGAGTAGGTAACATTCATTGAATTACTACGAAGAATACCTTTAAGGTTATCCCCTAATGTAATATTATTATTCCCACTGCTTGTAAAACCACCAGTTGCTGTTCCTGCTGTATAAGTCTTCCAAGTTGTTGGATGACACGTATAACAGAACGCATTATTGCAGCACCAAGAACAATGGCCAAAAAATCCATGACCATGATGACTACAATTAATATGCTCTACGATCTTCTCTACAACTGGAGCTTCTTTTTCAGGATAGAAGTTTACTTCAATACTTCCATTTTCACTATCATTAGGTTGTTCAACTTTAGGATCAGTAAGTCTGGCCAGTTTGAAGCGTTTACCTTCTGAAAGATTACCATCAGCAACAAATCTCTCAAGATCAACAGTTTCATTAGCGTCAATTACGACACCTTTAACTGCAATCTTTCCATCAATCCACACATCAGCAACTGCACGTTTACGAAGTTTATTCTTTAAACGAAGTACATATTCAGACCCGAAGGGAATAAGAACCGTACCGTTATCTGATTCTTTTTGGATTTTTCCATCAACCATCAATACTGCTACGTAGCTATCTCTATACATGTTCATGTGACTCCTTTTCATTCATTTGGTTCAGTTTCGTTGAGGGTACTGAACAAACCCCGTTTTACAAAAGGAGGATATGTAATTTATTTTATGACTTTAAAAACTCCTGAATCGTTTTTAGATCAACAGCTAATCCCAGGCCAACTGCACCAAATGCACCAAACATTGACGTAGAACGAGTTAAGATACCAATGATATTATAATCTTCGTCAACGACTGCGCCACCACTATTGCCTGGAAGAACAGCTGCATCAATTATGGTAAATGATGCTTTTTCTCGCTTATCAGTAAAATTCAATTTACTGACGATACCTTTGGTAAGAACATCAACTAATCCAAGAGGATTTCCAATAACCCAGCAATCTTGACCACGAGTTACCTTGGTAGCAAAATTAAGCGGACGACCGGACATTGTGGTATATAGTAAAACTAAATCAGCTGCTCGATCAACCTTAACCACAGCAACCTTAGATGATTTGTCACCTTTACGTGCCCAAATTTCTTTCAGTTCCATATTCTCACCAACTTCGACACAATGAGCCGCGGATAAAATTATATTTTCTTTAATATAAACTCCGCTGCATTGACCCCATCCGGATTTAACAATCTTTTCTCCGGTCTTTGGATCTTCAAATGTAGCTTTCACTTTCATGCGAAGAAGAACAGTTGATTCTTCCATCCTAGCAGAAATTTTTTCACCACGAGAATCACTAAAAGCTTGACATGGCACAAGCAAGACAGCAGACAACACTAGAGCTAAAGTTCGTTTCATAAAGATTCCTTTTGATTGTGAGATTAAATCTCAGGGGCACCGAGATCACTTGAACCGCCAACGTTTCCTTCTCCACCTACGTCTGGTGTACCTTCCTGACCGTCTGGAAGCATACCTTCTTGTCCTGGCTCAACAGGTTCAATAGGTTCAATTGGAGCTCCGGCTCCGCCTTCGCCACCTTCACCTAATGCCTCATCAATTCCGCCTCCACCTCCGCCTCCACCGCCACTTGGCTTGGAGATTTGAGCTGGTAGACGATTATCTTTACCACCCTTATCAAAAATCGTACCTCGTTCTTCTTCCAACTGCTTACGTTCTGTTTCGTAGTCAAGGTTAGGATACTTACTAAACAACGTCTTTGTTGAAATAAGCCCTTCTTTATGAAACTCTGCGAATTGTTCTTGTTCACGTTCTTGGGCATCAATGTCCAAGGACTTATACCAAGCGATCTGAGGGAGAATAAGCTGCTTCTCACCAGAATCAGGATCAATGGTGTAAAAACCATTTTTCTCTGCGATTGGTCTAAAAAATCGATTGATGATCCAGTCTTCGAATTCATCACGTACAGCTTTATATTGCATGACCAATGACTGGAGAGCCATTGTCTTGCTGTTACCAAAATTAGGACCTTCACCCAAGATGATATTCTTATTTACTCCAAGACCCACAAGCAATTGATCTTGAATATAGTCGTATTCATTATTTAGGGGAAATTGCTTACCCATAACACTCAAAGCTTCATAGTGCACAATTGGAGGTGCAATAATCGTGAATGGAGGATTCTGAATAGATTGATTGATCAACTCTCTCCAATTCTGTAAATCATCTTTAGAAGGCATCGTGTTGCTTGCCAAGTCTCCGATGGTCCACAACTCTTTGGGGAACACGTAGTTCTTAGCATAAGCTGATTGAGCTAGACGAATCCAGTCCTGAAGAATCAGTGCTTTAAAACATGACTGGATGCGCGAGGTACCACGTGTAGCAGATGGGTCAGTGATACGAGCAATCTGAGATACACATGTTTCATCAAGCTTAATATTACGATGCTCCATAACAGCAGCAACAAGCTCTGGGGAAGACTGTTTAAGTTCTTCAACTCGTTCAACATCTTCTGGACGTGTGGATGAAATTAGGGCTTTAATTTCCTCAGTAGGAACCATTTCAAAGGTTTTCTTACCAGACATCATATCTGTCTTAATTTCAACAAGCTCAGGTTCTAGAAGAATAAAATTGTGCCAACGATACATCTTCTTGCCATGTTTATCTGCGGTCTCATCCTGAACCAAGTTACCGAAGCAAACAGCCTCACCAAATTTCTCTCGTGATAGGGAAGCCTGACAAATGTATTTAAATAGGTTGAAATCAGCGTTCGAGGACATCTCTTCATAGAACTTCTTAATAGTAGGATCAGATACAACAAGATCGAACTTAGAGAAGGGATACAACGAGTGCATCATAGTAATCTGTTGAATATATGGTTCAAGGTTGAAGAAAATACGAATCCATTTCAGAATTTCCTGACGAGATTTAGGCAATACCCAAGAATCAGAGGTAAGTTCTGGAGAATAGAAAAATGATTGTGTCTGAGTAACTGAATACTCGCTACCAGCCGTTTTATTTAAAGAAGCGGATTTACTCATGCCGACTGAAAAGGCATTAGCACCAGAATTGGGATCTTGTACACCACCCGCAAATCCAGTTGGTGACATTGTACCCTTCTTACTTATTCCTTTATTTTTACTACCTTTAGGTCTTGCCATAATTAAGCTCCTCGCTCAAAATCAGTCTTAGCGATAAATTCATTTTGCTTAGCAATTAAATGCTGTTTGGTATAATATTCTACTCTTGCCTTTGCTTCTTCTATTTCTTTATCAGTTCCAGATTTTTTAATATCAGCTAAACGGCTTTTAACAGTGCGAAGATTTTGTTCCGCTCTAGCTAAAACCTTTTTATGCTCCTGGTGTCTTACTTCTAAGTCAGCCTTAATTTGAATCCGTTTTTGCATTTGTTCTTGGGCAACAATATGATTTTTAAGTTGTTCTAATCCCTTAGCATACTCAAGCATGTCTGCAGCATATGTTGCTGCAATCTCGCGTTCTTTTTTACCAAGAGAATGAGACAAAGCCGCGCCATTTAACGCGTCTGAAACATAAAACAGATATTTGCGTGCTTCGTCGAGGATTTGATTAGGTCGCATAGCAGGTTCTCACTTATAACTATATCTCAATATGCTGATAGATAAAACCAGTTTTTGACATTATTATAATTAAGTCATCCTATCTTTTAAGAATCGTCCGGCATTTGGATCACCGTTCTGTCCTGGCAACGGTGTACCTTGACCACTCAAATTAGCAGGACCAGCAATAGGAGAAGGAATATCAGTCATTGAACGGATAACCTTACCAGCAAATGATTGTGCCTGATCAGCACACCAAACAGCCAAAATATCAGCAGACACATGGTCGTCATGACCAGATGCAGGATCAACGAAAATCTTATCATTGATTCCAGCTTTGCTACGGTGTCTTTCTAATAAACCCCACTGCTCGTAACCTTCCGTAAATACCTTGCTCTTTTTAATCTTATCAAGCCCAGGATATTGGACACGACCACTATCAAGTTCGAAAACGAACTGATCTACCATGGCGTTTTTAAAATTCTTGCTAGTAACAGGTTCTTTAGCACCAAAGCTTACGCCAGCTATGGGAATACCTTCTTTCTTAAAGATATCAATAAGACCGATAGCAAAGTTTGAGAAGTCAGCCAATCCCATGACGCACTTAAAAGTACCTTCGACAGGGTGAACCAAATCCCTAATTTCTTGCATCTGTGTGACAGTATCACCTTGCCACATATACTTAGCTACTATGTCTTTGGTGTTATCTTGATTCTTTCGTAAAATTGAAAGTACAGTCCAGTCAAGGTCTTTTTGACCAGGCATTAATGAACCTGATGCAGTATCAAGACCAAAATAGTATTTTTCTGTAAGTTCTGGGCGTCCAGCAGTTAGGATGCTAAATAATCCAGAAGCAAGCTTCTTTTGTTGATCACCAGACAGAACAAGGTTAATATCTTCCATCCAGATCATTTCGTATTGAGTATTCCACTCAATTTCAGAGTAGCCTTCAACTGAGTCGAAATGCAGGGCTGGATCATTAGGGAATAATCTTTCCTTAACGACCTTAGGCATAAGTTCTACGATACGACGTGGGTATTCTTGTCCCTCGTATTGAATTGAGCCTTGATTCCAATAGATATTACACATATCCCAAGATTTCTTAATAACCTTGTAACGTGTACCGTTATCGTTGCAACTATGCCAAAAATTGTTTTTATATAAAGAAATACCAATCTTGATTGTCTTAAAAGTAGACAATGACAACATTGGAGTGATTTTTTCTTTAACAACGAAATCTGAAATTCTATGCGCCTCATCCAATACCACGCAATGAAAGTGTTCTGATTCGATAGTTGCAGTGGGAGAAGCTGAAAGTGCTTTAATTGTAGAACCGTTCTTAAATTGAATAAATTGATTAGATGTTCTAGTTGGATCGATTTTATCGTAGAGAGGAGAGGAGGGATTAAGGATACGACCGAGAATATCTTCCTTAAGCAAACGTTTTGAAGTATCAGCCTTAGGTCCAAAGATACCGATACGAAACCCAGGATTATCCAAACAAAGCTTCACAAGCCCAATAGCGACTGAATACGTTTTTCCTGATCCGCGTGAAGCAAGCACACCAACATATGGAACGCTTAGATCGCAAACAGCTTCAAGAATTTCAACTTGATTATCATATAGATCAATACCCAGATTAGTTAAAGACCAATAACTGGGATTCATCGCAAGTGTCATTAAATTAGCAAGTTGAGAAGGTATTTCATTCTCTATCATCGTGTCGTATTGAGACATTGTTACCTCGCGCCTTTTCTTAGCTACAAAATCTTTAGTTCTTATTCGAAATCAGCTTTAATTCTCTGCACAAACTGCATTTATAGATGCGCCACGAACCACCAAGCTTATACTCATTACCCATCACAAAAGAGTAAATTAGCTTGAAAGTGTGTTTAGCGCACAGACTTTCTAGATTTGCGTTTGGCATCTTTAATACGTAACGAGGGCCATTCACCAATTTCATCTTGGATCATCTTAATCTTTTCACGTAACACTAGATTAGATTTCTTTATGTGTGTATGGATTTCTCGTACCTCAGTTTCTATTTTATTAAGCTTATCAGTACTCATATTATTTTGCGCCCCCGTTGCCATTTTTGCTACCAATTACACGTAGCAAGGTATCTAAAGTTTTATTAACGTCAACAGTGAGTTTGTTGTAATCTTCAACCATACTCTTCCACTCTGCTAGACGTTGTTCCTGCAATTTATCATACTTATCAAATAGTTTATACAGAGCAAATCCTAATACACCAGCCACAATTCCAGCAGGTGTTAAGATACTCCATACTTTAGGATTACTAAGTAAATCTACAATGAAATCCATATGACCCTTTTATTAGATAGGTGAAGACAATGCTTGAAGCGCAGCCATTAACTCTTCGTTATAGCGATTCATATCATCAAGAATTGTAGCTTCTTTATTAACACTGGATTTCTTATTTGGCCATCGGATAAGCGTATTTTCAGTAACGCTTTTTGCCTGACTGAGCATGCCATTAAGAACATCCTTCACATACTTCTCAGCACCAGCAAACTTCTCATAAATCTTTCCAAGCAATTCCTTTTGTGATAGCTTAGGAACATACTGGACTTCTTCCGTTTGAAGCGTATATAGCTTGTCCTTCCACTGTACAACCTTTGACTCTACGGCATTGATTAGAACAGCAGCTTTTTCAATAGATTCTTGAAGTTCGGCTTCCATCTGAACACGTTCACCAGATTGATCAACCTTATTCATTTCCTCTTGCATCTTGGCCTGAATCTGCTGTCGTGCTGTTTCTAGAGTTGCGAGGTTCTGTTCTAAGGACGCCATTTTAGATAAAACAGCATCTATCTCAGGCGTTGCTGGAACAGCCTCTTGTTTAGGTGTATATTTAGGAGTAATCTTATAATCTTTAAATTGTGTCTTTGTTGGATCAGCTGGAGGTGCAGCTTGTTTTAATGAAGCTTCCATGCCATAATAAGCATCAGCACCTTTTGCTAAATAAACTTTAAGACCTTTAAGAACAGCTGGTGCTTCTTCACCATATTGTCTTTGAATTTCTTTTGCTGCAGCAGCTATACCTTTTGATTTAGCTATTAAGGCAAAATCTTCAATACGTCCACCAACGGTTGCCCAATCATCTGCTGTTTTCAGAGATGATTCAGTTTCAGCAGCTGGTTGATCCGTGTTATCTTTAGGAAGAACATTAAACATGCTCTTAAGTTTATTAATCTGCTCATCATCGAGCTTCCATTCAGCATCCTGGGAAAAGGTCTGAGAAACTTTTTGACGACCAACCTGAGTCATCCAACGAGCTGTATCCTTTAAAAGAGCTTGCCAATCGGCATCTTGCATCTGACCAGATTTAATCTTATCACCATAAATTGAACCATTAGCGTACTGAAGAATAGAATCATCATCAATACCGTACATCATAGGCATGATAACATATGATCCTGCTTCCTTAACAATTTTAAGCATTTCATCTAATTCAGCTTTAATAGATAATGCTTCATCTTGTGAACTTGTATGAAAATCACTCATCTTGGGAGTAACCTGAATTGGTTCTTCCTTGGGAGTTTCTATAATTGGCTCCATTGAAGGTTCTGCAACTTGCGCGCCACCATTATCTGAAATTTTAGAAACACGATGCGCATCAACATCAAGAAGATCGCCTTGGTCTGTTTCAACAATATATTGATCACGACCTTGAGATTTATAAGTAGAAACAAAAGTGCCCTCAAAACCTGCTTTCTCATCAGTCATATCAGACGCAACGAATACACGGTCGCCTTTCTGAGGTGCCTCATGATCTAAAGGTTTCTTACCCATTGGAACTGCATCTTGAGTTGGAAGTGTTGGGTCTTGTTCGATTGGTTCTTGGAGGGGATTTAAATCAGAAGGTGCAGCTGCAACCTTATGGATTTCATCGTTATCAGCACGAGCGATCTCGTTTGATAAAGCAGATTCATCCTGAATTTCATCTTCAGGAATGTCCATAATTTCTTTAGGAGTGAAATTTTGTTCTACAGGAGCTTCTACTGGGGAATTATCTTTTTTTTTATCCTCATGATCTTGGAGCAACTTATCATGAGTTTCAGGAGAGACTAATTCTTCTGGAGGAGTGAGGGGAGCGTCTTCTTTCTTATCCTCTTTAACTGGTTCAACTTCAATACCAGCGGGATCAGAACCTTGACGTTGTTCATCTACAAATATGTTAACTGAGTCTTTATCGAAATTAAAATCTTTGATTAAGATCTTTTTAATTTCATCCCAGTTGCGTCCATTCTTCTTAAGAATTTGGACAAGCTCAACCTGGTCAGGACCAAACACTGAAGCAGCTTTCTGCTGCAATGCTGATTCTAACTCGGTTTTAATTGTTTCATCGATATGCTTCTGCATATCTTCATGCTCTTGTTCTTTTTTATCTTCAAGATCTTCATATGAAAGTGAAGCTGGAGCAAGTTTATCAGCAGGTTGTGTAGCACCTTTGGTTTTATCCCATAAAGGAATATGATCTTGATCGCCAGGTTTAGCTGCACCCTTCTGCTTCTGTTGATAGTCTAAAAGTTCATCTGTTGTAGAGAACCAAAGATTCTGCATAGTAATCTTTGCTTCACGCCAAATCTTTTCATCTTCAGCTGAAGCATATACAATATTTATAGAAGAAACCATGCCGTGTTCTGGACATGCCCACATTGTTCCCCATGGACCCGAATGAGCTTCATCAGCAACTAATTCAGATCCGCAATCAGGACATTTACGCGAACGTGCTTCTACATTCTGAGAAGCCTGCGTGTTATGAAGAGGTGGTAAATTCGTCTGTACTAGTTCACCAGTATTCTCAGCATACTTCATACCAAGTTTCTTCATAAGATCTTTGGCTGCATCATACTGACCTTCTTTTGTAAGAGATGCAACTTCTGCTAAGTCTGTGGCAATTAATTCAAATTGATGTTTTGCTTCTTCTTCACTTAGGGTTTTTTCAAATACTTTCTGACCGCCTTCCCAAGCTAGTGAAATCATTGTGCTTTCATTAACTGGTACTGCGTCAAGTGAAATAGAACGAATAGGATTATCCCCAACTGCTGTATTATCAGCAACTGAGAATTGTGTGTGGCCTTCGAAGGCATTCTTTAGCAAGTGGGATACAACGTCACGGAAGAAATTCATGGTAGCTCCTAGAGGTTCAAATCTTGTACTTAGATGGGCATCTTGTTTTTAGGTTCTTCATCACTGCGTGCAGGGGCTTGGCATTTCTTCATTGTCCAAAGGCTAGAATCGCCTTCACCTTTTGAATTTTGCTGTCCGCCCTGATTTACAATTTCCCACTGATCGCTACCATCTGATACACGATCTCCAACATTTAAATTCTCATGATTTGGTAGGAGATGCTTTTGAACAGTAAGTGTATCTGTATCACCTTCAAACATCGTATTCTTACCCTCATTAGCAACCTTCTCAACTGGCTTTTCACTCAAAATAGCATTAACTTCATTAGCCTCATAAGCCATACGTTCATCAATAGCAGCTAATTTTTCAAGCAAATCTAAATCAAATTGTTCTGCAAGTTTAGCCTGAACATCAAGACCCTTTGCAATTAGGGTTGAAATTAAAGCTTTCTTTGGAAGAGTATACTTACCTTCCTTGACAGAAACAGGAATGCTAACAGCCTTAATTGAGCCATTATGATCAACAGCTGTCATAATATCAATGCCTTCTTTCGAGCTAGTAACTTCAACTGCTTTAGCTGATCCATATCCCATACCTTGGAGCAAGCTAACGAGCTCATTAGCTGCTTCATGTTCAACCTTAAGCTGAGCATCAAGAGCAGATTGTTCTTCTAACTGAGCCGATTGAACCAAGTGATCAGCTGATTTAGCACGAGGCATATTGTCTTGAATTAGAATCTCTGTAGATGCTTTCTTGTGCATCAAGCTATCACAACCACAAATTCCACTATTGCAACTATCACATTTGCCATCTTGGCAATCATCGCACATATTTTTAGCTTCAATAAATAATTCCGCGGTAAGCCATGACGCTTTCTTACTCTTGCAATCATCGCATACAAAATTTTCATTACTTGTATTTCCATCACATTTCTTACACTTTAAACCAGGTGTAGTTTTCATAGCTTCTTTTACAATTGGCTCAGAAGCAATTTTTTCAAATGTTGGTTCTTTAAATTCACCTGTAAATTCAACTTTAGGAGAAATGGCTGCATCCTTTAAAATTCCCTGAAGTAAAGCTGACTTATCTTTCGAGCCTTTATACTCATCTTTTCCGACGATACCAAGCACAGAACCATGAGCATCAGTATGACTAACCTTTAAATATTTTGAACCATCATCTGTTAATCTAAAACCATCCAGCGCTGCAACAAATACATCTTTATTGCTCTCATTAGCATTAAGCGCGTTGGTCACATTAGATTGAACATCTTCGGACGTAACTTCAATATCGTTCTCATTGATTGTCATATTAACTCCAACCTGATTAAGTAAGCTATCAGAAGCGTAGCAAGTAATTTTTCCACTAAATTTGTAAGCTGCGGTTATTTCATCCTGTACATGTGTGAGCTCAACCACTGGCTCATTTACAAGATGCGCAGAACCATACTTGGCTAGCAAGTAATTTCCTGCAATCCTTTGGGCCGTGATAACAAGTCGTTCTCGTGCGTCGTTAAATTTTTGGGTGGTTGACATGGTTATTTACTTCCTCTTTTTGAAGTTTGAGTATAATAAAAAGTTTGGGAGCATAGAACTCCTATTATAACGCATAAATATTATACTTTCTTAGTTACTTGACTATTGTTATCTACTATACTTATTTACTCAGGATTGGTTTTTTCAATCCCGTCACTAGCTGGCATACCTGTGTAGTAAGTAACATTGTACTCACCGATGCCGAAAGGATCAAGGCGAAATGCAGGATTCTCAAGTGTGTTCAAGTGAACTACTGAAGGTTGATTATCTTTAGGCCAACCTATGCCTGAATCTGTGTTCTCAGGGCTATCGTGCATACCATACGGATAATCACGTTGATCATGGTTGACATAAGGTTCTTCATCTGTGTCATTGTTAATCTGTTCAGTCTTCCACTCATCTATAAGATAATCTGGAACAGAGGCACTCTGAGAACCAGCTGTATGTTTTCTTTTGTTATTTAATCTTTGTTTAACCTTTTGCTGATAATTAAGAGTATTAGAAATTCCTTCTTTGCCAAACCATAATACATATGGCGATCCTTCAGAATATTTAAGCTCAATACCTAGCTTGTCGATCATTTCTTCGTGAGTCATGTAATAAGCATCCCAAACAAAGAGATCACCACTATTAGGGTCAATAAGACCTCTAAAATATCTTCCGGCAGATTGGAACTTCTTAAGATTCTTAGCTAATCCTTCCATTTCCGGCTGTGTTGGATTAATAAACACATTTATGCCATCAACATGTTCAATAGTAGCTATTTTTTTATTTAAAGAAGATACTTTCATTCTCTCTTCTTTAATTTGGTATGCCCCACTAGCAAATGCCTCAGGGAAACGTGCCTTTAAAAATTGTGCAGCCTCTTCATATGTCATGGTACGTACAGCTGGGTAACCCATATTATTAACATATAGGGCGTACTGTTTTACTAATGCTTCTTTTTTTAAATCAGCATTAACTGTTCTAGCTCTATTAACAGCTTGCTGAACAGATTTAGCTGGCCATTCAATTGTCTCATAGGCACCGTTATCTTGATCTTCAATCTCAATTTTTGCGCCTTCGGTTGCAAACTGAGATAAACATGTATCCACAGAAGATGGAATACTATTTAAATTTTTAACAGTAACACCCCAACCACTTCCATGCGAATCACCAATACGTACCCAACCCAAATTAATTAAATCATAAGATGAAAGAACTGGCTGTTCTGTAAATCCATCAATATGAGGTTCAATTCCATATTGATTTTTTAACATTTCTAAATTATTATCAATCCATCCATCATGCGTGTCTTTATGCTTATACGAATTACCAAAATTACTCGCACGAACTTGATACATCTTTCCAGATGGATCAATCCAATACGCGTTAGAAAGATCAGCTGTAATATCCTTAGTAGTAGATTCAATTAAAGCTGTTTTATTACGAAGCATTTGAATTAACGCATTATTTACTTCGCCCTCATTTGAGAACCATTCACCCTTAGGTTTTCCCATAAAACGACGAGGGTATCCACCTGGAGAATTCTGATCTAGGTTATCTTCATTAGAGATTTGTGGAGAATACGTTACTGGAAGAGGTTTACTTGGTTCCTGATCCTGATACGTTTGAAACCATTGCGTGTTATGAGGTTTACCTGGACCATTTAAATCTTTAAAATCCTTAGAATACTCGTGAGCTGTTTGATCTTCACCAAGTTCTTCCTTTTCTTTTTCTTGTAATTCAGGGTCCATAATATCCATGTCTTGAACAGCTTCAATCTTACTAGTATCATTCTTAGAAAAGAGATTTGAGAACATTGAGATAAACTGACGCCAAACATCTTTGGAACGTGGTTTACCTACAGTACAAGGTGCATAATAAGTAGTCTCATCAGAAACTGCATCTGGATCGACTCCAATCTCCTTATCATCTCCACCATCAGCAAATTGCCAATCATTATCTGGAGCTTGTGTAGTAAGCGATGGAAGGAAATCAGCTTGCTTAACAGAGGCATTAACAGTATTAAGACTTTCACGCACTTCTTTTTGAAAGTCTAACATCCGTGTTACATAATCACCAGAAAAATGCAAGATATGCTTAGAGGCAATGCCATTATATTTGTCATAATTCATGTCAAGGCCCAATGCAAAAATCATTGGATTATGGATTGATTTATAAGCTTCCCAAGCATACAAGTCACCAGTATTAGGATCAACCAATCCCCTTAAAGCATGACCTTGAGCACGATTAGCTAAACCTAGAAGCTCATCAGCAGAAGGATTTACAAGAACAGGAATTCTATCGCCTTCTGGAGTTTCCACATTTTCAATACTTGCATGTTTTTTATTAGTTCCAATACTAAAATAAGTTTTATTACCTACCCGAGGACTGAATACAAGGGTATCTAATTCAATTTCAATACCTTCAAATTCATCAGACCCAATATGTTTCTTAGCAGCATTGCGCTTAACATATGCAACAGTAATATGAGGTTTATATTCACCAGATGATGGAAGATCATCCGCGCAAGGAAATTTATCAACAATCATCCTATTAGCATCATTAAGATCTTCACTAACAACCTCAACTGTTACTACATCAAAATCTCGTTCAGGGGGTTGAAAATGACGAACCTTGCCAAGCTTAGCTTTAAATGGTTTAGTATGATTGAAAGAACGACGAACATGCTTAGCATCATCTGTAAGAAGTCCGTATTCAATAGTAACATGAGCTTGTAACTCACGTCCTAAATTACCGTCCTCATCTGTATAAAGATCCTCATCAGGAATTTCCCTAACCCCAAATTCTACGATCTCTTGTGCAATACCGTGAGGTATCATAGCCATAATACATGAATAATCGCCTTGCTTAACCTTCTTAGTCTTCGCCTGTTTAGCAACCTTATCCTCAGTAATAGGGATATTTAATTCTTGAATCTCTTTACGATTCAATGTACTTCCATATCGTGGATGATCACCAAGCACATCAAACATATCTAGATCAGGCAATCCAAATTCAGGTAAACCCTTTTGAACGAAATTGAATACAGCTCGTGGTGGACCCTGACGTAATGATGGATCACCAAGAACGTCATAATTATGTGCTTTGATATCTCTCTTAGAAAATACCTTAGAAGCAGCATTACGAAGACGACGTGCTTGATAGATTGCTTTTCGAAGAGAGGGAAATGGATCAGCTAAGTCTTGATACTCACCAGATAAATCATCTATCTCAATACCACCACCAGTATAATGTTGAGCAACAAAGTTATCAAGATATGAAGGAAGATTACTCAGATCAGCAACTTCTAAGGCAAAGTCATAATCAGACTCAGTGGTAACACGAGTCCATCCCTGACTGATCATTTCATTAGCTTTGTTTTCAACCTCAACTGCTTTGTCACGTGAAACAGCACGAGGTGTTGTATACTGTTGCTTAAATACATTCTCGTATACCCAACCGTAATGACCTAATCTAGCATCGACAGGAAATTCTTTACCTGAAGGATCAATCCAATACTTCTGATTAAGTTTAGCTGTAACACCTAAAGAAGCCTTCTTTTCAGATTTCTCAACTTGCTTTAATACGTTATCCCAATTATCAAATGCGATAGCACGATCATCAATATAAAATTTAGCGAATGGTTTATTACCCTCAAAGATGGAGTCATAGGGAATATCATGTTTATCTAAATATTCTTTAATTAAATCTACTCCATTTTCTTCATCACCACGACAAGAATAAATGACAACATTATATCCAAGATCTTGCAATTTCTCTAAGGCTTCCTTAGCTCCTTCAATAGGTTCACCAATCTCGGGATACTTAGCAGGCTTAGCGATGGTTTTATCAAGATCAATACAGATATCTGTTTCAGTTTCTTTCTCTAATGCTTCTTTAAGAAATGCAGCTTTAAGATTTGATTGATTTAAGGAAATTTGACTGCGAATCTTATTCTGTAATTCAGCATCTCCAGGATGCTCATCCGCGTGATCACCCCATGCAGTATTGATTGTTCCATCTGGATCAACCCAAAAGAATAAGGCATCACCTTCACGCATAGCCACAACTGCTTCAGTAGATACATAAAATGAATGATGAAATCCAGCACGTTCCGCTTCTTCATACGTATGAACTTCGTAAATCTGACCATCATGAGTATCAGCCATTCCAGACCAAAATTTTTGACCTTCCCAAATACCTGGATTTTTGATAGTTCGTTTTGCAGCCTCAGTAACGATCTTCTTAATAAGTGGAAGTTCTTGCAATGTAACCTGTCCACCAGTTCCCTTCATTAATTCTTTCAAATTTGAAAGAATACCAAAGAAACCAAAACGTTGAAGCCATTTAAATTTTATCTCAATGTCAGCCATTGGATCTTGCGCAGCATGACGAGCATCAATCAAAGCCTGGCGAAGCTCAAGATCCTTCATGATCTCAGCTTCAATCCCTTTGAGTTTCTCTTCAATTTTATTATAGAAAAGCTGCTGTTTATCTGGACCCCATGTACCAATTACAGTTTCTAATTCTTTAATACGATCAATCTGACGATCAATCTTGCCAAAGCTACCATCAAGTGCTTGAGCAATAGATTCGGCTTCAGTCATAACCTGTTTCTTAGATTCTTCAAAATCTACATCAGCATCAAAAATAACTGGATCTTTCAACCATTTATCTTGAGAAAGAGAATACACACCAACCATTGTAGTATTAGTAGTAACGAATTCAGGAACTTCAAAATAATATTCGATTGGATGTTGTGTCATAGGAGCTAATATTTTAGCTCTATCAAATTCTTTTCGTGTGTTATCCAAGTACTCATACGCAATCTTTGGATCAGTACCTGGCATATTAAGTTCAATAAATTTGGATAGATCAACTACCATGTGAACGTCCATATCAGAAGTAAACAACCATTTAGACGTCGTAAGAGAACCAATGATACGAATATCAGTAATCCAGGCTTCTGGCTGAACTAATTTATAATTTACATACATCTTCTCTAATAATCGAAGTATGAAATCTTTATGATAGGAATAGAGTTTTTGTTCGTGGTCCCAGACCGCAGGATCAAGAAAGGGATAGGAATAATCAAGGATAGAAGCAGATTTCTTCATAGGGGAAAACAACAGTTAGATTTTACTTCTGTGGAGCAGGGTAGTCTTTGGCCATCCTGGACGGAATTTCACGAACATCCTCAACATGTTTATTACATTTTGGGCACATTTCAATAAGATAATATTTTGATTCAACCTGCTTAACAACGTAAATGAAGTTGCTGTTTCGGTTACAAATGCTGCAAAGATATCGCTCGTCGGTGTAAATCTTCATGTTAGAAACCTCAGAAAGTTTTGTCATGTTCGTTTACCTTTTCCTTTCTTAGCGTTTGCACGTTGTTCTAAATACAACAGATTATCCGGAACGAATCTTTCACATTCACAATTATACGTTCTACCATACTTATTACGTGGCGCATCAGTTAATCCGTTACACCACTCATCACCTATTGAAACACCTGCCCAACCATGCAACAACTTACTATGGCTGCACTTACAAGGAAACTTATTTGATAACTTCTTGACCCTCGATTTTCTTGTTTTCCTTGAATTCATTTAATCTCTCAAGTGTAGCCAAATTATCCTGCTCAAATTTAAGACATTTACTAAAGCAAAATCCACATTGTTGAAAATAATCTACTCCAAAAGCAGCAAACGGGGCTTTCCCATGCTGACTTCTAGCGTGACCACATTTACAACGTGCTTGAGGTCTACGATGCTTCATTATTTACCAGTAGGATTATTTTTAATAAGATCAGCAACTTTATCTAAAACTTCTTGATCCTGAAACCCAAAACTGCGTTGACATTGGGGACAGAATACGGCGAAGCGATTATCACCAGCGCCTATCTTCATAACGTTCTTATCTGAAATGTTCTCGCGACACGTAGAACAATACCATTCTCGTTCAGCAACAACATCCTCGTCAGGAACTGACTCTGTTACTGCAGAAGGTTCAGCAGTTGACGTTCTAACCTCAATCGGGGTAAGAGCATTCTTTGCTGGGCGACCACGTTTCTTTTTAGGTGCAAGCGTTGGTTCCTTCGATTCTACTGGAACCAATTTGGCACCATCTCCGTCATTAACAATGAAATTCTCTTCACTCATCTTAACTCTCCTTTTGTATAGTAAGCCATTCTAAAAATTCTAAATTGGGAATACGTTCAAATTCACAATGTGATTGTTTCTTATTATCTAAACAACTATAACATCTAGGATAATGCTTACTGTGATCATTTTGCAAATGGCCACAATGTTTACATGGGTACTTCGATTTATCTACCACTCTGTTGATTAAATTCCTTAATAATATCTACCGATCTGCTACATCCTACACGATCAGCACCAGCTTCTACTACAAGATTGAAATCAGCTAACGTCCTAATCCAACCTGAAGCCTTAACCTTCATCCTAGATCCTTTAACGCTCTCTTTCATAAGCTTAACGTAACGAGCTGTCTCAGCTGGAGCAAGCTCTCTTTTAAAGAATCCTGTAGACGTCTTGACAAAATCCAAATTAGCTTCCATCGCTAAATCACAGCAATGTTTGATCTCATCATCTGTCAAAGCTGCAACTTCAAAAATAAGCTTCAAAACATGATGCTCGGATGCTTCGCGAATCTCAGCCAACTCATCCTTAAGCCGTTTCCAATCACCTGTCTTAACAAGGCTTATATTAATAACAGCATCAATCTCATTTGCACCCTTAGAAATAGCACGTTCAATCTCAATTGATTTAGTGTGTATGTCAGTGGCACCAAATGGAAAACCAACAACAGAACAGGTTAAAACTTTAGATTCAGGATGAACATTGAGAAGGTTTGCTATGAGAGGTACGTGGAATGAATTTACACAAACTGATTTAAACCCATATTGCACAGCATCTCGACATATCTCAGTGTAACGACCCAATGGCGCATCTGGAAGAAGCAGCGTATGATCAATCATACCAGCTATATTATCCATGTTTACTCCTTTACTTGTCTTTGTACACCTATCTTAAATATACAGCATTTTGATTGATTTGTCAACCTATATTTATAGGTACTCGTTTATCAATTCTACAAGTTTCTTTGAATCAATCGGCTCTAAATTTGATACTGATTTGATGGCATATTCCAAGGCACGATCCTTTTCATGGCCACGTTTAACAGCCTCAGCGTAGTTTGTCAAGGCTATGTTATAAGCAGGAGAAGTCTTAGCAGCCACTTCATCCTGTAGCGGTTGAGGAAGAATCTGCTGCTGAGATGCTTGTTTTACTTCCCCAGTGCCACCAGTAGGTATCTGCTCAGCATTCTTAAGGTCCCAGATTGCAATCTGGTTGTGTTGCTTACCCAATTCAACTGCTTGGTTAATATCTGGGATAGTAGAAACCACATCCAGATAGACCTTACCATCATGGGACCAGGCCCCAAATGAATTCTCAGGGCTATCTAATAAATCGCTATTACTGATAATGTATTCTTCAACTCTGTCAAAGTCAACACCATCCAAAATCTGAGCCCTATCGGGGTGGGTGGCAACAGCGTAGTTATTTGTTCCAACCATGTTTCCCTGGGATAGGTTCCAAGTTACGCCGCCATTTGCATGAAGTGCATTTATGATTTGATTAACAGTTTGACCACTTAAATCAGCCTCTTTTAATGAGGCTCTGGTTTGTCGTAAAGCTTTGTTAACTTGGCGCTGAAGAGAAGGAAATGGGTCAGAAATCTCAACCATCTCATTATCTGTGCCGATGCGGATAATATCACCTTTAGCATAATGCTTGGCTATAAAGTCATCCAGATATGCAGGAACGCGTCGTAGATCCGCTACCTGAATCGTGAATCCACGTTCATTGCTGACACGAGACCAACCAGAATCAAGCATCTGTTTATACATAGCTGATAGATTTTCAGCTCCCTTAATACCATAGGATTCTAATACTTTTTGATTATTATTTATCCATGCACCATGATGCGTACCAGCGTTAAATTCTTGTCCATCTGGAGCAATCCAATAACGACTATCTAATCCAGCCTTTTTACTAAATGCTGGTCTAAATGCAGAAGCAATATTTGAATAAGGTTGTTCATCTAAATTTTGATCATCTGCTGGCAACCAGTTAGTATTAGGGAAAGGAGATTTTTGAGGTTTAGCTCCATGATCTTCAGGGCTAGAAAATGGCCCGCTGTCTAGAGTAGGATTTACTCCAACATCATTACGCGAAAATTCAGCACCAGTAAAATTACTAGTTTTATCAATCTCAGCTGCTTGCTTTGCAGCATCATCAAATGATAATACTGATCCATCAGTTAATGTTATTGTGCTATTTTTAGAATTAATACTAATGACCTTTGGTCCACGTTTATTAAGAACTTCAATAGCCTGCGCTAAATTCATTGATTTATTTTTTGATTCTTTATCCTGACCATAGCTATACGCAAGATACCCGGGAGCATGATCAAGCATGTCTTGAGTTTCTTTCTGTGCTTGCCAAAGATCAGCATGCTTTAAACTAGAGCTCTTAGGAAGACGCTTAGTCAACCATTCACGTGGTATCTTATACTTCTCTGTAGCTAATGTCCAAAGCTTAGCGGCAAGATCACCCACATCATCCACTGTTTCAAAAGGATAAGCATCCGCAATCGATTTGATCTCTTGAGGAGGAATGCCTTCCTTAACTAAAATTTTAACGAGTTTTACTAGGAATTCGTACTCGGGATCATATTTAGAAATCTCTTTAGATCCACGATCTTGTTCGGTAGGTTGTACTTCCGGAGTGCCTTCTTTAGCCTTGCACTGATCGCACTTCCAATCCATCTCTTCTAACTGTTGGTTAGTAAGATCAGTAGGTTGCCATTGACCACAATAGTTGCAAATTGCACTATTATCATTTTTAGCGAATCGGCGCATGTAACTTATCCTTAAATTTGCTTGCCTGCAGCAGCTGGATCAGGCATAGCTACGTATTGATTAAACTGAGTATCGAATACCCATTTCTGACCAGCAGGAAGTGGAGAAGTTGGTGCAACAACAGGAACAGCTAAATTATCATTATCTGTTGGAACAATGTTCTTAATATCAGGACCTGCAGCAGCTTGTTCTGGAGATAACGGATTAGTTGGATCGATAAACTTAGGATCATTCGTAGTGATCTCTTGAACAGTTTCATCTGTTACAACAGCTGTCTTAACAGCTGGAAGTGTTTGAATCTTATCCTGAACATCACTAATACGTCCTTTCATATCTGTGATATGAGTTGTAAGATCAGTCATAGCATCAGCAATAACCTGGCGACTAAATGGTCTAATTGAACCATGATGTTTAAAGTATTCAACCTGACGAAGACGTTTAACTGCTTCTTCCTTAGTATCGTAAGGTCCACCCAAATTTTTACCTTTCTCACTAAGTACATGCCAGCCATCCTCGTGATGAACAACACGAGCAACCTTATTTAAGGATGAAACAATAAAAGCACCAGCAGCTTTCCAACAATCCTTTGAGCAATATTTATTTTTATCTGATTGTGGTGTAAATTCATCACCACATTCAGCACATTTTCGAGCTATTTTATTTAAAGAAGAAGTTACACCAAGGGCTTTATAAACCATGTCTTGTTCTTTAGACCCAAGCGCATCCCAATGCTGCTTAAACATTTCATATGCTTTTTGTTGAACGTCTTCATCTGATGGACCATTAATAGGATCAATGGGAGCAGGATTTACATCTCCACGCTGAGGAAGAATAGCTTTAGGAAGCGCTGGTGCTAAAGCTTCTTTTTCTGATCCACCATCAAGAAAAGGTTTAACAATGGCAAATAAAGCATCAGCTGTTAAAGGAGCTTGGTATGGAATATCTTGTCCATCAACAAACTCTCCTGTTGAATCCATTACTTGGACATCAACTACACCCTCTTCGTTAAAATCTGGAGTAAAGTACACAGTTTTTGAATGATCGGGACTATAAAAAGCATAATAACCTGGATATTCATAATCAAATATCCAACCATTATGTTCTGGATGCTTTGCTTTAAATTCTTCTACAAGTGGATCAGATGCCGCAGTCTTCTGTGCAATTGCGCCATTACGAATTTCAGGGTGTGCATCAAGAAAATGCTTATAACAATCTGAACACATTCCTTTACCAGGAATAGCTAAATCTTGTTCGCATTGATAACATATATCTTCTGGTGTTAATTTATATTCTGGACCCTTCGGTGCACCCTCAATATCATGGCCTTCGATCATCTCTTGTTTCTTTGCAGCTAAACCAGTAGGAGTAAGATCAGAATCTTCTACATCTATCAAACCAAATTGATCAGCTCGTTGCTTAGCTTCAGGGCGTGTAAAATATGTTAAGGGGAAATCAATGCTAGCCTTTTTATCCTTTCTACAAGGAGCACAAATACCACGTGTCAGAGGCATATGACCAGTACCGCATTCTTTACATTTTTGAGTAGCTTCTTTATCAGTCGATTTTGCATAGCCACTACAATCACAAATAGAACATTTAGCTGAATTCCCTTTTCCATCTGTATGACTCGATGCTCGATGATCACAATGCTTGCATCCTAAAGATGATTCTAAATCATTTAAAGATTCAGGGGTAGCAGGTGGTGGGTTAATAGGCAACAATTCACCCATACCAACCCAAACCATATTCCCTGATCCATTAGGGCAATCTACTAGCACTTGCTTACCATTGTTTCCGAACGTGTTGTCTATATGGTCTTTATGCTGCATCATTTGGCCTTCTTTGACCAAATAGGCAAACTTTGATGCTGATGCCCATCCTCGATATCCGTGTTCAAGGGAAGCGAATTTGACACGCTTAGACGTCTTGTCATGAGCCATAATAAAGACAGTAGAACCTGCGTCTAAATTGGCGATCTTTTCAACGAGTTTTGCTTGTTTCATACCCCTTGTAAATTCAATTTGAGCACAAAATTCAAGCTGTTTCTTATTTAAAGGTTGGTTGTTTTTACCCTTAATATTAAAAAGTTTTTTTCCATCGGCACTAATATCATAGCCACCAAATGCTTTGCTATCTGTAACAGGAGTAGCTGTAAGCTCACGTTTGAAAACAGTAATCTTAGTTTCAGCTGTTACTGGCATAGCCCATTCATCTTGAAATTCATCATGTGAATCCGTGCCACCTTCATCTGCACTAGTATTAGCTCGAGGAGGTGTATGATCCATAATAGTTAATTCTTCTGCATTCTGTGCACCAGCTGTTTTCCCCTTACCATGGTGAGCTCTAAAATGTGCTAAGCCTTCATTTTTAGATTTTAATGTAGCACCGCATGAACAAGTCCAGGGAGATACATCATGATCTGGGCCCCATTTTGGGTCAACTGGAAAATCTGTCGCTGCATGTTTAGTATTAGCATGATTAGTTTCCTTCCACTGTTCAAGCCACTGCTCAAACTCTTGTGGGGCAACCATACGCCAGTCCATTCCATCATATTTAACTTCGAACTGTGTACTGGTTGGATCAGTCATACGAACTTTTGTTTCATTAATCTTTAAAGGGACGTTCTGTTTAAATTGACCATTTGCTAGATCATATTCAGTAGCTTCGTACCCGTGGCCACTAGTTGCTCTGTGAATCTGGCGAATCAAGCGTGGTCCACCTGCAGCTTGTTTCTCGTTCGCCCCATTAAAACCCGTTGAGAATTTTTCCTCAATAGCTTTCTTAAGATCTTCAATCTTCTGATCTAGACGTGCAACCCAAGAATGATTACCTTGAGCATAATGAATATCTCGCTCTTCTTGTAGATCCTTAAGAAGTGCTTCATAATTAGTCTTTAAATCACCATGCTTCTGTTGCATAGCAACACATTTCTCACAAACTGGTTCCTCAACAGGAGCAGCAGCTGCTTCAATAGGCGCTTCTTCTACAACGGCCTGTAGATCATGGGGATAGTATCCGCCAAAGGTATCACGTTCTGCAAGAGGTCCAGATTCC
>Ga0097621_100000283_pt1 | contig 34080 bp, 28 predicted proteins | sample KBSMisM72_FD_73165 | JGI IMG/M metagenome (GOLD analysis project Ga0097621, IMG submission 73165) | Miscanthus rhizosphere microbial communities from Kellogg Biological Station, Michigan, USA - KBS Miscanthus M7-2 (version 2) (version 2) | ecosystem: Host-associated > Plants > Roots >... | reverse complement strand
GCATCGGCTTCCGGTTTGTCGACGCTCATCACGAGTGCCTCGACCTCTTCGGGCTTGATCGTTGAATGCGCCTGCGTGCCAAGTCCCTGGATCGCCAGCACATCGAAGCCCGATTGCCCGAGAAATACGCGCAGCTTTTCATTGAGCCACGGCTCGTACGGCGATGCGACGCAAACCTTGGTCGCGCCAAAAACGCGCAATGCGTCGATCACGCCAACGATTGTCGTCGTGCCTGGAATCCCGGTAGCTGCTTTGATCTCATCCGATAGTTGCTGATCGTAGCCCTGACCTTTGATAAAGCCACCGCCGGTACAGCCATAACAAATGACATCGACTTTAGCGTGCGCGAGCAGCTTTGCGGCAGCGGGCACCTGGGTTCCCATCCAGATTACGTTTTCCTGAGTATCGGCGGTATGCGAAATTCGCATCGAGTGAACCGACGTGCCGTTGACCGCCATGCGTTGCGTTTCGTACTCCATGACTGTATTCCATGACGGTACGATCAGTCCTAGCTTGTGTCTCATGAATTTCCTCGATTCGTTATCAAACGGCGAGCATCAATCCACTTTGGCGCCGGTCTCGCGTACTACCCTTCCCCACTTGCCGATATCGTTCCTGATCAGTTGCGCGAACGCAGTGGGCGTATCGCGATAAGCATCGCTCATCTGAGTCGCCAGCTGCTCGCGAATTTCGCGCGATTGCGTCAGACGGTCAATTTCCGCATTCAGCCTGTTAACGACGGACGAAGGTGTCGCCGCCGGCGCGAGCAGGCCAATCCATACGATCGCTTCGTAGCCCGGTATACCTGCGGCCTCGGCGACCGTCGGAAACTCCGGCGCGAGCGGCGTGCGCTGAGCACTGGTTACTGCAAGCATCCTTAACTTGCCGCCTTTTGCATGCGGCAACGCCGTCGGCAGGCTCGTCGAAAGCACGGGTACCTGACCGCCGAGCACCGCGATCGTAGATGGACCGGCGCCGTTATACGGTACGTGCAGGAGTTTGATGCCCGCCATTGAGTTGAATAATTCCATGCCTACATGCATCAGCGTGCCGCTGCCGGCGGATGCATAGCCAAGCGAGTTGGGATTGGCTTTTGCAAGACCGATAAGCTCGCGCACTGATTTTACAGGCACTGATGGATGCACGGCGATGCAATCGGCCTGCAATGCGACCGGTGAAATCGGTGCAAAGTCTTTGATCGAATCGTACGGCAGCTTGCTGTACAGCGTCGCATTAATGGCATGCGTGACGGAAACCATGATCAGCGTATAGCCGTCCGGCGGCGACTTTGCCACGACCTCACTGGCGATCGTGCCGCCTGCTCCCGGCCGGTTCTCGACGACGAACGACTGCCCCAGCGATTCGGTCAGGCGCTGCGCATAGAAGCGCGAGACGACATCGATACCACCGCCTGGTGCAAAGCCGACAACGATTCGAACGGTGCGCGCTGGATAAGCGGACGCGGAAGAACCCGGAGTCTGCGCGTGCACGCACGCAACGCTAAGGATGCCTACGGCGATCGCTAACTGCAGCAAGTTGCACACCGAAACTCCGCGAATGGAGAACTACGACGATGGGTCGAGGCTAGCACGCGCGCGCTTTCACGGTCAACGCAGCGTGGACTAGCGGAGCAACGGGAAAATTACAAATGTGCCGTGATAATATCAAGCGGCCCGAAGAAAGTTTTTCAATCTCCCGATGTTTGATTGACGCCGCGCCACATACCACAGAAGGATGACGGATGAATACTCGCATTGAGCACAATTTCAAGCTGCTTGCCCGGCATGATGCCGGCGGCGCGCCGAACCTTGGCGAGGGCATGGCTATGAAGGTGACGCGCGACGGACGCCGCATCATGTATATCGCGCACGAGAACGCGCCGGTGGCGTTTTCCATCTTCGATGTAACCGAGCCCTCGAAACCGAAAATGGTTTGGCAGTTGCCGCTTCCACACAAGGATGTGCGCGGTAACTCGCTTGCGATGCGCGGCGATATTCTGCTGATGGCCTACCAGGTTCATAAACCCGGGCTCAAGCCGGCCGGTTTCCAGGTTTACGATATTTCAAATCCGATCGAGCCGCGCGAAGTATCGTTCTTCGATATGTCAGGCGGCCCTGCTTCGCAGGGTGTCCATTATGTTTCGTTCATGGACGGTCGATATGCACACATTACCACCGGCGCACCGGATTTCGTGCCGAAGCATCCGAAAGACCATCAGTTCTATATGATCGTCGATCTCGCCAATCCATCGAAGCCGACGGAAGTCGGACGCTGGTGGATGCCCGGTCAACGCCAGGGAGACGCGGCGGAGCTGCCGCCACGTCACGAGCCGCCGAGTTTTGATTTCGCGTACCGTCCGCACCATACGCTGTCATATCCGGAGCGTCCCGATCGCGCTTACATCGGCTACATCGATGGCGGCATCGTGATACTCGATATCGCGGATAAAGCACATCCGAAGCTGATCAGCCGGCTCGACTACCATCCGCCGTTCCCCGGCTTCACGCATACGGTGCTGCCGCTTTTCGAGCGTAATCTCGCGATCGTCACCGATGAAGCGACCGGCGATGAGGGGCTCGACTGGCCGAAGCGTTACTGGGTCGTCGACATACGCACCGAGTCGAATCCGGTAATGATTGCAAGCATGCCGACGCCGGATGGGTTTGAAGAACTGCATCGCATCGGCGGCCGCATTGGGGCGCATAACATTCACGAGAACGAGCCGGAGCCGGGAAGCGCCAAATTGCAGAACACAGTAGTGACCACGTGGTTCAGCGCAGGATTGCGAATGTACGATATCGCCGATCCTTACCGGCCCGAAGAGGTCGCCGCATTCTTACCGGAAACGCCCGAAGGACAACGCGGGTGCCGGATCAGCGATGTGTTTGTCGACGATCGCGGCATCGTCTATGCGGCTGACCGGGCATGCGGCGGACTGTATGTTCTGGAGTACACCGGCAAGCACGCTCTGAATTGACGCCCGCAGCGGGCCTGATCAATCGATGGTGGCGCCGGATACCTTGACGACCTTTGCCCACTTCGCGATCTCCGCCTGAACGAAGCGCGCGAAATCTTCCGGTGACATCGGCATGGGCTCGGCGCCCAGTGTCGCCAGCCGGTCCTTGATGTCATTGCCTGCGAGCGCATTCACCATATCGCCGTTGATTCTGGTGAGAACATCACGCGGCAAACCCGCCGGCGCAAACAGCCCTTGCCACGAGGACACTTCGAATCCTGACAATCCCGATTCGCTGACTGTCGGTGCCGCGGGCAATAAAGGCGAGCGCTTCAGACTCGTCACCGCAATTACGCGCAGCTTTCCCGCGCTCACCATCGGCATCGCAGGCGGCAGTCCCACGGATGCCAGCTGAAGCTGGCCCGCAATCAAATCGGTCATGACCTGACCTGATCCTTTATACGGAATATGAATCATCTTCACGTTCGCCATCGACTTGAAAAGCTCCATCGAGAGGTGATTGGGCGAACCATTGCCTGCGGATCCGAAGTTGAGTTGATCTGGATGCGCCCTGGCGAGCGCAATCAATTCCTTCACGTTGAACGCAGGCAGTGATGGATGCACTGCGATCAGGCTTGGAAATGAAGCGACCGCTGTAATCGCAGAGAAGTCTTTCGCGAGATCGAAACGCAGATTGCGAAAGAGACTCATGTTGATCGCCGTCGGCGCGCCGGCAACCAGCAGCGTATAACCGTCGGGCGCGGATTTTGCGACCATTTCGGAGCCGACGTTGCCGCTCGCTCCGACACGGTTATCGACGATCACGGACTGCGCCCATTTCTCCGCCAGCTTCTGGCTTACGATGCGCGCCATAACATCGGTCGAGCCTCCGGGCGCCATGGGCGCAACTATTCGGACTACTTTATTCGGATAAGGATCGGCGGCCGATGCAAGCGTCGAGAATGCCGGCGAACAACACAGAAAGAGTGCCGCGGCATTCAATTGCGATTGACGAGCGCTCATAGGGCGACAGCCGCTTCGTTGTCAACCAGGACAGAGCTTTTCGATTCGAGCGATTTTATCGTAGCTTCGAATACGGCGACGCCATCCACCATCTCCTGCAGAGGAATTGGATACGCCGTGCCACCGCCGACCGCTCGCGCAAAAGCTTCGAGCTCGAGTCGCAAGGCGTCGACCCTTGCGTAATTGCGACGCTGTGCGGGCGTATCAATTTTGCGCACGACGACATCGACGTCCTCAATCGCCTCCGCCGACCCGTTCTCACCGAATACGTGAACGCGCCAGAATTGCGGTGTGGTTCTAACCCCGCAGAGTACGCCGCTTACCCGATTCGCCATCTCCATGAAAACGGTCAGCGTGTCGACCGGCGCGGTAAGCGATTCGTGTGATACCGAATGAGCCGTCACGCGCTGTGCAGGGCCGACGAGACCCATGAATGCATCGATGACGTGAATACCGGTCGCTGTCAATCCGCCACCGGGTGATTCAACCTCCGAGCCCCGCCAGCCGGTGAAAAATCTTCCCGTGCTTTCGTTGCTGAAGTGGCCTTCGATGTGGAGAATCCGGCCGAGCTCACCATCCTCGACGAGACGCTTTAGCTCCCGCATTGACGGCCAGAAGCGCTTGTTGTGTCCAAGCCCGAGTACAACGCCGGCGGCACGACAGGCTTCGATCGCACGCTCGGCGTCTGCCTTGCGCAAGGCAAGCGGCTTTTCGCAAAACACGGCTTTTCCGGCTTGCGCCGCAGCGATGATCTGCTCCGTATGCAGTGTGTGTGGAGTGGTGAGCACGACCGCCTCAATCCTCTTGTCATCAAGTACTCGATCGAACTCGGTCGACAATTCGATCGCATGGCGCGCGGCGTAGTCACGCGACGTTGAGGGCGTTCGTACGACGCCATGAGTAAATTGCAGATGGTCGCTCTTGCCCTGCACCGAGTCGACGAGGTTCTTGCCCCATCGGCCCAGACCGACGATTGCTGCATTGATCATTGCATGGTTTCCTTGTCACGTACGCGCTTATCTTTTACTCTTAGCGTACTTCGACGCCATCAGGCAACCCGCGTCGCTTTCCCCTGATCTCATTTGGAACCATGCCATATGCGGATGCGTGCTTGTGCTCTTGTCGCGAGTGTTCTTATGTTCACGGTCCAGCAACCGGCGTTGAGTCAGGCGTATCCGAGTAAACCCATACACATCATCGACGCCTTCGCGCCCGGTGGCATTACGGAATTGCTCGCGCGGCTGATAGGCCAGAAACTGAGCGAAAGCTGGGGGCAGCCGGTGCTCGTCGAAGCGAAACCCGGCGCAGGCGCGAATATTGGAATAGACGCTGTGGCGAAAGCCGCACCGGACGGCTACACGTTGATCGTGGTGCCGGGCCTCTTTACAACCAACATCAGTTTGTACAACAAGCTGTCATGGGATCCGGTCCGCGATTTCGCGCCATTGAGTCTCCTCGCGCGCACGCCCGTTATCCTCGTCATTAATCCTAGTGTATTAAATGTCGGCTCGGTCAAAGAGCTGATCGCGTATGCCAAAACAAATCCAGGGAAGCTCAACTTCGCCAGCGGCGGCACGGGCGCGACACCTCATCTCGCGGGTGAGCTGTTCAAGGCGATGGCCGGTATCGACATGACGCATGTGCCGTACAAAGGAACCGCGCCGGCGATGACGGATCTCGTTGCCGGGCAGGTTCATTTGAGCTTCAGCAGTCCGCTCACGGCGATGCCCTATGTCAAGAACGCAAAGCTGCGGGCGCTGGCGACCAGCGGGGCGCAACGTTCGGCGACGTTGCCCGAACTGCCAACGATCGCTGAAGCCGGTCTTCCCGGCTACGAGGTCATCTCATGGTTCGGCATGCTTGCGCCCGCGCGTACGCCGTCGCCTATCGTGAGCAAACTCTCGGGCGAGATCGTCAAGACCTTGCAGCTCGCCGATGTGCGCGAACGCTGCACCAACGTCGGCCTTGAGATCATCGGCAGCACCCCCGAACAGATGGCGGCATTCGTGAAGGAAGACATCGCGAAGTGGGCAAAGGTATTTGAAGACGCAAAAATTCCTGGCGTCGATTGATTTTTGGCGCTGCTTCTTCGTTAAGCGAATAGCCGACATAAGCACACTACAACTATGAGTGACGAACTTAGCGCGATGAGCATGACCGAGGTCGCTGATGCGATTCGGAAAGGAAATGTTTCATCACTCGAAGTTACTGAAAATTGCCTTGCCCGCATCGATCATGTCCAGCCGCAACTCAATTGTTTCATCTCAATCGAACGCGAAGAGGTACTCGCAGCAGCTCGCACCGCTGATGAGCGGCTCGCGCGGCGTGTAAGAGTCGGACCGCTGCACGGCGTGCCGCTGGCTCATAAGGACATGTTTTACCGACAGGGTAAAGTCGCTACCTGCGGCTCGAAAATCCTGCGCGATCAGCGCCAGGAAATTACCGCAACCGTGATTGACCGGTTGAACGGCGCCGGCGCACTGTGGATTGGCGGTCTGAACATGGGCGAGTTTGCGTCAGACCCGACCGGGGGCAACGAGCATTGGGGTCGGTGTCATAACCCATGGAACACGAACTATGTGACTGGCGGCTCGTCGAGCGGCTCGGTCGCTGCGGTAGCCGCGCGTGCCACATATGCGTCGCTTGGTTCGGATACCGGCGGCTCAATTCGGACTCCTGCGGCAATGTGCGGCGTCGTTGGCCTCAAGCCAACGAACGGGCGCGTTAGCGTATATGGCGCTATGCCGCGCGCATGGTCGCATGATTGCGTGGGACCGATTGCACGCACGGTGCGCGATTGCGCTCGTCTTTTAGAAATCATCGCAGGCGCCGATCAAAACGATCCGGCGACGAGCGCCGAACCCGTGCATCCTTACGAACGCAGGCTACGCGGCAGCATAAAGGGTCTTCGCATTGGCATTCCCGCCAATTACTTCTCCGATGAAGTGACGGATGACGTTCAAATGCGCATGGATGACAGCATTGCGGTACTGAAGTCATTGGGCGCACAAGTCGTCAGCATCGATGTGCCGAATCCTGAGTATGTGTTCAAACTCTCGATCATCATGAGCGAAGCGGAGTCATCGACCTATCACGCCGGGTGGATGCGTACGAGGCCGCAGGATTATTCGGCCGGCGTGCGGGCGAGATTTGAACCGGGGCTCAACATCCCTGCCACGCAATACATCGCGGCGCTAAATGAGCGAGCCCGTCTACGCCGCGAGTTTATGGAAGATGTGTTCACGCGCGTTGACCTGCTGCATACGCCGGTGATGCCCATTCCGGTGCCGAGCCTCGAGGAAATCACACGTAAAGGTCCGGACGATCTGCGCGCGCTCATTCCGCTCTTCACTCGCAACACTCGTGCGGCAAGCTTCCTGGGCTTGCCTGCGTTCACCGTGCCGGCAGGATTTTCCAACAACGGAATGCCGGTCGGCATGCAACTGATCGGACGGCCATTCGACGAAGAGGTGCTGCTGAGAACGGGCCATGCGTACCAGTGCGTAACGGACTGGCACCGCCGGGCGCCTGTCATCTAAGTGTCGAACACGCATCTGGCTGCAGATCATCGTTCGTTATCGGCTTTAGCGCTGGTATTGTTCGCACCTTTTGCAATGTCGCCATACGCTGCAGACGTGTACCCGATAAAACCCATTCGTCTGCTGGTTGGCTTCACCCCTGGCGGCGCAGCGGATTTTTCCGCGCGAGTCACGTCGAGGAAAATGAGTGAATCGCTCGGCACAAACATTGTGGTCGAGAACCGGCCGGGCGCCGGCGGCAATATTTCAGCGCAAATCGTCGCGACGGCAGCAGCCGATGGATATACGCTTTACTGGGGCAGCGTAGGCCCGCTAACCGTAAGTCCCGCACTTGGCGTCAAGCTCGGCTACGACCCGCTCACTGACTTTGCGCCGATTGGACTTGCGGTACGCGCATGCAACGTGCTTGCAGCGCGTCCCGCATTTGCGGGAAACACTGTCGCCGATGTTATTGCGCTCGCGAAGTCAAAGCCGGGTCAACTGAATTACGCAACTCAGGGCCTGGGATCAACCGGCCATCTAGCGGGCGAGTTGCTGAGATCGATGACGGGCATCGAGCTTGTTCCGGTTGCGTACAAGGGCGGCAGCGAGGGCATCACTGCATTGCTCGCGGGCGAAATAGACCTCGCATTCGTAAGCGTCACCGGCGTGCGCGCGATCGGTCCCGGACGTTTGAAACCGCTCGGCGTGACGTGCGCCAGGCGGGACCCCGGGCTTAGCGCCGTGCCGACGTTTGCTGCATCGGGCGTCAAAGATTATGACGCAACATTCTGGTACGGTTTACTCGCCCCGGGCGGCACACGCGCTGTGATCATCGACAAATTGAATGGCGCGATGGTTGCGGCGCTCGCAGATCCGGCGATTGCGCAGCAGCTCGAAGTACAGGGACTGCTTTCCTCGGCGACGACGCCTGCACAATTCAGGGACACCATACGCGACGATTATGCAAAGTGGAAAAAGGTGCTGGCACGCAGATGATGACGCCGCCCCATGCTCAATCGCCTTTGATGTTTGCTTCTCTTACGACCTTCGACCACTTTTCTATTTCTGATTTGATGTAAGCGCCGAATTGTGCGGGCGAGCTGCCCATCGGCTCGGAGCCTTCCTGCACCAGGCGCTCCTTCACTTCAGCTGCACCAAGGGCAGCGATCGTTGCACGATTGAGGCGCATAACGATATCCCGCGGCGTGCCTATTGGAACGAGCACGCCGTACCACGCCGCGGTTTCGAAACCCGGATAGCCGGACTCCGCAATCGTCGGGATCTCAGGTGCCGCGGACGATCGCCGCAGGCTTGTGACAGCCAGCGCCTGCACCTTGCCGGCGCGCGCCAACGGCAGCGAACTCGGCAAACTGCCGAAGTAATAGGCGACTTGTCCCGCAATGACATCGGTCAGTGCCGCTGCGCCGCCCTTGTAAGGAACATGCACGATGTCGAGTCGAGCCACCGCTTTAAAGAGCTCCGCGGCGAGATGCGTTGAAGTACCGGTGCCCGCGGAGCCGAAGTTCATTTTGCCCCGGCGGCTTTTAATGAGTGCGACCAGTTCCTGAATCGATCTGGCCGGCAGACTGATATTTGCCACGAGCACGTTTGGAAACGACGCCACCATGCTGACAGGAGCGAGGTCGCGCACAGCGTCATAGGTAAGCTGCGGATACAGCGAAGGGCTCAGCGCGAGCGGGCCGACGTTACCAAGCAGAACCGTATAACCGTCCGCCAGCGCTTTGACAGCAAGCTCGGTACCGATGGTGCCGCCGGCGCCGCCCCTGTTATCGATTACCAGCGGTTTGCCGAGTCCTTCCGACATTTTCTGCGCCAACAATCGGCCAACGATGTCGCCGCCACCGCCCGGTGCGAATGGCACGATCATGCGTATGGGCCGCGCGGGGTAGTTCTGCGCTGTAGCAGACGTTACGACAAACGCGGCACCAGCCGCCACGAAACGCGAAATAATTTTGTTCAGTGCCTGAGGGATCAAGCCTGCAGCACCGACATCAGATCTTTCACTTTCGGCAATGAGTCGAGCGTCTCGATCATCGCAAGGCTCTCATCCACCTGTGATTGAGAGAGCACGCCGCCCGCACATTCTTCGTATTTTTGCTTCAGATCGTCCCAGGTTGCCGGATTTTCCGACCAGCCGCGAGCGTGCGACCGCTGCGTGCATACGACGCGCGCGTCATTCAGACGAACCGTGAGACGCATTTCGCCCCAATTGACGCCCGCCTCGCCCCACTGGCCGCGGTGCCGCTTCAGATCATCCGGCTCGATAATTTTTACGCGCTTCATCAGCGTCTGCACGTCTTCTCGATTGACGCGCTCATCGGTGTATTCTGCAATGCCGGCACGCCGCTCGATGAGTGCGATCGCCATGCTATAGGGAAGACAGAAGCGCGCCTTGTGCGAATCCGCGGCGGTTGCATACGGCGCTATCGTATGGCACTGAGGCGTGCACTCAAGCTCGATCGATGCAACGTCCGCCGGCTTCAGATCATGCTGTTTCGCCAGATCGATCATGCCATCAATTGCTGCACCGGGCGCCGTTGAGCCGGGGTGCATCCGCACGAGCGTCGTGTTTTCCGCCAATTCCCAATGATGGCCGAGTCCATCCACCATTTTGTCCAGGCGGTAGTTGCCGATGCCATTGAATGTATCCGCCATGCCGAATCGATCATGGCCATTGACGCCATCGTCGCGTCCCTCGATGACGTCAGGATCCACCTTGAAGCCGGCGGCGGCGAGCAGTACAGCGAACACCCCGCAGCGCACCCCATGTCCGACGTGGAATGCCTTGCCCATGGATCCCACGTTTTTGCGGACGCCCGAACCCTGCGATGCAGCAAGACCAAACGCCATGCGCAACTGCATTTGATCCAGCCGCATCAGGCGGGCACCGGCTGCAGCAACTCCCATTGCACCAAGAATGCCGTTGGGATGCCACCCATGATCGATTAGGAACGGGCGCAGTCCCTTGGCGACGCAGGATTCGATCTCGAACCCCACGATGAATGCGTCGAGGAGATCGGCGCCTGACTTGTCCAATTGCTCCGCGAGCGCAAGCGAACCGGGAACCATGCAAACACTGGCATGCGTGACGCTCTTGGTGTAATCGTCGTATTCAAGCGCGTGTGCCGACACCGCGTTCACGTGTCCGGCCAGCGGCGAAGATGTCCGATCCCGGTGACCAACGATGCTCGCTACCGGATTGCCGCCGATCTGCCGCGCAACCTCGAGCGAGATAAGCGCGGACGGATGACGCGAACCGGCGATCATCACCGCCAACGTATCGACAAATCTGAGCTTGGCCGACTCAACCGCCGCCGCCGGAACGGCGCTCCTCGGAACATCCACCGCGAAACGCGCGAGCTGCTCAGTTACTCCCATCTGACATCCCTTATTAGTCGGTCGATGTGCACACGATGATACCGCAAGGCATGCCATCGCCTTTCTGATGAAGCAATCCTCTTTACATTACGACTTTCTATTGTTGAATCCGAGCGTCGGCGAAGAAGACATATCGTGTTTGCACCCTTTACGAACGCAATCTGACTTTTTAACAGGAGTGCTTTCTGCAATCTGCATGCCGGAAATAAATTTTTTTTAGGCGATATTGATTTCAAAAAACCCGCGGCGCAATATTTCCCCGGCGGGCGCCGCATGACGTTCCTGCAGCTCGTCGAGCTACTCGATGCGAGCCTCTCGCGCGCACCAGCACATTCAGGAGAAATCATGGCAATACCTCGCAATGAATTCATCCGCTTTACATCGGGGCCAGCAACGGACATACCGCCATTGTCCGCAGAGAATTTGCAGTTTCGCGCGCGCAAGGCGGATATCGGCGAACTGCATATCGATGTCCCGCCGGAAGCAATTCATGATGTCATTCGCGACAAGCAGGTTGCAATAACCCATGTCTATAAAACGCTTGATGCCATACAGTTAGATCTCAAGAATTACTTTCCAAAACTTGCGGACGTTTTCGCACCGCAGCTAAGCGGTATTCTGCTCAATCCGGATGGCTCGCCGGCGGCGGGGCTGACCGTCAACGCTGATCCACCCAAGTATGCGGCCGATGAGATCAAGGCCAATGCCGATCTTGCGTCCGTACAATGGCCCGCGCCGCACGATATAACCGATGCGCGTGGTGGTTTCCGACTGCAGTTACCCGGAGTGCCGGTACCCAAGGAAGGGCTCATTCTGCAGGTGAAGGGCAAGGAAGCGAGCGATGTCGTGCCGCTCAAACGGGTGCTGCTCCTCGATGGTGATATCGGCACGCAAATCCTGTCGAAGAAGCTGGCGCCGCTGTCTACCAGCATCGTGTCGCAGCTCAAGGGCATACAGTCGGACATACTCGCAAATAGCGCCAAGGATGTCGACACGCGGCCGGACGAGTTCGCAGCACCGGCGCCTCAGTTGACGCTGGGCCAGGGCGATTGCGCGCGCTTTTTCCGTTCGAATAGCGGCGTGATCGACCGCTTTCGCTATTCCACCTTGATCAGGCTCGTCGAGCCACAGATGAACCAATGGCAGCCGCTGTTCCGTATTCCGATCGGCCAGGATAACCGCAAGTACGTGCCGTTCAACCTGCCGGCAACCTATGACTCCTTCTGGACTTCGACAGGTGCGCAAAATGCAATCGGCCAACTGCAGGGGCTGGGCAAACTCGTACTCGTCAACCGCACGGCGATCGACCGGCCTCTCGATATCAGCGCGTTTCACGATCAGGTCGAGAAACACCCTGTTTATCTGCCGAAGGCATCGACCCTCGGCCTTGGCTATGTCATCCACATGCAGCAGGTGTGGATACCGGCGGGCTTGTCGCTGGGCGATCTGGTTTACTCGTTGCCACTGGCGCCGGGCGAGCAGCAGCGTATCGCGATCGAGGAACGCGTGCAGACGGCGTCCGAACGCGATATGGAAACCTTCAGCGAAGATGAATTCCAAACGTTCCGCGAGACTCAGGACGCCTCCGCGCTTGCGGTTTTCCGGTCAGCGTTCGACGAAGCCGCGGCTGGCGGCAGTCATATCGACTCGCGCAGCAACACCGGCAGCGGCGGCGCAACAGCGTCGACGGGCATCATCGGCGCCATCTTCGGCGGCGGCGGCGTTTCAGCCGGCTATTCGTCATCGTCTTCATCGGGTAACAGCAGCAGCTGGCAGAATGTCAGCCGCGACTTTGCATCGTCGTCAGCGCAGGATATGCACTCGTCGCTCGGTCGTGTTGCCGCCGGCAGCCGCCGTTCCGCGCGCACGCAGATTCGGGTTGCCACAGCGACCGAGCGCGTGCAGGTCACGACGCGCGTGGTAACCAACCACAATAAGAACCATGCACTGACCATGCAATGGTGGGAAGTTTTGCGTCACTTCACTGTCACCTCCGAAGTGGATGACGTGCAGCTCGTCTGCTTCGTGCCGCTCGAGCTCGTTCAGTTTTTACCCGAAGGCGCGCCGTTTACGCTTACCACGACCCCGTCACGGGCCGGACTGCTCGAGCGCTACGCGATGGTTCTGCGCTATTACGATGTGCTGTTCCCGTTCTTCCGTTTCAACCCCGAGTATGCCTACGGCATGAAACAGCTGAAGGCGTTCGCCGCCAATCCGGAAGCGCAGCCGCAGACCAGCACGCTGAACAGCGATGTGATTCGCATCCAGGTGCATGGCACGTTCCTGCCATTCGAGGAGCTGTTCGTTTCCATTGTCGGCAAGAGCGGCGCGCGGGTGGGTCCTGTCAAATTATCGGCGCCATCGCCGAACGCCACGATCGATCTCACGCCGGAAAAGTACGCCACGCGCGATGAGTTGCTCGGCAAATTGAAAGATGCCCGGCTGAATGGCGCAAGCTCTACGCTCGTCGCGGAAGTTCCGCTGCCCGACTGGCTCGCGCGCAGCGACATCGTGCGCTTCGATCTCTCGCGCCGGTTCGCGTCATTGTCATACAAGCTCAAAGCGCTGCCCATCACGCTTACTTCCGTTTTCGATGCGATCAACGCACACCAGGTACAAAGCGTGTCGCTGGCCCCGACGGATCTCGAGCGCGAGTTGGGTGGTCCCGTCGTGCGCGACGCTACCGCGTCACTCAAAGCAAATCCGGCCATCAACTTCCTGTCAGCGCTCAGCGTTTCCGCGGGCGAGCAGATGGCCGCGACTCAGCCCTTGCCCGCGGTGCGTGTTGCGCCCGTACTCGCGTACTCCGATCTATTGCGCATCGAGGCTGTGTTTCATCACATCGTGCGCAATACGGTCAGTTACTCAAAGGCGGTGTGGTCAGCACTGACCGATGAAGAGCGAGCGATTCTTCTCGAGCGCTACACGATAGGCGTACCTGCGGGCGGAGTGACGAGCGCCGACCAGGAGGTGCCGCTCCTCAACTGCGTATCCAACCGCGTGCTCGGCTTTTTCGGCAATGCGGCGATCATGCCGTTCTCGATTCCGCCGCAAGTTGCAGCAAGCATGGAGGTCACGTCACGCGACGTCCAGGACGCGCTGCTGCGCTTCCATCGTCAGTCCTTCCAGCCGCCCCGCTCGTCGATCACGCTGCCGGCGAAAGGGACGCTGGGCGAAGCAGTGCTCGGCGCGTGCGCATCGGCAGAGAAAATCGATTTGACGCGCTTCTGGAACTGGCAGGATTCACCAAGCGATACCGCCGATGCTATCCCACCATCGGTGTTCCAACCCGCGCAGTCTCTGCTGGCAGGTAGCGGCTCGGCAGTGGCAGGCGCCGGTGTTGCCGCGTCCGCCGGCGGTACTGGAGGTCCCGGCAGCATCATATCGATCGCCAACACGCCCGCCTCCACGCCATCCACCTCGCTGCTCGAGAAGTTGATCGACAAGTCGCCTGACCTGGCACAGAAGATCGATGTGACCGGCCTCGATACACTGCAGAAGCAAGTCGCGGCAGATACACAGAGCGCGGCCGCCGGCCGTAAAGAAGCAATCGACTCGGTGACGAATATTCAGACGCAGGCGATGAAGAGCGCTGAGGGCATCGTCAAGTCAGTCGCGGATGCTGCTGCCTCGATCTACGGCGGGGGCGGCGCGGCAAAGAAGGATGACAAACCCAAGGACGACAAACCGGCGGGCGGCGGCAATGAATAGCATGGCTGCACTGAATCGCCTCTTGTCACGTAATCTTTAACGGAGGACGAACATGGCCGATCCTGTAACCCCCGCGCCTGATGCCGGCGTCACTGCCGTCGCCGGCAAACTCGTCGATGCGCTCTCGGAGATACTGCGCAATTCGACATCGCCCGATGCGCTCGCGTCCCAGCAGTTGTTGTTAAGGCGCATGGCGCTTGAAGCCGATGTGTTTCCATCACGTGTGCCCGCGCCCCGCAACATCACTGAAGTCGGCGGCTATCTCAATCTGCTCGAGACATTGAACGAAACCGAGATGCGCTCACAGGTGCTCGCATCCATCCTCGGTGTCGCCGGACCGAATCCCATGCCGGGCTTCGAACCAACGGGGCCGGCGCTTTACGACGTATTGAAATCCAATGATCGACCGGCCGGCGCGAATCAGGCATCGATACCCGTTCAGTTGCGTATTCGAAATGACTTCGCAAGCGCATTCGATGCTGCTTTGAAAGCGATCCACGATGCTGGCTGCATGCTTCCCGTTATGACGGCGCCCCGCTCCCTCCCGGCGGCTCAGGCTGGCGCCGTGCCACCCGACGACCTGCTGCCCTATCTTGGCCGCACGCTCGATCTTATGCCCAACGCAGCGCTCAACGATCCGGACGCGGACGTCCTCGCTATAGCGCATCCTGATGGCGTGGCGACGCTCGAAGTTGTCGCGCGCCAACTCGACGCAACGGCGCCAAACGCCGCATCCGTCGTGCAAAAAAAGTGGGCAGCATGGAAATGTGATGCGGCTGTCTGCACGGAGTCGACTGCTGATCGCAAGTACCTGTCGCTCACGCCTATCCTGAATGCCGCGGGCTGGTATCAAAAGACACCGGCCGCACCGCAGAAATTGAGTGCGCCCGGTACGTGGTCGCACTGGACAAACACCACCGGTCTTATTGCCGGGATCTCACGCTTTGGTGACGAGCTCTATCAGCGCTACACGGGCGGTGAGATCGGCGCGTCGTCGCTGCGCGACGCAATCGATCGGGTGTGGGATGGCACGACGTTCAAGTCAGCATAGCGGCACAATTTACAGCGCAGCGCGCATTCATGAACACACGCAAACCTGAAGGACTCGAGATGAAGTCTGACTCCAGGAATGAACCTGCACTGTACATCGATAGCCGGGGTACCGCCCGCATTGAACCGCGGAGATAAAAAAAAGCAGAGCCCGCGCTCTGCTTTTTTTGAGATCTAAACTTCCGGCGGATCAGTCGCACGCTCGAAATGACGATGCGCGGCGATTGCAGCGACGAATTTTTGCAGCGCATCTGCGGAGCTCTCATCGCTCAATGCGAGCACACCCGGATCCGCACCGCCCGCCGGTAACTCGGTCGGTACCTCCGCGGCGTCCAGAACTGTTTTACCGGCGCCGAGCGCCAATATCGGCTTGCAATGCCGGTACTGGTCCTTGATGAACTCAAGTGCCTGCCCGAGGCCCGCGAGCGTTTCGGCTGCTTCTTCTCCATCCGGTATGGCAACCGCGTCATAGAGCACCGAGGGCGTCGTTTCAAGTGTCGCTTCAACGTCGATCGGATCGCCAGACGGCGTTTGCACCTGTCCCAGGCGCGCTGCTATGAAACGGGGCACGGCACCTAGCTCCGCAAGGCCTTCATGCAATGCCAATGCCGCCTCTCCCTCGACGCCATCCGCAATCAGAATGGCTATCTTGCGGGTGCGTATGCTGCCATCGCCGGGCCGCGCGAATAGCGACAAACGCGGCGATGCGTCGATTTCCGGTTTCTGCGGATTATCGAGAGCTTTCGGCATCGGCTCGGGCACTTCCATGCCGAGCTCGGCGGCGACGGCCTCGGCAAGGTCAGTCGCAACGTTCGCGAGCATCGATACCACACGTTCACGCACGCCGGTTGTCTGGACCTTGGTCAATTCGAAACGGTAAGCGCGGATGATGTGCGCCTTCTCGATCGGCGTCTGACTGTTCCAGAACAGCGTTGCCTGCGTGTAGTGGTCCGCAAACTTTTCAGGTTTACCCCTGACCTTGTCGTCATGTATGGGCTCGGGAAACGATGTGAAGCCTGCGGCACCGGCCTGGAACGGACAACCGCCTGCCAGTGAATTCGGCTCATAAGACACGCGTCCGCGATGGATCGACTGACGATGAAAACCGTCGCGCGTGTTGTTGTGAACCTGCGAGACTGAGGCGTTGATCGGGATCTCGTGAAAATTCGGTCCGCCCAATCTGAGCAGCTGCGTGTCCTGATACGAATGCAGGCGCCCGGCCAACAGGGGATCGTTGCTGAAATCGATGCCCGGCACGATGTGTGCTGCACAGAAAGCGACCTGCTCGGTCTCACCGAAGAAGTAGTCCGGATTGCGATCGAGCACCATTTTTCCAATGGGCGTAATCGGTACAAGTTCCTCGGGCACGATCTTCGTCGCGTCAAGTACATCGAAGCTGAACGCCTCGGCCTGCTCCTCGCTGAAAATCTGCACGCCGAACTCAAACTCGGGGTACGCGCCGGCTTCAATCGATTCCCATAAGTCGCGCCGGTTGAAGTCAGGATCAGCGCCGGCGATCTTCACCGTCTCGTCCCAGTCGAGGGAATGCGTACCGGCTATCGGCTCCCAGTGAAATTTGACGAACTTCGATTCGCCCTTAGCGTTTACGAAGCGAAACGTATGCACGCCGAATCCTTCCATCATGCGATAGCTTCGCGGCAGCGCGCGGTCCGACATTGCCCACATGAGCATATGCGTAGATTCGGGCGTCAGAGAAACGAAGTCCCAGAACGTATCGTGAGCAGTCGCCGCCTGCGGCATGGCGAAGTGCGGTTCCGGTTTCGCCGCATGAATCAGATCGGGAAACTTCATCGCATCCTGGATGAAGAACACCGGAATATTGTTGCCAACCAGATCCCAGTTGCCTTCATCGGTGTAAAACTTCACCGCGAAACCGCGTACATCGCGCACCGTATCAGCGGACCCGCGTTCGCCGATTACCGTCGAGAAGCGAACGAAAACCGGTGTGCGCTTGCCGGCCTCAGCAAAGATGGATGCGCGTGTCAGATCAGTCAGCGGCTTATAACATTCAAAGTAGCCATGGGCGCCTGAACCGCGCGCATGCACGACACGCTCGGGTATCCGCTCATGATCGAAGTGAGTGATTTTCTCGCGGAGAATAAAATCTTCGAGCAGCGCGGGACCGCGCAAGCCTGCCTTCAGCGAGTGTTGGTTGTCGGCGACCGGCGTTCCCAGATTAGTGGTCAACCGGCGTCCGCTGGAGTCGACTCGCACCCGGTCAAGCGGATCGTTTTCAGGATTCTTCCCCGGCGTGGCCACCATTCCGGTCTTATCTGAAGTGTTCGTCTCGCTCACCGTACTAGCCGTCGGCAGGTCACTTGGCGGCTTTACGGTCTGGCCAACTGCGGGGTCACTCGCGGCAGCGCCGTACTCCGATGCCTTGTTTTCGTTGTAGGGCATTCCCTCGACGAGTTCTTCCTGCTCACTTTGTTTCCGCATCAACCGATCGCCGGAGGCAGGGCTTTTCGCATCCCGCGGTGCAGTCGGCGCGCTAACGGTCGAGCGCGCACTCGTCTTCTTCGCCGCCTTTGCAGGTTTTGCGGACGCGGTGGATTTGCGCGGCGGAGCCGAGCGCGATGTTTTTCGGATTGCCATTATTGATTTCCTAAGGAGATACCGCGTTGACCTACAAAAGACTGCGCCGACCGATGCGACTCTGCATCGGCAGCGCTCGTCGTGCTGCAGTACTTACTGCAGCGCTTAGTGCAGCCCTTACTTAGCTTCGGGGTTTTGCAGAAACTGTTTGACGTCCTCGAGTATCGGACCGACACGCTGGATAGCGACTCTGAGCCGGGCAGCCGACACGCCCAGCTCTTTCGCTATCCGCTTCACATCATTCGCTTCTATCCGTTCCGGTTCGGGATCACTGCTCCCCGCGGACGGAATCTCGACGGACGTATCGGTCGCCTGCGCTGCTGCCAATGCCGCCTCGTGTTTGACGCCACTGCCTGCCGCCATGCTGTCGATTTGTGCTTCCGCCTCGAGCCAGTAATCCATCTCGCGGTCTTTCTGAAATCCTTCGCGCTCGGCGTTGTAGTAGGCGGCGACGGCGATCCGTTCCTCACGCGACGTCTCCGCTGCCAATTCGTTCGTGCGCTCGCGCGGAAGCGGCGAGCGGTCACCTCTGGTTTGTTGTTCAGCCATCCTGTTTCTCCGTGCTTCTAGCGCTTAAAGTTTCCGCGTTGAGCGTTGCCATCGTTAGTCGCTGCAGTCCGATTCACTTGTCGGCAGCACAGCGACAGTCGACTGCTTGTAATCGGACGTTCGCAAAGGGTAAGTCGGCGACACATGGGCTCGACGCGGGCCGAAAGCGAGGCTTATGAGATCCGCTTTCAGCCGTACAATGTTCACTCTGCGTCGGTTGGCTCCTACGGTTTAAAGCGTTATCTGCGTCTGTTTCATATGCACTCGCCGGCATTACGATTCGTTGGTGCAAGTCTGCTCGTTCCGTGGCGTCGATTGACGCCATGAAATTCACTGTCGACTCTTTTTTCTCGCTGCACCGCCAGGGGCTCGTGCGCGTCGCGGCATGCACTCCGCGCATCGAGGTCGCTGATCCGGCTGCAAACGTTCGCGAGACGATTGCGCTCGCGCGCGACGGCGACGCTCGCAATGTCGATCTCATGCTGTTCCCAGAACTCGGTTTGAGCGCGTATGCAATCGATGATCTCTTGCTGCAGGACGCATTGCTGGACGGCGTGGAAGCCGCCATCGCCCAATTAGTCGACGCGACAAAGTCGCTGCGACCGGTCTTGATCGTCGGTGCACCGGTCCGCCATAACGGCCGCTTATATAACTGCGGCGTGGTCATCTCGCGCGGCGTTATCCGGGGTGTGACGCCGAAATCGTTTCTCCCCAACTATCGGGAGTACTACGAGAATCGCTGGTTTGCGCCGGGCGCAGGCATTGTCGGTCTCGACGTCCAACTCGCCGGCCAGACGGCGCCCTTCGGCACGGATCTGATCTTCGCCGCGAGCGACCTCGCAGACTTCGTTTTCCATGTCGAGATCTGCGAAGACTTCTGGTCGCCGACGCCGCCATCAACGCAAGCCGCGCTCGCCGGTGCCGTCATCTTGTGCAATCTGTCCGCCTCAAACATCGTCGTCGGGAAGGCGGACGACCGCGCGCTTCTATGCGCGTCCCAATCCGTGCGCTGCCTGAGCGCGTACATTTACTCTGCCGCCGGCCCTGGAGAAAGCACCACCGACCTTGCCTGGGACGGGCAGGCAACCATACACGAGCTTGGTGCTTTGCTTGCGCAGACCGAGCGCTTCCCCGCCAAAAGTCAGATGGCTATCGCGGATGTCGATATTGAACGGCTTGCGCTTGAGCGCATGCGCACGCTGACCTTCAATAGCGCCGCCGTTGCAGCGGGCCATCCGGAAAAAGCATTTCGCCGCGTTGCTTTCGCCCACGAGCCTTCGTTTGCAGACGTCGGTCTCGAGCGCAGCATCGACCGTTTTCCGTTCGTACCCGACGAGCCGGCGCGACTGGACCGCGATTGCTACGAAGCCTTCAACATCCAGGTGCAGGGCTTGGCGAAGCGACTTCAGGTTACCAACGGTGAGCGCATCGTAATCGGCGTGTCCGGCGGGCTCGACTCGACGCATGCGTTGATCGTTGCGGCCAAGGCGTTCGATGCGTTGGGCATTCCGCGCAAGAATATTCTCGGCTTCACGATGCCGGGCTTCGCGACGACCGATCGCACAAAATCGAATGCATGGGCGCTCATGAATGCGCTGGGAGCCACCGGCGAAGAGATTGACATCAGGCCGGCCGCGCGCAGAATGCTGGAGGACATCGGTCACCCGTACGCGCGCGGCGAGCATGTCTACGATGTGACGTTTGAGAACGTGCAGGCGGGGCTCCGCACGGACTATCTGTTCAGGCTCGCGAATCAGCGCCGTGCGTTCGTGCTCGGCACGGGAAACTTGTCCGAGCTCGCGTTGGGCTGGTGCACGTACGGTGTCGGCGATCACATGAGCCATTACAACGTCAACGCGTCACTTGCGAAAACATTGATTCAGTATCTTGTGCGCTGGGTAGTGAAGACCGCCCAATTCGATGAAGCCGCGTCCAAGACGTTGCTTTCGATTCTGGACACGGAGATTTCACCTGAGCTCGTGCCCGCGGACGACAAGGGGAAGCTGCAAAGCACGCAGGCAAAAATCGGCCCCTACGAGCTTCAGGACTTCCATCTCTACTACATCACACGCTACGGATTGCGTCCGTCGAAAGTCGCGTTCCTCGCGTGGCATGCATGGAAAGCAGCAGCGAGCGGCGCCTGGCCCCCGGACTTTCCGGCCGAGGCGCGGCACGCGTACGACTTGCCCGAGATCAAAAAATGGCTTGCGCTGTTCCTCTACCGCTTCTTCGAGATCAGCCAGTACAAGCGCTCCGCTCTGCCTAACGGGCCGAAGGTCGTGTCCGGTGGGAACCTGTCGCCGCGCGGCGACTGGCGAGCGCCGTCCGACGGCAACGCCCGTCTCTGGCTCGACGAACTGCAGCGCAACGTGCCGGGTTAGATGTCGCGCAATTAGCGCGATACCCTGTGACACACATCATCAGGACAACTTCGAATGGCACGCAGCAGTCAGCAACCCGTAAAACACGAGAGCGCGATCGTGCTGCTCCTTATCGATTTCATCAACGACCTCGAGTTCACAGGCGGCGATGAGCTCGTTCGTTATGCGCTGCCGGCCGCACGCAACGTCGCACGCCTCAAGGCAGCGGCAAAGCAACGCAACGTGCCATGTCTCTACGTCAACGACAACTTCGAGCAGTGGCGGTCCAACTTCAAGCTACTGGTCAACAGCTGCGTGAATGGACGAGTGCGCGGCACTCCTGTCGCCAAACTGCTCACACCGGATCGCGATGATTATTTCGTGCTGAAACCCATGCACTCGGGTTTCTTTCAGACGCCGCTCGAGCTGCTGCTCATGCAGCTGAAAGCCAAACGCCTCGTCTTGTGCGGACTCACCACCGACTCATGCGTACTGTTTACTGCGAATGATGCGTACTTGAGGCGCTTCGAGCTCGTCATACCCTCGGACTGCAGCGCAGCGTTAACGCCGCAGCGGCACCAAACCGCACTCGGCCAGATGCGCAGGACGCTGCATGCCAAAACACCACTGGCCAAGGATATCGATTTCAACGCGCTCGCGCATGCACCCGCGCGTGAGTGACGCATTCGCCCGTTACCGTCGGCCGCTCGGCGGACGTCCGCGCCAGTGTCGGATGACAAACCATGCGCCCAACATGCCGCCCAGGTGTGCAAAGTGGGCGACGCCTTCCTGCGTCCCGGTCACCCCCAGATATAGTTCGAGCACACCGTAGACAATCACAAATACGCTGGCCGGCATCGGGATCGGCGGAATCAGCAGCAATATCATACGCCGGGGAAAATACATTCCGTACGCAAGCAGCAAGCCGAAAATGCCGCCTGACGCACCGACGGTCGGATACGGCTCGCCGCCGGAAACGCCGGCGAAAACGAGCTGCGTGAGTGCTGCGGTGATTACGGCTATAAAGTAGAGATTTAAATACCGCTGCGGTCCGAACACCCGCTCGAGCTCGCCGCCAAACATGTAAAGCGCAAACATATTGAAGACGAGATGCCCGATACCGCCGTGAAGAAAGCTGTAGGTAATGATTTGCCACGGCTGGAAGCCGAGCGCGCCGGTGAACTCGGCGGGCGTTCCCAATGGCCATAGCGCCAGGTATGCGAGTACAAGGTCGCCGGTCATGGCTTCGAGCACGAACATGACGACGCATGCGATGATCAGCGCGCGCGTAACGGGCGGAAGCGAATGCGGCATGCGGGTTCCTTCTGTCGATGGGGCAGTTAAACGTTAGTGCCGCAGGCGCGCGCGATCGAAACGCACATTACTTACACACTGTTAGCCGACATCGCTTTGCACACGAGCGCCAGGCTTCGCCCATAGTGTAACCTTGGGCACGCGACTGGCGGCAAACGCCGCTGCCGCAGCGACGGCCGCGACTACAGCAAACGCAATATGAAAAGCATGCGTGACCATAGACGCCGAAGTCGACGCTATCGATTCCTGAGTTCGCGACATATCCGCCGATGGCAGCAACGAATACACGAGCGCGCCGAAGACTGCGGCACCGACCGCTCCGCCTATCGACCGGAATAACGAAATCATGGAAGTTACAGCGCCGAGCCGTGCGCGACCCGCGACCGTCTGAACTACGACCTGGTTAATCGGCATCACGGTGCCGAAACCCGCACCGGCTACAAAGCCGAGAAACGCTACGGTCATGCTGGACGCCGGCAATACCGCCAGAAGCAACAGCGCGAAACTCGAAACACTCATTCCAACAATGGGAATACGTTTGGGCTCACCGGATCGCGCAACAAAACGGCCGGTACTAACCGACCCCGTGACCATGCCCGCGGTCAATGGAAGCAGCAGCAATCCCGAATGGACGGCGCTGACGTGGTGGCCCAACTGCAGATAGATCGGCAGGAAAAAAACCATCGCGAACATGCAGGACGCGAACAAGGCAGTGGTGATCAGCGAATAGCGAATCGTCTTGTGGCGCAGCAGGTCGAGCGGCAGGAATGGCGACGCCAGCCGCCGTTCATGGAAAATAAGAAGGACGCCTGCCGCCAGTGATACGCATATCCACAGCGCACTGCTCCATGAAAACCATGAGAAGCGGTGACCCGCTGATGTGAGCCAGTAAAGTCCCGTTACCGTACTCAACGCAAAGAGGACAATTCCCGGGTAGTCAGGGGCGCCTGCGTTGCTCGGATGTGCCATGCCTGGCGGTAGTTTACGCAGCCGCCAGACGGCGAGTGCCGCAAGCGGAAGATTCGCGAGAAATAACCAGCGCCAGCTCAAGTGCGATACGACGATTCCACCGAGCACAGGACCCGCTACGCTTGCGGTTGTGAACACCATCGCAAAGTACCCCTGAAACCGCACGCGCTCGCGCGGCGCAATGAGCTCACCGATCAACGCCTGTGATAGCGTCATCAGACCTGCTCCACCCAGCCCCTGCACGACACGTGCCGCGACGAGTTGCGGCAGCGACTGAGCGACACCACACGCGAGCGATCCGAGCGAAAAGATGCCGACTGCAACCAGCAACACATTGCGACGTCCGTGCGCGTCGCCCAGACGTCCGTACAGCGGTACTACTGCGGCTGAAGACAACAAGTAGGAAACTGCGATCCATGAAGTGTCGCTCAAACCCCCGAGCGTAGCGGCGATTGCCGGCGTTGCGGTTGCGAGCAAGGTCTGGTCGACGGCGGCAAGAAACATCGGCAGAAATACTGCCGTAAACAAATTCAGAAATTGAGCGCGCGTGACTTCGGCGGGTGGCGCCTGTGCGGTCGTGTGGGAAGAAGAGATGGAAATTCCGGTGTGAAGGGTGTGCCCGGCAAATACATGGGACGACTTACATGGAACTGGCGGCGCGATTATTTCGCATCAGGTCACGTGCCTCTGTGCGAAAGCGCACCGTCTCTGCAGTCTATACACACGGCTGGCCAGGTTTCGACGGTCAACCGCCCTGCAGACCTGCGGCTTTGATCACCTTGCGCCATTTCTCTATGTCGGAGCGCAGCACTCGCGAGAACTCATCCGGCGTTGTGGGAACAGCCTCGAGACCCTGACTGGCGAATTGCTCTTTCATCGCGGGCGACGAAAGTATGCGGGTGGTTTCCGCGTGTAGCTTATCGACAATCGGCTTCGGCGTGCGCGCTGTGACGAGCATTCCATACCAGCCGCTGCTCTCATAGCCGGGGATGCCGGACTCGATAACGGTCGGCGTCTCGGGAAACATCGAGAACCTTTTCGCAGTAGTGACTGCGAGCAAACGCAGCTTGCCTGCTTTTACATGCGGCAATGCGGTCGAGACATTGGAGATAACGAGCTGAACCTGTCCGCCTAAAAGGTCGATGATCGCCGGACCAAGACCCTTATAAGGAACATGCAGCATGTCGAGTTTGCCCGTGAGTAGAAAGAGCACCGTAACGAGGTGGCTCGTGCTGCCAATGCCGCCCGAGCCATAGCTGATTTGCCCAGGCTTCGAGCGCACAAGCGAGATGAGCTCCGACATCGATCTCGCAGGTACGGATGGATGCACAACGACGATATTCGGCTGCTCGCCAACCAGTGTTACGGGTTCGAGGTCTTTCATCGTGTCGTACGGCAGCTTCGGGTACAGCACCGCGTTAACTGCGAGTCCCATGCTCGCAATCAGCACCGTATGTCCGTCGGCCGGCGCCTTCGCAACGATATCTGCGCCGATCGTACCGCCGGCGCCGCCGCGATTGTCGACGACCACAGGCTGGCCAAGCGCTTCGCTCAATTTGACACCGACCATCCGCGCCACAACATCGTTGGCGCCGCCCGGCGCAAAGGGAACCATGAGCCGGACGGGACGCGTCGGATAACTCTGCGCATAAGCAACCAAAGGTGCGGCGGGAAAACAGACCGCCGGCAACGCAGCACATACGAGACGGAGCCAACTCATGTCTGGCGACAAATCAGCGCAACGCCATCGACCGCAGGTTGCGCTAGTCGGTGAGCTGCTTCACGAACTGGCTCGTGAATCGCAATGTGACCTCGCGCATCTGCTCGGGCGTGAGGTTGCTGATCGGATGCGGCAGCTCGATGAACGCATGTCCGTCCATGCCTTTGGCGCGAAACGAGTGGATCGCTGCATTCTTGAACGTCTGCGTCAGAAACACAGTCGCCGGGATTCCGCGTTTTTCGAACTCTACCGTGTCGTGCACACTGCACAACGTGCATGATCCTCACCCGCCGACGGCCGCTGCGGCGACATCCACTTTCTTTGCCATCGCATCGATCAGCGCCGGCGTCGCAGGCTTCGAGAATGCCTCTTTGCGTTCGATGATCACATCCTTCACACCATAGCGATCGCGCAATTCCTGTGCGATTGTCTCGAGGATCACGTCGGCCTGCTCTTTGGTGTTATCAATGAGGCCGACGACTTTGCCGACCAGATCGATCGGACGCTGCGCGAGCGGAATCTTCGTTTTATTGCCGCCCGCCGTGGGGTCCACGAACCATAGCTGTTCACTCATTAGCGTTCCTCTTCGTAGTAACCGGATAGCGGGAATGGTCTAGTTCGCCGCATAGGTGCCGTGAACGGCGCGGCTGGTCTCATTCCACCCATGACATACAGCCGTAATGGGACCAAAGCCGCCCGCGACAATCAGATGCAGTCCGTTTGGGTCTTTGACCGCTTTTACGGGTGCGTCGTCATTGTCCGGGTCGATGCCCATTGCGATCGCACGTTCGCGCCGCCAGTTGCCGCCCCGCTTCAGATTTCCCTGCGGGCGCACGGCAAGCTCGCATAACAGCTCGTGCACCTCGCCACGGCTCATTCCGGCGTCAGCACAGAGTTTCGCGTGCTGCGGACTCATGGCAACCACTTCATTGGACTTGAACCACATGTTCCACGAACCGGTCGACGTCATGGAGTCCGCGATTCCGCGCAGCAGCCTGTGCGGCTCAGTGCTCACGTCGTCGAAATGCAGCCGCGGGCATTCGACCATTGCGATCGTAATGACATCGTCGTCAGGACGATAGCCACGAGATACTGCCAGCGTCTCCCAGGGTGTGCGCTCCATGTTTTCGGTCAGACAAGCGGTGTAGCGCATCGGCGAACTGAATATCGTCGCGGACGCGAGTCCGGAAATGCCGCCACCCAGATTGAGAAGCATGAGGCGAATCGCGCGGCCGATCGTAACGTTCGCGCGAAAACCCGGGCCGAAGCAGCCATTGCCGCCATGCAGGCCGATGCGTCGAGCATACGGTCCATTGACAATCATCAGCGGTGCGACGCCATGCATCGTGCATTGCACGCCGCCCATGTTCAATTCCTCGCGCAAAATGAGTTCGAGGCCGCCCAGCACGACAGGCAGATACTCGGGCTTGCAGCCTGCCATGAGCGCATGGATGGCCACCGTGCGTACACTCGCCGCCTCCAGCGCGGGCGGCACGCGACCGACGATTTCGTCCGGCTTCCGCTGGGTACCCGACAGCATCCATTGGATGCGATCTTCGGTCGGTGTGACCATTGGGAAGCCGTCCGACCATTCTTTAGCGAAGAAAAATTCGAACTCGTCGAGCTTCTGGCTCAAAGCGGGTGTCCTCATTGAAAGTCAGGTGAGTGATCAGACAGGTATCGACCGCTGCAGCGGCTTCAATCAATCACGAGATATAGCGTGTCGTGATTTTAGCGCAAACGCGGGCGCGCCAAATTCGATCAAGTGTGGATTGCTATCTTCGCCGGGCGCCTGGCGACGTTCCTTATACTTTTGGCTCGGTCGCGCTTAAGTATTGAAAGAGACAACCAGCGTACGCTCAAACATCGGACATTAATTCCGCGCCGATGGGTGCATATCAATGCACAGTTGACTGCGCGTCTGATGTTGTCTTATCGACGAAGCGCGCAGTGAGCCAGGAACAGACAACCCGATCGATCTTCGGACGTTCGCGCGTTATCCATCGCGTGTTCGCACCGGCATCGTCGTTTTCCCGCTTAACTACATCGCACCATACGCGAAATCGTCGAATGCAGTGACACTATCCGCTTTCGTCCATATGCCAACCGCGCCGGCGGGGGCGATATGTTTGTCATCCAGTTGAATGTAAGTCTTGCCATTGAGAATGACCTCGATGCGGTCGCCGCGGAAGCTGACACGTAATGTGTGCCAGACGTTGCGCGGCACCGGAGCATCAACGTATTTAATCGTGTTGCGGCTGCCCCGCTCGGTGTAATACAGCGAAACGTTGTTCTCGAGCGCATTCGCACGCGCTATGTAATAGTTGTCGCCGTCTTTCCATCGCCATACCACGCCGCCGGCCTGATCTTCCCTGCCTGATATCGCCTTGAATTTGACCTCGACGAAGCCGTCTTTGAGAGAGACGCCGCTTTTAACGCACCACGGAAATGTACCGGTACCGGACTGCTTGAGCACATTCGGCTGGCTCGGTGCAGTCGCGTCGGCCTCGATCTGCCAGCGCGGGCTTCCTCTGCCGGTCACGCCGCATCTCCATTCGGCGGGGACGGTGCCGACAGCGCCTTTATCGAAGTTTTCGGTTTCCGCGAATGCGTCCATTGCAATCACTCCCGTTAGTAAAACTGCACTGATGAATTTCATAACAGCCTCTCGATCGGTTATGAGGTACCACCCTTGTAAATGAGCAGTCCAACGACCGCTGCAGCGGCGACGATAACCGGCTCGGGGAGCTTCTTAAACTTCCACAGGAGCGCGACTGTCACCAGCGCGAGCAGGATAGTTGGCACATCGACAATTGACCGTTTGCCTAAAACGATCACGGCACCGGTGATGGTGCCGATCGCCGCCGCGGTGACGCCGTCCACAAATGCAACGATTGCCGGCAGCTTGCCGTGCTTCTTGAAATACGGCGCAGGTATGATCGTAAAGAAGTAACACGGCAGAAAAGTCGCCAGCGCCGCGACCACCGCGCCTGAGAAACCGGCTACCAGATAGCCGATGAAGCCCGTGGTGATTACGACCGGGCCGGGGGTTATCATGGCAACGGCGACCGCATCGACAAACTGGCGCTCGGTCAACCAGTGATGCTCGTTGACCACGCCGCCATACAGAAACGGCACGATCGCGAGGCCGCTGCCAAAAACAAACGCGCCGGCTTCCGCAAAAAAAACTGCGATCTGCGAAAGTAAAGACCAGTCGACGCTCGCAGCAATCGGAGTGGCCTGCGCAAGCTGAGCCGACATCGCTAGAAGTCCCGGCATCGAACTCCCTCCGAACCACTTCCTGGGTGGCGCTCTTACCAGCCAAACAACCACACCCGCGGCCAGGAACAACGCTATCAGCTCCGATTCCGTAATCACCGTCACTGCGGCGCTGACGAGGTAGATTGCCCATAGCAGTTTGTCTTTGCCGATGCTCTTGGTCGTGAGCTTGTATGCGCTGATGGCAACAATGCCGATTACGCATGCACCGACCCCGTAGAACACGGCCTGCATCCAGTCGAGCCCGCCGTACACCACATACGCCATTCCAATCAGAACGACCATGATGAACGACGGAATGACGAATGCGATGCCGACCAGCGTCGCGCCGAGATTGCGGTAATGGACGTAACCGAGATAGATCGCCAACTGTGCGGCGAGCGGGCCCGGCATCAGTTGCGCGAGCGTCAGTCCCTCTTTGTAATCGGCCTCGGAGATCCACTTGCGATCTTCCACCAGATCGCGATACATGTAGCCGACCAGAGCGACGGGACCGCCGAACCCGAACGTTCCAAGCTTGAGCGCATACAGAACGAGATGCCATAGCGAATAACGAGGCATTCCTGGCGGCGCATCGTCATCCGGCACCCTTATCGCGGCATTCTCGTTCTGTACCATCGGCAGCTTCCTTTACTTCACGTATTAGGAACCATGAAGTCTACGCCGCGTTCACGCATGCATCTTTACCGGACCGCCGATGGCACGCCACGCGGAATGACCGCCTTTCATGTATTTGGCATCGAAGCCCATATCACGCAGCGCTATAGCGGTCTTGCACCCGACATGGAAACCATATGCACAAAATACTACTACCGGATCCGATTTCGACAGCTCCCCCGCCCAATCCTTGACGCGCTCGGGGTCGCGCCATGTCGCGCCCTCGATGATGTCCTGCGTGCGCGCAACAAAGTGCTGTGGTCGCGCATCAATGAACTGAACCGGCCTGCCGGTATCCAGCATCGTTTTAACTTCCTCGACGGCGACGCCCGGCAGGTCGCCGAACTCCGGCTGCTCGAGCGGACGCGGCGGCTCGACACGGGTGGCGTCCTCGAGCCGGCCCTCGACGCCCTTCCAATCGATATTGCGCAGGAAAGTACCCACATAAGCCTTCGCGTTTGCGCCGAAGTCGATGTGGTAAGCGTGCTCATACATATCGAGCGCAAGAATCGGTATTCCCGACGCCACTGCCTGGCTGTGCTCCGACGCGAACTGGTTGATCAGCCGGCGATCGCGCGGTATGTGCGTGAGCAGCACCCAGCCAGAACCGCCGCTCAGCGCGTAGCCCATCGCCACGAATTCACTCTTCCACCGCTCTACCGACCCGAAGTCGCGTGCAAGTGCGTCCGCGATCGGGCCGGTTGGTTTGCCGCCCTCCCCGCCCATACTCGCAAAATACAGCTCGTGCAGCAGCGTTGAATTGAGTGCCGTCAATTCTTCGCGCTTAAGACCATTGATGACGTAAGGCGGTGTCGTCGCAAAGTCGAGCGATTCGAGTTTTTCCGTAATCGAGTTAAGGCGGCGCAACGCTCCGCCGTAATGGTTTTCATAGTGGCTCTCGATCAGCCGGGGCGAAAGGCTGTTTAACGTCCAGGGGCGACAGAATATCGGTTTTAGTTGGTATCTCATTTCACTCTCCAGAGTTGGTCAGGCGTTGAACGAAAAAGCGGCGCCGCGTTGATGCTCGAGCGCCCTTCGATATACGGCAACCGCCGCTGCAACGTCCTGCAGCGCAGTGCCGGTTGAATCGAACACAATGATTTGTTCGGGACTGCAGCGTGCCGGCTTGATACCGGCCACGATCTGGCCGAGCTCCGCATGAACGTCCGTGCGCGACATCGCCTTCGCCGCAATGGCGTGATGAAGATCGCCAATGACAGCGCATTGGTCGATCGAATCCGCGACTACCGTACTCGCTGCCAGCAGTTGCGGATCGAGCTCCTGCTTGTCTTCGTTATCGGCGCCGACGCCGGCGATGAAGGTACCCGGTCGCACCATTGCATGTTCAATGAAATAGCGGCGTGCCGTCGTGCATGTGATCACGATGTCGCTGGCAGCGACTGCTGCGGCCAGATCCGCAACCGGTGTTATCGGAACTCGCGTCTCACCTTGCAGCAATGCAGCGAATGCCGCAGCTCTTTGAGCATCAAGATCGTAAGCATAGATGCGCTCGAGGCGGCTAACGCTTGTGAGCGCACGCAGTTGCGCAGCCGCTTGGACACCGCAACCGCAAATCAGCGCAGTGCGCGAGTTCTGGCGCGCCAGGTACTTCGCCGCTACAGCGGTCGCAGCCGCCGTTCGCAAAGCAGTGAGCGCGATCGAATCCAATACGGCAAGTGGTACACCATTGGCAGCGTCGCATAAGACGACTACGCCCTGAATGGTCGGCAGCCCATGGTGCGATGGGTTACCCGGAAAGTTCGCATTAACCTTCGCCGCGAAGTAGGCGCGATCGCGCGTGAGGAGTGCGGCCTTAATGTGAAAGCTGCCATCAGGCACATGCATGCCGAGTATGCCCGGCGGCGACGTCTTGCCGAGCGCATGTTCACCGAACGCATGCTCGACCGCTGAAATACACTCGTCAACGGTCAGCAGCCGCTCGACGTCGCTGCGGGCGAGCATCAGCGTGCAGGCATGAGACGCGCTTGTGGCGCTTAACGCCGGTGATATATGCGAGTTGTTGGTTGCTGCGTCCATGGCTTCTGACTCCGTCTAAACGGGTAGAAGCAGATTTGGACGCTGAGGGGCGTCTTAACGACGGCGGGGAATCTGCAAAGTCCCCACGGCGGCAAGATTACTCCCGCCGCAAGCCGCGCGTCAAGCGAGGAGCGCGAAACGCGCCGTGCGCAGCGCAAACATCCCATACATGACACGGATGCCAAACGGCGACGGTGCCTTTCTTATGTGAGGCGAGGCTCTTTGGGCTCAGTGTGGGATAGCGTACAGTTACACATAGAAGCGAGCCGGATAATCCGCGAAAAACATGAGGGGAAAGGCGATGCAACTCCTTTACTGCGCTAAATGCCTTATGCCATTCAAGCTCGGCATCCCGCAGCTCGTGAGCGGGATGTGGTACGCGCATTGTCCGACCTGCGGTGCGGCAAACGAACTGGAGCCAATACTTGAACCGGTTACCGCGCCGACGTTCAAGGTTGTCGGCGTCCTTGATCGCGCAAGGACGTCGCACCACGTGTAGCGTTCGGAGTTCGCGCTATACGCGGCGACGGTATTCGCCGGTGCGCGTGTCGATCTCTATTTTGTCGCCGGTCGCGCAGAAGAGCGGCACCTGCACATTGAATCCTGTCTTCAAACGCGCGGGCTTTAGCACCTTACCTGAAGTGTCGCCGCGCACTGCTGGTTCCGTATATTCGATTTCGCGTTCGAGGGATTGCGGGATCTCTACGGAGATCGGGCGATCGTTGTAGAACACCACCTCGCACGGCATGCCTTCTTCAAGATAATTGAGCGCTTCGCCCATGTTCTCTTTTTCGATTTCGTGCTGGTTGTACTCGGAGTCCATGAACACGTACATCGGATCGGAATAATAAGAGTAGGTTACTTCTTTGCGTTCGAGCACCACCATTTCGAACTTGTCGTCCGCCCGATAGACGCTTTCCGTAGGTGCGCCGGTCAGCAGATTACGCATCTTCATCTTGACCACTGAAGCGTTGCGTCCGGATTTCGAGAATTCCGCCTTCTGCACGACCATCGGATCCTTGCCGAGCATGATGACGTTGCCCGCCCTCACTTCTTGTGCGATTTTCATGATTGTCCCGCGGCTATATAAATAAAAACCCGCTATTTTAGCCGATCTTCGCAGAATCCCGCCAGGTTATGGGCAAGACTGCCGCCAGCGGTGATTCGCGCTGCCCAAGCCCGCGCGTGAGCGGCAACGGTCGTGCGCCTTGCGATAAACGTCGCCCACGCATCTCCGGTTGCCGCGGACTGCTCATTCCAATTCATATTGAGCGTGCGAATGGCGAGTGCGGTTGCCGTATCTGCACCCGAGACGTAGCGCTCAATGAATGCCGATGCCTTGACAAGATGCGCATCGCCGCCTTGCGGGTACGCCTGCCATATGAGCGGGCCGCCCGCGATTTGCGCGCGCACGAAAGAGTCCTCGCCACGCACAAAATTGATGTCGCAAGCCCACAGCAGGCGGTCATACCGGTCCATATCGAGGAAAGGCAAAGCGTGAATCGTCAACTGGCCGCGGACCATGCGTGAACCGGGCACGAGGTCTTCGCCTGTAAGAGCCGCCAGTTGCTCGAGAGCCTTGCCGCATGGCACGACACAAACAGTGGCAATCAGGCCTGCGGCCCAGGCGTCGACGAGCACGGGCAACGCCGCATTCTCGTAGCAGAACAGTGAGCAGCGCAGCTCTCCATCCCGAGGCGACGCAATGGCCAGTTCTTGCCAGAACGCGTCAACGGCCGCGCGGTCGCCCTGAAAGCCGTCACGCCGGTCCGCGATCCCCGTTTCCATCAGCAGTCCGCCAGTGCCAGGAGTAAAGCCCGGAAAGAAAAAATATTTGATCAGCGGCAAGTTCGGGTGCGGCGACGGCATGCTGTGGCAGCCCTCCACCCATTGTTCCGCGCTCAAGTACTCGAGATTGATCCATATGGGCGCCGGTGCGTGTTCAGCCATGGCAGTGATATAACGCTCAGGAAGCTTGGCGCCGAAACCTTCGACTACGATTTGAGCGGGCTCGACGTCGGGATTGATTTCCTGCCATCGCCTGATGTCGACGTCAGATACTGTTTGCGCTGCCGACGCAGGATCGACCGCGTGATTAATGCGGTGAAACGCTGAGAGATCATCGACCCACAAGCGCACGCTCTGCTGAAGCTCGAGCGAAAGCTGACGCGCGAGCCGCCAGCACACGCCGATGTCACCGAAGTTATCGACAACAGAGCAAAAAATGTCCCACGTGCGGTTCATTGGCGGCGTTGCAGACGTGCATCAGTTCGCGAACATCCGCTCTCGCGCACGCTCCGTGTGCGATAGCGTGCCGCCGTCAGCCGTAGACGAGCGCGCGCACTTGACCGTGCCGCGGTAGCTTGACAGGGTCGATGGTCACGAGCCGGATAGCGGCTGCTTCAAGACACTGCGCTGTGAAACGCGTTGCATCGGATCCCGTGCCACCAGCATCAAGCAACACCACAGCGACTACTTCGAGCGCCTTGTTGCATATAACAAGATCAAGGCGCCGCTGCGCAAGTTTGCGCACCTTTTGCTCGCGCTCAATCGGCGGCACCGCCGGTGAAATGTCGAGCACTTCGGCGAGCCTAACGCTCGCAAAGATTTCGTGGTCCGGCAATCCCGCCCTGAAAACGAGATACAGCAGCGCTTGGCGCTGGGGCAGTAGCCGTTGTTTTCGTATGAACACCGGCGCCGCGTGCTCCGATACTGCGACCGACCTCGCCTGAACCGGCACTGCGGTGAGAGTCTCGCTCGTGCCAGGCTTCAGTTTTGCAAGCAACGCCGCGACCTGCAATTCACGCTCGGCATCGCGCACGCGCTGCTTGCCGCGATGAGCGCCGACCACGAAAGCGCCAATTGCACCGCTGACAAGAATGAGTCCCATCAGGTACCACATGACGTCACCCTTGGCGC
>Ga0097621_100000282_pt1 | contig 34140 bp, 31 predicted proteins | sample KBSMisM72_FD_73165 | JGI IMG/M metagenome (GOLD analysis project Ga0097621, IMG submission 73165) | Miscanthus rhizosphere microbial communities from Kellogg Biological Station, Michigan, USA - KBS Miscanthus M7-2 (version 2) (version 2) | ecosystem: Host-associated > Plants > Roots >... | reverse complement strand
AGATCGCGCACTTCCCGACGGTGAAGACGCTCGACGACTTCGAGTTCAAATTCCAGCCGTCGGTCGATCAGCGGCTCGTGCGGGAGCTCGCGACGGCGCGCTTTCTCGCCCAAGCCGAAAACGTGCTGATCTTCGGCGCGCCCGGCGTGGGAAAAACGCATCTCGCCATCGCCCTCGGGCGCGCCGTCGTCGAAGCCGGCCATTCCGTCCTCTTTACGAGCGCCACCGCGCTCCTGGCGGCGCTGTCCAAAGCCGAAACCGACGGGCAGCTGAGCGACCGGTTGATGTTTTACACCAAGCCAAAGCTGCTGATCATCGACGAGCTCGGCTATCTGCCCTTTGAACGACGCAGCGCGCATCTGTTTTTCCAGCTCGTCGCCCGCCGGTACGAACGCGGCAGCCTGCTGATCACCACCAACCAGGTTGTCACCCAATGGGGCGCGGTCTTCGGCGACGACGTCCTTGCCGCCGCGATCCTCGATCGCCTGCTTCATCACAGTCATACGCTGATGATCCAGGGCGAGAGCTATCGATTACGACAGAAGAAGAAGGCGGGGCTGCTCGGCCGAGCACCGAGGACCGACGGCTGACCATGTCCCAATCGGTGCCGTGCAGCTTCGGATCACTGTGGGCGCTCGCCGGCGCTGCCGGCTCGCGCTGATCGACGGAAGACGTCAGAACAGAGGGGTCAGTTTTAGTGTCGGAAGGGGGTCAGTTTCTCCTGTCGCTTGACAGGTGTAATGGCGAATTCTCAATTCGCTGCTTTGCACGCGCGACTCGTCGACGGTCGCTCGTGTCCACAGGCCCCCCGCGTCACGCGGGTATCGGCGTGTGGGACAGACCCGGCTGCCACCGATACGCCACGGAGACTCGTCCGACCGCCCGTGTCCGGCGGGCGCCCCGCCAACCCGGCCTGTGTGCGATACCCGTTGGAGCGCATACCTCACGGTTCACTGCGCACGTGAGTTCCATCGCGTCCACGTACGTGGAGACGGCCATCTAACAGATACGCCCGGACCCGACCCACGCCGATCCCCACCATGATCGTGCCCGCGGTGAGGACACTCGACACGAGGAGGACGATGGGCCAAATCGTGCCGGGTCCTACCCAGAACAGACTGGCAGTCAGGCCCGTCATGCACCCCACCCACAACGCCACCGGCCGAGCCCAGGGCGATCGCGTGTTGCTTGTTCCGACCAACGCCGTGAGCAGAAAGAACATGCCAAGGGTCCACGCCACGCCGGCCCCGGAATTCAGCCACCAGCCAGTCCACCCCTGCATGGCCGCCGCACTCACGGCACCCGTCACCAGCGGACCCAGTGTTTCAGCGGTGTCCCGTGTCATGATGCGCTCCCGTCGCTCTTGTGCATGAGCGACCATCGAGCCCGTTCGGACGCGCGCAACCGGCGCTTGAGTGTCGTCGCCGAGATGCCGAGCGCCTGGGCGGCGCGCCGACGGTCGCCGTCGCAGCGCGTGAGGATCTCAAGCGCGTATGCGCGCTGGTGTTCCCGGGCGACCTCCCGCAACGGTCGCACCTGGATGGGATCGGGACCCAGCCCACTGCGCACCACATCCGGCAAGTCCTCGACGTCGATCCGCGGACCGGTCGCCAGGACACACGCCCGTTCAATCGCGTGTTCGAGCTCGCGCACATTGCCCGGCCAGGAGTAACGGAGCACGTCCTCGAGGGCCCGAGACGTGTAGCCGAGGATCGGTCGCTGCAATCGCGTCGCGGTGTGCGCCAGCACCTCCCCCGCGAGCGTCCGCAGATCCTCCGGGCGCTCACGCAGCGGCGGGATCACGAGCTCAATGACGTGCAAGCGGTAGTACAAGTCCTGGCGAAAGCGCTGCTGCCGAACCTCCTGCCGGAGATCGCGGTGGGTGGCCGTGATGATGCGCACGTCCACAGGCCGCACTTTGGTCTCTCCGAGACGACGCAGCTGGCGTTCCTGCACGACGCGCAGGAGCTTCACCTGCATCACCGGTGAGGTATCGCCGATCTCGTCCAGAAACAGGGTGCCACTCTCCGCGGCCTCGAACATCCCGAGCCGATCCTGCACCGCGCCGGTGAAGGCTCCCCGCGCGTGCCCAAACAACTCGCTCTCTAGCAGTGCGTCGGCATACGCGCCGCAGTTGACGGCGACAAACGGCGCACGAGCACGGCAGGATTGGTCGTGCAGAAACCGAGCGACCCGCTCTTTCCCCACTCCGCTCTCGCCTGTGATCAGCACGGTCGAGTCGACGATGGCGACGCGCGCGGCCAACGCGAGCAACCGGCTCATGACCGGGCTCTCGGTGCACCACGGTGACGGGATCTTCATGGTTTGATCCGCGGATGGCTCCATCCGCTCAAGTGCCATCACGCCCGAGTTCCGTCTGCCATCTGCTGCACCGAGATGAGGCGTCATGGTGGTCCCCGATGATCGGAGTATGCGCGCGCACTCCGTCGGTGTCCTGAGCCGGTCTTCAGAAAACGTGAGAAACGCTGGGGACTAGCCTGCCCGCTCGGCTAAACGTCGGAGTACCGGCATCCATTCGGGGACTGCGCGTAGGGGCCGAAGGAGGGGATCGATCGGCAGCGTCCAGCCGGCAAACCCAGGCGGCGCCTCGGCCAGGAGGCGTTCGAGCTGGTGGGCGGTCTCGATCCACCGTCCCGTGGCGGCGAGCACGTGGGCCCGCGCGACCGCCGCTTCGATCGGGCGATGCTCCGCCAGGGCCGCCGCCAAGTGATCGGCTCGGGCGATGGCCTGGTCCGCACGTGCCTCGTGACCCAGAGCGCGCCACACCTGGGCGAGGCCGAGGTGAGCCGACACCATGTGTGGATAGAGCTCGAGCGCACGCCGGAACGCGTCGTCGGCCTCGTGAGGCCGACCGGCCCGCAGCAGGGCGAAACCACGGCCTTGCGAGACTTCCATCGCATACTCGCGGCCGTAGAGTCGATGCAGGTCGACGAGCTCGCGCTCGCGTTCGAACTCGGCCAACGCGTCGGCCACCGCATCCCCGTCGTCTTGCGCGAGCCGAACCAGTCCGCGCAACCAGTGGAGGCCTAGAGCCGGAAATCGCTCGCGCCGCTGAATCTGCCGATCCTGCACCTCGACGCCCAACCGCAGGACGGTGTCGGCCTGCGCGAGCTGACCGCGACTGACATAGACCATCGCCATCTGGAAGTGCGCAAAAGCAAATCCTGGATAGAGGGCCAGGGTGCCGGCCGCGGCTTCCAGCCGGGGCTCGCCCCAAGTGGCGTGGCAGAGTCGGAAGAGATGGCGCCACTGTGAGGGCTCCAAGGCCACCGCGCGGCGGGCGCTGGCCGCGGCTTCCGGGGTCCGCCAAGCGCTCACCAGGACCATCGCGAGGGTGGCGTGCGCCTCGGCGAGCCCCTCGTCCAGTTCGACGGCGCGACGCGCGTGAGCGATCGCGTCCGCCAACAACGGCTCGCCCGGCTCCGGATCCAACCGCGTGCTCTCGTAGAGGGCGAATTGTGCGGTGGCGAGACCGGCGTACCCAAGGGCATACCGTCCGTCGATCGCCACGGCGCGGGAAAACGCCTCAATCGCGGGCGGGAGGACGCGCGTGTCGAGGGTCTCGACGTGGAGCCACCCTTCAGTCCACGCGCGATACGCCTCCAAGCTCGAGGTTTCCCGGACGGCCAGTCGTGCCACAGCGCGCACGCGCACCAGGCCGAGGGTATGCGCCAAGTGCTCCACGATGGCATCCTGCAGCGCGAAGAGGTCGGTCAGGGGCCCGTCGACCTTGGCTTCCGCCAGTGTCTCTCCGCCAGGCGTGTCCACGAGACGTGCGGTAATCCGGACGTGACCGTTGGTCCTTTGAAACGCACCCAGCACGAGCAGCCGTGCATGCAGCGCGGCCGCCACCTCCTGGGGTCCCCTGTTCGCCCGGCCCGTCGCGTCGGCGACGCGTGAGCGATCCACCACATGAAAGTGCGCGAGGGCTCGAAGATCAGTAGTGACGGCGTCGGCAATCCCCGTCGCCAGCCACGCGCACTCGGCGTCTCCGCTCATGTTCTCGAAATCCAGAACGGCGACGGTGCGTGAGTCTAGCTCGGTGGTCACTGGAACAGGTGCCCGTTCCGGATCAAGATGCGTGGAGATGCCTACGCGCTCGACGGCACCAATGAAACGATAGCCGCGACGGGCGATGGTCTTGATGTACCGCGGTGCGCGGACGTTATCGCCGATCGCACGCCGCAACTCCGAGACCGCCTGCGCGACCGCGTTCTCCGTTACATTCGCGTCGGGCCAGAGGGCGTCGAGGAGGGTGTCCTTCATGACGAGCGTGCCGGCGCGTTCGAGCAGGTATACGAGCAGGTCCAGCAGCTGAGGAGTTAGATCGAGCGCATCGGGGCCTCGCCACACACGGTAGGCGACGCCGTCGACCAGAAAAGGCCCGAACCGGTAAGACGCCTGAGCCATCTGTCACTCGATGCCATCAGCGGCTAACTGGAGCGTCACCTCGACACGCGTGCCCTTGCCGTTGTCGACGACGTGGCGCCAGCAGACACGGCCACCCAAAGAGATTGAGAACCCTAGTCCGATGCTACCCGGGCTGAGCGGGAATCTGCCCCGCCGGGTTGCTTTTCTGCGTGCAATTTCGGCCCGTGGGATTACGTTGCGGGAAAGAAGGCTTAAACGGGTGACCTGAACGGGTGCCTCGGTCGACGAGAAGCAGAGAGAGTCACCCCAACCGAACCTAACCGTCGGACGGCACTGCTGAGGGGGCACCAGACGTTCCGGTGCAGAACCGGATGCTCAACACGAGTTCAAAGCTAGGGCGCGCAACCAGGGGTACTTCTAGTTGTCGTGTGTGGCCAGCTGACCTGACGGCCCCTTCGTTGCTCGCCTCTATGGCAGTCCGCGAGCCGTTTTAGATAGCCTCCCAGAAAGCAGCTAATCTGGTCCGCCGCCCGCCAGACTCCTAAGCCTTACCCCATCTCCGCACCTGAGGCGCAACATCTCGCCGGCGATTGCAAGCATGTCAGCGCGATCAGCTCCATGATCAAGAGCAGAGATGGCAAGTTCAAGAAGTTCTCCCGTGTCGTACCGCACTTCATTCAATGTTACCGCGAGCCCTCTGAGCAGTCGGCCTAACTGGACGGCGTGAGTTTCGGCCAGACGGCATTGCTCGAGCCTATAGAAAGTGAAATGATCCAAGGAGACGGGAGGCGCGGCCAAGACCAGAGTGACTGCAGCAGCGAACTCGGTCTTGAAGGCACACACCCACGTCACCATCGCCTGACGTTCGACGTCCGTCAGTGGCTGCGGAACGCCTCTGACCCTAGAGTTCCAGTAGTCAGACACCCAACTGTTCCAAAGGGTCGTAGCGCCATCAACAGTCAACGACTCGGTGATGCGACCGAACTCACTGGCCCATGCCGCACGCTCCTCGCCTCCTGTAACGTTGATGTACTGGAAAAGCCAGGAGTTGTCGTGCCATGGGTCCGCCTGTGAATAGGCTGCGATACCAGCCAGGAAAATCTCGAAGTTTCTCTTTTCATCGCCGAGATCGTTCATGCGACCAAATGTCTGCACAACAAACGATTTCATGCACTCGAACAGGGCTGCATTCCAACGCCCCCAAACAAGAAATCCGTGCCACGCCTGCGCCGCGCGAACAGCATCGGCATCCCAGTTGAAGAGAGGCACAATGTTTGCCTCCGTCCATGCACGGTCGGCGCTGAACAGGAAATGCACCTGACTCGCGAACACGACGCGAGCCAGCTGTGCGTTATTGCCGACACCTCCCAATAGCGCCTCGAATCTGCCCCGGCTCTCTTGCGGTAGGCCGTGCCATTCGTCTCGGGCCGCGGTCATGCGCTTGGACACACCCTTTATCCAGGCCATCGCGACCTGGCCAGCTGGATGATTGATGGCACTCGTCAGCCATTCGATATCGCCGTTTCTCGTTACGCCAGGAGGAAAAGCATCCGCCTGGCCTAGAAGGCGCTCGCCGATCCCCTCAAGGCGCCTGAGGTCATCGCTCGATAACGCCTTTCGGTCCATTGAGTCTTCGACGAAGTTGGCAGCGGCTAACGGACTCACTGCGCCAATTTCTGGGTTCGCGTCGATGAGATCGAGAACGCGTGTCCAAGAGTCGTTCGTAAGAGACGGACTGCGCCACGCACCCAAGAGACCTGCCCATAGTTCGCCACTCCACGTGTTGCGAGCCACCAGAGCGTCAGCCACACGAAGGGACCAGTCAGCAGACGCGACAGCAGCCTGTCCCAGAACAGTAATCAGCCCAGAGCGATCAGGGCCCTGAAAAGAGTGAGCCTCCGGTTGGTATTCAATGAGATAGGTCGCCGCTTCATCTCCCGACATCGCAAGCAATTCATCAGTGGACATTGGACTCTGCGGACCGACGAATCCGGTGCTGATCCAGTGATCCATATCTGGATGTTCGCGAGGGCCGAACTCTTGATGCTGCTGCTGAAGTCTTCCGAAGTGTTCGGCTGCGATTGTAGAGTCTGGTGCGATCTGGCGAAGCCACACCGCGACGTTGTAGCGTTCGTAGGCCACCGTTTGAGCTGCCTCGGGATCGAGTGCCACCGAATCTGGCAGAACGTTCGCCGCCATCGAATGCGCTATGAATCGTCGTTGTGCAGCCTCATCGGCGCGAGCAAACACAGCTCGCAGCAATTCGAACGTCTCATGCTTCAAGGATGACAAGTACAACCACCCGTGATGCTCAATTAGATCAAGAGCGGCAGATGGTGAAATGTCCGTTCGCCTGGCCGTGGCGTAGATCGCAAGTCGTCTGAGCAATAACGGTCGCGCAATGTACCACGACTCGATAGTCGCTTTGGCCACCTCAGGTTCGTGCTCCACGACCCAATCCAGCACGTCGCGTGCGATATCTATGGCAAGACCCCAGTCGTCGGACGTGTGATCCTGTTCGTGCTGCTCAATTGCTGACCGCTTGTTACTCATCGGATCCCAGTCATCGCCCCCGCGGCCAGCCGCTCGCAGAAGACTGAACGACTCGTGCACCCAGTCGGTAATCAGTGGTAGCAGTTCCACATAGTGCGTGGGAATCGTCTCCCTCAATGTTTGCCCCCACACCTCCCGCAGCTCATATGCGTCGCCTCGGAAGGCGACCTCTGCATCGAGGGCGAGCGGCCCATCACGGTCAAAGGCTGCCCACACGGGGTCGAACTGCAAACGAGGGCGAAGCAGACCCCGAAACAGCATCAGTGCGGTTTCAGCGTCTTGTTCACCAGCACACTTCCGCAGCAATCGACTCAGCGATCGGCTTGGTGTTTCGTCTGCCGTCACCAGCGCAGTGGCCCAGAGCCGGAGGACTTCCCTCGGCACGTTTACGCTTCGAACTGCGAGCTGGAAGGCGATAGCGTCAGCCAGCACCGCATTCGCAGTGCCAAAATGTTGTTGGACGAACGCGAGTGCTTCCCTGGCATGCTGAACCGCAAACCGCTCAGCAAACCAGCCTGCAAAGAGGCGAGGCTCGACCGCATCCAGGGGAGCGCGTCGTATCAATGGCGCCAAAAATCCTTCAGCCTCAGCCCATCGCAACCACTCGACGCTACTGGCCTGCTCGACAAAACATTGAAGCGTTACTCTGTCGAACAACGCCGCTTTGAGATAGTCGATGTTCTCGAGATCGAGTGGCGGTGGCAGTTCTACCAGTCGACCGATTCGAGCCCGATGATCGAATGCACCCATACGAGCGACGGCCGTCCAGTCCTTGACGGTCTCATCGATCGCGCCGAATTGATCGGGTGGCGGGCGCAACGGAAAATGGACCGGAACGATCCCAAGCTGCACCCAGTGGTCATCTCGGTCGTTTAGCGTAAGGGCAAATCTGGCTGTGCCGCCCACGAAGCTTCGCGCCAGGTACCGCATCACCGGGTCTGAATGGCTGTAGCCGATGAACAAGACGGCGAACTCGCGAAACATCTCCATCAAGAATCTCGTCGCCCATCCGTCCGCCAAGTAGCCGAGACCGAAGTCTCTGTCCGTCAGGACAAGCTTCGAGTTGGACCGTTCGACAGCGCCGTGAAGATAGATGAGGCCGTTCCACTCCCGGCCGAGCGGAAGCGCGGGTGCCGTGTAGATATCAGCCTGCGGGTAATTGGCGCGTACCGCTGTAGTGAAGTGTCGGTCAAAATTCGTGGTAACGATTCGCAGGACCGACTCACCACGGAACAGTTTGACAATCAGATGGTGCAGTCCTCGCGGCATGGATGCGGGAATATCGATCAACTGCCGAGCGCTCGCCTGGATGTTTACACCATGCTGCTCCACCCGTCCTAGGAACGCATCGAGACCTTCTCCCTCCTTGCGTGTGAGCGCACCGCCTGAAATTGCCGCTGCTAAAGAGTCGAAGGAAGGCAAGTTGGACGGCGGTCCCATCGAAACGCCAGCGCCGGCAAAGACGACCAAGCGCCCGTCGCGTTGAGCGGAAACCAGAGCTTGAGGTAGATCTACGTCACGGTTGATCCACATTGGCCCGCTCAGATTACACGAACCGCCTGAGAGAACCTTTGTGAGAAGTGCTGATCGGTGGGAATATCGCTGTGTCGTCCTATAGCCAGACCGCCTGTAAAACCCGGCGGGGCCCGTCTGAGTGCGAACATCGAGCTCCGGACGACGAGGGCCGCTGCCGGATGGCCGCTTCGCGCCCATTGGCGCGTACGCCCAGGCTTCAAGAGAAGGCAGCACAGTGACGACACGGAATGATGCCGGATACCGACGCAGCCTTGAGGTCCACGACACAATCGAGGCGCTCTATCCGCGAATCGAGCAGCATGCCGCCCGTTTTCGCGGGATGACGCCGGCCGATTCCCGATTGCCACGCCCGCCTGGCAAGATACCTGGATTGAGACTTGATCCGATGGTCTGTGCGCTGGCGATCAAAGCGGCCACGACGAAGCGAGCGGTCTTAACGCTTTGTGAACTGGAAGACGGCGACAATGCGATGGCGCTCACCCGCGTCTTACTCGAGAACGCGTGTCTCCTGGAATGGCTGATCAGAGGTCAGGGACGCAAGCGGCTGGAAGCTTATGTGATGTTCACCAGCGTCCAGCATGAACGCGTTGCTGCCACTCTGCACCGCCATGCGGACCGATTCGCAGCGGCCGGGGCGACGACGGATGTCGCATCAGATCCGTATCACCGGGCCGTATGGGCCGTGACCTTTCGAGATGAAAAAGGCAGACCAACGCGCAACGAACGTCCGACGTGGGAGTTCGACGACACGACGAAGCGGGGGAAGCCGTTCAAGGTGAGCGACCTCTTTCGCGAGATCGCCGACGGCGCGCACTCCTACGAGTACGACGTTATGTACGGAGCGATTGGAAGCGACATCGTGCATTCCGGTCCCTTTAGCCTGACCCACACCTTGCAACGCATCGGAAGCCGCCCAACGTTCCTTCTCGAGCCGACGCCCGTCCGAGAGATGTGCACAATCGCCCTCGCGCTCAGCAACGCGGCGATGTTCTTGGTACTCGACTCCTTGACCGAATACCTCGGGCTCGACCTGTCTTCTGAACTCGAACCGTTGAAGGCACACTCGAATGCGGACCCGTACTCGCACGGCGCGCAAAGTGCTCTGTAACGAAGCGATACGGCGCCCAATTGAACTCGTTGTGACATCCTCCTCGAGCCAATCCGTAAGCCGAGCGAAGCAACTCAGGATGGGCGGGGCCATCGAAGCCGCTCATGCTTCGCCAGACTACGTCGTTGAGGTCCCGCGCGACGGTCACCGTCACCGGTGCAGCTACGATCTTGAAGCTGATCCATCTTGACAGAGTCCCAAGTGCGGCAGCTCAGCGCGACCTTCAGAGTGACCCGAGCTGTCACTCCATCGGGTAGACTGAATCGAATGTCAGCGCCAGCCGCACCGCCACCCCTGCGGCCACCTCTCAAGTGGGCCGGGGGCAAGCGCTGGCAGGTGCCGCACCTGAAGCCGCTCTGGCTCCCACACGCCAAAATGCGACTCGTCGAGCCCTTTGCAGGGGGACTGGCAGTGACGCTAGGCCTCCTGCCAGACCGCGCACTAGTGAACGACGCCAACCCGCATCTCATTAATTTCTATCGGTGGCTTCAAAAGGGTCTCCACACCGATCTGACGATGGAGAACAACGAACGCCTGTTTTACCGTCACCGGGCCCGGTTCAACCAACTGGTGGTCGCCGGCGAGGAAGACTCGGCCGAGGCCGCCGCGCTGTTCTACTACCTAAATCGCACCGGCTTCAACGGTCTCTGCCGATTCAACGCCAAAGGGGAGTTTAACGTCCCCTTCGGCAAATACGCGCGTATCGGATACACGCACGATTTTCTGCCGTACAAGCACGCCTTCCGCGACTGGAAGTTCGCCAATGGAGATTTCAAGGAGATCCGGCTGACGCGGAACGATTTCGTATATGCCGATCCTCCCTACGATGTAGAGTTCACGGCGTATTCCAAGGGTGGATTCTCTTGGGACGATCAAGTGCGCACGGCCGAATGGCTAGCACGGCACAAAGGGCCTGTGATTCTCGTGAATCAGGCAACGTCCAGAATCGAGGAGCTTTACCGCAGGCTCGGCTACGATGTGCGCTTCCTCGACGCTCCCAGGCGCATCAGTTGTAACGGCGACCGGACACCGGCTCAGGAAATTCTCGGCACGCTAAATTTATGACGCCAAGCAATACAGGAACCGGTGCCGTCCTCGAAGCGATGATCCTGCCCGCCCTCACTCGGGGCGGCTATGCTACCGAAAAACAGCAGAAGATTGGAAAGCGCTGCGGCGGGGGCGTTCACAAGGTCGACGCCATCGCAACACGCGACGGCGAGCGCGTCCTCGTGTCCCTCAAATGGCAGCAGACCGGTGGCACCGCCGAGCAGAAAGTTCCCTTCGAGGTCATGTGCCTCGCCGACGCCGTGACGGGAGGTCATGGAAACCGAGCATTCCTCGTCCTCGGCGGCGACGGCTGGAAGCTGCGCGACTACTTTACCTCCGGCAAGCTCGCCGAACATCTAATCCACGCAGACCTCGTCAAGGTCGTCACACTCGAAGCCTTCATACGCATCGCCAACAACGGGAAGCTCTAGCCGTTCGTTCTACACCGTCTCACGGTCTTCGCCTCCCACTCACCGGTACCACCGCTTGACGCCCTGCGCCAGCACCGTCGCGCCAGCCTGAGAAGCGTCTGTCACGCCGGCGCCAACGGCTTCGGGCTACGGCGGCACCGGCTCGCGGTCTCACGCGGTACGGGCTCCTCTGGTTACGAAGGAGCCGCGATACCCGCGGAAGATGAAAATGGCGAACGACAGCATGACCGTCAAGATCAGCCCGCACGACAAAGGTAACCCTCCCGGAAAGCTCGCCGATGCGGAGCTTCACTTCACCAGCGGCCCGCTCGAGGGGTTGATCGGCTTCGGGATCTGGGAGCGTCGCGGCGCCGGAGGCCGCAACGTGACCTTCCCGGCCCGCCAGTACGCCGTCAACGGCGAACGTCGCAGCTTCGCGCTGCTTCGCCCGATCACCGACACCGCAGCGGAGGAACGAGTCCGCGACCTGGTGCTCGAGGCTAACGCCGAGTACGAGGCCACCGCTGCCGCCAGCCCTAGCCTCGCTCGCCGGGGCACCCATCCCGGGTGCTCCGGCTTCTTCCCTCTCGACTACCACTTCTGCGACGATATCGGTGAGGCACCCCTGCCCATCACCCGCGATTCACACTACATTCCACAGGCGACACTCAGGCGTTGGTCCGAAGATGGAAACAACCTGTGGGCATACCGCCTCCTGGTGTCCCACGAAAACGTCTCACTCTGGGAACTGAAAAGCATCAAGGGATTGGTGTTTCATTACGATCTCTACACGACATTCTCAGGGGATATCGAGACGGACGAATTCGAGCGCTTCATCACATCGATCGAGGAACCTGGCCAGATGGCGATTGAGAAGCTGCTCGCTCACTCGAAGATGCAGCCATCCGACTGGCAGGCGATTGCCAAGTTTGTGGCGGCGCAGTCGATGCGCACCCCGCTCGCCTTCGTCGAAATGACAAGGCGAGCCGGACGCCATGCCCAGGAAGCGTTGGAGAAACTCATCAAGAAGTACGAGGCGGTCGGCGCAATCGTCCACGCTGATGAGGGTCCTACCCAACCGAACTTTCTCAGAGACACGATGAAGGTGTCCATCGAGCCGGCGGCGGATCCAGAAGGTCAGTCAGCAATCCGCGCCGAAATGAAATCCGCGCGCAGCGTCTGGATGGCTCTGCAGCGGCACCATCTCACGAATAATGTCCACCACCTTACGGCCCACCGCTGGCGCGCGGCCTCCCCGTTTGGTGACGAGGAATGGCCGCTCGCCGATCATCCAGTGTTGACGCTCAACTATTTCGATCGAACCAAGTATGACTTCGAGGCGGGATGGGGCAAGGTCGGATCGGAGTTCATCCTTCCGATCTCGCCGAAAGTTGCGCTGTACACAAAGGTCGGCGACCGGGCCACCGGGGCCTTCACGCTCTCGGCTCAACATACCCAGGAACTGCAGCGCATCATGGCCGAACGGGCGTTCCGCTGGATCCTTGCCCGACGGGAGCTGCCATGGGTGACAGCTGCACATCCGCGGGAGGTCAATGCCCAACGCTTCGAGCAGGAGCGTCACTTTTGGCGCGAATGGAATCCTGCTCAGAGCCAAGCCGAAGCCGATTTCTAGCCGAAACGCTGGGAGCGTGGCTTCCTCGCTTGTCGCCTTCCCCTCATAGCAGACCGGCCGCTCCCGCTTGCCTGCCCCTTCCGCACCGGCGGCCGTGAAAGCACGTGCAACCGCGGCCTGATCCGCCAATTCGGGGGCAACAACCGCGGAGACCGAGATGCAACCCACGCCAGGCCAGATACAACGCCGCCTGCGCGGTGACCGTGAATGGTGGCCGCGGGTCTCATCTGATGTACTCGATCGCATCGCAGCGCTCACCGGCCGCTTCGCGTCGTGCCAGCACAGATCGCTGGCACGCCCGGTGAGAACCGCACCGGTGCTCTCAGTGTTGATGGCGTAGCCAGTGTCCTCCAAACGGGGCTGTCGGGTTCCTCTGGGCGCGAAGGAACCACGGACAACCCGTTCATTGGAGGACACCATGACCACCGACGCACTCAAGCAGATCACGACCGACGCCCTCGATAAGCTCGCGGCACTTCTCGAAGAAGGCCACAGCGATCAGCTCACCGCACTGCTCAGGACGATGGCACGGTTTCACAAGTATTCTTGGCACAACGTCGCCCTCATCGCGAGCCAGCGTCCGACCGCCACGCGTGTGGCGGGCTTCCAGACGTGGCGCACGATGAAGCGCTTCGTCCGCAAGGGCGAGAAGGGCATCGCGATCTTGGCGCCGATCGTTGGCCGACGCGACGCCGATCCCGAGCGCGACAACGCACGAACAGTCGTGGGCTTTCGGGCGGCGTACGTGTTTGATGTCGAACAGACCGATGGCGAGCCGCTCCCGGAGCCCAGCGAAGCCTCCGGTAACCCGGGCGCCAAGACAGCGTCCCTCAAGTCCGCCATCCTCGAGCAAGGCATCGCACTGGAGTCGGTCGATGACCTCGGCGGCGCCTTGGGCACGTCAAGCGGCGGACGCATTCGCCTCCTCAACGGTCTCTCGCCCGCGGCGGAGTTCACGACGCTCGTGCACGAATACGCCCACGAACTGCTGCATCACGCAGGCGACCGGCCGGCCTCTCACGATACACGCGAGCTCGAGGCGGAAGCCGTGGCCTTCGTCGTCGGCGCGGCCGTGGGCCTGGACACCACCGATTCGTCACGCGACTACATCCACTTGTATCGCGGCGATCGCGAGGCGCTCGCAGAATCGCTTACGCGCGTCCAGCAGACCTCGGCGACGATCCTTCAGGCAATCGATGGGGATGCGCCCCTGCTGCCCGCGCGCTAGTCGCGGGGACCGTCACTGCGGTGCACCTTCGGGAGCGCGCGGGGGTGTACTCGCACGTGGGACAGGTGTACGATTGTCGCGGCGAGTTGCAGTCTCAGGCCGTTGGTATCTGCCGGCACGACGGACAACTCGAGTGGTGATCTGTCCATGGCCACAGCCTCACGTTCTCCCTCCCTGCTTCGTGTCATCGCGTGGGCGTGCTTCGGGCCATTTGTAGCCCTCGGAGGGCTCGCCCTGCTCGTTCTTGGTTTCGGCGCGCTAGCGGTCGGCGTCCGGCTGCTGCTCGCGCTGTTCGGCCACGACGGGGCTTGAACCGCTCACCGCTGACCGAGCGCTTTGAAACGGCGTTCGTCGGTGCCCTGCCGACGTGTGAACGCAGCGCCCAATTCGGCGCTTCGTCGTCCGGGTCGGTCAAAGGTCATTTTTGATCCGCGTCGAATGCCGCTGTGCCCTGTCTCCCCGCTGTGTCGACGTGGGCGTGTCGCCGGTCGCGTGGTCATGGAGTCCGCGGCGCGCAGGCACCCGTGCTCGGCCACCGGCTGCACCCAGCAAGCCACCGTGGCGTGCCAGGGAACCTGGACACGCTGGGTGCGGTCGCCGCTGGCCGCGGGCGCCTCGCGCGCCGCTTCTGTCCTCTCCGGGACACGTGATGGTTCCTGGCTCTCACGAAGGAACCAATCACGGTTCCCAGGAGGATCAGAACCATGCAGACCACCAGCCAGACCGACATCGTCACCGTCAAGATCACCGCGAACGACCGGGGCAACCCTCCGGGCAAGCTCGCCGACGTGGAACTCCATTTCGCCGAAGGCCCCCTCGCGGGACTGAAGCTGATCGGCTTCGCAATCTGGGAGCGCCGCGGCGCGGGCGGCCGGAATGTGACGTTTCCGGCGCGGCAGTACAACGTGAACGGCGAGCGCCGCAGTTTCGCCCTGTTGCGTCCCATCGCCGACACGACCGCCCAGGAAGCGATCCGCGACCGCATCCTCGCGGCGTACGCTGAGTACGAGCAGACGTTGGCCGCCGACGCGTAGTCGGGAGGGCGGAGCGCATCGGCGCTCCGCCCTCACCCGCGTGACCGCGCCGCGGCTGCCGTCGCTGCCCGCCGGTTCAGTGTGATCGTCTTCGTCTTTCTGGCGCCAGCGCCGCGCAACCCCGCCGTCTGTCGCAGACAGCTCAACGTGAACTACTAAGACAAGGCGACGCCGCGTCGGTCCAATCGCGCCAAAACGTGGTCGGTAGCTCAGATTGAGCCCTTCAGGTAGCTCAATGTGAGCTATCGCCCCAGCTCACTGTGAGCCGGGGGGGAGGTCAGATTGAGCTCGTAAGACGTCCCGTGAATTCGTCCCTCTAATTCATCCCTTGAAGAAGAGGCCTGCCGTATTGCGACGCATGCGGAACGCGAACCCACGTGCAGCAACTGCCCAGGGGGTTGATCTGCCTAAATCGGCGAACTCCACGAGAGATGGGTAGCCACTACCCATCTCTCAAAGTGAAGCGCTTGAAGATCGCGGCACGGCGTGTCTGGTTTTCTAAAGAACCTGTCATCAGAAGTCCATCGAACTCAAGGAGATGCCATCGCTCGGCGCGCTCGCACGTCGGTCGGCGGTCAGCGCGTTTGCCGCACGTTCACCGTCATGGATCTTGCGTAGCAACGCGCTTGCCGGTGTTCCCACATGCCAGGGGTTCGTGTGAACACGTTGGTGCTGACGCTGACCCAAGGCTCCAAGATGAGGTCCCCGTGCCCGTTGATCAACGCGCCCGCGTCTCCAAGCTCCTCGCCACGAGCCTCCAGATCCTCACGGCGCCGCTCCCGTCGGCAGACGCTGCCGCTTCGTCGGCCGAGCAGCCCCCGCCCAGTCCGGCGATGCGCCACCTGATGGCCCTCGCGGCGCGCGTGGCGCCCCTCGATTCGACAGTCCTGATTACGGGCGAGAGCGGCGTCGGTAAAGAGCGACTCGCACGATGGCTGCACCGGGCGTCGCCTCGAGCAAAGGGGGCCTTTGTCGCCGTCAACTGTGGCGCCCTCGCGGACACGCTGCTCGAGAGTGAGCTCTTTGGTCATGCCCGCGGCGCGTTCACGGGGGCCACGCAGGATCGCCTCGGCGTCTTCGAGGCCTCGACCGGAGGCACGCTGTTCCTCGATGAAATCGGGGAGGTCTCGCCGGCGCTGCAAGTCAGACTCCTACGCGTCATTCAAGAACGCGAGGTCATCCGTCTCGGCGAAACCAAGGCCCGGCCCGTCGATGTGCGCCTCATCGCCGCCACGAACCGCGATCTGCACGAGGAAGTCGCGCAGCACCGGTTTCGGCGCGATCTGTATTACCGGCTGCGGGTGATCGATCTGCACGTGCCGCCCTTGCGCGAACGCCCCGAAGAGCTCCTGGCGCTCGCGCGGGATCTGCTCGCCGAGACCGCGGCCCGGCTTCGCCGGCCGGTCATCGGGTGTACGTCGGCCGCGCTGGAGCGGATGCTCGACTACGTGTGGCCCGGCAATATTCGAGAGTTGGCGCATGCGATCGAGCGGGCGTGTGCGGTCGCGACCGGCCTGGAGATCGACGTCGACGATCTCCCCACCGCGGTCCGCGGGTCCAGCTCGGCTGCCCCACAGCCCAACCCGCGACCGCTCGAGGAGCGCGAGCGCGCGTATATCCGGGTGGTGCTCGAGCGCCACGGCGGCGATCGCCGTCGAGCCGCCCAAGAACTCGGGATCTCGCTCTCGACGCTCAAACGCCGTCTGCGGACACCGACTCGCAGCGTGAGCCGATCACGCGCGACACGGGGTCAAATCTGACCTTCGTGGTCTGACCCTCGGGGGTCAGATTTGACCTCGTCGAGACCGGCGACGTCGGCAACCGGTCGTCGCGGACGATGTGATCCTGCGGCCCTTCTGCACCCACACCCTTCCGCACCTCGCCGCATTTTCGGCCTGAATCGACGTGATTCGGCCGCGTGATCGATCCCGTTGCGCGCGCCAATCACGTTGCGCGGGCGCGTGAACGCCCGCAGACGGTGAACCTGTCACGCGTTTTGCTGTGATGCCCCGCACACCGGCACGAGGAGGTGATGGGCGCGATGGCAACCACCACGGGAACATCAGCAGAACATCGCGCGGCGGACGCGACGATCGCGGCGCAGCCCCTCGAACTCTGGCGGGCTCGCGGTGCGACCGATGATCTCCGCGCACTCGCCATCGAAACCTCCTTTGGGTACGCACTGGGCCTCGAGCTCGATCACGAACTGGTGCTGTTGCATCTCCAACCGAGTCTCGAAGTCCTGGTCGCGTATGCCGATCGCATCGAAACCGCGCTGCGGGCGCAAGGCTGGCAGCGCCTCGATCCTCATCCGCCAGAGAACAAGGAGCACGCATGAAACCGACTGATCGGGTTCGTTCCCTCAAGAAGACGCCGCGAACTCGGCCCGCGTGGCGGCGCATTCTCCTGTTGGCGCTCGGGGCGTTCATGCTCGTCCCCGCCGCCAGTTATGCCCAGGGAGCCTCGCCCTGGGAAAACGCCGTCACCGTCCTGATGACGAGCTTCACCGGGCCGATCGCGCGCGGCCTGAGTCTGGTGTCGATCGTGGTGGGCGGCGTGACCTTCGCGTTCGGGGAAGGCGGCTCGAAGCGTCTGCTGGCCGGCATCGTATTCGGCGTTGGCATGGCGATCGGCGCCGTGAACTTCATGGCGTGGCTGTTTCCCTAGCGCCATGACCACACCGCGCCTGCAACCCGTCTACGCCTCTATCAATCGGCCGCTGACGATTGGCGGGGCGGACCGGCGTCTGTTCTTTGTCGCGCTGGTCGTGGGCGGCGCCACGTTCACGCTCTTTGGCAGCCTGTTCGGGGGCGTGCTGATGTCTCTCGCGCTCTCGGCCACGGCACGCTGGGTCACGCAGCGCGACCCGCAGCTCCTGCGGATCATCCTGCGGTCGGCCACGGCCCGGTCGCATTACGACCCCGGCAAAATCGCGTACGTCGTGGTGAGAAGGGAGGAACACGCATGAAACGCGTGGCGCAGATCACGCAGGACTACCGGGACGCCGGAGCGATGAGTGACGTCATCCCCTTCTACGGGTTCGTCGACGACGGCGTGTTCCTCACCAAGGGCGGCGCGCTCGGCGTCGTCTTGTCCTTGGAGGGTGTCGACTACGAGTGCCTCGACCCCAAGCAACGGGAGGCGGTCACGAGCCGCTTCGAGGTGGCGCTCCGCCTCTGGGACGAACGGACGCGGCTCTATCAGTACGTGCTCAAGCGACACCGCGTCGCCCGATCGGACGACGCCCATCCGCACCCCGCCGTCGACACCGTGCTGCGGCGCCGACACACGTATGTCCACGCCCAACACGCGACCCTTTTCACCGTCTCGCTGTATCTCGTCGTCGTGGTGGAACCGGATCGCGCAGCCACCGAGTGGGCGGCCCACGCGCGTCGCGCCCTGCGCCAGCCGCTCGCCACGTCCCGCGCCTGGTTCTCGACCGCGCGCACGATTGTCCGTGTGGACGACGACCTGGATCGGCGAGGCGTCCAGCTGCGCCACAAGATTGACGCCTTCGTCCAGCAGCTCGAGGACACGGTCGACCCCCGCGTCTTGTCGAACAGCGAGGCCTTCACGTTCTTTCGGCGTTTGCTGAACTACACGCCGGAGAAGGCGGACGGGGTCCGACTCCGGCACGACACCTTTCTCGATTACGACACCGGTGATTCGGCGCTCGAGTGTCATCGAACCCACCTCCGGCTCGACGATCACTACGTCCGCGTGCTCACGCTCAAGGAGCCGCCGGCGCAGACGTTTCCCCTGCTCTTCCAGGCGCTCTACGAAATCCCGTCGAACCTGATTCTCGCGAGCGAATGGCAGCGCGAAGCACAGGGGGCGATCCGCCGGGAGATTCATGCCAAGCGCCGGCATTTTCACAATGCCAAGGTGAGTCTGACGAACTACGTCACCGACACGAGTACCGCCCCAGCCGAGGTGCTCGTCGACGACAGCGCCAGCGCGGTCGTGCGTGACCTCGGCGCGGCGCTGACGGAACTCACGCTACAGGGTCGGTACTTTGGGCAGTACACGCTTACGGTCGTGCTCTACGACCGCGACCCCGTGGCGCTCGAGCGCAGCGTGGGCGCGTGTCTCAAGGCCTTCGCCGCCCACGACGCCCAAATCACGGATGAACGGTACAACCTGCTCAATGCCTGGCTGGCGGTGCTGCCGGGGAATGGCGCTTACAACGTGCGGTCCATGCATCTGCTGAACACCAACTACGCGGACCTCTCGCTGCTGTTCGCGCAAGACGCCGGCGTCGAGACCAACGCGCACCTGGGCCGTGAAGCCCTCGCGGTGCTCGAGTCGACCCAGGGCACGCCCTACCACCTCAACCTGCACGTCGAGGACGTCGGCCACACGCTCGTCCTCGGGGCGACAGGCAGCGGGAAATCCTTCCTGCTGAACTTCCTCGTCGCGCACTTGCAACGCTATAGCCCGCGCACCTTGATCTTCGATCTCGGCGGGAGTTATGAGGGGCTCACCGCGTACTTCGGGGGCCAGGCGCTCCGGGTGGCACTCGACCGACCGGGCTTCACGATCAATCCCTTCTGTCTGGAGCCGACGCCCACCAATCTGCAGTTCCTGTTCACCTTCGTGAAGGTCCTGATCCAAGCCGGCGGTCAGTATGCGATGACCCGCGCGGACGATCAGGCGCTCTACGAGCAGCTGGAGACGCTCTACGCGCTCGATCCGGATCAGCGCCGGCTCTTCACCCTGGCGAACATTCTGCCCCGGGGGCTCGCGCAACAACTCCAGCGCTGGGTCGAGGGCGGCCAGTACGCCCAGGTCTTCGACCACAGCGAGGACACGGTCACACTCGCGCCGTTCCAGTACGTCGACTTCGAAGGCCTCGACGGCGTCCCACTCGTGCTGGAACCGTTGCTCTTCTACCTGCTCCATCGCGCGACGGCCACGATCCTCGATCCGGCCCTGGCTGGGACGCTCAAGGTGTTTGTCCTGGATGAAGCGTGGCGCTTCCTCCGGGATGCCACGATTCGCGCCTACATCACCGAGGCGCTCAAGACCTGGCGAAAGAAGAACGCGTGCGTCCTGATGGCCACGCAATCGAGCGAGGACCTGCAGCGGTCGGAACTCCTTCGTGTGGCAATCGAGAGCTGTCCGACCCAGATCTTTCTAGCGAATCCTCATATCGACCAGACGGTGTATCAGGACCTCTTCCACCTGAACGCGACCGAGGCGGCCCGAATCGCGACGCTCGTGCCGCGTCAGCAGCTGCTGTTGAAACAACCCCACGTGGCGAAGGTCTTGAACCTCAACGTGGATCCCAAGAGCGCGGCGCTGTTCAGCGTCCCGCGCCGAAGCTGACCACCCATGCCCGACGTGACGTCGGAAGGAGATGCGATGGTGACTCGAGTTGGACTCCTGCTCTGCCTGAGCACGATCGGGGCGATGGCACCGCTGGTCGCGCAGTCCCCCGCTGATTCGACGAGCGGGACCCGGACGATCGCGTACCACGCACGCGACCTGGTCCCACTTCGCGCGAAGCTGCACTACACGACGCTGATCGTGCTCCCCGATGGCGAGGACGTCGTCGAAGCCACCTGCGGCGATAAGGAAATGTGGCTCGTCAACGTGCGTGGCGGGTTGGTCTCGGTGAAGCCCGCCAAGGCCGGGAGCGAATCCAACCTCAATCTCGTCACGACCAGTGGGCAGGTCTACACCTTCCTGCTCACCGAAGTCTCCGCGGACAAGAGCCAGGAAGCCGATTTGACGGTCTACCTGGAACGGGATGCGCTCGAGTCCGCGACGCTGGGGCGCGCGCGTCCCAAGTTCGTGCCGGCTGAGCAGGTGGAGGATTTCCGCGCGCAGGCCGATCTCGCCCGCGAGCAGGCGCGCCGCGCCACCGAGACCGCGCGGACGGACCTCGACGCGGGTCTGACGGCGTTCCGCGCCGGCTACCCGCTCAGCCTCCAGTTCGTGTACGGCTTCCTCCCCAACAAGAAGCCGTTTTTCATTCGCGCGATGTTTCACGACGATCACCGGACGTTCATTCAGTCGGGCGCCCGCGAGCTCCCCACGGTCTACGAGTTCAAGGACGGGAAGCCCAACCTCGTGAACTTCGAGGTGCAGCACGGGAGCTACGTCATCCCAAAGATTCTCGACGACGGGTATCTCGTGATCGGGACCGCCCGGACGCCATTCCGCCGCCTGGACGGGAAGTAGGAGCACACCATGACGGACCAGCCCTCGCCCGCACCGGAGATGTCCTCCGCGCCCGGACGGATCCTCGATCACCGGCGGCTGCCGCCCGGTGTGATCCCACGACATCTCCAGCAGTGGGTGCTCATCGGCGTCGCCCTCGTGATGGTGGGCATTCTGGCGGTCTCGGGGCCACCGGCGAAGCCGCGCACGACCGCCGGGCCCTCGCCGGCCGCCGCGACCGTGGATCCCAATCAGGAACGGATCGAGGACTACCAGCGCCGGATCCAGGAACAGGCCCAGCGATTGGTCGCCGAGCGGGCGCAGCTGGAGCAGACCAAGCAGGCCTTGGTCGCGACGCCCGACGGCGCGGCTGGCCCCACGCCTCGTCGTTCGCTAGCCGACTCGTCGGCGGCGCCCGCCACTACACCGCTCGCGCGTGACGCTCGCGACGATCGCGCCCGCGTACCGGACAACGTCGCATATTCGCGATCACCCACGACGCGCACCACAGACACCTCGCCGACGACCGGCACGAACGCCGCCGATTCTTCAGGCTTGCCTCCGATCGCGCAGCTGCTTGGCCTCCCGATGCCCTCGGCGCTCCCAGGCCTCCCGACCGCGTCCGTCCCGCCAGCGCAGCCCGTACAGCCGGCAGCCGTGCCGACCGCACCCGCTGCTCGCGCCACGGCCCCACCGACCGTCCCCGGGGAACCGCAGTACACGCTCTTTGAGGGCACCGTGATCGAAACGGTGCTGACCAACCGGCTCGACGGCACGTTCAGCGGCCCGGTGAACTGTCTCGTGAGCGTGCCGGTGTACGCCGCCGACCACTTGGTCATTCCGGCGGGCGCCCGCGTGCTCGGCGAGGCCAGCGCCGTGAACACCTTCGGCCAGACGAGGCTGGCCGTCGTGTTTCACCGCATCATCCAACCCAACGGGGCGTACATCACCCTCGATCAATTTCGCGGGTTAAACCAGATCGGGGACCTCGGTCTGCGCGATCAGGTGGATCGACACTATGCGCAAATCTTTGGGGTGTCGCTCGCGCTCGGGGCCATTGCGGGCTTCGCGCAGGGGCAGACGGCTGTGGGGTTTGACGCCACGGCTCTCGATACCTATCGCCAGGGCGTCGGCATCAGTGTCTCGCAATCAAGTACGCGGGTCCTCGATCGGTTTCTCAACTTGCTCCCCACGGTGACCATTCGGGAAGGCCACCGCATCAAGGTGTATCTCTCGAGTGACCTGGCCCTGCCCGCCTATCGCGACCCGCTCCGTGTAACTGGAGGCCGTCCATGAGATCTCGACTCGTCGTGGCCCTGGGGTTCACCCTCGCCATCAGCGTCCCTGTGTCCGCCCAGCTGTTTGGCGTGGTGTTCGATCCGACCAACTACGGCAATGCGCTCCTTCGGTACGCCCAACTGCAGCAGCAATATGCGCAGCTCGTCACGACCTACCAGCAAATCAGGACCCAGTACCTGCTGTTGCAGCAGCAGGCGCAGCTCCTGCCGGTGAACATGACCGCTCGCTACCGCAGTCTGGCCAGTCCCTGGTTGCCCTTCACGGCGCCGGCCGCGTACGGCACGACGACGTCGTGGATTCAAACCGCGAACAGCGGCCAGGGCGGGGCGGCGGCGTTCGCGCGCGCCACGCAACGGCTCCAGGTGTATGCCGGCGCCCTCGCACGGTTGTCCGCGGACGAGGCCGCGCGCGTACGCACGCGCTACGACCGCGTGCAGCTCGCCGACGGGAGCGTCACGCACGGCCTCGAAGCCCTCGGCGTGCTCCGCGGCCATCAGGACTCCATGGAAACCACGGTCCGCAATCTGGAAGACGACGCGTACGCCACCGATGCGGGTCGCAACACCCAGATCGCCGTGCTCAACAAGATCAACGCCACGGCCGTGACTTCGGCCCGGCTGGCCAAGGATGCCAACAACGTGCTGGTCTCCGTGCTCGAGCAGCAGCTGCTGGACGCGACCGAGCGACGGGAGGCGGCGGCGCAAGGCATCAACGCGCATATCGCGTTTCTGAACGAGGCGGGCCCACTCCTGGCCCGCACGACCGCCCAGACGACGACCGCGCTCACGACGTTCCGGATTCCGTAGCGAGGGCGATCGATGGCCGGCATTGACCCGTTTGCCAGTATCACCGCGGCGGTCTTGGATCTGCTGATGCGGGACGGCGATCTGTTCTTGCGGCTCGGCACCAATCTGTTTCGCGGCCTGGCCATCATTCTGATCGCCTGGTTCGGGATCCGGACGGCGCTGTCGAGCACGGAAGGTGGCGCCGGCTTGCCGCTCGGCCCCTTCGTGAGCCTGATCCTCACCATCGCCATCGGCTTCACGATGATTACGTACTATCGCGCGCCGATCCCCGGCATCGGCCTGAGCTTCACCCAACTCTTGACGGACCAGCCGATCTATCTGGCGCGCCAACTCGAGGTCACGCAGGTCCAGCGGCTGAGCGACCGGCTGAACGAGCTATATCTGGCGCTGGAGCAGCCGTCGCTCCTGAACGCCTCCGCGCTGGTCGGGTATTTCCTCGTCGCGTTGGCGGTGACCGCTGCCCGCGTCGTGCTCCTTGCCGTCATCGCCTTCGGCCTAGTGGCCACGGGCGTGGCGGTAATGGTCGGGCCCGTCTTCATCCCGTTCTTTTTGGTGCCTCATCTCGAGTGGGTGTTCTGGGGTTGGTTCAAGTCCCTGATCCAGTACGCGTTCTATCAGGTCATCGCCCAGGCGTTTGTGTTCGTGTTTGGGAGCTTCCTGATCAACTTTCTCGATGCCTTTCCGCCGCCCTACACCATCGACCGCCTGCTCGTCGGCGGCTTCCATCTGATCTTCCTGCTCTTCGCGTTTACGTACGGCTTGTTGAAAGTGCCCTCCCTGACCAACTCACTCTTTTCGGGATCGGCCGGCCAATCGGCCTTGCCGCGGATCCTGGGGTAACCCATGACCACCACCCTGCCACCCGCGGGCTACGAGTATGGCGAGGCACGACGCCGGTACGTCGAGCAGTACGGCTCGACCTTGGTGATGAACACGTATCTCCAGGTGGCGGTGGCCTGCCTGTCGGCGGTCATCGTGGGGCTCGTGGGGCTGAACGTCCACACGCAACGGACCTTCGGCCACGTCAAGCCCCTCGTCATTCGAATCGACGACGTGGGGCATGCGGCCGCCGTCAGTTACGACAGCCTGACCTACACGCCGCAGGCGCCCGAGCTCAAGTACTTCCTCGTCCAGTTCGTGACGATGCATTACAGCCGCATGCGCGCGACCGTGCGCCAGCAGTACACCCAGTCGCTCTACTTTCTTGACGGACGCCTCGCCGACGCCACCATCGACGCCAACAAGAAGTCCGGGCTGATCGAGCGGTTCCTGACGGGCGGCAGCGAAGAGGTGGACGTCCGGGTGAAGAACGTCACCCTGGAGGATCTCCGGCAGCCGCCCTACCGAGCGACGGTCGACTTCGACAAGGTGTATCTGGCGCCCGTCACGCGCGCGGAGCTCAAGCGAGAGGCGTTTGTGGCGCATCTCGTCTTTGTCGTGACGGAACAAGTCGACAACGCCCGCATCCCGATCAACCCCCTGGGCCTGACGATCACCTATTTCCGAGAGGACCAGGCCTTCGTCAACAACCAGTGAGCGTGAGCGATTCACGCGAGACATCCGACGAGATGAGGACTCCGCATGCCCTTCATTCCAAGACAAGTCAAACCGCCGGCGCGGCTGGTGATCACCTGCAAGCTGCCGGAGGAGACGGCCACCTTGTTGAAACGCTATGCCCAGTTTCTGGACAGCACCCAGGAGTACGTCGTCAACGAAACGCTCTGCGTCGCCTTTCGCCGCGATAAGGAATTTCAAGCCTGGCTGGCGTCGAGCCCAGTGGGGGACGCCCAGGACGAAACGCAAGCAGTCGCCCGCTCGCGGCATGCCGATCGGCCCCGACCATGAGCTTCGAGCTGATCCTGCCGTTCCTGCGGCCGATCGCCCACCTGATTCGCGACCCGCAGATCACCGAGGTCATGGTAAACGGGTCGGGGCGGGTCTTTGTCGAACGCCAGGGTCAGCTCGAGGCGGTACCGGACGTCACCGTCCGGGAGCAGAACCTGCGCGTGGCCGTTCGCAATCTGGCTCGCGTCCTCGGGGACGATGTCTCGGAGGAGCGCCCACTCCTGGACTCGCGTTTGCCCGACGGCTCGCGCGTGGCCGCGGCGCTGCCGCCGGTCAGCCTGGGTGGCACGACGCTGACCATCCGCAAGTTCCACAGTCAGCACTTCTCAGCGCAGGACCTGGTCGCGATCGGAACACTGACGCCCGAGCAGCTCGACACCCTGCGACGGGCCATCGTCGCGCGCGACAACATCCTAATCAGCGGCGGCACAGGCACCGGCAAGACCACGTTGCTCAATGCCCTCGCCGCCTTTCTCCCTTCGGGCGACCGGCTCGTGCTGATCGAAGACACGGCCGAACTGCAGCTGGAGGCCGCGAATCTCGTGCGGTTTGAAGCGCGCCGTGAGCAGACAGGCGTGCCGGCGGTCAGCATTCGCGACTTGTTGCGGGCGACGCTGCGCCACCGGCCGGATCGGATCCTGCTCGGCGAGGTGCGCGGCGGCGAGGCGTTCGACCTCCTGCAAGCCCTCAACACCGGCCACTCGGGCACGTTGTCGACCATTCACGCCAACTCGGCCGAGCAGGCCCTGACCCGGTTCGCGTCCTGTGTGCTGCAGTCGGGGATCGACTTGCCGTATCCGGCGGTCCGACTCGGCATCGCCGAAGGCCTGCAGGTGCTGGTGCACCTCGATCGTCGTCAGGGTCAGCGCCTGGTCAGGCAGATCGTCCGGGTCCGGCGCTACGACGCGGCCAGTGATACGTACGCCCTCGAGGAGGGGTCGTGACAGCGTGCGCACCGAGTATCCGGGTTCGCACATCCAGCAACGAAGCCTCGCTGAACGACGGGGGTGACGCGGAGGACCGGGTTGCGCTGCTTCGCAGCGGCTTTGGATCTGACACGTCACCCCCCGTGGGGTCCTCACGGGGAACCCGGTGACTCGATGCGAACCACTGTGCGTGCTGCGAGTTGCGGTGATGAGGCGGCGGTGCGTTCCCCGCGGGGCGCCGGAGGGACGCCACGAGGAACTCGCTGACACGTAATGATTTCTTGCAGGGATGGCGGTACCGCTGAGGAACAGGAGACCTCGATGCGACGGACGAGATCCATTGGGACCAAGGTGACCGAGGACGAATACGCGACCATCGCACGATGGCCCGACGGGCAGACCCTGAGCGAGTGGGTCCGGGATGTCCTGCTCGCCACCGTGACGCCCAGACCCGCCGATCACGCGCTCCTGGCCGAAGTGCTCGCCTTGCGGACCATCGTGCTGAATCTGCTCTTCGCCCTGGCCAGCGGCGACACACCGACCACCGACGCGATGAAACGGATCATCGAGCGCGCCGACGAGGACAAGATCCCCAAGGCGCTGGAGCGCCTCATGGCCGTGACGTCGCGGAGACCGCAATGACGGCGCAGACCTGGGGGCGGGCCGAGACCGCAGGGACGTGGCCCTCCCCACGGCCCGTCTGGACACTGGGGGCACTCCTCGTCGCGCTCCTGAGCGTGGCCGCGATCGTGGCGTATCAGTATCTCGCGACGTGGACGCCGCTCCAGCGCTGGTACATCGGCGCCTACGTGCGGAGTGCCCTGATCGCCGGACTGGGAGTGACCGGGACGGGCCACTATCGGCTCCTCCACGTCACCGACGACCGAGGCAGCCGACTCGCCCTCGACGACGAGGTGCGACCGGCCGCCATGCCGGCAGGGCTGCCGTTTGTCCTCACCGGTCAGGCGGTGCGCGCGGGCGACCGACAGCTCGCGTGGAACGACGGTCCCTATCGGCACGCCGCGCTGCACAGCTTCTTGCGCCGGTGGATCTATCGCGATCAATCCGTGACCGACCTCGTGGAGCCGGCGGCGTGGGGTGGCCTGGGCGTGTGCGCCATCGGGGTGCTGATCGCCATTCCGTTCGACCTCGTTCGCACGCGGCAACGCAGGCACGGCCGACGGCTGAAGGGCCCGGAACTCCTGACCGTCGCCCGATTCAATCGGCGACTGCACGCGGATGGCGTGGGCTTTCGGCAGACGCGCAGCGGTGTCCGCACACCCTGGCTGCGCATGCCGCGCGGCCTCGAGTCGAGCCATTTCCTCGTCATGGGCGATTCGGGGACCGGCAAATCGGCCCTCATCCGCCAGCTGTTACAGCACCTCGAAGCCCGTGGCGAGACGGCGATTGTCTATGACCCGGCGCTCGAATACACCGCACAGTTTTACTCACCGGAGCGTGGCGACCTCATCCTGAATCCCCTCGACGCGCGGAGCCCGTACTGGAGTCCTGGCGATGAATGGCGCCACGAAGCGGAAACGCTGACGCTGGCGACCTCCCTGTTCCCGGACCGGCACCACGACAACACGTTCTTCACCGAGGGGCCACGCCGCATCTTCGCGCACCTCCTGACGCTGCGTCCGACCCCCGAGGAGCTGGCGCACTGGTTGTGCCAGGAAGGCGAGATCGACCGGCACGTGAAAGGCACCGCGTACGCAGCCATGATCGACCGACAGGCGCCGGCTCAGCGGAGCGGCGTGCTCGCGTCGCTGAACATGGTCGCGGACACGCTGAAATTGCTCCCGGCCGAACGCGACACCTCCCAACGGTGGAGCGCCACGGCCTGGTCGACCAGCCGAACCGGGTGGTTGTTTCTCACGAGCACACCGGAAACCCGCCCGCGGCTGGTGCCGTTGATCAGCCTGTGGCTCGACACGCTGGTCCTCCGGCTGATGAATCAAGGACAGCCCCACCCTCGCCGTACGTGGTTTGTCCTCGATGAACTCGCGAGCCTCCAGCGGCTGCCGCAGCTCCACACCGCCATCACGGAGAACCGCAAATCGAATAACCCCGTGGTGCTCGGGTTCCAGGGACGCAGCCAGCTTGAGACGCGCTACGGCCATGACGCCGAGGCGATGCTGTCCCAGCCCGCGACGAAGATCTTTCTCCGCACGAGTGAACCACGCGCGGCCAGGTGGATCGCCGACACGATCGGCGACGTCGAAATCGAACGCCTGCGAGAGAGCCGCTCAGACGGACGCGGAAGCCAGCAGACCTACGGCTTGGAACGGCAGGTCGAGCCGCTGGTGATGGCCAGCGAGATCAGCGGGCTCGCGGCCCTGCGAGGCTATCTCAAGATGGGAAACCTGGTCGTGCGCCTCAATTTCCCCTTCATCGACCTGCCCAAGATCCACCCCGGGTTCATCGAGCGGGAGCGTGCGCAGCCAAGCACCCAACCATCGAGGGCCGCAGTTGCCGGCCTGGACGCGAGGACATCACCACGCGCCAACAAGTCGAAAACGACCGCGGCGTCTGGTCAGGAGCCGGGGCAGCGGATTGATCCCGGGCAAGACTTCTTCCTCAAGTAGGCATCGAGCCGCACCATGATCACGATCTCGAAACCCCTGGGCGCCGCACAACTCCGCACCTATCACGCGGAAGAATTCAGCAACGCCCGCGAGAACTACTACACCACCGACCAGCCGATTCGCGGGCAGTGGCACGGTCAGCTAGCTGCCCGGTGGGGGTTATCGGGCGAAGTGCAGGAGGTCCCATTTCAACGCCTCGCCGACGGCCAGCATCCGCTCACGGGCGAACCCCTCGTCCACCACCAAACGGCACGCGCGTACGCCAACCAGGACGGCGAGACCGTGACCTCGATGACGCACCGAGCCGGCTGGGATGCGACGTTCTCGGCACCCAAGAGCGTCTCGCTGACGGCGCTCGTCGGGGGCGATGACCGTGTGCGCGAGGCCCATCGGGCGAGCGTGGCCATCGCGCTCGACGAAGCCGAGCGATACGTCCAAGCGCGGATCGGGCGGAACCATCCGGCCGAGACGACAGGCCAGTGGGTCGCCGCGGCTTTTGAGCATGACAGTGCACGGCCGGTCGACGGGTACCCGGCGCCCCAACTGCACACGCATGTCGTGTTCTTCAACGTCACCGAACGACCGTCGGGCGGGACGCGTGCCCTCCAGCCCCGAGAACTGTATAGGTCTCAACAATACCTGACGGCGGTGTACCGCTCGGAACTCGCGATGCGCCTCACGGCCTTGGGTTATGAGATCGAGCGCGGTGCCAGCGGACAGCCCGAGATTCGTGGGTACACTGCCGCCTACCTGGACGCCTCCAGTCCGCGTCGCCAGCAAATTGAAACCCACTTGGCGGACGCGCGACAGCACGGCGCTGGGGCGGCACAGATCGCGGCGCATCGGACCCGCGAAGCGAAGCTGAGCCTCTCCCACGAGGACATCCAGTTCCGACATCGCGAGCTGGCACAGGCGTTTGGCGATCAGCCCGCGCGGGTCGTCCAAGCCGCGCGCGCACACCAGGTCGCGCCGCAGCGGGCCGGTATCACGGCAACTGACGCGGTCACCTTCGCCACGGAACGGAACTTCGAACGGGAAGCCGTCGTCGAGGAACGATCGCTGTTACGGGACGCGCTCCGGCGGTCGATGGGGGACGTCAGCGTCGGCACGATACGGAGCGAATTTGAGCGACGCGTCACGGCCGGCGAGTTCATTGGGGCGACCCAAGAGCCCGGCACGCCGGGCCGAGCCTTCACGACGCCCGACATGGTCGCGCTGGAGCGCTCGACAATCGCCGTCATGCGGGCCGGCCGCTGGACGCAGCCGGCCCTCGCCGGTGGGGTGACGCGCCACGAGGTGGAGCAGGCCCACCCCCAGCTCAGCGAACCGCAGCGCGCAGCGGTTGAGCAGATTCTAGCGACCCACGACCGCATCGTGGCCTTGGAGGGCGTGGCCGGGGCCGGCAAGACCACGGCCTTGGCCGCCGTACGCGAGGGTGCGAAGCGGGAGGGGTACCGTGTCGAAGGGCTCGCGCCGACGTCGCGCGCGGCCCAGAAACTGGCCGAGGCCGGGATCCCCTCGAGAACCTTGCAGCACCACCTGATCCTGCACGAGGACGCGCCCGAGCGACGGGCGCGTCTCTACGTCGTCGATGAGTCCAGCCTGGCGAGTACGAAGCAGATGCATGACTTCCTCCATCGGCTCCGATCGGACGACCGTGTGCTACTCGTGGGCGATATTCGCCAGCACCAGGCCGTCGAAGCGGGTCACCCGTATCAACAATTGCAGGAAGCCGGCGTGGAGACGGTCCGCCTCGACGCGATTGTGCGGCAGCCGGACCCGGCCCTGAAACAGGTCGTGGAGCACCTCTCCCGCGGTGAGATTCGAACAGCAGTCCACCAGCTCGAGCAGCAGGGCCGCGTGCACGAATTCCCCAACCGGGAGGATCGGCTCGCGGCCGTCGCGCGTGCCTATGTGGGCGATCCAGACGCGACCTTGGTGGTCGCGCCCGACCATCGGTCACGGGCCGAGATCAATCAACGGATTCATCGCGCCCTTCAGGACGCCGGGCACGTCGATCGCCAGCAGCACCAGACCCGCGTGCTCGTTGCACGTCAGGAGATCACCAGCGCCGACCGGCAGTGGGCTGAACAGTACGCCCGCGGCGACGTCGTGCGGTACACGACCGGCAGTCGGACCGTCGGCCTCCACGCGGGCGAGTATGCGCGCATCGGTAACATCAACGCGCCCGAGAACCGCGTCACCGTCGTGCGTCCATCCGGTGAACAGGTCACCTATGATCCGCGCCGCCTCCACGGCGTCACGATTTTCCGTGAGGCTGAGCGGGCCTTTTCACGAGGTGACCGGGTGCAATTCACGGCCCCATTTCGCGCCCGGCACGTGGCGAATCGCGAGCTCGGCACGCTTGAGCAGATCAACGCGAATGGGGAGCTACGAGTGCGGCTCGATTCCGGTCGGACTGTCGCGTTCACGCTCGAGGTATACCGACATCTCGACCACGGCTATGCCGTGACCAGTCACAGCAGCCAAGGGCAAACGGCGGATCGCGTGCTCGTGGACGTGGATACCGCCGCGGTGGGCGAACACCTCGTCAATCGACGGCTCGCGTATGTCGCGGTCTCTCGCGGGAAGTACGACGCGCAGATCTACACCAACGACAGGGCCCACCTCGGGGAAGCCCTGAGCCGAGACGTGTCGCATCGGTCGGCGGTTGAGCCCCACCTCGCACCCGCGGCTCGCGCACAGGAACAGGGAATCGAACGACTCTCGGAACGTCGCGCCGCCGAGGTCTCGATCGGTCGATAAGGTACGGCCGCGCTGGGAAGACAGGATCAACGACCGGAGCCACTTGCGATGGCGGGCACAGGATGGATGCAAGGGTCGCTGCACCGCGAGTCCACGTCGACGCGAAGGCGGGGTCGCCAGCCGATCGGAAGTCGTCGCCATTGGTCTTCGTATTGGAGCGCCTCTTCCCGAAACGCGGACGAGCGCCCTATACGACCGGCGAACGTGTGGTGGTTCTCGTGATTACTCGCGCCATGAGCTTCGACGCGACGGCAAACGCGTTCAACTGCTTTCTCAGCTATCCGACCATTGCGAAGTGGTCGGGCACGAGTCTCGCGTCGGTCAAACGCGCGTTGCAGAGTCATTTCGACGGGTCGGCTCCACTAATCGCGCGATCGAAGCCTGGTCACACCCGTGGCCACCGCCACGCGTGTTATCGATTCACGCTCGTGAGATACCCTGAGCGATTTGCCGTCGCTCGGGATGCGGCGCGGGTCCGCCATCGGGAGCACCTCGACCAAGCGCTGCGCGACCTGCAGCCTGACCGTATCGCCCTGCAGAGACAGCGCCAAGACTTTGGAGGGACCCTGACCGAAGCCGAATACGCTCGGCGCCTCAAGGACCTCGAGATGGCTGCCCGACGAAAAGCACCCGCGCGCGCCGGCCTCAAGTCCCCGGCATCGTCATGAGTAAGAAGGACGAACGAGGCACCGAGCACCCTCCCAGTGCGACCGTTCGCCGCCGCGCCATGGTCCGCGCGTGCTCGTCGGTGTCAAGACTCGTCGCAAGGCTCCGACCCGCTCTGCGGGCTCACGGTCTTGACACCGCCTGCGCGCGCGACGGGCTCGCAGCTATCGGCGAACGGCCAAAGACGCTTCGGATGGACCTGAAAACTGAAGTCAGTGCACGTATAGGCTTCTCACGTCAGCCGAATCACAAGCCCGGAGGTGACATCATGAAAGTGGTCGTCAAGATTACGCCGCATGATCACGGCAACCTACCAACCAAACTCGCCGATGCTGAACTGCACTTCACAGGCGGCGAGCTCGACGGCCTGAAATTGATCGGCTTCTCCATTTGGGAACGCCGTGGCGAACACGGCCCGAGCGTCTCCTTCCCAGGGCGGCAGCACCGGATCGGCGATGAACGACGCACTTTTGCGCTGCTGCGACCGATCAGTGACGGAAGCGCACACAACCGGGTACGAGACCTGGTGCTGGAGGCCTATGCGGCGTTCGCGCGCAACGCGGGCCGCGCGGCGATGGCCGGGGAGGGCGCGTCATGAGCATGCCTGGCTCCGATGCTGAAGACTTGCCGCGGACGCTAAGCGATCGTTTGAACGCGCAAGGAGTCGACGAACTGCTTACCGTCGAAGACGTTGCCGCACTGCTCAAGGTGAGCAAGGGCTGGGTCTACGAACATATTCGGTCGCGGAGTAAGCCGCGCTCTGATCAGCTGCCGCACATCAAGGTTGGCAAGTACATCCGTTTCGATCAACAGGCATTACGCAGGTTTATCGCGAACAAATGCCGAGCCACGTGATTCGGTTCCCGACACCCGCTACAATCAGCCCGAGGCTAAATCACGAAGAGCCAACGGGAGGAAAGGGTGTCTCTCGTATGGCTCGCACGAAACGACAGTACGGTAGCGGGTGTCTTCTAAAGAGAGGAAGGGGGTGGGCGATCCGCTGGCGGGAGTTGGAAATCGCTCCCGACGGCACCACGAAGAAGGTGCTGCACTACGAAGCGCTGGGCAAGGTCTCGCGTGGGGAAGCCGCGGAGATCCTCGCGCAGAAGGTCGCTGGCGGCGCCAGCAAGGTCCCGACGCGGTCGCGGGTAGCGTTTCGAACGATTGTGAACGATTGGAAGACCACGGTGCTGCCGATGTACAAGCATTCTACGCAGAAGAATCATCGGCACGTCTCGGAGAAGCACCTGGTGCCACGGTTCGGAGACCAGCCGATCTCGGACATCACTCGACAGGAAGTGCAGGCGTACATCGCGCAGCTCACGCAGGCAGGATACGCGCCCAAGACGATCGATCACATTCACGACGTGCTCAGTGCTGTCCTTCGCACCGCCGTCAAGTGGGGTCATCTCAAGGACAATCCTGCTCGTGATGTCGACCTACCAACCCTGAGGACCGTCCGACCGAAGTGGGCCCTGACGACCCATCAGGCGGCGTTGTTGCTCGAGGCTCTGGCGCCGCTCGGCCGGACGATGGTCGGGCTTGCGATACTGTCGGGAGTTCGGCGGGGCGAGTTGTTTGCGCTTCGGTGGCAGGACCTCGATGAGCCCGATCGGACGCTTGCGGTCCGCGAGGCCGTATACGAGGGGCGATTCGACACGCCGAAGACGCAGGCCGGCGTTCGACGGATTCCGTTGTCGGACGCTGCGCTCCAGTTGGTGGCGGATTGGCGAGCGCGCATCAAGGAGATCAAAGCGGATGCGTTGGTCTTCTCGACCGGCTCAGGCAAACCGATCTCGCCCAACAACGTGCTGCGACGCCACGTCTTTCCAGCGTGCGACGCGTTGGGGCTGAAGCGGGTGACGTGGCTGACGCTCAGACGCACCTACTCGTCTTGGGCGCACGAGAAGGGCGTGCCGGGCAAGGTCTTGGCGCAGCTGATGGGCCACGCCAAGGTCGACACGACGCTGAACGTCTACACCCAGGTGATCGATGGCGCGCTCCGAACCGCCGTCGAGAAGGTCGGATCCGAATTGTTCACTATTGTTCACAAACCGGCGGGGTCGCCGGAGCTGATTCACTAAATTTCTTAAGGAAATTGGCTCCTCAGGCTGGATTCGAACCAGCAACCCTCCGGT
>Ga0097621_100000281_pt1 | contig 34161 bp, 29 predicted proteins | sample KBSMisM72_FD_73165 | JGI IMG/M metagenome (GOLD analysis project Ga0097621, IMG submission 73165) | Miscanthus rhizosphere microbial communities from Kellogg Biological Station, Michigan, USA - KBS Miscanthus M7-2 (version 2) (version 2) | ecosystem: Host-associated > Plants > Roots >... | reverse complement strand
TGATGGCTCCATTGCAAAGGAACCCGCCATAGACACACGATACATTGCCGATGCTATTGTATACCTTGCCAATCTTCCCCTGGACGTGAATGTACCCTTCTTTACGGTAATGGCTAACCAAATGCCTTATATGGGAAGAGGTTGAAGCGCATTGGCTTGACTGTCGCCCGACTACTAAAAAAGATTATATCGAAGGAATGAATTGGCCAAACCGGCTTGTGCGAGAGTCATTGAATTAGAGGCTCGAGTGCTGGCCTAAGCCAATTTGTTTTAAATCGCATTGTCCTTGTTACCAGAAAATATTTGCTGCGTTTCATAATTTTAAATATTCCGACGAGATAATATCGTTTTTTTAAATGAGTAACTTTCATAAGGTCATAATTCAAATTTAATTTTATGGACACAAAACATTTGCCTACCAAAAAAAATATAAATAATTATAGACTGACCCTCCTTGCGGTTGCGCTCGTTGTCGACCTAATACTTACAAATGCACAAGCGCAAACCGTCGAGACGCCCAGCGGCAAGCTCGACTTTGAGATTGGCGTGCCGACCAGGGAAACTGTCATGAAACTTTATGACGAGATGGATTATCAGCGCGCGTGCCAGCTCTATCTCTGGGCGTTGCCCATCGTCAGCATCGCCAATTCGCAGATCACATTGAAAGGCACCACCGGCGCTCTCCCCGGTGACCTCACCATCTTCCTGGGCAACGAACAGAGCATCTTCTTCACACCGAACGCGACCACTCCTTACATCATTGCCTATCTGGACCTGGCCAAAACCGGGCCGGTCGTAATGGAGATGCCTCCGGGTGCCATTGCCGGATCATCCATGGATTACTGGCAGCGTCCGCTCAGCGATCTTGGTGTCACTGGCCCGGACCAGGGCAAGGGCGGCAAATATATTTTTGTCGGGCCAGGGCAGGAAGCACCGACGATGGAAGGAGCCTTCATTTTGAAGTCGCCGACATTTGGCGTCGACTTGTTTTACCGGACGCTCGACCCCGACCAGGCGAAAGGCGAGGCGTTGGCGAGGCTCATCCGCGTCTATCCGTGGGCTGCACGCAACAATCCGCCCGCGACACGTTTTCTGAAGCCTGACGTGAACACGTTCGTCAAATTCACAACCATGCCCCGCGGGATGAAATTCTGGGAGCAGCTTGCGGCGATCATCCAACACGAGCCCCTTGAGGACCGTGACCGTTTTTTTATGGCGATGCTTATACCGCTGGGCATCGAGAAGGGCAAACCTTTCCAGCCCGATGAACGGCAGGAAAAAATTCTCACCGAGGGGGCATTCGTAGGTGAGGCAATGGCCAAGGCGCTTGCATTCGACCCGCGATTTCCGGATGTGCGCTACCGTCCCGACGCAAACTGGCAATATGGCCTCCTACTCGATCCCATGCAGGACTTGACGAACTACAGCCAGCTCGACCAGCGCGTTGGCTATTTCTACTACGCCCTGTACGTGACCAAGGGTATGCTCAGCCAGAAAGTCGGCGTCGGTCAGGCGTATCTCGGCAACTTCCGCGATAAGGAGGGGCACGCCTATGATGGTGCGAAGAGCTACCATCTGCACGTACCGCCGAATCCCCCTGCAAAACAGTTCTGGACGGTCACTATTTACGACGTTGACACCCGCTCCATCATCCTGAACAAGGAGCGGATGGCCATCCGTGGGTCGCGGAACGACCTCGTCAAGAACGCGGACGGATCGGTGGATCTTTACTTCGCCCCAACCGCACCAAAAGGTTATGAGAAAAACTGGATTCAAACCGTGCCCCGAAAGTCATGGTTCGCGGCTTTTCGATTTTATGCGCCGCTGGAACCCTACTTCGACAAGAGCTGGCCGCTGCCGGACATCGAATTCGCGAAGTGAGTACAGTTGGCTCCGTTCGAAATTTGTTACGGTCATGTTTGCAATGAAGTGAATATTAGAATTTTTTTATTCTCTGAGAAGGTGAATAAAAATAAATCAAATAAAAAAACCGATAAATTTTAAAGCGATTTTAATTAGTGACCGGTATAAAGAAAATAAGTTATCCGCATATAAATTGGTAAACGCCTAAGATTTTTTAGAAGTACGAGAGTGCCGTCATAAGGCATCACTTATCATTTTCACAATTAGTGTCCACCAGGGAATGATTTCGTTCCTCCTTTCCGGACCATTTTAACTGGAGTGATTCTTTTGGAAATGGCTTGCCTTCTTCCGTGATTTTTTTCTGGCAGGCATACATTTTCTGTTTTAAGGAATTCAGGTGGCGATTGATGAGTCGCACCTCCTCCGAATTCCCATCACTTTCCCCGCAGCCGATGCCCATTTTTCAATGTCAACATATCGCTGCGCGCTTACTTCAAATCGCTCTCCATTAACAGTTACACGCAGGTAGACGGCGAGTTGTTTATCATTCTCGACTTTCGATTTTTTGCCATAAAACAAGATGCTCATTCTTGGTTCCATGAATCACCGAATGCGTCGCTCAAGACTTGAGTATTTTGGCACTATTTGGAGTAGGTATGAAAAGCAAAAAGCCCGTAAAATCTATATTTTACAGGCTTTTGTAGTTGTTTGAGTGAATACTCGGCGGACCGGACGGGACTCGAACCCGCGACCTCTGCCGTGACAGGGCAGCATTCTAACCAACTGAACTACCGATCCTTATGGTTAAAATTGGGTGGCAAAGATAGGGAAATATATCTTTTTTTAAAAAAAGAATTTAAGAACAGTACCGCATCATCTGACCAATATGAGTCTCTCCACTTTGGGGAATATCAATTCTTCAACTCATAATCAATCTTGCCATAATTCCCCGCATGAAAATCCCGGTACGCCTGGGCAATTTCTTCATGATTGTTCATCACAAACGGGCCTGCGAAAACGATGGGCTCATTATACTTTTCGCCACCAAACGCAATCACATCAACCCCAACATCTGAGTCGTTCCTGATCTCAATATCGCCTTCACTTTTTTCAAATACAACCAACTCCCCTTTTTCCATCGCCTCATCATTGATTACCGTATCCTGCAAAGGAAGAAAAACAGCGTATTCCAAATCGCTTTCTGTTTTCAATGCAAATTGGTTCCCTGAATTCACATGAATATGGTACAAAAGCATTTTCGAATAACTCGGAATTTTTGAAGTCATGCTTTCATAACTTCCAGCAATAACTTTAATCCATCCGGAATTATTTTCCAAAAACTTTTTCGGAATATCACTTGCGTGCAGAGGCAGATATTCCGCCGGCTCTGCCTTCTGTCTGGAAGGAAGATTAATCCAAAATTGCATAGCATGGGTCAACAAGTCATTGGATTGTGAATCCACATTGAACGACTCATCGTGAATGATACCATTTCCAGCTTTCATCCACTGCGCTCCACCCGAATGGACGAGAGCATGATGACCAGCGCTGTCATAATGGTCGGATTCGCCATTGATGACATATGTCAGGGTTGCAATTCCCCGGTGCGGATGAGCCCCGGTTCCATTTACCGTCTTCATAAGATCGTTCGGTGAATGTTCAACGGGCGGCAGATGATCAAGAAATACAAAGGGCCCAATGGTCTCTTCCTGGTAGTTGGGAAGCAAACGGAAGACCACATACTCTCCAACATCGGCTGGGCGACCCTTGGTGGAAAAACTCATTTTCTTTTTCATAACAAACCCTTTTCCTGATACCAAAGTTATCCTGTTAATTTAAATCATACTATCAAACGTTCAAAGTCAGGCCATTCCATCTCGCAAGTTATTTCCTTGTAGAAAAAATTAATATTATTTTTACATCCCATTTCTTCCACCCAAAGTCATAGATCCGCACCGCTTCCCCACCCTCGCCGACCTCGCCAATTCTGATCTTAATCACTCAATAATCAATTTTATGAAAAAGTCGATTTTCGTCTTACTCCTTCCGGCATTTTACCTTTTTGGCTGCAGCAGCAACGAACCCAAGAAAGAAGAGGCCGCGGCCCCAGCCGCCGCCACGTCCACCGCTTCCGCTGCAGATATGAAGGAAGCCAAGGAAGAAAAAAACAAGCAGGTTGCCCTTGCAAGCGTTAATGCCATGTCCGCAGGAAATGTGGACGGCGTATTGAAAGATGCCGCTACAGACATCATTGATTACGGAGATGGTAGCGGTCCATCGATGAAGGGCACAGACACGGCACGGAAAATGATCAGCCAATGGATGAATTCAGTAGAAAATTACAAAGGTGAAGATCTGATGGCCCTTGCTGACGGAGATCATGTGGCTGTATTCGGAACCTGGTCAGGCAGGTTTAAAGCAGATTTCATGGGAATGAAGACGAAAGGAAAATCATTCAAAGTACGAGATGTGGATGTTTTCACTTTCAATTCCGACGGCAAGATTACCGAACACAGAAATGTCCAGTCTTTTGAAACCATGCTCAATCAACTTTCAAAAAAGAAATGAAATAGCAAAAGCCCGGCCATTTCCCACCGGGCTTTTTAATGGTCTTAAAGTGCCTCCCTCAAGGGTTTTCTTCCCTTGCCAACAACATTTCCCGCCCTTCTTCGTTATTTTGTCGTAATTTTTCCCCGTATTCCCCCTAACCCAAAAGCATAAAAAATGCTGCCCCTTAAATTCCTGAGATTGGCATCTCTGCCGATGCTATTTTTCAGTGTATTCATCTTCACCAATAGCTGCAAAAAGGAACAGAGTCCAACGCCGGATCATATCGACACTGCAGCAAATGTCCTCAAAGAGAATGTCATCCTTTTGGAAAAAGTAGCTGTTAAGACGATTAACGAGACTTCTGTCATTCTGATTAACTCCAAACTTTCAAAAATGCCCGAAGTGGGAAGCATCCTGGCTCAATCTGCATCCGGCAGCAACCTCGGCTTTCTCAGAAGGGTAACCGAAGTTTTTGTTGGGGGAAGCGACCAGATTGTTTGCAATACCGAAACCTGCGGACTTGGAGATGCTTTTAAAGTCCTGAATCTCGATCACGCTTATACTGAATCTTATACCTCGAACTTTAATGCCAGGGAAGGTTCCAGTCTTGTCACCACCTTCTCTCATACCACTTTTGCATCTGGCCTGGAAGTGAATGGCAGCCTGAAAATAAATGTCCCAACCGTAAAAATAGAATATCAAAAGAAAGCAGGCTCCAACGCACCGGAGAAAATTGTGATGCTGGCTGATATCAACACAGAAGAAAGTGAGTTGGAAATCACTCACTCAGATAGTTCGCAGCTGGATCTCACAGATTTTCCACTCAAACAATTCGACCTTCCAACGATTTATGTCAAGATCCCCCTGTCTGGCGACAAGGGCGCAGCCGAACTCGTTGTGCCTTTCACGCAGAAAATCCTGCTTCACGTACTTCCACTGTCAATTAACGGGAAAGTGAAATTGCATCTGAATCCGATTATTCACGCCACAGTCGGGTGCCGGTATGATGCATCTGCCGACTGGCAGAATCTTTCCATTGATGCAATTGACGCAGCCAACATAGGTCAATTTTGCACCAATGATTTTAGTACAGGCGACGGGGTTTATAGCGGTCTGAGTATCTTCAGTCCCATTTATGAGATTGCACCCTACGGCTCAGACGCAATGAAAGGAAGCTTTCAGTTCTTCAACTATGTTAGCCTGAGCGTAACTGCCAGCTCACCCAATTACTCACTTGACTACCAGGCCGGCATAGAGGGAAGTGTAAACCTGAATTTTTGGGACGGCACCAATCGTATGTTTGGCGCGGGAGCTGACATAACTTCCAAAAATATCGCGTCGGGCGATTGGACGACTTGCAGAACAGGAAAATAATTCACAGATTTGACCCTGGACAGAGATCCAATCCAATGCAGAAGTATCTCCCTTATATTCTTATTTTTTGCACGAGCCTTGCCGCCTGCAAGTTGAACAGGCCAGCCGAATTTCCTCCCGAGCTCGTCAACTTCGTCGCTTATCATCAAAACCCCGTTTTTTCAGGGACAGATACCAATACATGGGATCACACCATCCGGGAAAGAGGCTGGATACTAAGAGAAGACAGCACCTACTACATGTGGTATAATGGTTATGTTGACATCGACAATGAAAAACACCTGGGATTTGCGACATCTAAAGATGGGTATCATTGGACAAGATATTCCGGCACGCCTATTTATTCATCGGGATGGGTGGAAGACATGTGTGTCGTAAAACATGACAGCCTCTACTATATGTTTGCGGAAGGCCGGGGCGATACTGCTCACCTACTGACTTCCCCTGATAAATTAAACTGGACAGAAAGAGGAAACCTCGATATCAGGCAAACAAATGGCACGAGCATCAGGCCCGGGCCTTATGGAACGCCAGCCGTATTGATTGAGAATGGTACCTGGTATTTGTTTTACGAGCGGGATGATCTTGGTATTTGGCTGGCTTCCTCCAAAGATGCCAAAACCTGGACAAACCTGCTAGACTCGCCCGTCATCTCAATGGGTCCGGAAGCCTATGACCAATTTGCAGTAGCCATGAACCAGGTCATAAAGTACAATGGACGATTTTATGGCTATTATCACGCGTCGGCCTTTAAGGACTGGCATGAATGGTCAACCAATGTAGCCATGTCAGAAGATCTGATTCACTGGACAAAATTCCCCGGCAATCCGATTGAAAAGGAAAACAAATCAAGCGGGATATTGGTGGATGACGGAAGAAGATATCGGCTCTATACGATGCACGACAAAGTGCAGGTACACCTCCCCGTAACTGACAGTCTTCCCTAAAGCCTCGAATACTATCTGAAGGTATTCCCAATCATGAAATAGAGGCCATCCTTGATCTTTACGATATCTCCCTTTTTAATTCGGGCCTTCACTTCTTCGTTTTGAAATTCATGATCAGGGAAAATTAAAATGTAATATTTATTCTCAACAAACGGTTTTTCAACCGATACTGACCTGAATGAAAGTGTGGTGATTGATTCCTTTACGCCGTCAAGAAAAAATGACGGCCTGGTTAACCACAGGCATTTGATTTCCTTCATGCGTTCAGACATTCTTCTTAAGATCACCGTATCATAGTTGAATTTTTGTATGGTCTCGTACATTTTGGATCTGCTCACCTCTGAATTGTACACGTAGCGGAGCGTGTCTGTTGTGACCTCCATCGCGTAGTGTTTATATGAACGGTCTGTGAAGCCGAAGGAAAAGGGCTGTACCCGATAAAGCTTTTCATAGTCGCGCTTGAGTTCTTCAATGGCATCGGCGTATTTGATGTAATATTTCTCAGATTTGCGTTCAGATTGGACTGAACAGGAACCCAGGCCCGTGGCTGCAAACAGAAGAAGAACCCAGGTTTTAGTTTTCAGTATCATCTTCAACTTTTGTAGTAATGGTTGACACACCAAAAATCATTTTGTACAAGCGCTTCCTGGTAATAAGCTGCACAGTTTTCAATCCATAGTCCCAATACTTGATCTCAATCAGGTCTCCAACCTTATACATTTCGTATAACACAACGAAATGCGTGGGCGCTCGTAGTGTGAAGGCTGTGTATTTCGTAGGGTGCATGTATTTACTATTGAGGTAGAGAATGACAACACCTTCCAACAATTTTCTCGAGATGTAAGCATAGAAATCCTTTTTTGCGGGGCGAAACAGGTCGGAACCGGACGAAACGATGTGAAAATTGGTGAAATAGCGCAACATGGTGTTGAACTTGGCATAGTTTGTCGCTGCCCAGATCTTGTTCTCGTCGCCATGGTTGTACTTGTGATCAAAGACGTTGAGGTAGCCTTTGAATTGATCCGCAAGTGTCAAAAACCACATCTGGTCTGCGTGCAGCACATCAAGCTCACCTTTGTGCCTTAGTGTTCCAGCGGCCTGAAGTATCTCCTTCTTAGGTTTGAGCATTTTCTTTTCAAGGTTTGCTCCGCCTGTGCGGTACAGCGAAATGAGCATTCGGACGTACACGTCAGGTTTGTATTTCAGCATAAGATGCGTGAATGCCGCATAGCTGCAGAAATTGGTAGACGCACCCTGGTTAATCTTATTTGGGTACAATACGTTGTTCCTGACATTCTGAAAAAACAATTTGGGATTAATATTCGGCCATATTGGCGATGCAGAAACAGTATCCTCATCACTGAGAATGGAAAGCGCTCGTCTTCTTCCTATGCTCTCCACTTTCCTGGTGCTGTCGCTATAAATGACATTTTCCTGTTGCGCAAATACAGAAATGTATCTGAAGGTCAGGAAAATGAACACGAAGGAAGTGAAAAGCGTTTTTCGACGATTCATCAAAGGTTTAGATTAAGCTAGGTTGGAGTCGGGTCCCAACCCTTGCTCTATTTTTTTATCTTGCCGGAAGTAAGGAGCGAGTCCCCCTTGCCCCACATGAAGTCTTCTCCCTTGATCCAAAAGAAATAATCATCATCACTGGAATACTTTGTGCCGGTGGAAGAAGGGCTTAGCGATAGCTGGTATACCTTACCGGTAGACTCATCCTTAACCTTCATATCTTCCTTGGTTTTTGACAATACGTCGAAGGTGTATTTACCATCGGCGGAAACATACACTGCAACGTGCTTCTCCGGAGTGACCACAGTATCGGTTTTGGCGGCTTCGTTAGTAGACCCACTTCCTGAGCAGGCTGTCAAACCAAAAATCATTAGCGATGTAATGGATGTCCAAAATAATCTACTTTTCATATGATTTTATGTTTTATGTCAAAGACTAATGCCATTTAAAATTAGCTGGTTTTCAGTTCCTGATTTTTGTAATTCAAGTAAAATATGAAAGAATAATTGAATTCGTTTCTCTTTCTGCCATCCATTAACTTCGCTAGTTCAAATTATGTACCATGAAACGATTTTGCGGATGCCTGATCCTGGCCTTTGCCCTTGTGCTTATCCAAGCTGCCTGCAAGAAAGACATTAATACACCCCCACCACCACCACCGCCACCCCCCATAGAGGATAAAGCATTGACTGGACATTGGAATGTAGACTATCATGTCGTCACAAACGTTATTGGGTCACCGCAATTGCGGGATACTTTTTATCAGGTTCACAACGAATACGCAGAATTCACCGCGGATAGTGTAACAACCTATTCCTGGACCTGCATTTCAATAGACAAAACTGCATCTCCTCCCACTGTTAAATTTGAGGAAATGTGCGAATTTAAATGGACCAACCATTATGTGAGAAATGCGACCCGCTACATTACCTATACTCCTAATCACACGGATACTACAGATATTATAAAATTGACGGATCATGAACTAGTCATTCATAGCAAGATTCCCGCATCGTTTGGATTTACAGATTCTTATTCTCACCTCACAAAATAGTTTACTCATCCATTTCTAAAACCCATACCGCAAAAGTCGCATCATATACCGGGTCCTTGGGAAAATAGACATCATCTTGTATAACAGTCGCTGTCCAATTGGCAACTCATGTATAAACGCAGATTTAAAAACAGGTAGTTCCGAAATTCGCTGCAGTTGAGGATCGAGCTTTTCTACGTCTTCCACCCTGTCTACTGCCCATTTGTGAGTGGCGCCCGTAGTGGCTTTCAATCTTTCCCTGGCCGACTGAATGGCCAAGGAATTCATTACATCAAAGACAAACTCTCCGTGCTCGAAATAACTTGTCAGACTGTTGAACAGTGACTTCACTTCATGCTCCTCAAGGTATTCCAACAAACCCTCTGCGAGAATGATCGTTGGCCAGTTTGTGGGTGCCTGTTTCAGCCAATTGGTATCCAATACAGAGGAGGCAATCATTTTGTAGTTGTCGCTTTCAACAAAGAATCTCCGCCTGATCTCAATGACGTCATTAAAATCTACGTCAAACCAGCTGACCCATTTCCCGGGTGGGACTCGCTTTACCCGGGAATCCAGTCCACAAGCCAGGTTGACAACAACAGCCTTATCATGGTTCGACAAAAAAATTTTCAGCCATTCATCGAATTGCTTGGCACGGATTACGACAATATTATTCGTTTGGGAGTATTCGCCGAGTTTGTTGAAGTCGTAATCGATATTTTTTAGTATCGAATCGGCGAAAGCGTCATTCAGAACGGAATGTCTTTGGCGGCTGTCCAACGCTTTGGCGCGTAGGGTGATGAGCAAAGTTTCCTTTGCACCAGAAAGCGAGATATGTTCGTTTTGAGATTCCATGGGGCTGGCCACAAAACTACCCTTCAAATCTTATGCCCGCCAGGCGATCGGTTATTTGCCGTTTACGCCGTCTACAAATTTGATGGAATCTTTTTCCAGGTCGTTTCTATCATTAAAGCTGCCCTCTATGACCTGCAGGATATCGGGCTCGGTAAAGAATCCTTTCAATTTGTTCTTGGTTTTTTTGGAAGACTCGGTTCCCGGTAGCGTTACAAAACTGCCGTCGGGCTTTTCAATAATGCACTCAATAGCCGTATATGAATACTGTCCGCCTCCACTGGAAATGAGCGTTGAGTAGAGGTTCAACTTCGTACCCATCCTCCTCTTTTCATAAAAGCCGGGCTTGTCATCAAAATTCCTGGTTACAAAGTCATGTACCTTGTTTTTGTAAACAAAACCGAACGCCTTAATGTCGGCCGGCCTGAAAACTTGTTTTAAATTAGTTATGGTATCTCTTGTTTCAATTTTCGGGAAACTCGCACTATTGACTTCTCCCAAAAATTTCGGCAGGTTGATTTTCACGCTAACAGTATCGCCGGCCTGGCTTACGTAGTATCCGTCGGTTTCAACGGCTCGAGAGAAAAATGTAAGGAGCGAGAAAAGAAAAATTAAAGAGGCTTGTTTCATGGTGTGCTTTCGAATTATGGATCAATATAAAAAATAAAACAGCATCGCCAAAAGGGTCGTTTCATGTGTGCCTATGAGTTGTATCGAATCCGGACGATAGTGTATCACACTTGCACCCGAAACTCTAAAGACCATCGCTTATTACCTTGAATACCAATTTCTATAATGTCGGCACACCATTGGTAGCAAACTTCAAAACGACAGGGGTATGATCCGCAATTATTTGAAGATCGCATTCAGGAATCTTACGCGTAACAAAGCATTCTCTTTCATTAACATTTTTGGCCTGGCAGTGGGTCTTGCCACCTGTCTCCTGATCATGTTTTACATCCTGGAGGAAGAGGGATACGACAAGCAATTTAAAGATGCAGATCGCATTTTCAGGATCGCAGCCCGTAGCAACAAGGCCGAGAGCTGGGCAGCTGCGCCCGCTCCCCTGGCACCTTTGCTGAAATCAGAAATTCCTGAAGTGGAGGCGGCGGCCCGTCTGTTGACTTTCCCCGATATCTCCAAAATGCTGGTGAAATATGAAAGTGGCAATGAAAAGAAACAATTCTTCGAACCGAATGGGTATTATGTTGACTCAAATTTCTTCCAGGTACTCGACTTTCCATTTCTCCTGGGCAATCCTCGTACTGCCCTGGCCGAACCCAATACGATGGTTATTTCTAAGACCCTCGCCGGGAAATTCTTTGGGAACTCAGATCCAAGGAATAAATCCTTACAAATTACCACACCATACGGAGAATTTGCCTACAAAATCACCGGTGTGTTTAATGATGAAAAATTAAGATCGCATATCCCTGCCAGTTATTTTCTTTCGATGAAGAATAAGGATATGTGGAACTGGGTACAACAACAAACCAATTTAATAGGGAACAGCATTTTTTATAGCTACCTGAAATTGAAACCCAACATCGATCCGATTAAGGCTGAGTTGAAGATGGACAAATTCTTCCAAGACAAGGCCGGTGCGGAAATGAAAGCCTTTGGTGTTTCAGGCCACATGTTTCTTCAACCGCTGAAGAGTATCTATCTCCATTCCAGCTTACCCAACGAGATTGCCCCTAACGGAAACATTTTCTACCTATACATTCTTGGATCTATTGCGGCCTTTATCCTGGTCATTGCCTGCATCAATTTTATGAACCTTAGCACCGCCAGAGCGGAGAAAAGAGCGCGTGAAGTGGGTGTCAGAAAGGTAATGGGTGCAGAACGTTGGTCGCTGGTTCGCCAATTCCTTGGGGAATCGATGCTGCAAGCCTTCATTGCGCTCATGCTCGCCATAATGTTGGTGAATCTCGCCCTGCCTGTCTTCAATAAATTGGCAACAACAGAAATTTCTTTACTCGAGGAACCCATTCGCATCGGCTGGATAGCGGCACTGACACTCCTGGCTGGCCTCCTGGCGGGACTCTATCCCGCATTCTACCTTTCCTCGTTCCGACCCGTGTCGGTTCTAAAGGGAAAGATCGTCAACAACATCTCTGCCCTGGCCATCAGGAAGGGTCTTGTGATTTTTCAGTTCACCGTTTCGGTTTGCCTGATCCTGGGTGCCTTGGTCATCTGGAAACAATTGAACTTCCTGAACAGGCAGACACTTGGATTCGATAAAACACAAAAGATCATTCTTCCCCTTCAACAAGGTTACCTGAATACGCAAACAAATTACTACGCATTAAAGAACGAGTTGGAAAAAGAACCCGGAATTAAATCAGTCACCGGGGGTTCTGGCTATCCGGGACTGGCAAATTTGAATGACATGCTTTTTTACGCCGATGGAAAGACTACGCAGGAAGTGGTGGATGTGCAACTGGCAGTGATAGAAAATAATTACATCCAGTCGATGGGCTTTACCATGCTTAGTGGACGCCCATTCTCGGACAAATATCAAAACGATTCAGCAAGCATCATTTTGAATGAAACGGCTGTGAAGCAATTTGGATTTACCAATGAAAGCGTTGTAGGCAAGAAAATCAGATTTGATTTGACCCGTTTCCACGGCATACTGGAGGTAGTGGGTGTTGTAAAGAATTTCAATTTTGAAAACCTGCACCACGACATCAAGCCCTTTGGTTTCATGACCAATATCTTCGGCAGTCCATACGGGTATCTAATCGCCAGCGTCTCCGCGCCGAAGTTGCCCACGGTTTTAAAGAATATGGAAGTCACCTGGGCAAAACTCAATCCCGGTGTACCCTTTGCCTACAGCTTCCTCGACCAGGACTTTCAGCGCCTGTACGAAAAGGATCAGCGTGTATCCAATATCCTGATCTCCTTCATGATCATCGCCATATTCATCGCCTGCCTCGGGCTCTTTGGGCTTGCTGCATTCAGCGCGGAACAGCGGAAAAAGGAAATCGGCATTCGAAAGGTGTTGGGGGCATCTGTTAACCAGGTAACCGTCCTGCTATCAAAGGAATTTCTGCGGCTGGTAGCCGTTGGCGTTATTATCGCCGTCCCCATTTCATGGTGGGCCATGACAAAATGGTTGCAGGAATTTGCCTATCGCACACCCGTCAGCTGGTGGATGTTCGTGGTTGCAGGAGGTGTTGCATTGACGGTGGCCCTTGCAACGGTGAGCTTCCAGGCGATTCGAGCGGCATTGGCAAATCCCGTATCCAGCCTTCGCTCTGAATAAGCTCCGGATGGCCTGCGCACTATTCGCTTCTTAATGCCCGAACAGGATTCATCATCGCCGCCTTAACACCCTGATAACTGGCCGTGATGATGGTGATCAACAATGCACCGCCACCGGCAATTCCGAATATCCACCAATTCAAACTCGTTCTGTATTCGTAATTCTGAAGCCACTGATTCATGAGCAGATAAGCGATTGGCGTTGCGATGAGAAACGATAAAGCCACCAGTGTAACAAATTCCTTTGATAAAAGGATCCACAGGTTCACAACAGAAGCACCGAGCACTTTTCTCACACCAATTTCCTTGATCCGCCTTTCTGCCACAAAGGAAGCGAGTCCGAAAATGCCGAGGCACGATATAAAAATGGCCAGCATCGAAAAGAAGGTCGAAAGGTTTCCCACTCTTTTCTCCGCTGCAAACTTAGCGGCATAGGCTTCATCTACGAATTGAACGTCAGGAGCCGTTCCGGGAGCCAGGGTTTTAAGTGTCGCCTCCATGGTGTTAATTGCATCCTGCATCCTGGTCCCCGAATTTAATTTTGCCAACATGAAATTCATATCGGAAGACAGGAAAAAGACTGTAGGGTAAGTAGGCTTGAACGGCGATTCCATGACCATATCCTTAACCACCCCAACGACCGAATAATTCTTGCCATCTCTTTGAATAATTTCTCCAACCGGATTCTTCAATCCCATTTTTTTCACGGCGGTTTCATTCAATATCAACGCCGATGAATCCGTGGACATTTCTTTCTCAAAATCTCTGCCTGCCTGAAATTGCCAGCCAACGGTCTTACCATAATCCTGGCTGATGCCAAGTGTTGCAAATTCAATCTGTGCGGCAGGATCCTTGCCTTTCCAACTCATATTGGTACTCGTCGACCAGACACTTGTTACCGGACTTGCTGCTGTTGCAACAGATTTTATAACCCCCGATTTCTCCAGCTCACTTTTGATGACATTGAATCTTCCCTGGTACTCCGCTGAGCCGGCATGAATGCTGACTAAATTCTCCTGCGAATATCCAATCGCCCGATCCCTTGCATACTGAATTTGCCGGTAAACAACGATCGTTGCTACGATCAGCGCGATAGACACAGTAAACTGAACCACAACCAATATTTTTCGGGGAAGGGATGCCTTGTAGCCTGCGCGGGTCATGGATTTCAAAACCTTTACCGGTCTGAAGGAAGAAAGGTAAAGCGCGGGGTAAACACCTGCAAGAGCCCCGGTAAATGCAATGAACAAAACGGAACAAAGCCAAAACATCGGCTGGAGCAAAGGAAGGCTCATGTTTTTTCCTGCCACCTGGTTAAACCATGGAAGGGTCAACTGAACAATTATCAATGAGAACATAAAGCCCAGAACCGCAACCAAAATCGATTCACCGAAGAATTGCCTGATTAACTGAATTCTCCGGGAACCAATCGCCTTCCGTATCCCAACTTCTTTCGATCGCTTCTCACTCTTCGCTGTACTTAGGTTCATGAAATTGATACAAGCCAGGAGCAATACAAAGAGGCCAATGATTCCATAAAACCAGATGTATTTCATCCCCTCGCTGGTCACCTGTTTACCATTTTTGAATGTTGACTTCAAATGCCATTCACTCATCGGTTGAAGGAAGACAACTGGTTTTCGTTTTGCCTGTTCACCCGATATGTTTTTCAATTTTATGTCCCTGATCTTGCGATTTACGGACTCCATTTCATTCTTCTGATTTAACTGAGCATAAATTTTCACCGACTGGCCTGACCAATTATTCTGTGCGGCCCTGGCCCAATCATTTTCCTGCAGGTATATGTCAAAAGGCGCTACAAAATCCATCCCCTTGAATTCGTCATTCTCGGGAATATTCTCATATACACCGCCTACACGCATGGGCACCTTGTTGTCCAGGCTGATCAACTTGCCAACTGCCCTTTGCTTACCAAAAATGTTGTTGGCAAGCGTCTCAGAAATCAACAAACTCTTCTCGTCGCTGATTGATTCAATTCTGCCATCGATGGTTTTCAGCGACAACATCTCAGCCCCACCTGGTTCCATAAAAATCCCTGAACCCGGGATTGATTGTTCATCAATTTTAAACACATGCAGCTCTTTGGCAGTTGCCTTGATGACCAACTTAAAATCGGCAGAATAATTATTGCGAATTGCTTCCGCAAGCGGCATCGGGTGGCTATCGATTGTGAAAATTTCGCCGTCATAATCAGCATGCACTTTCAACTGCGCAATATTTTCGTAATTCTTATGGCTCCTGTTAAACGAGAGTTCATCATAAATCCAGATGCTGATCAGGATTGCAACACCCATACCTACGGCTAATCCGCCAATATTGAGAAAAGAGGAAAGCTTGTTTCGAAAAAGATTTCTAAGCGCTACTTTAAAATTGGATTTGAACATGTTCAGAGATTGAGGGTGCAATTTTGACTCAGAAAGGATGCCAGTCGTATAATGCCTTAATTTTCAGCGTTATAACCTATGACATTGTCGTAGTCTTGTGCGAATCTGATACAGCGGCTGTCTGATTCAGGACAAGCGCAATTTCTTTTAATTTAGATAGAAGTTTGCCTTCTTTCACCGAAGGTCTCGAATTTAACTCGTCTCAGTTTTCCATGGACTGGCTTCTGCTTATTGAGATCATCTATACGCTCATTGTTATTGCCGTTTGCATTCACATTATCTATGAAACGAACAACACGGCAAAGACAATGGCTTATATTCTATTTGCGATATTCGTTCCCATTGCCGGCATCATCTTCTATTTTTCCTTCGGCATTAACTACCGCAAGCGAAAGATGTACAGCAAGAAGCTGATACAAAACGATATATTACTGGAACAATTAAAAGACCAGATCAGTCAATATTCCAAACTCAATTTTGAACAAAGAGGTCAGGATTTCAAAGACAACCGTGAGCTGGTCTACATGCTTGTGAAGGACACCATGAGTGCATTAACCAAAGGAAACCAGCTTGAATTGCTGATCAACGGTGAAAAGAAATTCCCACAGGTTTTGCGAGACCTGGAGGCAGCAAAACATCACATTCACATCCAATACTATATCTATGAAGATGATAAGATTGGCCAAACCATTGAAAACATCTTAATTCGAAAGGCAAATGAAGGCGTAACCGTTAGGTTTATATACGATGATTTTGGAAGTCACGCGATCACAAAAAAAATGGTCAAAAGATTGAAGGCGGGCAATGTGGAAGTGTTTCCTTTTCAAAAAATAAAATTTATCCTCTTTGCAAATCGCATCAATCATCGAAATCATCGTAAGATTATCGTTATTGACGGTCAGCTGGCTTATGTTGGCGGAATCAATGTGAGCGATAAATATATCAACCCCGAAGAGAAGTCGGATAAATTATACTGGCGCGATACGCACCTCAGGATTTTTGGTCCGGGTATACATTACCTCCAATACCTGTTTCTTTGTGATTGGAACTTCTGTGCTAAAACACAACTTCAACCTAACCTGGAGTTCTTCCCTTATTCGCCATCGAGTGTAGGGCCCGGTGAGAAAATGGTGCAAATTGCTGCAGGTGGGCCCGATTCAGATTCGCCTACGGTGCTCTATACCCTGCTCGAGGCCGTAAGTATTGCCCGGGAAGAACTTTTAATAACAACACCATACTATATTCCGGATGAAAGTATCCAACAAAGCCTGATCATGGCCGGATTGGGGGGCATCAGGGTAAAATTGCTGGTGCCGGGCGTTTCTGATTCCGCGCTGGTCAACGCGGCAGCGCGGGCTTATTATGGGGACCTGCTGAAAGCCGGTGTTGAAATTTACCTATACCAACGCGGATTCGTTCACGCCAAGACGATGGTGGTTGATAGAAAATTTGCGATCGTAGGGACAGCAAACATGGATTACAGGAGCTTCGATTTGAATTTCGAAGTCAACGCGATCGTATATGACGAACCGTTTGCAAAGGAGCTTGCGGATGTATTTATGTACGATCTTCAATTCGCGGAAAAAATCGATGCCTCAACATGGTTCAACAGACCTGGCTATCACCAGTTATTTGAAAAAGTTGCGAAATTAGTGGGTCCATTATTATAAATACTTATGAAGACAATCGATCAAAACACGATCCGCCTTGCGAAAATTCTGTGGAATTATCACCTTCTTCATCACCAGTTACAAAAATCAGATTGCATCATGGCCCTGGGAAGCCATGACCTGCGGGTTGCCGACAGAGCCGCTGAATTGTGGCTTGAGGGTTGGGCGCCCCTGCTCCTGGTTTCGGGTGGACTGGGAAATCTCACCCAGGATATTTGGACTGTTCCCGAAGCAGATCAGTTTGCTGAAATTGCGGTCAGGAAAGGAGTACCGCAAAGCGCCATTTTAATTGAAAACAAAAGCACGAATTCGGGAGAGAATATTGATTTTTCGAGGAAATTGTTAGAAGCGCATCATCTCGACCCGGAGAAAATCATTGTTGTTCAAAAACCCTACATGGAGCGCAGAAGCCTGGCCACTTTTGAAAAACGGTGGCCGGGGAAGGACCTGCGTGTCACTTCACCACAACTGGATTTTGAAGCTTACTGTAATGATGAGATTCCCATGGAAAGGGTAATCAATATCATGGTGGGCGATCTTCAGCGAATTCGCATTTATCCGGCGCGTGGATTTCAAATTGAGCAGGATATCCCTGATGAAGTTTGGGATGCATATGAACAACTCATAGCACTTGGGTTTACGAAGCATCTCGCGAAAGATTAGTGAGCAGATTCAAAAACCGGTTTTTCTGCATCAATCAGGAGCCATAATAAGCCTCCAAGGAACAATACGATAGCGATAAAGTAGAGTGGGATGTTGTAATCGCCTGTAAGGTCAACGACTTTTCCAAAGAGTACAGCCAGGAAAAAAGCACCCAGCTGACCTGCCATATTCATGGCGCCAGCTACCACCCCAGAACGATTCTTACCGATATCAACGCAGGCAGCGAAAGCAACGGGCAGCGTAAAATCCTTCACGGCCATACCAATGGCAAGTAATACAGCGGCGTGCTGGTTATCGGTATTCAACGCAGCCATCATGATGATGATCGCGGAAAGTATCATGCTCACAAAACCAACCATCCGCCTGCCCAATTTCAGTCCCCAACGTTTCGACAGCCAATCGCTTGCATAGCCCCCGGTGAAACAGCCGATCGCACCGAGTGCGAAAGGCATGGCCGCAAAAAATTTCATATCCGTCTCAGAAAAATGCCGGCCTTCCTGCAAGTAAGTGGGCAACCAGGACGAAAAGAAAAATGCACCATACATGAAGAAATGAAACATGCCCATCAATGCAAGCACATTTTTATCTCCGAATAATTCTTTCCAGGGAATAGAATGATTAGAGGGTCCCTGGTATCTGCGGTTGGCCGTGATCTCCGATAATTCCTCTGTTGAGATTCCTTCAATATCCTTTGGCTCATTCCGGAACCAAAACCACCAGCAAAGGACCCATGCAACGCCGATGAGTCCCATAACGGCGAAAGATACGCGCCAGCCGAAGGCGAGTGCCATTGGCACTACCATGAGCGGCGCCAGGGCCCCTCCTATGCGGCCAAAGGCCCAGATGAATGCCTGCGCTTTGCCTGTTTCATATTTTGGAAACCATCGGGCGATGACGATCGAAGAATTGGGATAGGCGCCTGCTTCACCGGCGCCAAAGAGAAAACGTATGACTAGTAAATAAATAAAATTGAAGGCAAGACCCGTTAGCGCTGTGAATCCCGACCACCACAGCACAACCCGACTGAGCACTTTTTTGGGCCCCAGCCGATCACCCATCATGCCAGTTGGAATTTCAAAAAGCGCATACGACAGCGCGAATGCTCCCAATACCCATCCGAATTGTTCATTGCTCAGTCCCAAATCGGCCTTGATTCGTTTACCCGAAACCGATATGCATACCCTGTCAAGGTACACGACGGTCGATAAAATGGAAAGCAGTGCAAGAACCAGGTGTCGTTTCTTCATCAACACCAAGATAGGGATTTCGCTAAAGTTCGAAGTGAAGTGGAATGGTGTTTTTCAATCAACCTTCTACGAGCGTTTTCCCGGTTTTAGCAACGGCTTTTATTTCTGCTTTAGCAGGCGTGGTCGCTGATTCCGACTTTGATGATCCTGCCTTTTTGTATTTAGCTAGGTTAATGAGTACCACGCTTAGGAGGATAACAGCGAGTCCGACAAATTGGAGTTTCGTCATTTGCTCTCCCGCAAAAAATACGCCCAGTAAGACTGCAACAACAGGATTCACATAACCATGCGTACTCACCTGCGCGGCAGGTTTTACCTGCAGCAACCAAACAAATGCACTGAAGCCCGCCAGTGAGCCCAAAGTAACCAAATACAGCACCGCCAGCCATGACTTGATGGGTATACTTGTCCAATCGAAGCCAATCCATTCCTTGTTTAGAAAACTGCTGATCAAAAATGCTAAGCCTGCCGCTAACATCTGCCAGGCGGCGGTGACCGTAAATGATCCGGATAATTTGTGTTTGGAATATAGTGAACCACCGGCCCATCCGATGGTGCCGATGATGAGAATTATCAATCCAACAACAGAAGCAGACGCCCCGCCTGAATGCAAAGCCTTGCCCGCCGTTTCGCTGAAGAGCAAGATCACGCCCAGGAATCCGACTGCAATCCCCACAAGTGTTTTCGCATTACGGAAATTTTCCCTCCAGTGCGGTTTATCGAGAACAATGAACCAGATCGATTGTGACGCAACCAATACCGCAACCAGTGAACTCGGCAAAGATTTTTCGGCCCAGATTACTGCGCCCGTGCCAATGAACAGCATCAGGATCCCCGTGATGGCAGCATACTTCATTTGCGTAGGGAAAAACACATCCTCTTTTCGATAAAGACAAAAGAGCAACATGATCAGGCCCGAAGCACTAAATCTGATGGCTCCAAGTATAAGGGCGGGTATGTGCTGGACCCCTATTTGAATAAAGAAATAAGTGGATCCCCAAACCAGGTAAATAATGGCGAATGCCAGGATGACCATCCAGGTTGGTGCATTACTTTTGGTCGCGCTCATGGTTCAATCTTTTGGAATTACAATCTGTCGTTCTTCTTTAACCGTTTCGAGTACGATGGTCGTTTTCGTGGAAAGGATATCTGGAATTTTCTTTAGCGAGTTGCGCATAAGTTTCATGAGGGAAGTCGCATCTTCTACTCTCACTTTGACGAGGAAACAATCTTCACCTGCGATATGATGCACTTCCTGCACTTCGGGAATCTTCGCAAGGGCTGATCCCGTTTGAGTGCTACAGGTAAATCCTTCCTTGCTCTTAATAAAAATGAAAGCCAGCAATTTTTGATTTACCGAAATGGGATCAATGATGGTGTTATACCCCAGGATGACCTTGTTTTGTTCCAGTTTTCTCACCCTTTCCAGCATTGCAGAAGGGGCCATACCCAATTCTCTTGCCAGGTCGGCGTTCGAAACGCGGGCGCTGCCCTGCATCAGCGAAAGGATCTGGAGATCAGTATCATCCAATTGATGTGACATTTCGGAATTATTTGCTGTAAAGTTATGAAATTTCAGAATATTATTCTGAAAGAATTGTTATAAACAGAATGTCTACTGGATGAGTGGGCTTTAGGCGTGATTAGTTGATTCGTTGAATCGTTGACTCCCAATAATTACGAATAACGATTCAACGAATTAACGAATTAACTTTTCGATGCACAATCGATTGCGGAATCGCGCATCGAAACGAAACCGTAAATTGAGTAGGTTCATATTGTGATCACGCTCAAAAAAGAAAAGATCAATCACATGAAACTAGCAATCAACACCGCGGAAATGCCCATTGGAGTTGCAGGATTGGGATTGATGGGTTGCAGCATTTCAACTGCATTTTTGATGGCAGGCCACCCCGTCATTGCAGTTGCGTCACTACCCATCGATCTGGAACACGCACTTGAAAGAATTACGGCACACTTAACCCGGAGCAAAGCAGAAGGCCTTCTCCATAAGGAACCTGCGGAATATCTGAAGGGATTGGTCATTACCGACGATTTCAAAAAGCTCGCGCCTTGTCGCATCGTGGTGGAATGCACCATCGAAAACCTTGACATCAAAAAATCGGTATACGAAAAGATTGAAGCTGCAATTGCACCGGATGCCATTATAGGAAGCAATACATCTGCCATTCCCATTTCCATTCTGCAAAGTCATGTGAAACATCCGAACCGGTTTTTCGGACTTCACTGGACCGAACCCAGTCATACGACACGCTTTCTTGAAATCATTTGCGGCGAAGCCAGTGATATCAAACTCGGAGAATGGTTGTACGATCTTTCTTATTATTGGCAAAAGGAGCCCACGCTGGTCAAGAAGGACATTCGGGGATTCATCGCCAACCGGCTGATGTATGCCATGTACCGCGAGGCATTCTCCCTCGTTGAAGGAGGTTACGCTACGGTGGAAGACATTGACCGTGCGTGCAGGAACAACACGGGGATCTGGATGACGCTCGTAGGCGTGTTTCGCTGGATGGATTTGACAGGAGTGCCAGCTTATCATACCGTAATGAAGGACCTGTTTCCAACATTATGCAATTCCACTGAGGTTCCAAAACTAATCGATGATATCGTTAAGGCAGGTGGTAAAGGCGTTGCCAATGCACATGGCTTTCATGAATACACGCCCGAGGAGGCCAAACTGTGGGAAGAAACTTATGTTGAATTCAGCTATGAAATCAGGCGACTTGCACAGAAATACCCGGCAGATGTAGTGAAGCGAAAATTGAAGGGTAAACAGGAACCAGGAGATACTGGATTCTAGATTATAGATTCTAGATACTGGATTTTGTTTTCTTCTACTTTTGAATTTTGCCTTTTTAATTTTGAATTCTCTCGTTGCGTAACTTGCAACAAACGGTTTTTATGGCTGCCAACGAAAAATTAGCGCAGCGGGTTCGCGAAGCACTTGCTGACGTCAAAAATGTGGAAGAGAAAAAAATGTTTAATGGCATTTGCTTCATGGTGAACGACAAAATGTGCGTTTGCGTAAGCAAGGACGAGTTGATGTGCCGGGTGGGACCTGAAATATTTGAAGAAGCGCTGGAGAGAAATGGAACCCGAACGATGGTCCACAACGGGAAATCAATGACTGGTTATGTATTTGCCAGCGAAGTCGCGTATAAGTCTAAAAAAGACTTTGACTTCTGGATTCAAAGCTGCCTGGCATTTAACAAGGACGCTAAATCTTCCAAGGAAAAGAAAAAGAAGAAGTAGGTCATTCTTTTGAATTTTTACTTTTTACTTTTTACTTTTCACTTTTCACTTATTGAGTCATAAATCCAAAATCCACTACTCTCCGAAGGTATTGCTTGTCCTGGATCACCCAGGTCACCTCGTAGCTTCCCCGATCATCCATGCTTAACATGTAGATGTAAATTTTTCGTTTATCATTTGAAAGATAAACACCATTTAAGGAACGCTGTGTGCCACCAGCATCTTTGTACATGAAGCTGGGATTGTATAAATCAAAAAACGCTTCGTGAGGAATATTGACCGAATCCTGGCCGATTCGCACGGTCACGGATTTAATGTTTACGCGCGGTATCTTTCCGTAGTTGCCAAAAAAGCCTTTGTTGTCAATCTTTACCAGCCATTTCTCATCGTAATACAAAAGTTTGTGTGCTGAGGGATCAAAAATGCCCGTCTTGACGGTTACCGTAACATCATTTCCCTTGTAAATCGCATAGTCCTTTTGCAACTCCACCAGCGGAATTTTATTCAATGGCAATTTGGAAATGCTTTCATCAATGCCGGCCATGGTGAAGGTTGCCAGATCGGCCCGGATGTCCTTATCCTGCAAGCTCACAAAGCGATCGCGTTTGGGTCGATAATCGGGAATATCATCCTGTGAGAAAAGGGAATGGCTTATACAAAGGGTAACCAGGAAAAAAACATTGCGCATATTCGAGACTTTGGTATCTCAAATGTATGCGTTTTGAGAATGACTCGATCCTAACAAACTGCAAATTTCTTCAGGCTGCCGGCAAACTAAATCCGAACCTGCTTCCCTCTCCCAGCCTGCTATCAACCCAGATTTTGCCGCCCTGGGCTTCTATAAATTCCTTTGAAATCGCCAGGCCCAGACCTGTCCCACTTCTCTCAAAATCACCGGGGACTTTGAAATACCGATCAAATATTTTGGAAAGATATTTTTCGTCGATGCCCTTGCCCTGATCAGCAACAGAAAACAAAACATCATGCCCCTGCTTATCCACAGCAACCTGGATACTCCTGCCCTCCGGTGTGTAACGGATGGCGTTGGTCAGGAAATTGATCAGGACCCACGAGGTCTTCTCTGCATCCGCTTGAACCATCAGTGGTGACTCCTGCAATGATTTGATGAGGTTTATCTTCTTTTGCGAGGCCTGAAATTCTACTGCCTGGATTGCAGTATTGATCAAATCACTCGAATTGGAAACCTGGATTTTCAATTGCATATTGCCCGTTTCCACCTGGGAAAGGTTGAGCAATTCACCCGTTATTTTGAGCAGTCTGTCTGCGTCATCCTCAATACTTTTCACCAGCGTTTGTTGTTCGTCGTTGGCGGCACCGATCCTTTCATCCCTAAGCAATTGTGCACTCATCTTGATCGACGAAATGGGCGTTTTCAATTCATGTGACACAGTCGCAATAAAATTGGTCTTTGCTACATTCAATTCATGAAAGAGCGTAATATTCGTCAGCACAATCACCTTTCCAATTCGCTCTAATCCACTTTTTACTTCCAATACATCCCGCCTGAAATAACTCTCTTTTCCATCGGCATAAATTTTCAATTCTTCCTTTGGAATATCATCCCGCAAAAGCGTTCGCATCAAATCATTTTTCAAGGCGATATCCGGGGCATACTTGCTCAAGATGTCAGATTCCTTCAATCCCAAGAGCTGCTGCGCAACAATATTCAAAAACAAGACCCGGCCTTTTTCATCCAGCCCTACGATTCCGTCGCGCATCTGGTTGATGATCGTTTCGATCCGTTTTTTTTCAAATTGCATCTGGGCCAGGTTGCTGTGCTCATACTGATCCAGTTTCTCCGCCATGAGGTTGAACGAGGCCGCCAATTCGCCAAATTCATCATCCTGCTTTAACACCACGCGTTTCGAATAATTCTTATTGGCGATTTCCCGAATCCCCTCCGAAAGCGATTGTATGGGAGTTGAAATAATGCCCGGCAGGTTGAAGATGAATGAAAATGCCACGAGGGTCAGAATGGTGAAGATAATGCTGAGCCAAAGTTTGGCATCATCGGCCGTTTGCTCTGCCACATTATTCTTTCGAAGGATGGCGCGTTGATTTAAATCCTGGATTCTAATGAGGGAATGCCTGATTGCAGGAATTCTTGACTGATCAGCAGGGTTCATCACGAGTTCGTCAAATCGTTGCCTCAGAATTGCAGTCTCCCCCTTCTCTCCAACCTCCGTAATGTTTTTTTCCTGCCTGGAAAGATTGTCTTCAAATTTCAAAATCGCTTCTTTCGCCGGCATAAGTTCTAACGCTTCAAGCATCGCATTGCAATACACCAATGATTCATGATTGTTCCTGATCACACTGTCGGCGTCCCTGCTAAGGCGATTGATATTATAGATGCCCAATATGCCAAACAGGAGGATTACCAAAAAAAGGAATCCAAGTCCAAGAGACAATTTCGTTTTTAGTCGCATGGCCATATCAGGACAGTATTACAATGTCTATTTCAGATTTTGACAACTTATTCAGCAATTGATTAAATACGGCAGTGTTCAAAATAATATTGGTCAATCTCAGGTGTGGCTTACCAATGCAAATTGTAGTCACTGATCTCTGTTCTGCCGTTTCAATGATGGCCTTTGAAATATTCCTGTCCTTTAGTTTGACCACTTCTGCCCCCAGTTCAGTCGCTAATTTAAAATTATTGATAAGGTGTCGCTGAGCCGAAAGACCTATCCTGTTTCCGTCTTCCCTTGGCGTTTGCACATAGAGCACAAACCATTTTGAATGATAGTAGGCAGCCAGCCTCGCCGTCTTCCTGATGACCATCGTTGCTATTTCATGGTTGCTGCTAATGCAGGCCATGAAGCGCTCCGTACGCAGGTGACCGTTTCGGGGGAGTTCGGTTTCAATTTTCCGCTCCACCTGGCTCGCCACTTCTTTCAACGCCAGCTCTCGTAACTGTAGAATTTTATCCGCCTGGAAGAAATTTGAAAGTGCCGTCTGTATTTTGTCGGCCGCATAGATTTTTCCCTCCTTCAATCTTGTGACCAATTCATCTGCCGTAAGGTCGATATTAACCACCTCATCTGCCTCCTGTAATACGCTATCCGGGATTCTTTCGGCCACACTCACACCGGTAATCTCTTTCACCTCATCATTTAAACTCTCGATGTGCTGGATGTTCACTGCGCTGATTACGTTAATGCCTGCATTCAGGATTTCCATCACGTCCTGCCACCGCTTTTCATTCTTGCTTCCTTCTATGTTTGAATGCGCCAGCTCATCGACGATCACGACCTCCGGCTTTGCATTCAGGATGGACTGCGTATCCATCTCCTCCAATTCCTTTCCTTTATAGAACAATTTCCGGCGGGGAATGGTGGGCAGTCCCTCGACGAGGATCTCAGTCTCCTTTCTGCCGTGCGTTTCAATGTAACCAATTCTAACATCCATTCCATTGCGAAGTAGGGCCTGCGCCTCTTGCAACATGCGAAAAGTCTTTCCCACACCCGCGCTCATGCCGATGTAAATCTTGAATCTGCCACGCTTGCTTCGTCGAATCAGATCCAGAAATTGTTGTGCGCTTTTTTCTTCGCCCTTCATTCAGTCTTCGTATTTAAAATGCGATTGCCAGCGAGCTTGTAAAAAATAGATAATCTTTTGAAAAATCATCCGCCTTTACAAAGTAGGCATCCTTTCCCGAAAATTGTCTGATCTCAATCCTCCAAAGCACCTTGTCCATAATCTTTCGATCGGCATTTACGCTCCATCCAACACTCTCAAATCCATTTGGCGTGCCGGAGTTGATGATGACACCATTTTTATCAGTGTAGTACTCGCCCCTGGCAGCAATACTGTTCTTGCCCCAGCTGTACTTGAGAATCAGCAGCGGTGCATAAATCTTATTGTAGCTGCTGCTGCCTTTGGCTGCTTGTTCCATTGCAAAATCAAAGCCGGCAGTCAGTCCCAAATGATCGGTCAAATTCAGGATCGCATAAAGGTTATGATAATAACGCATTTGTTTGGCAGTGTCTGGTTTTTCGGAACCGATGAAATTGCTGTAATTGATCGTCGCCCTGGCACTCGGTGTAAACGTAACCTGGACCCCGAAGGCTGGTGTGGAATTGCCATCAGGTCTTTGAATGTGCTGCCAACCATTTATCATCAGGGCGGCCAGCCACCATTTCCCATTCGCACTGGTATAGTTTAGTTTCAATCCGGTTTCGTAGTAGGGTGTGTTGTCCGCAAGTATGCTCCGGGTGAGCGTCCAACAATCCTTTCCTACGGCCGATTCAAAGCCGATATGCGAAGCAAACACGCCTGCATCCAGCCAAAGGTTGGCCTTCCTTGCCAATTTCACGCCCACGTTTGCTTCAAAAAGATTTTTCAAAGTTCCCGATTCTCCGGCGTAATTGGCGTTCATATAACTTCCGGCTGCAAGCGCAAGATTAGCGCGAATTCCAGAACCTGTATAACTCAGTTTAGCAAATCCCAGGTTCACATTGAACTCCTGGGCCCGGTTGTAGCTATACATGAATGCGGGTCTCGTATGATGGGCGGGCTTGTTTACGTCATAGCCATAATAGGCTTCCAGGTAGCCACTAATTTGTAAAGGCTTTGAGCTACTGTCTTGAGCCATTACGCGTCCCATCATCAATAGCAGCACCGTAAAATTGATCAGGATCTTCATGTCTATATATTTCACTTTAAATTGTCCAATTCAATATTTAGCAGTAGTACATTGATGTGCGGCCTTCCCAGAACGGGTTTCTGCGTCATCTGGTTAATCAAAACATTCAGCTTAGTTTCTTCGATAGTCCTAATCGAAGCAATCCGCTTAATCTGAATGGTTGCTGCTGCAGGCGATAAGTCGGGATCGAGGCCACTTCCACTTGCCGTCACCAATTCAGCAGGGACCTGTTCTTTTGTTATGCCCGGGTTATGTGCCAGAAAATTGTCCATTCTTTCCTTCACCTGCTTTAGATAGTCGGGGTTGGATGGTCCTTTATTACTTCCGGCACTACCAGCAGCATTATAGTTGGCGGCAGATGGACGACTCCAGAAGTATTTATCCTGATCGAATTTCTGTCCAACAAGCGCATAGCCCACAACGTGACCATTCACGCTAACTTTTTTCCCGTTTCCGTGATTGCCCTCCAGCTGCGCAATGCCAAGAATCAGCAACGAATAGGCACCGCAGAAAAAGAGTACGCTAAAAAGGGTAAGACGAATTGCCGGTATAATGTGTTGTTTCATTTTTTTGAATTTAAAACCAGACGGATACTATGAGGTCAATCAACTTGATGCCAATGAATGGAACGATGATGCCTCCCAGTCCGTAAATAAGTAAATTCCTCCTCAATAGGGCGCTGGCACCAATGGGTTGGTATCGTACGCCTTTCAAGGCGAGCGGTATCAGGAGTGGAATAATAATCGCATTAAAAATGACCGCAGAAAGAATGGCACTTTCCGGACTGTGCAGCCGCATTATATTCAGGCTTTGAAGGGCCGGAATAGAGGCTATGAAAAGTGCAGGAACTATGGCAAAATATTTGGCCACATCGTTCGCAATGGAAAAGGTAGTCAGGGTTCCCCGCGTCATCAGCAGTTGTTTGCCGATTTCCACGATCTCGATGAGCTTGGTGGGATCATTGTCGAGGTCAACCATGTTTCCCGCCTCTTTCGCGGCCTGCGTCCCGCTGTTCATGGCCACACCCACGTCCGCCTGTGCAAGCGCAGGCGCATCATTTGTGCCATCCCCCATCATCGCCACCAGTTTTCCACCCTGTTGCTCTTTCCGGATATAATTCATTTTGTCTTCGGGCTTGGCTTCGGCGATAAAATCATCCACCCCTGCTTTCTCCGCAATGTATTTTGCGGTAAGCGGATTGTCACCGGTCACCATAACGGTCTTGACGCCCATTTTGCGCAGGCGTTCAAACCTTTCCTGGATGCCAGGCTTGATGATGTCCTGTAATTCGATCACGCCCGAAACCTCTTCGTCGCGACTCACCACCAGGGGCGTGCCACCATTTGATGAAATGAGTTTCACGCGTTCTGTTACTTCTTCGGGAAACGGATTCCCGGCGCGCTGAACAATATTGAAAATGGTATCGTATGCGCCCTTCCTGATTCGCGTTCCGGGCAGACCGGGTTTTTCGGCAGGAAAATCAATTCCACTACTTCGCGTTTCTGCAGTGAAGGGAACGAAATGCGCACGTGGTATCGTGTACCCGTTGACGTTAAGCTTACTAAGCTCTACGATGGATTTGCCTTCGGGGGTTTCATCGGCCAGACTGGCCAGCACGCAGGTTTCCACAAATTGTTTTTCATCCACACCTTTCGCAGGGTAAAAATGGGTTGCCTTCCTGTTTCCAATCGTAATGGTACCCGTTTTGTCGAGCAACAGTGTATCCAGATCGCCCGCAGTCTCTACGGCTTTGCCACTCTTTGTAATTACGTTTGCGCCCAAGGCCCTGTCCATTCCCGCAATGCCAATGGCCGAAAGCAGTCCGCCAATGGTCGTAGGAATGAGACAAACAAAAAGCGAAATAAACGCAGCGATGGCAATAGGTGTATGTGCGTAGTCCCCGAATGGTTTCAGGGTCACACACACAATTACAAATATGATCGTGAACCCTGCCAGTAAAATAGTAAGTGCAATTTCGTTCGGCGTTTTTTGCCTGGACGCACCCTCTACCAATGCGATCATCTTGTCGAGAAAACTTTCGCCCGCCTCGGTTGTAACTTTTACTTTGATCATGTCGCTTAGTACTTTTGTACCCCCGGTTACACTTGATTTATCGCCACCGGCTTCGCGAATGACGGGTGCACTCTCCCCGGTTATCGCCGACTCATCAATCGTGGCGATTCCTTCAATGATTTCACCGTCCATCGGAATAACATCGCCAGTCTCACACATGAATATGTCTCCCTTTCTGAGTTGGGAGGATGGCACGACTTTAATCTCATTGGTGAAGATCTCACCCACCATCATGATCTTCCTTGCGGGTGTGTCTTCCCTGGTCTTTCTGAGACTGTCGGCTTGCGCCTTGCCCCGCGCTTCTGCGATGGCTTCGGCGAAATTGGCAAACAAGAGTGTGAGTAAAAGAATGCCAAAGATGATCAGGTTGTAGGTGAGGCTCCCCTGTGATTTTTCGCCCGCAAATATCCAGATGCAAACAGCCAGCATAATCACAGTCCCAATTTCAACGGTAAACATGACCGGGTTTTTGAATTGTATCTTCGGATCCAGCTTGACGAAAGACTGTTTCAATGCCTGTCGAACAAGCGAGGGCTCAAATAATCTTATGGTTGATTTTCGTTTCATGTTTCTAAGGATTTATTTCATGGAGAAGAATTCGGCAATGGGTCCAAGTGAAAGCGCCGGAAAAAATGAAAGCGCTGCAACGATGATGATTACCGCAAACACCAGGGCACCGAAGGTTCCTGTATCTACTTTCAATGTGCCCGCACTTTGAGGAATGTATTTCTTTCGCGCCAGGATGCCTGCGATCGCCACGGGTCCGATGATGGGCAGGAACCTCGAAAGCAGCATCACCAACCCGCAAGTGATATTCCAAAAGGGTGTATTGTCACCCAAACCTTCAAAGCCGGATCCATTGTTAGCCGCCGATGAGGTATACTCGTAGAGCATTTCTGAGAATCCGTGATTAGCGGGGTTGTTGAGCCATCCTGCATAAACTTCAGGATTGTGTGCAAGAAGACGTGAAGAGAGTGCAGTACCTGAAAGTATAAGCAACGTATGCAATAGCGCTATGATCGTTGCAATCTTCATTTCCCTTGCCTCCACTTTTTTGCCAAGGAACTCGGGTGTTCTGCCTACCATCAATCCACCGATGAATACGGCGATGATCATGAATACATAGAAGTTCAGGAATCCCACGCCCACACCGCCATAAAAACAGTTGACCATCATGCCCAACAGAGCAAACATGCCGGTAAGTGGGGTAAAACTGTCATGCATCGCGTTCACGGAACCATTCGATGTTACGGTAGTCGTAATTCCCCAGAAAGTCGAAGCCGCCGCACCAAACCGCACCTCCTTGCCTTCCATGCTTCCTGTGGGTTGCGAAATTCCCAATTGGGTAAGTGCTGGGTTGCCTTTCATTTCATAATAAACCGAAGGAACCAGGTAGAAAAGAAATCCAATCGTCATTACGCCGAAAATCATCCATGCCAGTCGATTCCGTTTAAGCATATAGCCCAATGCAAACACCATGGCGATTGGAATCAGGGTGATTGAAATATTCTCTATGATATTGGTGAAGTAGTTTGGATTCTCCAGCGGATGAGCACTGTTCACACCAAAAAAACCGCCCCCATTTGTTCCCAATTGCTTGATAGCGACCATGGCGGCCGCCGGGCCACGACTCACATTCACCGTATCGCCTTGTAGCGTTACCACCGTTTCTTTCCCCCTGAACGTCATGGGTGTGCCGTTGAAAAGAAGAATGAGCGCAACGACGATGGAAAGGGGAAGTAATACTCGCGTACAGGTTCTTATGAAAAAGACATAAAAATTTCCGAGCTTATCTGTCGTTCTCTCCTTCATCGCATTGAAAACAATGGCGCAGGCAGCCATCCCCGCTGCCGCACTGATGAATTGAAAGAGCATCAACACCAGCTGTCCCAAATAGGAGACACCTGATTCACCAGAATAGTGCTGCAGGTTCGTGTTGGAAACAAAACTGATGGAAGTATTAAATGCAAGATCAGCAGTCATAGAAGGATTGCCATCCGGGTTCAACGGCAACCAACTCATGTTCATCAACACAAACATAGAAAGCAGGAACCATGCAAGGTTGATTGTTAGCAGGGCCTGAAGATGCTGTTTCCAATTCATTTCACGCTTCGGTTGAATACCGATTGCCTTATAGAAAAGCCGGTCGAGTGGATCAAACAGGAAGTCAACAAGCGTCTTGTCGCCGTTATAAATTTTCCCGATATACCGGCCCAGTGGAATGGCCAGGGCAACCATTCCAAGGAACATGACAATGAGTCCGGTTATTTCATTATTCATAACATGAATGATTAAAGGATTTTAGAATTTCTCTGGTTTTACCAGCACATAGCAGAGATAAATGAACACGGCTATGGCAATGATGAATATGAGTGTCATGATTTTTGATTTTGTTTATCAAACTTTTTCGAAGAAGTCAATAGCCTTATAAAAAATGACGAAACAGAACAGGGCCGCTCCAAAAAGTTCAAGGGTCATCATAAAATGGTTTACTCCTAAAAGACAAATGGCATGCCCCAGGGAATTCATTTTGTACGGACATGCCAAACCCTTAACAGCACTGTATTTGAGCGTGAGTGGTATTAAGTGAAGAAAAAAAATGGAATTTAGGGTGCTCTCATTTTGAGAAAACCTTATCAAAATGAGAATGTTATTCAGGAAGGAATTCCGTATTCCTCGATCTTGCGGTAAAGTGTAGCCTGACCAATATTCAACAGGCGTGCAGCTTCGGCCTTGTTCCCCTTGGTGAACCGAAGCACGCGTTCTATGTGAAGTTTTTCAATGGTAGCCATGTCGAAAGAAGAAGCGTTATCACCGTTGGAATAAGGTGCTTGCAAATCCGTTGGAAAATCACTGAGCATAATTTCCGAGTCATTGGCCAATATCACGGCTCGCTCAATTGCATTTTTCAACTCCCTGATATTGCCCTTCCACTCTGCACCCTGTAGGGCATTCATCGCTTCGGTGCTGATGGAGTCAATTCTTTTCGTAACCTTGGCAGAAGAGATTTTTAAGAAATAATTTGCCAACAACGGAATGTCTTTTCTCCGGTCACGCAGTGCCGGAAGTAAAATGGAGAATACGTTCAATCTGTAAAAAAGGTCTTCCCTGAAATGACCCTTTTGAATCTCGCTTTCCAGGTTACGGTTAGTAGCGGCAATGATTCGAATATCGACTTCCCTGGTTTGTGTCTCACCTAGTTTGATAAACTGTCTGGTTTCCAGGAGCCGCAATAACTTTGCCTGCAGGTCAACCGGCATTTCACCAATTTCATCAAGGAAGATCGTCCCTCCCTGCGCCTCTTCAACAAGCCCCTTCTTGTCCCTGGTTGCTCCGGTAAAGGACCCGGCTTTGTGTCCAAACAATTCACTCTCCAGTAATTCCCTGCTAAAGGCACTGCAGTTGAGTGCAACGAATGCTTTGGCCGAGCGTCTGCTTGCCAGGTGAATGGCTTGCGCAAATACTTCCTTCCCGGTACCGGTTTCGCCCAATAACAATACGGTGGTATCGGTTTCCGCAACCTTACGCGCCATATCTATGGCGGTTTTGATCAAAGGCGAATTTCCCAGGATGCTATCAAAATCATATTGCAATCCAACCTGATGCTGAAGTTGAAGCACGCGCCTTCGCAACTCAATATTTGATTCGGCCTTGTTGAGCAGCGGAATGATCTTTTCGTTATCATCTCCCTTCGTTATGTAATCAAACGCACCATTTTTCATGGCCCTGACGCCATCGGCTATGTTACCATAAGCAGTCAAAATAATGACCTGCAGTTGCGGGAATTTCTTCTTTACTGTCTCTACGAAATCAACGCCATTCCCGTCAGGCAGTCTTCCATCACAAAGCAGTATATCGATGGCTTGTTTTTCCAGCATATGCATACCTGCTTTCAGGTTTTCTGCGTCCCAAACTGCAAATCCTTCCAGTTTGATGATGCGGGACAGTAAAAGCCTGATCTTTTCTTCGTCGTCAATGATCAAAACATTCGCCCTGGCCATTCAATTTTTTTTATCCTTAAGATTGAAGCTATCCAAGTTAGGAAGATAAAACAAGATTAGACTTTTCTAATTGACGAGTTAAAAATTGTGAATATAAGAAAGCAGAAACCCAGCAGTGAAATGTGTTGCCTTTACCTTACCCACATCGCCCGCAAGAAAATTCCCTTCATTCGGATTATCCAAATTCACAAATTGAGTGAAGCCGCTTTTAACGCCATAACAGAAGAGCAGTCCCGCTCGCATATTGAATTTTGATCGCTTTACGTTCGCTCCCATCTGCCAATGAAAATTGTCCCAGTAGGAAGTGTATGGAGAAAAGCCTGTTATGTCTACCAGTTCTGCCATGTTTGCAAAACTGAAGTCGGTACGCGCACTGATGAATGCAGAGATACCATGTCTCAATTCATAACTGAAACCCACCCCGAAATTGAAAACAGATTTCCGGCTATCAATGAGCTTGAGCAAATCCGGCGTAAGGGCGTTATATCCTCCCGTGTCGGGCCTTATAAATCCCTCCCTTCTTGGCGTGATGATATTGTATTCACCAACCTTCGGAAAGTATTCGGCCGCAACATAAATCTTTGCCTTTGGGAGATCATAGCAGTAGCCGGCAGCAACACTTAATGGCGTTTTCAATTTGACCGGTAATTTGGTTTGCCTCGAATTGGCGAGGATATTAAAGAAAAAGTGCTGGGCCACTTCCATATTTACAATCAGTTGATCGCTCACCAATTCAGCGCTGCCGCCGATATGAAT
>Ga0097621_100000278_pt1 | contig 34561 bp, 20 predicted proteins | sample KBSMisM72_FD_73165 | JGI IMG/M metagenome (GOLD analysis project Ga0097621, IMG submission 73165) | Miscanthus rhizosphere microbial communities from Kellogg Biological Station, Michigan, USA - KBS Miscanthus M7-2 (version 2) (version 2) | ecosystem: Host-associated > Plants > Roots >... | reverse complement strand
GAAGGCATGAATCTTGCCTCCGGCGGGCCTAACGCTACATCTCAACGATGGGATGCAGGTTTCGGGGGACTGTACCTGCTGAACGCCAACTGGGAATTCTTCACGTTTGGCCGCGTTAAATCAAGAATTTCACTCGCCAACGCAACGGCGCAAAAAGATTCTGCAGACTTAATGCAGGAAGAGTTTATTCAAAGTGTGAAAATTGCGGGCACTTATTTTAACCTGCTTGCTGCACAAACGCTCGTCAAAAATGCGCAGGCGAACCTGGAAAGGGCGTTGAGTGTACAACAATCCGTATTGGCAAGAACCCGGTCGGGCCTGGTCGCAGGAGTCGATTCTTCGACCACCAATGCGGAGGTTTCCAGGGCAAAGCTCGATGTGATCGACGCCAGGAATAATGCAGAACAATTTGGCAACCAGTTGGCACAATTGCTGAATGTAACAGCCGTCAATTTTCAACTCGACACCGGCTATCTTCATAGAATTCCGATTGAATTCACCACAACGGTACCGCTCGAAGAAAATCCCCAACTGAAATTTTACGAACGAAGGATCAACGAAAGCAATGTTGCAACCGGTTTTCTAAAGAAAAGCATTCTTCCGGGATTCAATCTCTTTGGCATTTTTCAATCCCGCGCTTCCGGATTCGATTATAATTACAATCCCTTAAGCGGCTACAAATATTCCGGCAGTTATTGGGAGGGCGTAAATCCTTCCCGGTTCAACTACGTGACCGGTGTTGCACTTGCATGGAATATCATTAGCCCTGTTAAAATCAAACAGCAGGCAAAAGCCCAGGAATTTGTCACCGATGCCTATAAAAACGACTACGACCAGATTAGTGCTCAGCTCAAAAATCAATTACTCCTCTCTGAAAGCCGGATTGAAAACAGCCTGCAGGCAGTTCGTGAAGTTCCTCTTCAATTCAAGGCCGCAGCCGACGCTTATGTGCAGAAATCGGTCTTATATAAAAATGGATTGACCGACATCACAGATTTGACTTTATCACTGTTTGCGCTGAATAGATCCGAAACGGATTTGGATATTGCCTTTGTGAACGTATGGCAGGCACTCCTGTTAAAGGTTGCCGCCTCTGGCGATTTTGAATTGTTCAGAAAACAAGTGCCTTAATCAAGGATAAAAACTTAAACAGACTATGAATCTAATCAGATTCGCGCTCAGGAAGCCAGTTACGATCCTGGTACTCGTTGCCGGACTTTTCTTTTTTGGAGTCAACGCTGTGCGCACCATCAAGGTGGATATTTTCCCCGACATGAATTTGCCGGTGATCTACATTTCGCATCCGTTTGGAGGATATACACCCAACCAGATGGAAGCATTTTTCGGCAAGCAATACGTCAACGTGCTTTTATATGTGTCGGGATTGAAGAGTATTGAAACGAAGAATATTCAAGGTCTTACATTGATGAAGCTTACCTTCTATGAGGGGACGAATATGGCACAGGCCGCGGCGGAGGTGACGGCATTTTCTAACCGAGCCCAGGTTGCGTTTCCACCAGGTTCGCAGCCTCCCTTTGTGATCCGGTTCGATGCGTCCACGCTTCCCGTTGGTGAGCTTGTACTGAGCAGTGAAAAGCGAACGAATAATGAGTTGCTTGATCTTGCAAACGTTTATGTACGGTCGCAATTCACTTCTATTCCGGGTTTGGTTTCTCCGGCGCCTTTTGGCGGCAATGTGCGAACGATTGTGATCCACATTGATCCGGTCGCACTGCGCACTCATAATCTTACGGCTGACCAGGTAGTAAATGCACTGCGCGTCAATAACCAAACCTCGCCTGCAGGTAACGTGAGGATTGGCGACTTTAACTACCTGACGCCAAGCAATACGATGATCAAATCACTTAAGGACTTTGAGAATATTCCTCTGTTCAAAGGAGACGTGCAAAATGTTTACCTCAGGGATGTTGCCACCATTGAAGACGCTGCAGATATTGCAACCAGCTATGCGCTGGTAAATGGGAAGCGATCCATCTATTTGCCGATCACCAAATCTGCCGATGCATCTACCTGGGAAGTGGTACAGAATTTAAAGAAATCATTGCCCCGATTCCAGAGTCAGCTACCCGAAGACGTCAAGCTTTCCTACGAATTTGATCAGAGTGTTTATGTGATTAACGCCGTGAAAAACCTGGTTTCTGAAGGCGTAGTCGGAGCCATCCTGACTGGCCTCATGGTGCTCTTGTTCCTGGGCGATACGCGAGGCGCACTCATTGTGATACTTACGATTCCTACTTCTATCATTTCAGGTGTTTTGTTCTTAACACTGTTTCATCAAACCATCAATATCATGACGCTAAGCGGTCTTTCCCTGGCAATTGGTATCCTGGTTGATGAATCAACGGTCACGATAGAAAACATTCACCAGCACCTGGCGCTGGGCAAGCCAAAGGCACTAGCCATTTGGGATGCGTGCAAGGAAATCGCTTTTCCCAAATTGCTCATTCTGTTTTGTATCCTGGCGGTGTTTGCACCCGCATTTACGATGAGCGGAATACCGGGTGCCTTGTTTTTTCCATTGGCGCTGGCCATTTCCTTCGCTATGATTACCTCGTACCTGCTGTCACAAACATTTGTGCCGGTAATGGCAAATTATTTGATGAAGACGCACAAAAGATCCAATAAAGGAAATGGAATCAATGCAGAAGTGTCAGAAGATGTTAGCGCGTTGGAAGAGGATACCTGGGATCAAAAAAAGTTGTTGTTGTCAAAGCCGGAAGATCAGTTAACAAGGTTTGAAAAATTCCGCAACAGGTTCCTTCGCTTTTTGAACAGGATCTTTCCCTATCGCAAACCCATTGTGGTGGCCTACCTCCTGGTAGTGACAGCTGCCGCAGTACTTTTGTTAAACAGTATTGGCCGGGACGTGCTGCCAAAGGTAAATGCGGGCCAGCTTCAATTGCGGTTACGCGCTCCCGATGGTACGCGCATTGAGCGGACAGAAGCTGTTCTTGTGAAAACACTGGGCATGCTAGATACCCTGGTTGGCCCTAAGAACATTGCCATTACGTCGGCATTTGTAGGACAGCACCCTGGGAATTTCTCTACCAGTCCTATTTATCTCTTTATGAGCGGTCCACAGGAAGCCGTACTGCAAGTACAATTGTCGGAGGGCTACAAAGAGAACCTGGATGACCTCAAAGAACGGATTCGCGAAAAAATGGGAACGGAGTTTCCTGATGTGAAATTGTCTTTTGAACCCATTCAGTTGACAGATAAGATACTGAGCCAAGGCTCACCAACACCCATTGAAGTGCGCATTTCCGGAAGGAACAAACAATTGAATGAGCAGTATGCCTACAAGGTCATCGACAAGTTGAAACAGATCTCCTTTCTTCGAGACGTGCAGATAGGTCAGCCGATCAAGTATCCCACCATCAATATTGATATCGACAGGACAAGGGCAGCGCAATTGGGCGTGGATGTCTCGGATATTTCCCGTTCATTGATCGCTTCAACATCGTCTTCACGATATACGGAAAAGAATACCTGGGTGGATGAACGGACAAATATTGCTTACGGCGTTCAGGTGTCAATTCCCGAGAACAAACTCACAAGCGTGGATGGCATTGGTGAAATTCCCGTACTGGCAAATGCGCAACGTCCGGTGCTGAACGATATCGCTACCATCAGGCCGGATACCACTTATGGTGAGAGTGATAACCTGGGCGCCTTGCCGGTACTAACGGTAACGGCTAACCTGCACAAGAAGGACCTGGGTGCTGCAACCCGGGAAGTGAATGCTGCCATTGCGGCGCTTGGTGAATTACCCAGGGGATTGGTTGTTGAAACCAAAGGTCTGAGTGAAGTTCTGACTGAAACACTCAGCAGCCTGCAATCCGGGTTATTGGTAGCCATCGTGGTCATATTCCTGATGCTGGCCGCCAATTTTCAGTCGTTCCGGGTTTCATTAGTCATTCTTTCGTCCATACCCGCGGTGATCCTGGGAGCCCTGGTGATCCTGGCATTGACAAACTCCACGCTCAATCTTCAGTCTTACATGGGGATTATTATGTCTGTGGGCGTATCGATTGCCAATTCGGTTTTGTTAATTACCAATGCAGAGCACCTGAGAAATCACAATGGTGATGCGTTGGAATCCGCGAGGGAAGCGGCGGCGCTTCGTATTAGACCCATTCTCATGACCACCGTAGCGATGGTGATGGGTATGTTGCCCATGGCAATTGGCGTTGGCGAAGGCGGTGACCAGGCCGCGCCTTTAGGTCGCGCGGTAATTGGCGGGTTAATTGCTTCCACCCTGGCCACCCTGTTTGTTTTACCACTTGTATTTGCATGGATGCAGAGTAAGGCTTCTACGCAGTCCGTTTCCCTGGATCCTGAAGACAAGCAGAGCAAGTTTTATATTCCACACCATAGTGGGCATCAGTCGTGAGTACTTTAAAAAATTATTATTAACAGCAATTGAAATATGAACAAGTATTTTAAACATACGATGGCCGCGATTTCCGGAATTGCGTGCGGTATGATGATGGTGGGTTGCAGTTCTTCCACCAGCGAGACGAAGGTTAAGACTGCAGACACCCCTGCGGCAGCGATTATGGAGGTCATTGAATTAAAGAGAGGTATTTTGAAATCTTCGATACAAATGCCTGGCGAGCTGATTGCCTTTCAACAGGTAGACATCTACGCAAAAGAGAACAGTTTTGTGAAGAAGCTATATGTTGATGTAGGATCGGAAGTGAAACAGGGACAATTGCTCGCCGTGATGGAGGCACCTGAACTGAATTCCCGAATGTTGGCCGCGTCTTCCAGGCTGAAATCGCAGGAGGCACTTTATATCGCAAGTAAGGCCGGTTATGAACGGCTGGTTGAGACCAGCAAAACGCCGGGAACGATTGCCCCCAATGATTTGGACGTGGCGCTCGCGAAAAAGAATTCGGACCTGGCGCAGTACGAGGCAGCCAGGGCAGCCTATGCAGAGGTTACCGATACCAGGAATTATCTGGAGATCAGGGCACCATTTAGCGGTGTGATCAGTGCCAGGAACGTGAACACTGGCGCTTATGTGGGGCCTTCAGGCAAAGGCTCCGAATTTCCCATGTTCATCCTGCAGGAACAAAAGAAACTTCGGTTAGTCATTTCCGTTCCCGAGGCCCAGACAGATTATTTGCATGAAAACGACACCATTACTTTCGGTGTTAACGCCTTTCCCAATCAGAAATTTACTGCGCATGTGGCGCGAATGGCCGGCGCGCTCGATCAGCGATTGCGCTCTCAAAGAATTGAAATGGACGTTGACAACCCCAGCAAGGAATTGTTACCGGGCATGGTGGCAGACGTGAAGATTTCGTTGACGAAAAAAGACAGCACGTTCATTGTTCCAAAAACTGCCGTAGTGAATTCACCTGAGAGGGTATTTGTCGTAAGGTTTGTGAATAAGAAGGCTGAATGGGTTGACGTAAAGACCGGGCGTGACACGGACGGCAACATTGAAATTTACGGAAACCTGAATGCAGGAGACAATCTTGCAAAAAAGGCAAGTGAAGAGATCAGGCAGGGCACTACAATTGGTAACACCAGGTTGGTTGATTTGTAATAGCTCCCGAATGCTTTCAATCCATGAAATTTAAAACCTCATTTGAATGGAAAAGGTTGAAACGATACAGGAATTCTATAAGCGAAAATTCGGCTGGATGCCCGACAATATCAGAAATGAAATCGGACATTTCAACGTTTTCGAATTGGCGCCCTTCGTAGGAGCAAAGGCCAAGCCTGTTCCTTACAAACGCAGGGATTATTATAAGATCATGCTTTCCATCGGCGGGGGGAAGGTTCATTTCGCGGACAAGGTTGTTGAAGTTCAGAAACAGGCTTTGTCATTTTCGAATCCTCAAATTCCTTACAAATGGGAGCACAATGACCAAATCAGAAGCGGCTATTTTTGTGTATTCAATCAGTACTTCTTTCATCAATATGGAAACCTTAGCCAATATGCCCTGTTTCAGCCCGGCGGCACACATGTGTTTGAATTGACCGACGAACAGGTGGTCACTGTTGGCAATTGCTACAAGCGGATGTTTGACGAGATCAATTCCGACTACGTTCACAAATATGACGTATTGCGTTCGCTTGTTTTTGAACTCCTGCATTTCGCAATGAAGATGCAACCTTCAGCCCAACTCGAAAAGCAATCCATCAACGCTTCTCAACGCATATCAACGTTGTTCCTCGAATTGTTGGAACGCCAGTTTCCGATAGATGAATCTCATCAGTCGGTCAACCTGCGTACCGCTTCTGATTTCGCAGGACAGTTGAACATACATGTAAACCATTTGAATAGGGCCGTGAGGGAAACGACAGAAAAAACCACCACGCAGCTGATCGCCGAAAGGGTGTTGCAGGAGTCAAAGATTCTCCTGAAACACAGTGCCTGGACGGTTTCGGAGATCGCTTATGCATTGGGCTTTTCGGAGGTTACCCATTTTAACAATTTCTTCAAGAAGCATACCCAGTTGAACCCCCTAAAATTCAGAGGGGTTTAAGTTAATTCACTTGATGATATTTCTGGTGTAAAAATGTGCAAAAATAAAATTTGCGCTACTGAATCGTTTCGCAGATATTTGCAACTGAACGGTTGCTTAAATCCGGCATTCAGTAGTAAGAGTTATTCCAATTGGACACTGTATTGAAGAACCTTAAAAATAGAAGATCATGATTGCAAACAAAGAAACGATCTACACAAAAGATCTTGCCAACAAGAAAATGAAAGTGGTGAGGGATTTCGATGCTCCTTTGCCGCAGGTTTGGAAGGCATGGACCGAGCCTGCAATTTTAGATCGGTGGTGGGCGCCCAAGCCATGGAAGGCCAACACCCAATCTATGGATTTCAGGCCTGGCGGCGTGTGGCTGTACACAATGGAAGGCCCAAAGGGGGAAAAGCAGTATTGTCGGGCAGATTATCAAACGATCGTACCCAATAAGATGTTTACCGGGAAGGATGCATTTTGTGACGAAAATGGAAAGATCAAAACAGATATGTTCAGGACGAACTGGAAGACTGAATTTACAAGCATTGCGAACGGAACCCGGGTCATCGTGGAAATCACAGCTGACACTGAAATGGATCTGCAGAAAATGGTCGAAATGGGCTTCGAAGAAGGATTTGCAATGGCACACAGGAATCTCGATGAGATTTTTGAAAAGCAAACCGCATAACAGACCTATTTCAAATTTCAACAATAAAACCCCGGCCATCACCGGGGTTTTTCGTTTCCAATTGCATTTTCGCCTAGTGGTTCATGTTAGGCTTGCCCGTCTCGCCCAGCGCGGCCTTGAATCCTTTGGCCAGTTGGTCGGCATTCCCCACGCCCCAGTAATGCAGAAAATAGATCCTCGGGTTTTCGTGCACCATGTGATTGTGAACCGCGACGACTTCAATTCCATTTTCGACTAAAGCCTTGATCACCGGCCCCACTTCATTTTCCAGCATCGTAAAATCGCCACAAACCGCTGCCCGCTCAGGTGTTCCCTGCCATGCAGACCAGGTATTGAATCCCATGAACGTACTAACGGGCCTGCCATGTTCTTTCAATGCCACATCCGGGCGTCCAATCGTGTACTTATAGACGCCTTTATTGGACTCGCCCTTGTGCCCGATGATCGAATCAAGACGGGCCGTGTTTAAAGTTGAAATCACGCTGTCAGCTTTTTCCGCTTTTGGGTCTTTACCCCTGCTTTCTTTCACTTTATCAAAGATGGCTTTGACGCCTTTTGCCAGATCCGAAACTGCACCCCATTTATCGATGTGCATGTACATGATATTGGGAGAATTCCGTACGAAATGATTGTGAATGGCCGTGATCGAAAATCCATTTCTTATCGCTTCTGCCTGCACGGGTTTAAGGTCCTTATCAGTAAGAATAATATCTCCCATTACCATGGCGCTGTCATTGCAGGGAGAAAACGCAGCCCAACTGCCAAGTCCCATGAACGGAATAATTTTGAATCCATCAACCGAAACATGCAAATCATTTTGCGGAACGGTGATCTTGAACTCACCATTTTTTTCTATCCCTTTCATACCCGTCACCTGAGTAATGAGTGCAGTATCTAATTTACTGTTGCCGGGCTGGCAGGCAACCGTATCTTTCGCAGTTGTCGATGCAGGTACGGTTGCAGCTTGATCCGCACCGGCTGTTTGGGTACAACTATACAAAGCAAGCATCAGCAATAAAACAAAAGGATTCTTCATTCGTGATAAATTTATTTTGAATGGAAATATTTAATCAATAACCCTGCAAGGGCCGCAACAACGATGATCATAGGCTCATTCAGGCGCTTTACACGCAACAGGAGAAACACGGTAATGAGAGCAATCGAAGCGGCCGTCCAATCTGTAATTTGTCTTTTTCCTAACACAAGAACCGCTCCAATGATCGCGCCGATTGCAGCGGCAGTAACGCCATTAACAAACGCTTTTATGCCTGGATTGCGGCCATATTTTGAAAAGTAAGGGGCAGGCAGTATCGTAAACAGGTAACAGGGAATGAAAGTGGCGAGTGCGGCGACGCAAGCGCCTGGAAAGCCGGCAACGAGATAACCAATGAACGCAACCGTTATCACCACAGGCCCAGGTGTAATCATAGCCACTGCAACGGCGTCCATGAATTGTTGTTCAGTAAGCCATTGATTTTCTTTAACAACGCCTCCATATAAAAATGGCACAATCGCCAATCCACTTCCAAATACAAAAGCGCCTGCCTTTAAAAAGAACCAGCCAATTTGGGTGAGTTTATTTCCCAGGATACCATTTGTGTGTATCTGCAGCATGAAGGGTAAAAGAAGAAACGGAATTCCCGGCTTGAGTTTGGGTGGCGCCCGGAACAGCCAGACAAGGACTCCCGCTGCAAGGATGAGCCAAAGAATTTCACGTTCAAACAAAAATGTCACAATCGCCAGCGTTATTGCAATCATCCAAAGGAGCCAGTCATTGCCCAGGTTCTTCCTGGTGAGTTTATAACCGGAGATGGTTATAATACCAATTACTGCCGCACCCACGCCATAAAATGCAGCCTGCATCCAGGCCATACCGCCGGCGAGAACATAGAAATAAGCCAGAACGATGACGATAATAAATGATGGGATTACGAAAGCAAGTCCTGCGAGTGTGGCGCCCCTGATACGGTAATGAACATACCCGAGATAGATCGCCAGTTGGGCGGCCAGCGGGCCGGGCGCCAATTGTGCAAGGGCAAGCCCTTCCTTAAAATCTTCTTCAGTTATCCATTTCCGTTTCTCTACCAGGTCTCGGTGCATATATCCCACCAATGCGACCGGACCTCCAAAACCAGTGAAGCCAAGCCGCAGGAAATAATACAAAAGATCTTTTAGGGAATATTGTTTATTCATAACGCGAAAGAGAATGCTGTTCAAAGCTAGTCCGAATGTGCCAAATTTAAATAACACTTTGTTCGGCTAACATCGTGTATTTCCTTAATTTGAAAAAATAGTATGCGAAATTCACCGAATTTTGAATTTTACGTCGTTGCAACAGACCTTCCCTGGATTTAACATGAAGAGACTGCTTTTTTTCCAAACCATTTGTGTGCTACTGGTCATTTCATGTTCGGAAGCGCCGCGCAGTGAAGCCCTGAATGAATTTACGCGCCAATTGCAGAAGTCGGATGACTACGATGCTATGAAGCGTAAGCGGATCGACGACCTGCAGTTGAAATTAGCCGGAAGCGCTGACGGAAACCTGACCACGAAATTCGAATTGCATAACCTGTTGTTTGAAGAATATCGGGTCTTTAATTACGATTCTGCTTATCGCTACGCACTTCAGATGAAGAAACAGGCGGCCGAATTGAACGATGCCTCGAAGAAAATCAGGGCCGATATCAATTTGGGATTTTGCCTGCTGTCCTCCGGCATGTTTAAGGAGACGCTTGATTCCATGGGCCGGATCAACCTGGGCAATACGCCCGACAGTCTGAAAGCGGAATACTATGCTATGATGGGTCGTTACTTTTACGATTTGGGGGATTACGATAAAGACCAGGTGTACACGCCGGTTTACAACATCAAAGCCGCCGAATACATTGATTCTGCCCTGACCATTTGGCAACCCGGTTCTTACCCTTCCGTATATTTTTCCGGATTAAAATATCTTAAAACCGGCAGAAATGCTGAGGCCAAAACAAATTTCTCAAAGCTGCTGCAACGTAACGACCTCACGCCACACCAGCTTGCCATAACCGCATCCACGCTTAGCGACATTTATATCCAGGAGGGAAATATCGACCAGGCGATCAAATTGCTTGCTGAAGCGGCTTCGGCAGATATTATTTCTTCTACCAAGGAGACTTCGGCGGCCTTCAGCCTGGCTAACCAATTGTACAAGAAGGGTGATGTCAAAACGGCCTCCACCTGCATCAATAAAGCAATTGCCGACGCTGTCTTTTATGGTGCGAGGCAGCGCAAGATCCAGGTGAGTGCCATCCTGCCATTGATCGAGGCGCAAAAATTGAACAGCGTGGAGAGTCAAAAGCAAAGGATCACGCTATATGCAGTGCTCGTGACGCTATTGCTCCTGGCTGTCATTGGACTTGCCGTCATCGTATACAGGCAGGTGCAAAAATTAAAGGCTGCACAAAAATTGATTACCGATGCCCACCGCAAGGAACTGGAAATAAACCATCGATTGATAGAGACCAATCACCTTTTGTCGGATGCCAATAAAATCAAAGAGGAATACATTGGGTACTTCTTCGGCACAAATTCTGACATTTTTACCCGCATTGAAAAATTCAAAAAGACGCTTGAACAGAAAATTGCCTACCGAAAAATGGACGAGATCATATCGGTCGTGAACAATATCAACCTCAAAAAAGAAAAGGAGGAGCTGCTCAGGAATTTCGACCGGGTGTTCCTGAAACTATTTCCCAATTTTGTTGCAGAATTTAATTCCTTTTTTTCGCCGGAAGACCGGGTCGTCCTCAAGGATAATGAACTTCTCAATACCGATCTCCGAATTTTTGCCCTGATCCGCATGGGCATTCACGACAATGAAAAAATTGCCGAGATCCTGGAATATTCTGTTCATACCATCAACACTTATAAAACCAAGGTCAAGAACAAATCGATCATCCCCAACGAAGAATTTGAAGGCAGGATCATGAAAATCAGGACGGAGTGAACCTTCGAAAAGGCAAAGAAACATTTACATACCCATTATATATTGAAAACAGTATATGCGTTGTACTACGCTGAATTATAATACTTTAACTTTTCATAGGAACCGAATTTTATGCATTTCGGTTATACAATCGATTTATTAGTTGTCGTTCGCTTTTCAATTTCATTGTTTTGATTTCGTAAACCCTTAAGCGGATTTTGGGTTAATTGTTCTGGTCGACAGGTTTTTTCCACTACCCGTCCACCGGCAATTTCAAACAATCACCAACGGCTCGCAGATGACTCTGTCAATCATATCTTTTTTTCTGGCGTTTGGCTTTCGCATCATCAAATCCACATTCACGGTTTATCCATTAACAGGTCTTTGTCGGGTTGAGTTGTGGGATTATTCTATCCTAAAACCAATCCCATGCTTTGCCCGGCAATAGACCTGTTACTTATTCCTAAAAACACCCCAATTTCCCATCGCATTTTTCTCATGTTGAATAGTCCCAATTTGGCTGCTCCGGGGTTGCCGGACAGCCTTTCTTCATCTTATTTCAGATCAATTCAAACCCTTCATCAATAACAATTCGAATGTTCAGGAAAATCAGTCCAGGGAAATCAGCAGGTCTATTAATTATGCTCGCCATGTCGTTGTACGCATCTGCCCAGCAAAAGCAAATCGTTGAAATGGGCAAGACCAGTCTTAATTTTTGGGTTGACGCCAACGGCAGACCGCTTTATAGTCTTTCATGGAACGGTAAGCCCGTGATCCTTGAATCCGGTTTGGGGTTACGGCTCAAGGAAAATGGCGAACTAAATACGGGGTTTGAACTTTTAACAGCCGAAAATAAAACGGTTGATGAAAACTGGCAGACGGTATGGGGAGAAAAAAAGAATATTCGAAATCATTACAAGCAACTCATCGTTCACCTTCGGCAAAAATCCTCACCTGGCGTTTATCTCGACCTGGTGTTCCGGGTTTTTGAGGAAGGCATGGGTTTTCGCTACGTTTTCCCCAAACAAAAAGGCCTTACTTATTTTATCGTCACAGATGAGCTGACTCAATTTCACCTGGCAGGTGACCATAAGACCTTCTGGATACCCGGAGATTATGATTCTAACGAGTATCCCTATTCGGTCAGCAGGATCAGTGAGATCGATAACAAGGAAGTGGTTGAAAAATCGACCGAAATCGCCGTACGAGATGCACCTGACAGGTATTCTGTACAGACGCCACTGATGATGAAATCCAGCGAGGGGCTCTACATCAATATTCATGAAGCGGCCCTTCTTAATTACCCGGCCATGCAACTGCATGTTGACCGCTCAAGTCAAACGCTAAGTTCAGCCCTGGTGCCGGATGCTTATGGCAACAAAGCCTACCTGCACGCTCCATTTGCAACGCCCTGGAGAACGATAATTGTAAGCGACAAGGCCGCAGATATCCTGGATTCCAAAATGATCCTGAATTTGAATGAACCTTCAAAAACGAGCAACACTGCCTGGATCCAACCCATGAAATTTGTTGGCATCTGGTGGGAAATGCAAACCGGGAAAAGCGGATGGAATTACTCCGATTTTGCAGACAGCGTTAATGCGAAGGGCCAACTCATTCCCAATGGCAAGCACGGTGCAAACAATGTGAATGTGAAAAGGCATATAGATTTTGCCGCAAAGAATGGTATTAAGGGCGTATTGGTGGAAGGATGGAATATTGGATGGGAGGACTGGTTTGGAAAATGGAAGGAAGACGTTTTTGATTTTGTAACTCCCTATCCCGACTTCGACATAAAAATGTTAACGCAATATGCCAGGTCGAAAGGTGTTGAATTGATCATGCACAATGAGACTTCCGGATCGGCTACCAATTATGAACGAAGACTGGATACTGCATTCCGATTCATGAATAAATATGGATATCATTCTGTGAAAACGGGTTATGTGGGAAGAATTATTCCAAGGGGCGAGCACCATGACGGTCAGTGGATGGTTAATCATTACGAGCGCGTTGCGAACAAGGCACTTCAGTATAAAGTTACAATTGACGTTCACGAACCTATGCGTCCCACCGGACTTCAGCGCACCTATCCCAACTGGCTGGCTTCGGAGGCTGCCAGGGGAAATGAATTTAATGCCTTTAGCATCGGTAACGCACCTTCGCATGAAACCATTCTACCTTTTACGCGATTGATGGGTGGACCGATGGACTATACGCCGGGTATTTTTAAGATCAAGGGTTATTCAAGCAACCCGGACAGGCAGGTACACACCACGCTCGCAAAGCAACTGGCCTTATACGTTACCATTTATAGTCCGGTACAAATGGCAGCCGATCTGATTGAAAACTACGAAGGCCATATGGATGCTTTCCAGTTCATCAAAGATGTTGCGGTAGATTGGGATGACACTAAAATTCTTGAAGCGGAGCCCGGAGAATTTGTAACGATTGCAAGAAAGCAGCGCAACCGTGAAAACTGGTTTGCAGGTGCCATCACCAATGAAAATGCGAGAACGTCTCAAATATCATTAAGTTTCCTGCCAAAGGGGAAGAAATATACGGCAACCATTTATGCCGATGCATCGGATGCCGACTGGAAGTCGAATCCAATGGCTTATAAGATCACGAGTCAAACCGTCACAAGTGAAACGATACTTTCCATTCCATTGGCACCGGGTGGTGGGGTGGCGGTCGCAATGATTCCTCAATAAGTCGCAATCACCTATCTTAACTGTGGTGTCGTCAATGTAATTTTATATTCATAAACCACACTGATATGGGAACCATTACTACCATCCTGCTTGTCATTGCCATCATCATCGTTTTGATCTTCGTTTTGGCATCTTTCTCTTCGAATACTTACACCATCGAAAGGAGAATAACAATCAATCAGCCGAATGATAAAGTCTTCAACTATGTGAAGCTGTTGGAGCATCAAAATGAGTTCAACAAATGGGTGATGACAGATCCGCATGTGATCCGCACATTCAAAGGTGTTGACGGCGAGAAAGGCGCCGTTGTAGCCTGGGAAAGTAATATCAGCCAGGTGGGAAAGGGTGAACAGGAAATTACCGGCATCAAACCCGATAGTCGGATTGATTATGAAATCCGCTTTGAAAAGCCATTCAAGGGAGTATCTACTGCATATATGACAACCACGCCAACATCAGGCAACCAAACAGCGGTGAATTGGGTGTTCCAGGGGAAAAGAAATCTCATCATGAAGGTTTTTCATATGCTATTCAATCTTAAAAAAGTGTTGGGAAATGATATGGCGACCAGCCTCGACAGGTTGAAAGCTGTTTTGGAAAAATGATTCTAGGGCTTGAAAATCTTCATCGCCTGGCCGCCGCCTGGAGCCAGCCTCAACCTGATCGTCTGCGTACGATTTACATTCCGGGTTTCTTTCTTCAAGTGATTGGGATCTGTTGCAACGTCGGCGGCGTCACTGAATATCTCGGCAATAAATTCTCCTTCGGGCAAAAAATTTAGTGGGATATTGATTTCCCTGGTCTCGTGATTGGTGATTGACCCGACCCACCATACACCATTCTTTTTCCTGGCAATTGTAATGAACTCGTTGACCGAGGCATCCAAAACCTTTGTTTCATCCCAGGTTGTCGGAACTTCCCTGATAAATTCAAATCCGGGTTGTCCTTCATACGCTTGCGGATAATCACAAACCATACCGAGGTAACTTTCCAACACCACGTACATCGCCAGCATATGACATCGCGTACCAGCCATCAGAGGTCTTGTATATTGTGTTTTGAATTTATCCGCTGTTACCGCCCTGAAACCGCCAAGATGGTAATCGGTTGGCCCTGCCAGCATGCGCGTGAAGGGCATGATGATATCATGGTCGGGCGGCAGCGCCTGTTCGTTCCACTTGTTTGTTTCATAATTCAACGTGCCTTCTCTCGTAAATTCGTTGGGATAAGTTCTACTCAGTCCCGTAGGTTTGTAGGCACCATGGAATTGAATGTGCAAATGATGTTTGGCGGCCTTTTGCAGAATTTCTTCCTGGATGTTCACCATTTCCTGGTCATCGCGATCCATAAAATCAACCATCATCCCCTGCAAGCCCCACCGCTCAAAAATTGCAAAGGCGCTGTCCAGCTGAGGGTAGAGTGCCGCCCAATGAATCCATACGCGAATACCCACGCCCTGACTTTTCGCATAATCACAAATCATTTTCATATCCAAGCCGGGTAGCGGCTTAGTAACGTCAACGTGCTGTCCCGGCTGGAAGCCATAGCCGTCATTGGTATACCATTCATGCAGTCCGAATTCAACCACGCTGTGGTAATCGATTTTGTTGCGCGCACAGAAATCAATGTAATACTTATTTGTTTCGAAATTATTTCCCGGTGCAAAATTGCTGTCTGGCACCACATTCCCATTCCACCAGGGAAAGGTGCATTTACCGGGGTGAATCCATGAAAGGTCTCCAATCGCAGGCGGATCATTCAGACTGGTGATGACATTTGATTCGAGCAAGGAACCGATCCTGTCGCTGATCAAAAATACGCGCCAGGGGCTCTTGTGTGGAAGTGCTGCCCTGACGGAAATTGAAGGGTCTCGTGGCAAAGGCGACAGCTGCGACTGCAGGGCGCCGTTTCTTTTTATTAGATACATGCCTGCGTAATTCCTGAGTGCAGCTTCGGTGACCGCGACATATATTTTACCGGGTATTTCAAATAGCGTGGGCAAATCCATGAGCGTGTCATTCCTGACCTCACTCAACTTAAGATGAGAATAAAATCCTTCGTGAGAGGTTGTAAAATTTGGTAACAGTAGTGTATGAACCAGGGGATCACCAACAAAATTGATTCCTGTGTATTCGGCCTTAATGGAGATGGAATCCATGTCGGGTACTTTCGGAAATTGATAGCGAAAGGCAACTGCATCATTGTAAACCCTTGCCTCGAGCCGGATTTGGTGGCCCCTTTGCTGAATTGCAATAACATCTGCCTTTAATTCACGGAACTCGCTCTGTACACTTCTGGTTTTGCCAACGACGAGTTCATAGTCATCCCTGCCGCTGATTATTTCTGCATTCTTTAAATGCAAGCCCTGAAAAAAATCGCCGTCCGAAAATTTGATTCGGATAGGGGCGTGCTGAATGAGCGGCTTCTTTTTGTAACTGATATTATAAAAAAGGCCTGAACGATCTGCTGAAATATTGAACTCAAGGTTACCATCGGGAGACTGTATTGATTTTGATTTTTGTGCGAATCCATTGATGGTGCAAGCTACCATACCAGCGGATAGGAGCAGTTGACGAATGGTCATAATGAAAATTTATGCATTCGAGACGATTATTGTTTTACTTTCCTTCCAACTGCCTTGCTAACAGAATTCCAAATCTGACCCTTGTGTTTCGTTGGGACCTCATCACCCAGGACCTTACCCCAGGGCTTGAGATCCGGGATCTGGTCGAACACGATCTTGAGCACGCCGGTGAAGGGGATGGACAGAAACATACCCGGAATACCCCAAAGCGCGCCACCCATCAGCACAATCACGATGCTTACGAGCGCATTGATTCTTACACGCGATGAAACAATCAGGGGGACTAAAAAATGATTGTCTATAAACTGGATGACGAGGTAAGCGATTACAATTCCGAGCTGCGTTTCGTAACCCGATTTCGTGATCGTTGCAATGATTAGGGGAAGTGCAATGCCAATGATCCCGCCGATATAAGGTAAGATGTTAAGCACCGCGCCTAATACGCCCAATAAGACGGCGTATTTTACACCCAGTATGAGTAATGCTATGGTATTAAGTGTCGCGACTGCGAGGGCTTCGAGTAATAGACCCACCATATAACTCTGAATGGCAGTGCGGGTCTGGCTCAGAATCGCGGTCAGGTCAGTCGAGTTTTCTTTCGAAAAAACCTCATACATGAAATTGACGAGTAACTTTTTGTAGTAGATAAAAAGAAAAGTGTACACGGGCAGCAGGAAGATCATTCCCAGCGTTTCTGCCATAGAACCAAGAGCAGCGCCAATCCAGGGTTTAAGTTCGCTGCTCATGTCAGAAATGTATTGTTGTTGCTTTTTGAGATTGATACCGAATTCCCCACTTAGCCATTTTTGAAGGGAATTGAGCATTTCGAGGAATTTTTTCTTCAAAGTGGGCATTTCGTCAGTGAAGTTGGAAACCTGGGAAACGATGAAATAACCTATTCCAATCATCGCAATGATGGCGATGGTCAATGCCAATGAGATTGCTATTATTTTATGAATTTTCCACTTTTCAAATCTGGTGACAAGGGGGTTCAAAAGGACAGCCAAAAGGAGGGAAAAGGCCAGAGGCACAAGGATTTCCCTGAGGTCGAATAAAATGAACACTGTGAGACAAAGGCCCAGCAGTATGACAGTACTCTTAAAATAAAAAGGATGTTTCTTTTCCAGCATTTGGGATTAAGTTAGGTCATTTAAGATTTGATGGATTGATTTTTTATCGCTGTTTAAACCAATCGAATTGATTTACCTTCAGAAAAAATACTTTCTGATGAGAATTCAAGGCATAATATGTACCATTTTATTTTTTTCCACCAGACTGGCCTCAGCGCAGCCTCCGGCTGTAGCTGAAAATTTCCCGGCCGGGACGGTTTTTCACAAAAACATTGCATATGCCAATGACACGCTGAAGCGTCACCAGTTGGATATTCTGCTGCCAAAAAATGCCTCTAAAAATTTGCCCCTGGTGGTATGGGTGCATGGCGGCGCATGGATGCTGAACGATCGGTATGCCGATATGGGCTACATGAAAAACACCGTTCGCGGTTTCCTTGACAGCGGCTATGCATTCGCGACTATAGAATACCGTTATAGTACTGACTCCGTATTTCCGGCCCAAATTAGGGACTGTAACCAGGCGATTGAATATTTATTTCAAAATGCGGGCAAATATGGCATTGACCGGAATCGAATTGCCCTCATTGGATTTTCGGCCGGGGGTCACCTGGCGTCTCTAGTAGGCTTGTCGAATAACAATGCGGTTTCCGAATTTTATCCGGCAGGTGCAAAAACTAATTTCAAAATCAGGTGCGTATTGGATTTCTACGGGCCCTCGGATTTTGTAATGTTAGCCAGCGTTCCCGATACAACAATCAACAGCGATCGAAATCCAGTTGCAATACTGATTGGCGCAATGCCGGCGCAGCGGCCCGATTTGGCCAAACGCGCCAGCCCGGTAACTTATGTTGACAAAAATGATCCTCCGTTCTTTATCGTTCAGGGTGAAAAAGATGAATCCGTCCCAAATACGCAATCTGTGGTGTTGGCATCCTGGCTTCGTTTGACCGGGATTCCTTATCAATTTACGATGGTCCCCGGAGCGCCGCACTATGGCCCCATGTTCGATGTTGAATCCATCCGAAACGATTTGTTTAAATTCCTGCGAACCTATTTGAGATAGGTTCCTATTTAAGATTGAATCTAAAGCCGGCATTCACATACAAGGACCTGGACTTCCCATATTCGATTTGAGATATATCCTTTTGAATATTCGTGAGTGACCATTCATAGGAAAGATCGAGAAATACCTTCCAGAAATCAATCCCTGCACCAGCGAACAGACCCCAATGAGTCGTGTTGATTTGATCTTTGTTGATATTGTCGGTTGACGTCACAAAGAATGCCGAAGGTCCGCCAAATAACCTCAAACTCAGGTCTGAGGCTGCATCGCCAAGCAGGTTGATGCCCACTGCTACGGGTATGCGAATGCCTTTGATATTTGCATCGTAAGTTGCAATGCTCGTGTTAACGTCTGAAAATTTTGTGGATTTGCCGACATAAAATATGCCTGGCTCGATGTAGAATTTTTTGCCGAACGCAACGCTGCCACCAATCTGGTAACCGACTTTTCCTTTGGCGTCGCCATCTTTGTTACTTGAAAAGTCTGTAACGTTTAGTCCAATCGTTGGCTTGATCGTTGTTTGAGCCCGAACCGCCAGTGTTAGCAAGAATGTGGCGGATAACAAAAAGATGATCTTTTTCATAGCTTATAGTTTAATTTGAATTTGCGTAGACGTTTGTTCCTCACATCATACACAAACTCAATGCCACCGTAATGGGTTTTTCCAATCATTCCGTTCGCAGGGCGTTGACGGGATTGGCCAAAGCCACCTTGATGGTATGAAAACTAACGGTAAGCACAGCAATTAACAGCACCACAATTGCAGACAGAAAAAACGTCACCGGTTTCATTCCTTCCTTGTAGGGAAAAAGTTCGAGCCATTTGTGCATGAAATACCAGGCCACCGGGAAAGCGATGAAAGATGAAATGATCACGAGAAATACAAAGTTCCTGATGATAAGGGTTACCAGTCCACTTAAGCTTGCGCCCATCACTTTCCGGATGCTGATTTCTTTTTGCCTTTGTTCTGTTGTAAATGCAATCAATCCCAGCAGGCCGAGACATGTGATGATAATTGTAAAAGCAGAAAAGCCAATAAATATTTTCCCTCGTTTTTTGTCTGCTGAGTATTGGGAGTCAAAATCCTGGTCCAGGAATTTATACTGGAAGGGTGCATCCTGGAAATTGGCTTTCCATGCAGCCTCCACGGCACCTATGGCGGCAGGGATATTTGCAGCACCCAGTCTAATTTGAACATTGTATGTGTTGGCCCGGTAAAGCAGCAGGAGTGGAGCGATTGGGTTGTAGAGTGATTTCTGATGAAAGTCTTTCATAACTCCGACCACTTCCAAATAAGCGTCTGAAGTGTCTCCCGGAAATTTAACCTTCTTGCCGATTGGCTCATCCCAACCAAATTCCCTGACCATTTCCTCATTCACGATAATGCTGTGCGTTGTGTCGGTGGCACCAGTAAAATTCCTGCCTTTTACGATTTTGATGCCGAGCGTCGGCAGATAATCCTCGTCAATCTCATAGCAATCGATGCCTTTCTGAGTGTATCCATTTTTACCTTCAATGGAAAATAAGTTGAAGTTGAGGTTATTCCCGCCCGGAACGGTATTTGCCGTGCTCACGGCCTTCGCCTGCGAAATCTGCTTTACCTGGTTTTTGAAGGCGAGCACTTTGCTTGAATTATTGCCGGGCAAATCAATCGGTACTGTGAGCACCTGCTCTTTAGTGAATCCAAGGTCCTTGGTGCGCAAATATTTCAACTGACCATACACAACCCAGGTACAAATTAACATGGTCATGGAAATACTGAATTGGGTCACGACAAGAATGCGCCTCAGCGTTGTATTGCTGGAACCCTTTGCCAGGCTTCCTTTGAGAACAGCAACCGGGTTGAATTTGGAGAGATAAAAGGCGGGATAACTTCCGCCGGCCAACCCTACAAACAATACAATAAGAAATAAGATCAGCAATGTTTGTGGATTGATTAGCGAACCCAGTGAAATGAATTTACCTGCGAGACCGTTGAATACTGGCAAGGCGAGGTAGATGACACCGAGACTCAACATCAACGCAGCAACCGTCAGGATCACTGATTCCAATAAGAATTGAGCGATCAATTGTCCCTGTGTGGACCCGGTAACCTTTCGGATGCCAATTTCCTTGGCGCGACGGGCCGACCTGGCCGTGGTCAGATTCATATAATTGATGCACGCAATGATCAGCATGAAGAGGGCCACTGCAGAAAAAATATAGATATACGACATACTCCCCAATTCCTCCGGCTCTCCCGTAAAATCAGAATGCAAATGAATGGACGTAAGGGGCTGAACACCGTAATGAATTTTAATATTGTATTGAGCAAAGATGGGCGCCATACGCTTTTCATAAAGTACAAGCAATTTCTTTTCAAAAGCCTGCGGGTCGGTATTGGGTTTCAGCAACACGTAGGTGAAATTGCCAAAGCTTCCCCAGTTATTTCCGAAATCGGGTGGCAGGGTAGTCATTGAAATCAGCGCATTGAAAATGATATGCGAATGTTTTGGTACATCTTTGATCACACCTGTTACCTTGTAAACGTCTCCGTGATCATTTTCAAAAGATTTCCCCAGCACGGACTTGTTCCTGCCAAAATATTTTTCAGCAATGGATCGAGTTAAAACGATACTCTTGGGTTCATCCAGCGCTTTGTTGGGATTGCCTTCCAAAAACTCATAGGTGAAAATCTTAAACATAGCACTGTCAGCATAGAAAAACTTTTCTTCATAGCTTTTCGAGTCACCTTTTTTGTACATCGCCCTTTGCGTATACACTATGCGTGTGGAATACTCCACTTCCGGATAATCTTTTTTCAATTCCGGCCCCAACGGAACCTGGGTGCCGGCCCATTTCATATGATTTTCGGGCTCATTCACATACGACACGATCCTGTAGATCCTGTCTGCATTCTTATGATAACGATCATAACTCAATTCATCGAGAACATAAAAGATCAGCAACAAACTGAAACTGATTCCCATGGTTAGTCCAAGGATATTCAAAAGGGTATAGCCCTTGTCTTTTTTGAAATTTCTGATGGCGACCCTGAATAAGTTTCTGAGCATATATTTCCTGTCGGTATTGAAATTGGTTAATGAGGTTTTCTACTCCGTTCGAAGCGCTTTGACCGGATTGCCAGTGGCCGCGCGAATGGCGTTGATCCTAACGCATGTCGCAATTTCGGGAATGCCTTGCTTGTAAACCAGGCCCAGCGGTGGTTCGGTGATGCTGGTGGGCCGCGCCGGATCTCCGCCAAACTTCATGGTTTGTACAACGCGGTATATGTTCTTTCCCTTTTCGTGAAAGCGATCGAAGCTGATTTCATCTTTTGTATAGAGTAAAATCAGCAGGCAAACTGCGAGGCCAAGCGCGAGACCAGCAATTTTGATCAATGAAAAAGTTTTGTTCCGAAGAATATTGCGCCAGGCTAGTTTGAAATAATTTGTGAGCATGGAGTTTTTTTAGTAGACAGAAGACAGAAGACAGTAGACAGTGGACAGACTGTCTACTGTCCACTGTCCACTTATTCAGATCTTAGACTCTTCACGGGGTTAGCAATGGCAGCCCGGATGGATTGGAAGCTGATCGTAAGCAATGCTATCGTCACAACCAGCACGAGGGCCAATGCAAAAATCCACCAACTGATCGCAACGCGATATGGATAGTTTTCCAACCATTTGTTCAAAGCCCACCAGGCAATTGGCAAAGCAATGACAACAGCGAGAACAACGAGCCGTAAGAAATCGATGCTTAATTTGCGAACAATGATGGTCACAGACGCCCCCAATACTTTCCTGATGCCGATCTCTTTTCTGCGTTTTTCAGCAGCAAGGGTGGCCAAACCAAATAAGCCAATGCAGGAAATAAATATGGTCAAAATGGCCCCAAAACTCATGATCTGCTTCCATTTCGCCTCATCGTTGTAGCGCTCCCTGCTGGCATCAACTCTATAAACAAGAGAATAGGCATTTGAGGGGAAAAATTGCCGGAACACCTTTTCAATGTTGCCAAGCGAAGCCTTGCCATAGCCAGGCTGCAGGCGAACGTAGAGTTCACGAAATTTCACATCTGGTTGCATGCTCAGGAGAAGCGGCCCAATCTTTTCTGTAAGCGGTCGAAAATGAAAGTCCTTCATCACGCCGAGCACCTTATACTTTTTGTTCTTATAAAAGAAATCGACCTCTTTCCCCAGCGGGTCCTTCCATCCGGCCTCCTTAACAAAGGCTTCGTTGACCAATATGAAGTTGCTACTGTCTGTGGGCTCATTCGCAGAAAAATTTCTACCCTTGATCAATTTAATTTCAAACAAAGGAAGAAGGTTTTCGTCGACCCTCCTGATGTCGAACTCTATTTGACGATCACCGTTGATGTGCGCCATGGTGCCCCATCGACCTCCCTGGTCGCCGCTCACATTCGCTACAGAGGGATCTTTCATCAATTCGGCTCGTACCAGGTCAAGCTTGGCCTTATCCATTGCAGACGCGCCCATGATCTGAACGACGTTGTTTTCGTCATAGCCCAATTCAAAGTGTGTAAGGAAGTTAAACTGTGAGCGAATGGTAATGGTGGCAATGATCAGAAAGGTGGCGAGCGTAAATTGCAGCACCACCAATGCGCGTGAAATATAGCCCTTTCCCGCCAGGAGATGTCTGCCATAAAGTGATTTAACGGGATTGAATCCAGACAACACCAGGGCGGGATAGAAACCCGCCATCAGACCCGTTACCAGGAAAAGGGCCACTAATCCAAGGATCAGTTTCACATCAAACAGGTAGGAAAATGCAAGGGCTTTATTCGAAATCGTATTAAAGAAGGGTAGTACTAATTCAACCAGTCCAATTCCCAATAAGAAAGCGATGATGCAGAGAACAAAGGATTCACCGAGGAACTGAATCGCGAGTTGGATGCGCTGGCCACCCACGACCTTACGAATTCCAATTTCTTTGGCTCGCTTCAACGAGCGGGCAATCGTCAGGTTGATGAAATTAATACACGCGATCACAAGGAGCAGTAATGCGATACCTGACAATATGTATGAATAAATTGGATTACTCCCGTCGACCAGGCCGTTATCAGGCGGAAAATCCGTACTCAGGTGCATGGCCTTGATGGGCTGTAGATCAAAACTAATCTTGTCTTTAAAGCCAAATTTCTCACCCTCCTTAATATCATTGGCGGCCGCAGATTGAAAGGCACTGGCCATTTTTTTCACCACCGCGTTTGGATCCGCGCCTGGTCGTAAAACAAAGAAGGTATTCAGGAAGAAATTCAAAAACTGGTTGTCGGGCTTTTCAAAATTGATCGGGAACAACATTCTGATTTTGATCGAAGAATTCTGGGGCGAATTCTTCGCAACGGCCGCAACCCTGAAGGGTTGGAAGGTGTCGTTAATATTTACCTCTATCGTCTTTCCGATGGCATCTGTATTGCCGAAATATTTCTTTGCCATTTCTTCCGACAATACCACCGAATGGATATCAGTAAGTGCAGTTTTGGGATCGCCTGCAACCAGGGGAAAATTAAATGCCTTGAAGAAATTATCGTCTGTGTAAAGAATTTCTTCATCAATAATATCTCTGCCGTGCCTGATCGTAAATCGGTTACTCTGAATCCTGACCATCGATTCAATTTCCGGGATCTGGCTCGCAAATGTGGGGCCATGGATCATCCCGGTGCTTGATGTCTTGTTAGTGCTCTTTCCTTCAGGGGAGGTGAAGTTCACCACAACACGGTAAATGTCGTTGACGCGGTGATGAAATAAATCAAAGCTCAGTTCGTCCTTGGCATAAAGCACAATAAGGATGCAGCTCGCGAGGCCCAGGCTAAGCCCCAATACGTTGATGGAAGAAAAAAGCGGGTTTCTCCACAGCGTACGAATGGCGGTCTTGAAATAGTTCTTGTACATAAAGGCTTGTTTTGATTGTTATGTTGTTCCTCCTTTATGTGCTGATGGTTTTGCTTTCTCTTTGCTGCGGCTTTTCAGCCTGACTGGCTTCTTCGCAAATATCGGATATTCATATTTGACCCTATTATTCGGTTCTTAAAGATCTTACCGGGTTCGTGTTTCCAGCCTTGATGGCCTGGAAACTGATCGTTGCAAGGGCAATGACCAGTGAAAGCGCACCCGCCAGCGGGAAGATCCACCAGCTGATATTGGTGCGATAGGCAAAATCCTGCAACCATCCGTGCATGATATACCAGGCCAACGGACATGCGATAAGGAAGGCCAGCAACACCAGCTTCACAAAATCTTTAGAAATCAACACCACGATGCTTGAAACCGATGCGCCCAGTACTTTTCTGACGCCAATTTCCTTGGTGCGCTGTGTGGCAGCAAACAAGGAAAGGCCCAGCAAGCCGAGACTCGCAATGAAAATGGCGAAGCCGGCAAATATGGCGAATGCCTTTCCAAACAATTGGTCGTTTGAATACTGCTTGTTGAATTGTTCATCCAGGAAGTAATAATCAAACAGGTTCCCTGGAAAAAATTCATCGAAGCTCAGTTTCAGGGATGCAATGGTCTTGTCGAGATCTTTCGTATCAACGCGTACACTGATCGCGCTTCCTGTACCATAGGCGGGCATCAGAATCGTTGGCTCAACAGGATACCGCAGTGATTTCTGGTGATAGTCTGCAATGACGCCTACAATATCCCATTTTCTACTCCCGCGGAAAATACTCTTGCCAATAGCGTCTTCAGGCTTTGCAAAGCCCAGGAGTTTGGTAGCGCTTTCATTAATAATCAGGTTATGCAATTTACCAAAATCGGTATTGTAGTCAGTTGCCACATAGTCACGACCGGCCAGGAGCTTCACCTGGTAGAGTTTGATCCAACCCGGGCTGATTCCATCGTGGCGCATAGTATAATGAATATTGGGATCCTGATCTGTACGACGAATATTGAAACTTCTTCCTGTTTCACCTCCAACAGTATTCCAGGACGTAGCAGCATTTAACACACGAGGATAAGTTTGCAGTTTGGCGATGAAACTGTTTTCGCGATCAATAAAGGTGGAATCAAATCGCGTCAATTCTGGTGGTTTCACCACCAACACCTGTGAAATATTCATTCCCAGTTCCTGCTCGGTCAAGAATTTGATTTGCCGGTAAATGACGATGGACCCGATGATCAATGCCACCGTAATCGCGAATTGCCCAACCACCAGTACTTTCCGGAGAATAATTCCCTTCGCGGAGCGAACAAATTTTCCTTTCAAAACAAGGATGGGTCTGAATGACGAGAGTACGAGAGCGGGATAGAATCCGGAAATCAGAATGCCAACCAGGAGTAAGACCACCAGTCCGAGGGTTATGGTTTGGTTAGAAATGCCATGACCAAAAAGGTTAGCGAAAGACAAATTAATGCCTAACAGATTATTGAATGCGCTTTGACAGAGTAAGACAAGCACGATGCTGATGACAAAGGCAATTAGGTTTATGATCAGGGATTCGGAGAGAAATTGACGGATCAACTGGCCTTGCGTTGCACCCACTACTTTTCTCACACCCACTTCCCGTGCCCTTTCCAATGATTTCGCAGTGGCCAGGTTGATATAATTAAACCAGGCGATAATTATAATGAGTACTGCAATCAGCAATAGGCCCCAAACCACTGTTGAACTGCCAGTATTGCCGATCTCATATTCAAAATCTGAATATAGGTGCGCCCTTAACAGGGGTTGCAGGAAGAATTTCTCGTCGCTTCCGGAAACTTTGTTACCCTCAAAATGCCTTTGGCTGAAGGCATCGAGTTTGGCCTCTAATTTTTTATAATCCGTGCCCGGCTTCAATTGAACGTAGTGCCAGAAATCGGAATCTTTAAAATCATATTCCGCCTCCTTCCAACTATTTTCCCCCGTATATAAGGTGACATAAGAGGCCAGCATGTCAAAACCCAGGTGGGAATTCTCAGGTACGTCCTTGCAAATGCCGGTGATCTTGTATAAAGTGGAATCATTACTAAGCATGATGGCCTTCCCAAGAAGTCCGTTCGGATCTGAGCCAACGGCGCCAAATATTTTTTTTGCGGTTGTTTCTGAAATGACGATGGTGTGCGGTTCCAGTAGTGCAGTCTTCTTATTTCCTGCTATCAGGGGATAGTCGAACATCTGCAAGAACTGTTCATCTGCGAGTAACATCTGCAATTCGCCGATTTTCTTCAACCCCAAGGTGACGATCGTCTTTCCATTAGGTACGAGGCGGGCATGGTTCACCACTTCAGGGAAATCATCCTGCATCGCTTTGCCGATGGCGGAGTAGGTAATGGTACCATGCTGAATAAGCTTACCATTTTGAAACCTGTCGTTGTAAACGCGGTAAATATCTTGAGCCCGCTCATTAAACCGGTCGTAGCTCAGTTTGAAGCTTACGTATTCGAGGATGAGCAGGCATGCAGCCATGCCCAGCGATAGCCCGATGATATTGATCATCGAGAAAATCTTATTCTTCTTAAGGTTGCGCCAGGAGATCTTTAGATAGTTTTTGAGCATAAGGACTATTTTCTGATTGTTATTTCGTTGATCGTTGTTCGTTGTTCGAGATTATGGATAACGGTCAACGAAAAACGTACAACGATTTCATTCGGTTCGTAAACTCTTGATCGGATTTGCCAATGCCGCTTTGATGGATTGAAAGCTCACCACGCAAATTGTGATGAACAATGAACCCATTCCGGCAATCACAAAAATCCACCATGATATCGTTGCCCTGTAATCGAAATTCTGAAGCCAGTTGTGCATCAGCCAGTAGGTAAGCGGTGCGGAGATCAGGAATGAAATCAACACCAGGAAAACAAAATCTTTTGAAAGAAGTTGCCATACATTGTACACAGATGCGCCGAGTACTTTTCTGAGTCCTATCTCTTTTGTTCTTTGCTCAGCCATGAAAGAGGCCAGGCCAAATAGCCCTAAACAGGAAATGCCAATTGCAAGTATTGCAAAAAAGCCTGCAAGTTTACCCACACGCTCTTCATTTCCAAATTTCTTTGCGTAAGATTCATCCACAAACTCATAAGTAAACGGTAGCGTTGGGTCGTTTTGTTTATACAGGGTTTCAATCTTAGCGATTGATTCCTTTGCCACCCGCTCCGGGTTCAGTTTTGCGATCATAACATTTCCGGGCTCATTGGACAGATAGAAAACGGTGGGCCTAACTTGTGAATAGGGAGATTGCATGACCAAATCTTTTACCACGCCAATGATGATGAGTGAATTGTTCCACCATTTGATCTGTTGTCCAACCGGATCTTTTAATCCCATGAACCGGATGGCCGATTCATTGAGGATGCAGGCGGAAGAATCCGTCAGGTGTTCGCGCGAAAAGTCACGACCCTCTTTGATTTCCCATCCAATCGTTTTGCCATAATCGTACGAAACGGGAACATTCGGAAAGTCAATAGAGAGATTTGGATCCTTTCCAGGCCAGCTGATTCCGCTGGTTGACGAATAGGTTGCAGTTGGCGGCGCACCTGATTCTGCCAACAATAATATGGTTTTAGAATTCAGTAATTCCTGGTTGATGGCCGCGAAATGTTTATGAATTTCATTGTTGATGGGTAGAGATACCAGGCCATTTTGGTTGTATCCCATGGGCCGGTTCTTTGCATATTGAATCTGTTGGTAAACCACAAAGGTTCCGATAATCAGTGTTACTGAAACGGTGAATTGAATTACCAGCAAAACCTTTCTCGGAAGGGATGCGGCTTTGCCAGCTTTGTAGACTCCCTTCAATACCCTGACGGGTTGAAATGAAGAGAGGTACAAGGCAGGATAACTCCCTGCAATAAGCCCGGTGAGTAATGCGAACGCAACGACAAGTGTCCAGAAAATTGGATTTGTCCAAAGAATTGACATCTTCTTGTCAGCCACTTCATTGAAGATGGGTAGGCACAATTGTACCAGGATTAGCGAAAGGACGAGTGCAAAAAGGACAACGAGAATAGATTCTACAAAAAATTGAATGATGAGCTGCTTGCGAAGTGAACCAATGGCTTTGCGAATTCCCACTTCCCTGGCGCGTTTTTCGCTCCGCGCCGTGCTTAGGTTCATGAAATTAATGCAGGCGAGCAATAACACAAACAGGCCAATGATGCCAAACATCCAGACATAGGTAATTCTTCCTCCAACATTCACGCCATTAGAGAATTCAGAATAGAGGTGCCACTCACGCATGGGTTGAATGAAAAGGGCCGGCTTCTTCTTTGCCAATTGCGCATTCACATTCCTGAGTTTCGCATCCCTGATTCGAAGCGATGCCGTCTTGAAATCGGCATTTGCGTTCATTTCTATATAAAGATTGAAGGCATTTGGGCGCCAGGGATCCTCCATCGTTTTGATGCCATCAGGAAGGTTGGCGAAATGTTCCCAATTCACCATATAATCCACACCGGCAAATGAGGAATTGGTAGGAAAGTCCTTGAACACGCCGGTGATCTTTAAACCCGGTTGCTGATCTATTTTCAGCACTTTGTTCATGGGATTCTCATCTCCAAAATATGCCCTTGCCGTAGAGGCCGAAATGACGATGCTGCTTGGATCTTCCAGAGCATGCCAATCGCCCTGAACCATCGGTATGCTAAACATTTCAAGTGCACCTTTTTCAAAATAGCCACCGGTTTTATAAAGCCGCTTTTCATCGTGCGCTAAAACGCTGGGATAAGTCCCGGTCGACATGACGATACGCTTAAAGTCACTGCCGTATTTCTTTCGCAATTCCTCGGCAAGAGGATAGGGGACGCTCGTCCAGGTTTGAACTTCGCCGTTATTGGTCACATTCTGGATGACCTGGCCAATTCGTTTGTAATTAGGAAAATTGCGATCGAAGGAAACTTCGTCATAAATCCAAAGTCCGATCAGCAGCGCAACAGCCATCCCGGCAGCAAGTCCCGTGACATTGATGAACGAGTGGGCCTTACTTCGCTTGATGTTTCGCCAGGCGGTTTTGATATAGTTTTGGAGCATGGTTAATTTTTTTTGTGGACAGTAGACTGTGGACAGTGGACAGTATTCAAAGTATTCTTCTATTTACCGTCCACTGTCTACTGTCTACTCCGTCCTTATACTCTTCGTCGGATTCGCAACTGCCGCACGAATCGACTGAAAACTCACCGTTAACATAGCGATCACAATGGCGGCAATGCCCGCCAGGGCAAACATCCACCACTGCAAAGGCACGCGATAAGCAAAGGCCTGTAACCATTTGCTCATCGCCCAAACAGAAATGGGCGTCGCAATTAAAATTGAAATGCCTACCAGCTTCATAAAATCCTTCGACAATAACCTCACAATTCCGGTTACGCTTGCGCCCAACACCTTCCTGATTCCTATTTCTTTTTTCCTTTGCTCTGCACTGAATGCGGCCAAACCGAACAAGCCGAGGCAGGAGATGAAAATAGCCATAAGGGTAAAGGAATTGATGATGCGCGACAAAGTCATTTCTGTTTCATATTGCTTTTGTACCTCTTGGTCCAAAAAGCTGTATTCAAAGGGCGCTTCCGCAATGTCTTTTTTCCAGATTGTTTCCATCTTGCCCAAAAGGTCCTTGTAGTTTGAAGCATTTGTAGCAACGGTGAGTTTAGTCAGGTAGTTCGCGTTACCATCATAGTGAAACATAAATGGTCTCACTTCCTGGTGTAGAGAGTTATAGTTAAAATCCTTCATAACGCCAGCCACTTCAACAAAGATCACTGGGTCTTGCCCGAACTGGGAATAGAGCCTTTGCCCCGGAGCTTTTTCCGGCTTCATGCCAAGTCTCCTGGCAAGCGTTTCGTTGATCAATACTTTTCCGGAGTCAAATTGCCTGAAGTCTCTTCCCGCAATGATTCGTATGCCATTGGCTTTCGCGTAAAACTCATCAGTAGTCATATTCTGCGCATCAATCGCCGTGGTCCTGTTCCCACCTTCGGGGAATACTCCGTAATCGTTAAATACAAACTGGCTAAGGTAGTTGTTGGACTTACTGACAGCCTTCACCTCCGCCAATTGCCTGAGATCATTTATAAACGCCGGCATTTGATTTTGTGTGTCCTCGGTATAAAAACTGAATATGAGTCGCTGACTTTTTTCAAATCCAAGATCTTTATTGTTGATAAATTTCAGCTGACTGTAAATCACGACAATGCCAGCCATTAGGACAATCGCCAATACGAATTGAAATACAACCAAGGAACGACGAATGCCAACGGCTGACACCTGGTTGGTGAAATTGCCTTTCATTACTTTGATGGCCTGGAATGCGGAGAGATAAAAGGCCGGGTAGCTTCCCGCAATCAATCCTGTGGCCAGAACTAATCCGCCAAGCAGAAGCCAGACGTGATAATCCGACAAAAATGTCATCCGGATATCGGCTTCTGTAATTTGATTGAGGAAGGGTAAGGCCAATATCAATAATGGAAGTGCTATGGCAACACCCAACATGGCCAGTAGAAATGATTCACCAAGGAATTGCCGGATAAGGTCAAATTTCCTTGCGCCGACTACTTTGCGAACGCCAACTTCCTTTGCTCTTTGTGATGCCCGTGCAGTAGACAAATTCATAAAATTGATACAGGCAATAACCTGGATCAATGCTGCAATTAAAATCAGAATATATAAGAACGAAGGGCTCACCGTCTTTGAAGTCTCAACTTCGTAGTCAGTTGTAGTGTGAATAGTAGTCACAGGCTGAAGGCGCAACTGTTTTTCCATTCCCAATTCCTTAAGCTGTTGTTGTCCATATTTCAGCAAAAAGGCGGGCAGCTTGGCTTCCAGCGAAGCGGCACTTGCACGGGGTTGGAGTTTGACATAGGAGCCGGCGAAGTTATTGCCCGCCCACATCGTGTTGGACCGAACATAGGCACCCATACCTCCACTATTCATTGTCAAAAAAAGGTTTCCCTTAATGTGGGTCTTTCCCAGGCTTTCATCAACCACGCCTGTCACCTTGAAATCGTGCTTGCCATAGGAATTGTTTATTTCTATGGTTTTGCCAATCGGGTCTTCATTTCCAAACAGCTTGTCCGAGGTGGGCTTGAATAGCACCACTGAATAGGGTTCTGCAAGCACTTTGACCGGACTACCCTTTGCAAAATGATAATTGAAAATGTCAAAAAAAGTGGAGTCCACGTAAATTTCGTCTGTTTCATAAAAAGATTTTTCCTTGTATTTCAGCAGATGCTTGTTCACGCCAATGGAAGGCACCACCCTCGTAAACTGGATCACTTCAGGGAAATCCTGTTTCATCGTGGGGGCGATGGGGGGAGAGGCAGTGGCATTGTTGTGTTTGTCGCCCGATAATGACAGCGAAGTAGTGATTCGGTAAATATCTTCTGCCTGCCGATGATGCTTGTCGTAACTGTACTGGTCTTTTACATAGAGCAGAATATAAAGACAGCACAGTGTGCCAATCGCCAGTCCAACAATATTGATGAAGCTGTAGGTCTTGTTCTTCATCAATGACCGGAGGGTGGTTTTGAAATAGTTTTTTAGCATACAATTGTTTTTGAGTGGACAGTGGGCAGTAGACAGTTTTAATGTATTCCTGTCCACTGTCCACTGTCTACTTATTCTGTTTTCAAACTCTTCACAGGGTTTGCCAGCGCAGCCTTGATTGCCTGGAAGCTTACGGTTACAATAGCGATAAAGACCGATAATAGTCCTGCTAATACAAAAATCCATGCGTTGATCCTTATCCGGTATGCGTAATCGTGCAGCCAGGTACTCATAGCCCACCACGCCATTGGTGTTGCGATGACGATTGAAATAATCACCAATTTCAAAAAGTCTTTTGATAACATAGTTGCAATACCCGCCACACTGGCGCCTAATACTTTTCGAATTCCAATTTCCTTGATTCGTTGTTCCGCCGTAAATGCAGAAAGCCCAAACAGGCCCAGGCAGGCAATGACTACGCTTAATATGACCAGCACAATGAAGACTTTTTGAAAATCACCTTCGGCCTTGTAAAGTCGCGCAAAGGTCTCATCAAGGAAATAATATTGCATCGGGCGTTCGGGAGCAATCTGCTTCCACCTGGATTCAATTTGTGCCAGGATCCCAGCTATATTTTTCGTAGTCAATTTCGCCGTAAGGCTTCCAGCCCGCCGCGGATTTGCAACAAATGCAAAGGGCTTTATTTCATTCTTGAAAGAGGCAAAATGAAAATTTTCTGTGACGCCGATGATTTTGACAAAATATAAGGTGTCGCCATCCGTGCTCCATTGAATGCGCTGGCCTATTACCGGGCTGGGCACGCTCAAATCCTTCACTGCTTTTTCATTTAATACGATGCTTCCAATGTCCTGCTCAAGCGAATTCGTAGAAATGCGGGTGATCGTGTCGGCGGGGAAATCTTCCGAAAAGCCACGACCTTCTTTCATCTTAATGTCAAGGATGTTCAGAAAGTCATATCCCACACTCAGGAAATTTACAAGTTGTCCCTTCTCGGATCCTTTTACGTTTAGCCTTGTTGTCCAGTTTTGTCCGCCCACCATGCCATCGGTTGTGGAAACCGCTTTCACACCGGCCATTTGCTTCAATTCGCTTTGAAAACTGATGCCATCCTGTTTGCGGAGATTGTAATATTCCGGGATCACCAAAACCTGGTCTTTATTTAAGCCGAGGTTGGTGGATCTGATGTACCTGATCTGTTGATAGATAATGAGCGATCCGGCAATCAGGGCGATGGAGATGCTGAACTGTACCACAACGAGTGCCTTCCTCAAATTAAAGATGTGACTTTCTTTCGACTTGATTCCCTTCAGCACAATGACGGGTTTAAAAGAAGAGAGATAGAGCGCCGGGAATAATCCTGCAATGAGGCCGATCACAATGGCGCCAGCCACCAGGTAAAGCATTGACCAGTTGCCCTGGCCATAAATAGCAAGGTGTTTCGCGGTAATGCTATTGAGCATCGGTGTCATCAACACTGCGATGACAATTGATAGCGTCGCTGCCAGCAGGCACATGATCACAGACTCCAATAAAAATTGCCTTACCAGGCTGCTCTTATAGGCGCCGGAGACTTTGCGAATTCCAATTTCCTTTGCCCGAAGGGAAGACCTCGCCGTTACCAGGTTGATATAATTGATAGCAGCGATGACGACGATGAGTATGCCTACGATGGCGAATGCAATGACATAAAGGCGTTCACCGTTGGGTTCCAATTCCCACTTGAGGTTCGAATCCAGGTGAATGTTGCGCAGCGGCTGTGTATAGAATTTGTTGTTCTCTTCGGGATTATTTTTCTTGTAGAGGGCCCGGATTTTCTCCTCAACGGTGGCGATTTTGGTGTTAGGCTGTAGCTTGATGTAGGTGTAAAAGTTGTACCAGCCCCAGTTGGAATTCATACGTTCTCCGAATTTCTTAATGGGTACAAGCATGTCGAAGTGAAAATGCGAATTTCCCGGAATGTCTTTTAAAATTCCGGCCACCATCATGTCACCTAGCTGATCTATTTTTAAAACCTTACCCATCGGGTCTTCGGTTCCGAAATATTTCTTAGCCGCAGATTCGGTGATCAGTATCGAGTTGACGTCCTGCAGCGCATGCTTTGAGGAACCTTTGATAAACGGGAAATTGAATACATCGAAAAAACTGCTGTCGGCGCGATAAATGTTTTCAGTATAAAGGTGTTTGTCCTGATAGGTGACAAGAGAATTGCTACCCCAATTAGGGAAAACGCGGGTTACATGTTCGATACCTGGTATTTCCCGTTGAGCAGCAGGTGCTAATGCTGGTGGGGTGGTGGCGTCTGGCAAGCTGGTGCCGTCACTGTTCACGAAATCTTTGACTACGCGATAAATCCTGTCGGAGCCGTTGTGAAATCGGTCATAACTCAACTCGTCTTTCACAAACAGGAAAATCAACAGGCTGCAGGCCATGCCTGTAGCCAATCCGAAAATATTGATGAAAGACAATCCCTTGTTCTTCCATAGATTTCGAATTGCGATTTTGATGTAGTTTCTTAGCATAGTAAATATTTTGTGGACAGTGGACAGTGGACAGT